>Ga0214921_10000577_pt1 | contig 67533 bp, 53 predicted proteins | sample LL1505_MetaG_FD_177992 | JGI IMG/M metagenome (GOLD analysis project Ga0214921, IMG submission 177992) | Freshwater microbial communities from Lake Lanier, Atlanta, Georgia, United States - LL-1505 | ecosystem: Environmental > Aquatic > Freshwater > Lake | place: USA: Georgia | collected... | reverse complement strand
GTGAGCGCAGGGTAGTTGTGACGGTGAAGTCGATCGCGATAGTGGTCAACGAATACGCGGGCGCGGCGCAGGTCAGGGTTTGGGCTTCGATCGAGAAGGCACCGGGGGGCGATTCGACCAGGTTTTCTCCGCCGTCCGGGCCGGAGGTGCGGTAGACGCGCACGGCGGCCGGGGTGGGGAAACGAGCGAGGTCGAAGTGGTGGGCGACGGCTTCGGCCCCGGGGTTGGCCACCAACACGACGAGACGGTGTCCGTCGGCCGAGAGGGCGCCGAGGGTATGGGCCGGGCCGGTGAGGAGAATGCGGTAGCCGGGCGGGATGAAGTTCACGACCTGCTTGCGCATAAAGTAGCTGCGGGTCTTGGCGTAGGCGCGGCCGGCGGCGGGGTCGTTTGCGTTAAAATCGGTGAAACGGAGCAGGCCCCAGGCGTCGTCGGTGGAGAGAAACTGCCAATCGCACCACACCTCGCAGCGCAGTTCGCGCAGGTCCTCGAGCATGCGATCGGCGATGGCGTAGTGGCGGTGCCACCAGCTTTTGCCGTCCTTAGGCTGCCAGCTCAGCGGGCCGGTTTCCGATTGCCAGACTGGGAGTCCGGCGCGCTCGGCCTCGTCGGCGAGGGCGCGTTTTTCGCGGGCGGTCCCTTGGTAGGAGTGGGTGTGGATGCCGGCCAGCCAAGAGAGAGCGGCGGGGTGGTCGCGGCGTAGTTCGGCTAGGACGCGCCGGGTTTCGGAGACTTCGCTGCAATCTGGGGCGACGAGGGTTACGTTCGGCACAGGTCGGGCGAGCAGCCGATCGTGGAGTTTGGCGAGCACGGCCGCCTGCTGTGCGGCGGGGACGTGGCAGCCCTCCTGTTTGGCGCCGGCCTTCCACCAGCCGGAGAGGGGCTCGTTGAAGGGCTCGAGGTGGCGTATGTTCCAAGCGGGGTTGCGAGCGCGCAGGGCGGCGGAGGCGCTCGCGAGGTAGTCGGCGAAGTCGTCCTCGAATTCAGGGAGGAGGTTGGCACCGCCGTTGGTCGCGCCGGCGGCGCAGCGGCTGCGGGTCATCCACCAGGGTGGGCTGTTGGAGAACAGCACCGTGAGAATGGTGGGTTGTTTGCGGGCGAGGGCGTCGAGCACGGCGATCTGGCGGGCGTCGGCCGCGAGGTCGATAGGCGGGTTCGGCGGACCGGTCAGGTAGCCGGGCATGAGGCCGCCGTCGCGTCGGAAATGGTCCGCTCCAAAGGGGCAGGCGGGGTTTTCACCGCCGCCAAGGTTAAAGCGGAAAACGTTGTAGCCGAGATCGACTGCGAGCAGGTCCGTGACGCGCTCGATTTCTGCCTCCGGCCACGCGCCGGCGAGATTGGCCCACCAACAGAGCGAGACGCCCCAGCCGCGGATGGTTTGACGTGGGGCCGAGGGATCGACCGGGTAGGCGTCGTCGGCAAGTGCGTAACCCGAGGTCAGCAGCAGGACGAGGAGCGCGAGGGCGAGGCGAATTTTCATGGCGACTCCGGTCGTTGTAGGGGCGGGGAGGGGGCGTCCGGATGGCGCGACAAAAGAGCGTTCCTTGGCTGCCCGACATGGATTCGAACCATGACTAGGTGAGTCAAAGTCACCTGTGCTGCCATTACACCATCAGGCAAGGAAAGGACCGGAAACGTGAGCGTGTCATTCACGGCGTCAAGGCCCGAGATAACAACGCAGGGCGGCGAGTGCGTGGCGGTTTAACCTGTAACCACGAAGGCGAGGTAGGGTGATTGCTGGTTCGGGGGGATGCGGACCTGCAAAAATACGCCGTCGTCACGTTGTTCCTCGTGTTGCACGTGGCCGATCTGGTGGGCGCGGGCGATGAGGTCGTAACGGGCGTGGGGGATAAGCAGGGTGAGTTGACCGAAGGCATCGGCGATCAGCTCCAGGCAGCGGTCGACGAGATCGGGCAGGCCCGCGCCGCTGCGGGCACTCAGGAAGATCCCATCGGGGGCGAGGGCGCGGGCGCGGAGTAACTGGGCCTCGTCGGCGGCATCGACTTTATTAAAGATGGTCAGCATGCGTTTCTCGTCGGCGTGGAGTTCGCGCAGCACCCCGAGGGTGGTGGCATGGTGGGCGGCGATGTTGGGCGCAGTGACGTCCAGCACGTGGATCAAAAAATCGGCGACGATGGCTTCCTCGAGGGTGGCTTTGAAGGCCTCCACCAGGCCGTGGGGGAGGCGGCGGATGAAGCCGACGGTATCGGTCACGAGCAGCTTCTGGTTGCCGCGCAGGAGGAGCTGGCGGGTGGTGGGGTCGAGGGTGGCGAAGAGTTTATCCTCGGCCAGCACGCTGGCGCCAGTGAGGGCGTTGAGCAGGGAGGATTTGCCGGCGTTGGTGTAGCCGACGATGGCGGCGGTGGGCACGGGCACGCGCTGGCGTTTCTGGCGCTGCACGCCGCGTTGTTTACGGACGTCCACGAGTTCGCGTTTTAGGCGGACGATGCGGTCATTCACCAAACGGCGGTCCTGTTCCAGCTGGGTTTCACCCTCGCCGCCCATCGCGCCGCCACCACCGCCACCGCCGCGCTGGCGGGAAAGGTGGGTCCAGGCGCGGGTCAAGCGGGGCAGGGAATACTCCATGCGGGCGAGGGCGACCTGAAGAACGGCTTCGCGGGTGCTGGCGCGGTCGGCGAAGATGTCGAGGATGACCTCCTCGCGGTCGATCACGGCGAGGCCGGAGAGTTTTTCCCAATTGCGCTGCTGGGCGGGGGAGAGCGACTCGTCGATCACGATCAGATCGGCCTCGATGGCTTTGGCGGCGGCGATGATCTCCTCGGTTTTTCCGCTGCCGAGGAGGGTCGCGGGGGTGGGCTGGCGGAGGTTAACCAGTTCCTGCGCGACAACGTCGATGCGGAGGTTTTGGACCAGTTCCTCCAGCTCGGTCAGCAGTTCCGCGGCCTCGCCGGAGGCCATCTCATGCGTCTGGATACCAACCAGGAAAGCGCGCTGGCAGCGTTTGGATTCGGTGGAGGGAACTTGATCGAGGAAGTCGGCCATGAAGGGTGGAATCAGCGCCGGCTGGCGACTCGGACGACCTGCATGCCGGCGGCGCGGGCGGCGCGGATGCCGGGTTCGGCGTCTTCGAAGACCAGGCAATTTTCCGGCACGACGCCAATGCGGCGAGCGGCCTCGAGGAACATATCGGGGTGGGGTTTGCCCCGGCCGGGAGCGACGTCGTGCGGTGTGATCACTACGGAAAACAGATCAGCCAAGCCGGCTGCGGCGATGGCCGGCAGCGCGATTTCAGGGGTGCCGCCGGTGGCGATGGCCACGGGGTGGGTCCGGGCGACTTTGCGGGCGAAGGCGACGACCGGCTCGATGAGGGTGATTTCGTCGAAGCGATCGAGGTAGAGCCGCTCCTTGTGCTCCGTGATTGCCTCGGGACTGGAAATGGGCAGGCCGTGTTTATCCGCGAGCAACTGGGCAACTTGTAGCGAGGGCACGCCGCCGAGGGCGTAGAAATAGTCCTCATCCAGCGCTTCAGCCAGTCCAGCATGGCGCATCGCGGCATCCCACGAGCGGTAATGCACCGGCATGGTGTCGATCAAGGTGCCGTCGAGGTCGAAGATATAGCCGGCGAATTCGCCCGGGGGGATGTCTAGCTGCATAAATTGTCACCTTCGCCTAAACGTGGGACCGGGCGCAACCGAAACCTTGGCGGCATCGGTCCGCGCCCGTGCGGGGGCGGGGCTGCCAGGCGGGCTCAGACGAGGGTGCGCTGGGCGACAAAGACCTCGCGGAGCGCGAGGCTGAGCTGGTCGTGCACCGCTTGAAGTTTTTGATAACGGGCGTGGGTTTTCCGGTCCGGTTTGCAGCGGGTTTGCTCGTCCACGGCGACCACTGCCTTGGTGAAGTCGGAGAGGCGCGCCTTTTTGTTTCCGTCCAGCCGGGCCACACACCAAGCAGCCTGCAAGGCGCCGCCGAGGGCGGCGCCCTCGTCTTCCACCATCGCCACCACGGGCACGCCGAAGACATCGGCCATGATCTGGCGCCAGACGGGGGACTTGGCGCCGCCGCCGGTGACGCGGATTTCCTTCGCCTTGACCCCGAGGACGGCGAGGCGGCGCAGGCCGTAATTCATGCCGAGCGTCACGCCCTCCATCGCGGCCCGCGCGAGGTGGGCGGCGTCGAGGGTGTGCTGGTTCAGGCCCAGCAAGGTGCCGGTCCCGTCGGGCACGTTGGGGGTGCGTTCGCCGGCGAAGTAGGGGAGCAGCAGGAGGCCGTGGGAACCGGCGGGCACGGACTGCACGGCCGCGGCCAGGCCGGCGTGATCTTGGCCGAAGAGCTGGCGGATGCGCTCGGTTACGGTGGTCACATTCATCGTGCACAGCAAGGGCAGCCAACTGCCGTGCGAGGAGCAGAAGGCGGCGATCTCGCCGGCTGGATCGAGCACGGGTTGTTCGGCGTGGGCGTAGATAGTGCCACTGGTGCCGAAGCTGGCGCTGATCACCCCCGGGGTAACGTTACCCGTGCCGATCGCCCCCATCATGTTATCCCCGCCACCGGCGGAAACCACCACTCCGGGCGGGAGGCCGAGCCGGGCGGCGACCTCGGGGCGGACGCAGCCGGGTGATTCGTGCGATTCGGAAAGGGCGGGCAGCCAGTCGGCCAGATGCGGGTCCACGGCGTGAATGGCGGCTTTGGACCAGGTGCGCTTCCGCACGTCGAGCAGGGCGGTGCCCGAGGCGTCACCGTATTCCATAAAATAGGCGCCGGTGAGGTGAAAGTTAAGGTAATCGTGCGGCAGCAGCACGTGGCGGAGGCGCTTGTAGTGGGCGGGCTCATGGCGTTTTAGCCACAGGATCTTGGGTGCGGTGAAGCCGGGCAGGATGAGGCTGCCGGTGTGGCGCAGGGCGGCTTTGGCGCCGCCCAGTTTTTTGGTGATCAGGGCGCACTCCGCCACGGTGGAGGTATCGCACCACAATTTAGCCGGTCGGATGACCGCGCCCTCGGCATCGAGCGGCACGAAGCCGTGTTGTTGCCCCGAAATGCCCAGGCCCCGGATCTCGCTCGCGCGGGCGCCGAGCTGCCGGATCACCTCGGAGAGGGTCGTTTCCAAGGCAGAGACCCACTCGGCCGGGTGCTGCTCCATGTGCCCGGCTGGCAAACCAGCGATCATCGCGTGCGGGGCGCGCGCCTCGGCGATGACTTTTTTGGAGACTAGGTCGAGGACGACCGCCTTGGTGGACTGGGTGCCGGAATCTATGCCGATAAAAAGGCTCATGGTGAAAACGGGTAAGGGCAGGGGATTACGTTGAAAATGGCCGAGAAAAAGGCGGCGGGGCCAGCAGATTTGCCGTGGCTGTGAACGAACGTTGCGGCCCGTCGTGCGCGGCCTACGGTGCAAGTATGATTTCACCTAAGCTTCTGCTCACGCATCCCGGCGGGGCACACAAGGACGAGTTTCTCGCCTGCTGCGTATTGCTCGCACGGCACCCGGTCCCAGTCGAGCGACGCGAGCCTACGGAGGCCGACCTCGACGCGCCCGAGGTCTGCGTGATCGATGTGGGGCACCGTCACGAGCCCGCGCTCAACAACTTCGACCACCATCAGTTGCCCCGGGACCTGCCTCCGACCTGCGCCCTTTCGCTGATCTTGCAGCATCTCCGTCTTTACGGCGACGCGCGCGAGTTTTGCGAGTGGCTGGAGGCGACCGAGTGGTTTGATTGCCGCGGTCCGGTGGACACCGCCAAATGGCTGGGCGTCGAGCGCTCGGTGTTGGCCAGGGTCATTTCGCCCATTGACCTCACGTTGCTGCGCCGCTTCGCCCAAGCCGCGCGCCTCGAGCCAGGACAACCGCTTTGGGAGGTCATGCGCATGGTGGGTGAGGATATTTTGGGCCACGTGAGCTCCTCCCGCGCCCGACTCGACCAACTCGCGGGCCAGGCGGTGCGCTGGGAACTCCCGATCGGTGCGACCACGGGCGTAGTAGTTTTTCTCCCGCGCACGGACAGCCTTGCCGACGATGCGGCCGCCGGGCTCGATCGCTTCATCGAGCGCCAGCCTTGGGCGCGCGACGTGGTTGGCTCCGTCTACCCTGATCGCCGAGCTGGGGGCTATGGGCTGGGGCGTTTTCGCGATAACCCGCGTTTGGATTTTACCCGCATCGCGACAGAGCCCGATGTGCATTTCGCCCATGCGCGGGGCTTTGTGGCCAAAACCTCGGCCTCGGAGGTCGAGCGTCTGCAGGCTTTGGTGATCGCGGCCGGTCAGCTCTGAGGGCGGCCGCCCCGCATTCCCGCCGCATGAGTCGTGTCACCTGCTACCGGTGTTTTTGGCCGCAACCGCTGTGTTGGTGCGGGTCCATCCGCCCAATGCCCAGCCGCACGCGTTTCGTGCTGCTGATGCACCCGAAAGAATTTAAGCAAGAGAAGGCCGGCACCGGGCGGCTTACCCACCTCTGCCTAGCGGATAGCGAGATCCAGGTCGGCACCGACTTCGAGCAGCATGCGGAAGTCCAGAGTCTCCTCCGAGACCCGGATAATCAGGTGGTTTTGCTCTATCCGGGCCCGACGGCCCGCAATCTCTCGCAGGGTGAGCTGGCGCCGGCGGAGCTTGGCGGTCGGCGCCTGGTGGTGCTGGTGCTCGATGCGACTTGGGCCTGCGCTCGCAAGATGCTCCGCCTCTCGCCTTCCCTGCAGGCCTTACCGCGGATCATGTTCACGCCATCCGCGCCCAGCCGTTTCATCATCAAACAACAGCCCCAAGCCGGCTGCCTGAGCACGCTCGAGGCGATCCACGAGACCCTGCTGGCGCTTGAGCAAAGTGGTCTGGATGCCTACCCCGACAAGACGCAGCTCCTTGAGCTTTTCGACCGGATGCAGCGTTATCAGATCGCCTGTGCGCTGGACCCCAATCGCGGCGGCTACCGCCGTAAGCCCTACGGCGAGCCCGGTGAGCGCCAAGCGGCGAGGGGGAATAGCGCGACGCGACGAAACTTTTTCCCCGCGGCGCCGGCTTTGCCCCAGGCGAAGGGGCCGAGCGCCTGAGCTTGGCTGTGTTTTACTTGGAAAGGCTTTTCACCACCAAGGTCTGGCCGGCGCAGCTGATGACGTCGCCGTGCAGGATCTTTTTGCGGGCGGCAGTTTCGACCGCTCCATTTACCGTGACCGCGCCGTTGTTGATCGCGTGTTTGGCCTCGCCGCCGCTTTCGAAGAGCCCGGCAAACTTCAAAAGCTGAGTCAGCTCAATCGGGTCCGCGCGAATCTCGATTTTTTCAGCGGCGGTGGCCTTGGCGGTGGGTTTGGCAGTGCTCATGTGCCGAGCACGCAGGCGCTGCCCCCGGACGGCGAGCCGGAAAACGCCAGAGCGTGTCCTGCGGCCCGCAAATGCCTTTGACCGTCCGCCCGCGGTGGCTTGGCTTTCAGCTACGTTCCTCAACTCTTCCCATCGCGCCATGTCCGCCGTTCCTTCGATCCTTTACACCATCACCGACGAGGCCCCCGCCCTTGCCACTTACAGCTTCCTGCCAATCGTGCAGGCCTACGCCAAACACGCCGGCGTGAACGTGGAGACGCGGGACATCTCGGTCGCGGCCCGCATCCTCGCCGCCTTTGCCGATCTGCTGCCGCCCGCTCAGCGCGTGCCCGATGCCCTCGCTGAACTCGGCGCGCTCACGCTCCAGCCTGAGGCCAACATCATCAAGCTGCCCAACATCTCCGCCTCCATCCCGCAGCTAAAAGCCGCCATCGCGGAGCTCCAAGCCAAGGGCTATGCGCTCCCCGATTTCCCCGAGACCCCGTCCACCGCTGCCGAGCAGGATGCCCGCGCCCGCTACGCCAAGGTCCTTGGCTCCGCCGTTAACCCCGTTCTCCGCGAGGGTAATTCCGACCGCCGCGCGCCCAAGGCCGTCAAAGACTACGCCCGGAAGCACCCGCACTCCATGGGCGCCTGGTCCCCTGCCTCCAAAACCAACGTCGCGTCCATGGCTGCCGGCGATTTTTTCGGCAACGAGCAATCCGTCACCGTCCCGGCCGCCACCACCGTTCGTATTGAGTTGGTCAAGACCGATGGCTCCGTTCTCGTCCTGAAGGAAAAGACCCCGCTCAAGGCCGGCGAGATCCTCGACGCCACCGTGATGCGCAAAGCCGCCCTCGTGGCGTTTTACGAGTCCGCCATCGCCCGCGCCAAGGCTGACGGCGTGTTGCTCTCCCTCCACTTGAAGGCCACTATGATGAAGGTCTCCGACCCCATCCTCTTCGGCCACGCGGTGAAGGTATTTTTCAAACTCGTTCTCTCCAAACACGCCGCCACCCTCTCCAGCCTCGGCGTTGATCTGAACAACGGCCTCGGCGACCTTCTGGCCAAGATCGAGAAACTCCCCGCTGCCGAGAAAGCTGCGATCGAGGCCGATCTCGCCGCCGCCTATGCCGCCGGCCCGGCCCTCGCCATGGTTAATTCGGACAAGGGCATCACCAATCTTCACGTCCCCTCCGACGTCATCGTGGATGCCTCCATGCCGGCTATGATCCGCACCTCCGGCCAGATGTGGAACGCTGCTGGCAAAGCCCAGGACACCCTCGCCCTCATCCCCGACCGCAGCTATGCTGGGGTTTACCAGACGGTCATCGACTTCTGCCGCCAGCACGGCGCCCTCGACCCCAAGACTATGGGCAGCGTGCCCAACGTCGGCCTGATGGCCCAAGCCGCCGAGGAATACGGCTCGCATAACAAGACCTTCGAGATTCCTGCCGCCGGCACCGTTCGCGTCGTGGACGAGACTGGTGCGACTTTGCTTTTCCACTCCGTTGATACCGGCGACATCTGGCGCGCCTGCCAGACTAAGGACGCTCCCGTGCAGGACTGGGTAAAGCTTGCGGTGAACCGTGCCCGCCTCAGCCAAACGCCCGCCGTCTTCTGGCTCGATGCCGCCCGCGCGCACGACGCCCAGATCATCGCCAAGGTGGAGCAATACCTGAAGCACCACGACCTCGCCGGCCTTGACCTCCGCATCCTCGAGCCCGCCGCCGCCTGCCGCTTCACCCTCGAGCGACTCGTGCAGGGCCTCGATACCATCAGCGTCACCGGCAACGTCCTCCGCGATTACCTCACCGACCTCTTCCCCATCCTCGAAGTCGGCACCTCGGCCAAGATGCTCTCCATCGTCCCCTTGATGAATGGCGGCGGCCTATTTGAAACCGGCGCCGGCGGTTCTGCGCCCAAGCACGTGCAGCAGTTCACCGAGGAAAACTTCCTCCGCTGGGACAGCCTTGGCGAGTTCTTCGCCCTCGCCGCCAGCTTCGAGCACCTCGGCATCACCCAGAACCATGCGCAGGCCAAGGTCCTCGCCGAAACCCTCGACGAGGCCAACGGCAAGTTCCTCGAAAACGACAAGAGCCCGGCCCGCAAAGTCGGCGCCGGCATCGACAACCGCGGGTCACACTTCTACCTCGGCCTCTACTGGGCCCAAGCCCTCGCCGCCCAGACCAAGGATGCCGCCCTCAAGGCCGTCTTCACCCCGCTCGCCGAAAAGCTCACCGCCGCCGAGAAGCAGATCGTGACCGAGCTCATCGCCGTGCAGGGCAAACCCGCCGACATCGGCGGCTACTACAAACCGGACGACGCGAAGGCCTCCGCCGCCCTTCGTCCCAGCGCGACTTTCAACGCCATCCTCGCTACGCTCTAAGGGAAAGCCTTGGCGCGCGAAGAACGCCACGGCCGCGAAGTAAGATCTTTCCGCCGTGCGCGTCCATCGGAGCCCGTGCTTACGGGCCCTAGGCTCTTGTTGCGGGCTTAGATTGCGTCCACAAGCCAGCCTGCCGGACCCCTAGTTACGGTTCCAAATCGACAAGTTTAGGCAGGCGGCGAAGGTGACCCAAAGCACATACGGCGTCCAGAGCAGCGCGGCGGTGCGATCCATGCGGGCGAGGCGTGGTTGCATGCTCGCGATAAGCACGAGTAAGGCGCCGATCACCAGCAAGCCAGCCGCTGGACTGCGGAAGTAGAAAAACGCCCAGGACCAAGCCCCGTTCAGCGCCAACTGCAGCCACCAACGGCGGAGGATAGCGCCGCGCTCGGGGTTTGTGGCGGGGCCGCTCCAGATGCGCCAGGCGACGTTCGCCATCAGCGTGTAGAGGAGGGTCCAAGCCGGACCAAAGACCCAGCTCGGCGGGGTCCAGCTGGGCTTGGCGAGGTGGGGATACCAGGACTTCACGCTACTGGCCGTGGCCCAGCCGCCCAGCGCGGCCACACTGTAGGCAGCGGTTAGGAATCCGACAAAGACCAAGGTGGAACGTAGTTTGGTGGACATGGAGACAAACGGTAGCGGGCAGTATCCCAGGCCAAGGGAGCCTTTGGCAAGCGGTGGTAGACCTTGTTTCACGGCCCGCAGCCTTGCGGCGCGTTTGGCGTTTGCGGAGGGCGTGCGGGAAGCTTTGCGTCGGGGGTAATGGGTTTGGTGATGATCTTGGTGGCGGCGGCTTTTCTTGCGGTGGCGCGCTACGCGGTCACGCCGGCGCGGACGCGGCGCACATGGTTGGTTGCTTTGATAGCGACTGAGTTGGGGTATCTTTGGGCGGTGCTGGCAGGAGTCCTCGCCCTCTGGTTGGCTACTATGACAGGGCAGGAGGGCTCCACTTCGGAAACCATCTTGCGGGTTGGTGCGGGGGTGCTGGCAGCAGGCGCGGCGGCTTTGTTTCTCCGTCCGGTCCTGTCGGCCGCACGTTTGGCCGGACGGGCGCGGCGTGAATTAACGGCCGTGTTTGGTCTGCGCGAAGAGGCGGTCTTGTGGTCGTGGCGCCGGTTGCTGATCGGGCCGATGCGGGCGCGGCGGGTCGCGGTCGAGACGCACGATGTGGAGGGCTTGGCGGTGGATTTTTACCGCTCCTTGGGCGCGGCGGAGACCGCAGGTGCGCCTTGCGTGGTGTTGGTGCACGGCGGTGGGTGGGACAGCGGCGACCGCACGCAGCTCGCAGGTTTGAATCATTGGCTGGCGGCTCACGGTGTGGCGGTGGCAGCCCTCAGTTACCGGTTGGCTCCGGCCTATCGGTGGCCGGCCCAGCGAGACGACGTGTGCGCTGGCGTGGCTTGGGTGCGGGCGAACGCTGTCGACCTTGGCATCGATCCTACGCGTCTGACTTTGCTCGGTCGCAGCGCGGGCGCGCAGATTGTGACTGCTGCGGCTTACGGGGAAGCCCTGTCCGGGGTGCGCGCGGTGGTGGCCCTTTACGGGTGTTTCGACCTGGAATTCGTTTGGTCAATCCGTTCGGACAAAGATGCGCTCAACTCCGATAAACTCCTCCGCCAGTTTCTCGGCGGTCCGCCGGAGGGGGCGCGGATTGAGCTATTTCGAAGCGGTAGCGCGGAAAAACTGGTGCACGCGGCCGCGCCGCCGACTCTCATCATTCACGGGGTGCTGGATGAGTTGGTTTGGTGCCGCCATAGTGAGCGGTTGGCGGCGGCGCTGGCGCAGGTCGGTGCGCCCCATGTTTTTCTTCGACTGCCGTGGGCTACCCACGCGGGCGAGGCCAACCTCCACGGGCCATCCGGCCAGCTCATATCCGGGGCGGTGTTGCAGGTGGCCCGAGGGGTTTGATTTCGTCTTTACCTTCGAACAAGTGCAGGGGGAGCTCAAAATAGTAAGCGATTTGTTAAATAAATGAGGGGCGGAATGCACCATTGATGGGCCGGATAAACAGGTATTAAAAATTATGTTAATGAAGATAGGGACCTGTTCTCACGACCACGCGTCCGAAATCCTGGCTATTTTTAATCACGAGATCGCGCACTCGACCTCGATCTATGAGCATACGTTGCGCACTCCTTTGTTTATGAGCGGGTGGTTCGAAGCCAAAGAGCGCGGCGGGTTGCCGGTGTTGGGGGCCTTTGCGGATGACGGTTCGCTGGCAGGGTTTGCGACTTATGGTCCTTTTCGCGCCTTTCCTGCCTATGGGAACACGGTGGAGCACTCCATTTACGTGCGGGCCGATCGTCGTGGGCAGGGGTGTGGGCGCGCGCTGCTCGGTGAGCTGGTGCGGACGGCGCGGGCGCGGGACTTGCGCGTGATGGTGGGCGTGATCGATGCCGCGAACGTTGCCAGTGTGGAGCTGCATCGTTCGGCCGGCTTTGGCCATGCGGGCACGCTCCGAGAGGTGGGCTACAAGTTTGGCCGCTGGCTCGATGTGGAACTCTACCAGCTCAACTTAGCCATGGCGGAGAGGGCGCCGGGCAGGCCGGTTACCTGAGCCACTCTTTGCCCTGAAGGACGAACTGCCACCTGCCTTTGTATTGCCCGAGCTCGCCGTAGAAACGCAGGCGTGAAGTGGTGCGGGCGCGTTCGCGGTAAGTGTTTCGCAGCTCCTTGTCGTGGCTGAATACATCGTAGTCGAGGTCGCCAACTTTGACGCTCACGTAGCCTTTTTCGTTCACGGCGGCAGGGGCATCGATGAGGAAGATACGGCCGGTGTAGGAGCCGTTGCGGAGATCGGTGCCCTTGGGGAGGTCGGCGGGTTTGAGGGCGGTGGCAAACAGATCAACGGTGGTGGTTTCCACGCGAACGGGCGTGCCCGGGCCTTCGGCGGTCTCGCTGGCGCGGGTCAGTGCCATCCATTTATCCTTTGGGCCGGGGCCGAGCACGCGGAAACGGGCGTAAACGGGGAAGTGGTCGGAAAAACCGGCGGGGATCGGGCTACGCGACCAGCGGTTGGGGAGGCCGAGGGCGTTGGCGTTGAGTCCGGGAAACTTGAGGACGGCGAAGCTGTTATCCACGTATTGCACGCCGTTTTGGTCGTAGAGGCCGCGCGAGACAATCAAGTGCATCAGAGTGCCCCATTCCTCCTTGTAGATATCGGAACCGCGCTGATCAGAAGGTAACTCGAACCACAGGTTATAGAGGTCGCGGTCCTGACCGCGAAGATTGAGCTCGTTGCCTTGAGAACCGAGCACGTCGTTGATCGCGGTCGTGCCCATGGTGCGATAGCGCTGCTTCTGGTTGTAGTGGGAATTCAGATCGCCCGCGATGATGAAGTCGGCGTTGGCGTCGGCGGCGAGGAGCTCGTCGATGCGGGCGCGCAAGGTTTTCGCATTAGCGCGTCGGCTTGCTTCGGTCTCGGGGTCGCCGGCGCCGGATTTCCAGTGGTTAACAAAAATCGTCAGGGGGGAGCCTTCGGCGTCGACCGTTACCTCCAAGATCGCGCGAGCGTTGGCGGTGGGATGGCTGCGAACATTTTTGATCGGGAACTTTGAGAACACGAGGTTGCGGATGGCCTGAGCGTGGCCGTCCTCGTGTTTGCGGGGACGTTCGTTGGTGGTGGCGACATGGTAGCCGGTCATGCCGGCGTCGACACAGGCCTTGAGCAGCCAAGCCTCGGCGGGCAGGCCAGCGAGCGCGGCGGGCAGGGGCGTTTGGCCGAGTAATTCTGGGAGCGTTTTGTCGGAGACGGAGGCAAGCCAAGCGTCGAGATCAGTCACGGTGGAGTCGGGCGTCTGATCCAGCTCGATCTCGTTAAAAGCGACCAAGGCGGGGCCGGCGCCCTTGTCCACGCGGGCGAGGACCTTCGCGATATTAGCGGCTTTTACCGCGAGGTGGGCGGGCGTGTATACGGCGGGCTGATAATCGTCATACATGGCCACGCCGTCGACGTCGTGGAGGTTTTCCACGTTATAAGCGACGACCGCGAAGCTGGGTTCGGGTGCGGCGGGCGGTTGCGGCACGGCGCATAAGGCCGAGAGCGGAGCAAGGCCGGTAAACAGGACACGAGTAAGCTGGGCGGGGAGGCGCATAAGGAGCAGACTTAGGGAGTTAGGAGGGGTAGGCCGATTGTGGGCGTGCAGTTTCTGGTCAATACGAGGCGAAGGCGATAGCGGGCGGGGCAGTCTGGCGGGCGGTGGTGATTATTTAGCCAGCAAGGTGTGGAGCAGCACAGCGGCGGCGACGGAGACGTTGAGCGACTCGACTTTGCCGCTGCCGGCGAGCGATACGAGCCGGGTGCAAGCCTTGGCGACCTCTGGCGCGAGACCTTGTTCCTCGTTACCGAGCACGAGGGCAAGAGGTTTGGTGCCGGCTGGCCGCGCCGCGGCGGTGCCGCCGCGGGTGGCTGCGCCGATGATTTCGTAGCCTGAGCCGGCGAGACCGGCGAGAAAAGTGGGCAGGGTGGGCACGCGCCAGATCTTGATATGTTCCAGCCCGCCCTCGGCGACCCGGTGGGCGGCCTCCCCGGGCAAGGCGGCGGAGGGATGAAAGGGCAGGATAATGTGGGCGACGCCGAAAAAGGCCGCGGAGCGAGCGATGGCGCCGAGGTTGTGGGCGTTTCCGATGCGGTCCAGGATCAGCAGCGGCTCTTTTTGTGCCGCCCAAGCCGCAACTTCCCGGGGCAGCGGAGCGGCTAGAGCGGAGGCGCGCACCACGCAAACGACCCCGCCGTGGTGGATCGTGCCGCCGACTTTTTCCAATTCGTCCGGCTGGACGCAGCGGTAGACTTTTTTTTCGGCGGCGAGAGCCTTGCAAATGGCGCCGAGCTTGCGGCTGGTGGGTTCGTCGAAAAACAACCGTTTGATCGATTCGGGGTCTCGGGCGAAGCGGGCCTGAACGGCAGGCAGTCCGCAGAGGGTGAGTTCGTGAGAAAGGCTCATAGGGGGACGGGGAGTTGAACTCAGGCGCGGAGTTCGCCGACGAGGGTAAACTCCTCGCGGTCGTGAAAAAGGTGGCGTAGGCGGGTGCCGGGGGCGTGACGGGAAAAGATGGAATCGGGCGCCCGAACTTCGCGCAAAAGGGCGAGGGGATCAACACGGCCGAATTTTAGGATCACCACGAAGCGATGGCACCAGGCGTTTTCCAGCCAGGGTGCGATCAGGCTTTGCAACACGTGGTGGGGATCGTCCACAAGGTCACAAAACAGCCAGTCGGCGCGTTCGCCGGGGCCTGGGCGATAACCATAGGCATCGGCCCGGCGGTGCTCAATCAGGGGATGATCAAGCGCGCCGCCTTTCAGCGGGCCATTATCGAGGGCGAGCACGCGAGCTCCGCGCTTGGCGGCGGAGTAGCTCCAACCGCCGGGGGCGGCGCCGAGGTCGACTACGAACTCGCCGGGAGCGGGCTCACGGCCCAGCAGGGTGTAGGCTTCTTCAACCTTTAGGTAGCTGCGTGAGGGCGCGAGGGAATCGTCAGCCATGCGACGTTGTCCGCCGGAGAGTAATTCCCGAGCGACTAAAACCTTTTTAAAATCGACGAAATGGACAAACAGGCCGCGGTTGGCGCCGGGGCCGCGGGGGATCTCGTCAAGGGCGAGGCGCGCGACGCGGCCGAGGCGCTTTTTCAGCAGTTCGTGGAAAGCGGTCGCGACGGCATCAGCCCGGCGGCCCAGCCCGTCGAGGCCGGCGGCGGTCGAGAAGACGCAGGGCCAGGGGGCGTCGAAGCGCTCGTCGCGGGCGCTATTGAGAAAATGCTCCAGCAGACGGGTGGCGAGGACGTTGACCGAATCTCCGCCCAGCTCGGTTGGGGCGAGATGCAGGGCATGGGCGAAGCAAAGTTCGGGGGCGGGCCCGTGCGCGGGGGCGGTCAGGGCCCAGCCGCCGCCGCGGTCGGTCGTGGCGAGACCGGCGGCGCGGAGTTCGCCGACGAGTAGATCTTCAAAGCCGGGCTGGCAGCGGAAGAGCATGCGCGGCTGGATCAGGCGGTCGGGCCAGATTTCGGGCGGAGCACGGTCCAGGCGGCCTTAAAGGGCCAAGTTAGGGTAACGATCACGGCGCCGACCACAGCCGAAAAGGCGAGCATGGGCAGACGGGCGAGGTGCAAGGCCGGGCTGGTGGCGCGCTGAAGCCTAGGGCGACGCGAATATATCAGGGTGGCGGCGGTGATCAGCACGATGCCAATGAATTTCTGGAAGGCGTTAATATGGATGGGATGGCCTTGGTAGACCGACACGATCTCCACGATCAGAATGCAGCCCACGTATCCGATTAGCAGGAAAGCGGTGTGTTCGAGAATCGGATACTTCTCCAGGAGCTTTAGGCAGTAACCGGCAACAAAGCGGAGCGCGAGGATGCCAATAAAGACACCGAGGCACACGATCCACAGCTTCGGACTCATGGCGACGGCGGCTACGACGTTGTCCACGCTCAGGCTCAGGTCCATCAGCTCGATGGCGGCTACGGTGGCCCAGAAGCTGCGTCCGGCCAGGTGGGCGGTGCCGGTTGCATCCTTTTCCTCGTCGTCGGCAGCCTGAGTGAAGTGGGCGCACATCAGGTAGACGAGGTAAGCGGCGCCGACGATTTTTAGCCAAGGGTTAGAAATGATGAACGCGGCTCCGGCCATGGCTGCGCCGCGGAAGACGTAGGCGCCAATGATGCCCCAGCGCAGGGCTTTTTTCTTTTGGTGCTCGGGCAGGTGGTTGGCCATCGCGGCGATCGCGAGGGCGTTATCCACGCTTAGCAGACCCTCGATCACGATTAGAGAGAGGATGATGGGTATGGCCTCGAGCCAATCACCCGCAGTGGGAAGGGCGAGGGCAAGAGGCGGGAGGAAAGTGAGGCTGGTCATGACAAGTGGTTACTCCGGCGGTAGCGCTTGGCGGAGGCAACTCCGCAGCGCGCTCATGTATCCATTACTCCCGCTCGTGCGAAAGGGTTATGGACCGACTGAACAGACTAGCCCTTGGCGGAGGGACGGGGGCGGCGGGTGGACGGTTTACCGGAGGGTAAGCGGGAGGTGCGCGCAGTCTTTTGGGAGCGGGTTTCCTCGGGCGTGGAGGCGCTGCGGTCGATATTGAGGTAAGTCTTGGCCAGCATCTGGCCCTCGTAAAACTCTAGCAGGCGCACGCCTTCGCGGGGTTTGACCAGATCCTTCTTAGTGGCGGCGTCGATCTGGGTCTTGATGCGGCGGCAGAGCTCCTCCCACTGGTATTGCACGGTCTCGATCACCTCGTTCATGCGAATGCCGGCGAGCGTATCCTCGATGTAGTAGCCGTTGGGCTCATCATCTTCCAAGAACACGTGGACCTCATTGACGCGACCGAAGAGGTTGTGCAGGTCGCCCATGATATCCTGGTAGGCACCGGTCAGGAAAATACCGAGATAGTAGGGTTTACCGTTTAGTGGATGAAGCTTCAGATAATCTTTGGTGTCTTGCAGGTCTATGAAAGTGCCGATCTTGCCGTCGGAATCGCAGGTGATGTCCACCAAGGTGGCGTTTACGAGCGGCTCCTCCTTCAGGCGGTGGAGAGGAGCGATGGGGAAAAGTTGTTTCAGGGCCCAGTGGTCGAGCAGGGACTGGAAAACGGAGAAATTGCAGACGTATTGGTCGGCGAGGAGTTTGTTTAACTCGCGCAGTTCTTCGGGCACGTAGCCGGCGTCGCGGGTTTCCTGGGCGATCTGTTCGCAGACCTGCCAGTAGAGCGACTCAGCGGCGGCGCGGTTTTCGAGGTTGAGGTAGCCGAGATTAAAAAGGGAAAAGGCTTCCTCCTTCTTTTGCACGGCGTCGTGGAAACGCTCGAGTTTGCCGAGCTTGGCTTTGTTTTTCAGCAAGAATTCTAGGTCCACCACGACCTTGTGCTTCTCCTTTGGCTGATGCTGCACACCGAGGGTCTCGCGTTTGTTAATGCGCTCGAAAACCTCGACCACGAGCATGGCGTGGGGGGCGACGATGGCGCGGCCGGACTCGGATACGAGATCGGGCACGGGCACGTGCATGGCGTCGCAGATGTCGCGGACGTTCGCGACGACATCGCGGGCGTATTCGGCCATGGAGTAGTTCATGGACGACTCGTAGTTCGTGCGGGAGCCGTCGTAATCGATGCCGAGGCCGCCGCCGACATCGAGGTAGCCCATCGGGAAACCCATCTTGGCAAGCTGGCAATAGAAGCGAGACGCCTCGATGACGGCGTTTTTGATGGTGAGGATATTGGGGACTTGGGAGCCGATATGGAAGTGAACCAGCTTTAGGGAAGCGGTGAGCTTGGCGGCGCGGAGTTTTTCGCAGGCGAAGAGGATTTCGGCGGTGTTCAAGCCGAACTTGGCGTTGTCGCCGGAAGAGGAGGACCACTTGCCCTCCCCGCGGGTCTGGAGCTTGGCGCGGAAGCCGATGAGCGGTTTTACGCCAACCTCCTCGGAGACGCGGATGATGTCATCGAGCTCGGCAAGTTGCTCGACCACGATGATGACTTTTTTGCCTAATTTTCTGCCGAGCAGAGCGATGCGAATAAAATCGTGATCCTTGTAGCCATTGCAAATGATCAGCGAGTTGGCCCCTTCATGCATGGCCATGGCGATCATCAGTTCAGGTTTGGAGCCGGCTTCGAGGCCGTAGTTAAACCCTTTGGAGGCGGATACGATCTCTTCAACTACCTCGCGCAACTGGTTGACCTTGATGGGGAAAACGCCGCGATAAGCACCTTTGTAGCCTTCTTCTTTGATGGCTTGGGCGAAGACGCCATTGAGTTTTTCAACGCGGTGGCGGAGCAGGTCTTGAAAGCGGATGACGAGGGGGGCTTTCAGGCCCATGGCGACGGCTTCGTCGATGACGTCCATGACCCGGATCGAGCGGCCGTCGGCCAGGGGTTGCACGGCAACGGTGCCGTCTTCATCCACTCCGAAGTGGCCGGCCCCCCAGCGTTTGAACCCGTAGAGTTCGTCGGACTTGGCAATTGACCAGGCGGTGGAGGGGGCGGCGGATTTGCTTTTCACAGAGAAGGTGGAGAGAGCCGGGCGGGGCCGGCAGAAGGGGGGAGTGGTCGGGTTATGGCTTGCGTTCGCGAATGCGGGCGCGGTTATCTCGCGATTCCTCGTCTAAAAATCACTTCCCGCAAATCAGAAAATGACTTCCGTCCCTGAATCGTTGCTGTTTCTCGCCCAAGCCACCGCCCCTGCCTCTGGCGCCGGTATGATGAATCTCCTCTTCATCGGCTTCATGTTTGCGGCGATGTGGTTCCTGATCATCGCGCCCCAGCGTAAAAAGCAGAAAGAGCACGCCAAGATGCTGGCTGAACTCGGCACCGGTGACGAAATCGTGACGTCCGGTGGCATCTATGGCGAGATCACCAGCAAGAAGGACGACCGTTTTGTGGTGCGCATTGCTGAAGGCGTGAAAGTCGAAATCGCCAAGAGCTTTGTTCAGGAAGTGGTCCGCAAGGACGGCGCCGACAAGAAAAACTAAAAATCCGCTTTCGCATTCGCGTGGCATCGGCGTGGCGCCGGTGCCTTGTGCGTTTACCCGCTTCGACGCAGCCCCCTTTACCTTTCCCCGTTCTTTCCCGCGCTCCTGAGCGCGGCGATACCCCTTTTTTAAACCAACATAACCACCATGCTTAAACGCAACCTGTGGAAGCTCGTGCTGAGCTTCACCATTATGCTGTGGGCGCTGCTTTCGCTGCTGCCCCTGCAAGACCGCAACGTGCCGGAGTATATCTCCAGCCGAGTCGAGACCCGCCAGACCGAGTTCCAAACCCTTGTGGGTGAGGCCAAAACCCGCTTCGACGCCAAGCAAGCTCCGTCAGTTTTTGTAGCTCTGCGCGACATCGCCAATGAACGCCGCATCGATCTGGCCAAGGAGTATTTCCCCGGCGTGAAGCTGGAGAGCTCTTTGGTGAACATCACCAAGCGCAACAACCTCCTGCTTGACCACCTCCTGCTCAAGTCGAAGGGCAAGCTCCAGCTCGGCCTCGACCTCAAGGGCGGCGTCGCCTTTACCCTCGCGGTGGACGAAAAAGCTGCCTCCGGTATCGCCCAAAACGAGCGCAAGGAAAAGCTGGTGAAAGCCATCGAAATCATCGGCGACCGCATCAACGGACTCGGCGTAGCTGAACCGGTGATTCGGCCCGTCGGCGAAAGCCGCATCGAGGTTCAGTTGCCCGGCGTAAACACCCGCGACAATCCCGAGGTGCTGGAGGCGGTGAAGAAGCCTGCCCGCCTCGCATTCCATCTCGTTTATCCCTTCTCCCGGCCTGGCGCCGGCGTCGAGACGCCCGCTGGTTACGAGGTGAAGACCTACGAGCAGGAGTCCCGCACCGGCCAGACCATCACCAGCGAGCTCTTTGTGAAGCGCACCTGGGAGATGACGGGTAAGAACGTCTCAGACGCCTTCGCGACGATGGATGAGTTTGGTCGTTTCCGCATCATCCTAAAGTTCAATTCCGCCGGCCAGAAGGAGTTCGCCACCGCTACCCGCGAGGTCGCCAAGCTCACTGACGAGGTCGTGCAGCGTAGCGGCGATACCGGCGCCCGCGCCCAACTCGCCATCATGCTAGATGGCCGCCTCTACTCAGCCCCCGGCGTTGAGAAGGAGATTAATAGCAACTCGGCCGAGATCACCGGCCAGTTTTCCCAGCGCGAGGCGGTCGAGTTGGCCAACGTGTTGAACAACCCGCTCGACCTGCCCCTGCTGGTTGAGGAGCAATACGAGGTCGGGCCTTCGTTGGCTCAGGATGCGATTGATAGCGGTGTGCGCGCCGCGGTCATTGGCACCGTGCTGGTGGCGCTGTTCATGTTCACTTATTACCGCGTTGGCGGCGGGCTCGCCTTGATCGCGCTCGGCTTCAACGTCCTAATTATCTTCGCGGCGATGGCATCCTTCGGCGCTACTCTGACCCTGCCTGGCCTCGCCGGTATCGTGCTGACCCTCGGCATGGCGGTGGACGCAAACATCCTCATTTTTGAGCGCATGCGCGATGAGCTCGCCTTGGGCAAATCCCTGCCGGCCGCCCACACCGCCGGCTACGACCGCGCCTTCATCACCATTCTCGATGCGCACGTCACTCAGTTGGCCATCTGCGCGGTGATGATCGGCCTCGGCACCGGCCCCATTAAAGGCTTCGGCGTGACCCTTGCGATCGGTGTGTTTTCCACCCTGTTCTCCGTCCTGGTTTTCGGCCACCTCATCCTCGACTGGCTGATCGTGGGCGGTGTCATCAAGAAGCTCTCCATGATGGCTCCGATTAGCATCGGCAAGGTGGACTTCGTGAAGCTGGGTAAGCCCTGTTTCATCGCCTCCTGGGTCATTATCATTGTTTCAATCGGCTACGTAGCGACGAAGGGTGACCGCATCTACGGTGTCGACTTCCTGGGTGGCGATATCGCCACGCTGAGTTTTGAAAAACGCATCGATGCTACCGAGATTCGTTCTCTCGCCAAGGCTGCCGGCATTGAGGAGGCCACCCCGACCTATGTGGCCGCTATCGGCGGCGGGGCCGAGACTCTGCGCATCGAGACTGCCTTCGGTGACTCCGCCGCGATGGTTGCGGCGCTCCAAAAGGCGCACCCCGAGGCAAACTACACCTTGATCGGCCAGAACCGTATCGGAGCCTCCATCGGCGGCGAGGTGAAGACCAACGCCATCGTCTCACTCGCCTTCTCCATGGTGATCATCCTTCTCTATGTCGCCCTCCGCTTCGAGTGGGGTTTTGGCATCGGTGCGGTGGTGGCCTCGATTCACGATATCCTGATGACCATCGGCATTTTCGTGCTGTTTGGTCACCAGTTCTCCGCCCCCATGGTGGCAGCCATCCTTGCCATCGCGGGCTACTCGATCAACGACACCGTCGTGGTCTTCGATCGTATCCGCGAGGAACTGCGCAATAATCCGGGCGCGCACCTGCGCGATATTATCAACGACTCGCTGCGCCGGGTGTTCTCCCGGTCGGTCCTGACTAGCTTCACCGTATTGCTCACCGCCGTCGCGCTCTTCGTCGCCGGCACAGGGGTGATGCGCGATCTGGCCTTCACTTTTATCATCGGCATCATCACGGGCGCCTTCTCCTCGGTATTCATCGCGGCTCCAGTCTTCTACTGGTGGCACAAGGGTGACCGCGAGAAAGTCGAGCGCGAGGAGGCCAAGCCGGTCTACGGCTGGGAAGTCGGCGGCAAAATCGCCGGTGCCAAACCGGTCGGCCTCGAAGCCGACGCGAAGTAAGCCCTGCCGCGCTTCTGGCGCGGACTTTACGCGCGGGACGCGGCGTGGAGGCGGGCGGATCCGAATGCGGATCCGCCTGTCTGGCGCCTCGCTCCCGTTCCTCTAGCCCGCGCCTGTGTGCCCGCTGCCATGCGTTGGATCCATCATCCGCCCGTCGCCGCCGAGGTGGCGGCTCTGGTTGCCGCCTTGGGTATCAGCCCGGTGCTAGCCGAGCTGCTGCTTCGGACTGGTCAACGCGAGCCGGCGTCCGCGGCGGCTTTTCTGCAGCCGGCCCTGGCGCGTCTGGCGGATCCTTTTTTACTCAAGAATCTCGGTCGCGCCACGGCGCGTTTGCGACAGGCGCTGGCCGCGCGCGAGCAGATCGTGGTGCTCGGTGACTACGATGTCGACGGGGTCAGCAGCACTGCGTTGTTGGTCAGCATTCTTCGACGCCTGGGGGCCGATCCTCGTTTCGTCGTGCCCCGGCGGATGGCGGACGGTTATGGGCTCTCCCGCAGCGCCATCGACCGCGCGCTCGAGCCCGGTCGTCCCGACCTTTTTATCGCCTTGGATTGCGGCACCAATTCGCTCGAAGAGGTGGCTTACCTCCAGGGACTCGGCATCGACGTCATCGTGGTAGATCACCACCGTTCGAAAGAAGCACCATTGGAGTCGGGCATTTTGATTAATCCCCATGCCTATGAACTGCCGGGTGATGAGGCTTGGCGGCAACTCTGCACCGTCGGGCTGGTGTTCAAACTTATCCACGGTTTGATCAAGGAGCTACGGGGGGAGAATCACCCCGTGGCACACGCGGTGAAGTTGCGCGACTACCTCGACCTTGTGGCCTTGGGCACGATCGCCGACCTCGTGCCGCTGCAAGAGGAGAACCGTATCCTCGCCAGCCACGGTTTGCGCATCCTGCAAGAGGCGGCGCGGCCTGGTCTGCGTGCGCTCATGGACGTAGCCGGCGTGCGACCGGGGCAGGACCTCATGCCGGTGGATATTTCCTTCCGGCTCGGGCCGCGTATCAATGCCTCCGGCCGGTTGGCTGACGCCGCGCTCTCAGTCGAGTTGATCCTGAGCAACGACCAGCGTTTTTGTCGCGAGACCGCAGGGCAGCTGGATACTTTTAACCGCGAGCGGCAGGAGATCGAACGCGGCATCACCGACGAAGCGGAGCGGGCGATCGAGGCCGGTCAACTGGATCGGGCCGGCATCGTGCTTTATGCCGACGGGTGGCACCCCGGCGTGGTCGGCATCGTGGCCGGCCGGGTGACGCGCAAATACCATCGCCCCTGCATCGTGCTGGGCAACGAGGGGGCGTTGGCCAAGGGCTCGGGCCGCAGTGTGGACGGCATCAATCTGGTGGAAGTGCTGGGAGGCTGCGCAGACCTGCTCTCCAGCTGGGGGGGCCATCCTATGGCGGTGGGCGTGGCGGTGGAGAAGGCGAACCTCGAAGCCTTTCGCGTGCGCTTCGCCGAGGGTGTGCGGGCGTGGACAGGTGGTCGCATGGTCGAGCCTGAGCTGGAGATCTCCGCCTGGCTGCGGCCGGATGATATCGACGATCGTCTGATGGACGAATTGGTGCGCTTGCAGCCTTTTGGTCAGGCCAACCCGGAGCCGCGTTTTGGTCTGCGTGGTGTGATGCTGCGCCAGCGTCCCGATGTTTTTAAGGGTGTGCATTTTCGTTTCGCGGTGGAAGCGGCCGGCGGGCGGCGTTTGCACGGGGTGGCTTGGAAAATGGCCGACCGCCTGCCACCGACGGGCCGACCGGTGGATCTCGCGGTTGAGCTGGCCTGGAACTTTTTCAACGACCGCAAGACCATCCAGCTCGAGCTGATCGACTGGCGTCCGAGCGAGGTTTAAGCTGGGCGACGCGCTTCGCAGGCGGAGGCGTTATGGGGTTAGGTGTGGACTGGGAGTTCGGGAAAACGTTGGTTCCCTTCAACTCGGATTCCTGTTCAGTCTACCCGACTTTCATGGCCGTTATCGACTCCACTCCCGTGCCCGGCGGCTCACCTTCGCCGCGCGCCTATGTTTTGGCCTTCGCCACGGTTTATCTCGTGTGGGGGAGCACCTATCTGGCCATCCGCGTGGCGGTCGAGTCGATGCCGCCCTTCGCCCTCGCGGCTGTGCGCTTCGCGTTGGCCGGGGCATTGCTCATGACCGTTCTCCGCGCCCGGGGAGCGGCTTGGCCGACCGCCGGTCAGTGGTGCGCCGCAGCTGTGTCCGGCTTTTTCCTGCTGCTGGGTGGCAACGGCCTTGTCACCTGGGCTGAGCGGAGCGTGCCCTCTGGCGTGACGGCGCTGCTCATCGGTTCGGGCCCGCTCTTTGTCGTGTTGGTCGAGTGGGCTTGGCCCGGCGGTTCGCGCCCGCGCCCGCTGACTGCGATCGGTATGCTGCTGGGTTTTGCCGGTGTTGCCTGGCTGGCCGCGCCGTGGCAAAACGCGGGGGCTGAGTCGCTCCCTCCGGCCGGCGTCGCGGCGATCCTGATCGCGTGCGTCTCGTGGGCGATAGGCGCCATCTACGGACGCCACGTGCGCGAGCCGGCGCCGCCCTTTACCGCCGCCGCCGCGCAGATGCTGGCCGGCAGCGGATCGCTCGCTTTGGTGGCCCTGGTGCGCGGCGAGTTCGCTGGGTGGGATATAGCTTCGACCACCGTGCGATCGTGGACGTCCTTTGCCTACCTCGTGCTGGTTGGTTCGCTCGCCGGTTATTCGGCCTTCGTCTGGCTGGTAAAGCACGCCTCGCCGGCGCAGACCGCGACCTATGCCTACGTCAACCCAGTCGTCGCCGTGTTCCTCGGTTGGCTGTTGCTAGGGGAACCGGTGGGGCCGCGCACCCTCGCGGCCTCTGCGGTGATTCTGGGCGCGGTGGTGATCGTCACCCTCGGGAAGAAGCGGAAACGCGACGTTTGAAAAAGTTTGGCGGTCAGGCGGCCGCGCGGTCTCGAGGTTTCCGGGATGAGAGAGGCGATGGAAAATCCTTGTGGTCTCGCTCCGCCCGGAAGCCCTGGCTTTCAGCCGATCCGTCCGACTACTTCAGGATCATATCCTTCACCGTCTTACCGGCGGGGATCATGGGGAGGACGTGCTCGGTGTAGGGCACGATGATGTCGAGGACATAGGGGCCGTCGTGGTCGAGCATCTCCTGGATGGCTTCCCTTAATTCCTCGCGCTTAAAGACGCGGCGAGCCTTGACGCCGAAGCCTTGGGCGATGGTCACGTAATCGGGGTAGATACCGCCGGGGTTATCCGGTGAGCCGACGTTGTTCTTGTCGCCGAGGATGGTGTTGCCGCGGACGCTGTTGTAGAAGCGATCTTCCCATTGCACGACCATGCCGAGGTGTTGGTTATTCAGAATCATGGCCTTGGCGGCGATCTTCTCGATGTGGCAGGTGGCGAGTTCCTGGATGTTCATCAGGAAGGAACCGTCGCCGTCGATATCGATCACCTGTTTGTCGGGGCGGGCGACTTTTGCGCCCATGGCGGCGGGGTAGCCGAAGCCCATCGCGCCGAGGCCCAGCGAGCTGATGTAGCGGCGGGGTTCGTTGAAGGGGTAGAACTGGGCGGCCCACATTTGGTGCTGGCCCACGCCGGTGGTGATGATGGCGTCGCCTTTGGTGAGAGTGTGGAGCATCTCCACGGCCTCCTGGGGGACGATGTGGTGGCTTTGCTCGTAGGCGAAGGGGTAGTCGCGTTTCCACGCGGCGCATTGGGTGTGCCAGGGCTTGGTATCGGGCGGGGCGAAGCGGGCGGCTTCGGCGAGCTGGTTGAGACGGGCCAGCGCGTGCTTGATATCGCTGGCGATGGGGTGGGCGACGCGTTTGTTTTTATTGTGTTCGGAGGCGTCAATATCGATGTGAACGATAGTGGCGCCGGTGGCGAACTTGTTGACATCACCAGTGATGCGATCGTCAAAGCGGGCGCCGAAGCAGAGCACGAGATCGGCTTGATCGACGGCCCAATTACCGAAAGCGGAGCCGTGCATACCGAACCAGCGCAGGGAAAGCGGGTGGTTCTCGGGGAAGGCGCCGACGCCCATCAGGGTGGTGGCGACGGGGATGTTGACCTTTTCGGCGAAGGCGCGGAGGTCGGCCGAGGCTTCGGCGGAGATGATGCCGCCGCCGGTGTAGAGGATGGGGCGCTGGGCCTTGGCGATGAGGTCGAGGACGAGTTTAAGTTGCTCGTCGGTCGCAAGGGGAAACTCGGTGAGGGACTTGTTGGCGAACTCGACGGTAGTGGGGAAGACCGGGGTGAGTTTGGCCTGCTGGACGTCCTTCGGAATATCGATGATGACGGGGCCGGGGCGGCCGGAGCGGGCGAGGTAGAAGGCCTCCTTGAAGATACGCGGCAAGTCGGCGGCGTTCAGCACGAGGTAACTATGCTTCACAATCGGGAGGGTCATTCCAAAGAAATCTGTTTCTTGGAATGCGCTCTTGCCGATGAACTTGGAGAAGACTTGTCCGGTGATGCAGATCATCGGGATGGAGTCCATGTAGGCATCGGCGATGCCGGAGACGAGATTGGTGGCGCCGGGGCCGGAGGTGGCCATACATACGCCGACTTTGCCATTCACGCGGGACCAAGCCTCGGCGGCGAAAACGCCGCCTTGTTCGTGGCGGGGGAGGATGACGCGGACGTCGCTGCGGCGGGCGAACGCTTGGTGTAGTTCCTGAGAGGCTCCTCCCGGGTAGGCGAAGATAACGTCGATGCCTTCGCGGGCGAGGCACTCCACGACCACGTCCGCACCGTTCATGGCACGGCCGGTTTCAGGCTGGGGGATCGTGGTGGGCGCAGGGGACGTCTTCATAGGCGGAGTTGGTAAAGGCGAAAACGAGTAGGACAGCGCGGCGGCAGGGCGGCTGGCAAGAGCGAAGGCGTGGCCTTGCTAAGGCCGGCAGGGGCCAGGCCGCGGCTCGAAGCCGTTAACAATCCATCCAATAATCCGATGCCGTCGCTTAACCTGAGCAGTTTAGCATATGGCCCCCCAGCAAAGTCAGTCCCCTCTCGCGCGAAGAGTTGCTGAACAGGGGCGGATAGCCGACTACCTAGATTGTCTGGCACGGGTCACTTTTATACTCATGAAAACTCCCCTCCGTCTGCTTGCGCTCATTCTCCCGATTTGCGTTCACGCTCACCTCGCGGACTCCGCTGGGTCGCTTTTCGACAATGAAGCACTGCGCGAGTTTATGGCGGATGAATTCATGGCGAAGCGCATGGCTTTGGCGAAACCGGGTTATCAACCTCAGACGCCGATTTTGCTTAAGAAACCTCTGCGGTTGGCCACGTCGGCTTACTCGTTCTCGATGCTTGCGGCGGCTTCGGTGGCACCTCCGGGCAATGCGGCGCTGATGCAGGCTTCATTTGGGACTTTTAAGCCCGGCGTGCGTATCTACAACGACGCCTCGTATTTTTATGTGGAAAGCGACTCGATGCCAGATGCCACTTTGATGCCAAGTCCGATGGTAGGCATCACGGCATGGCAGCAGCAGTTGCCGCATCCGGTGGGTTATTTTGGCAACATCACCAATCCAGAGCCGAGCATGGAGTCGCTGGGCTATGGGCAGCCAAATGTGTGGAAGATCCCGCTCGTGCCGGTGCCTGCGGCATCGCCAATCTCGCTGACGGGCAATTTTTTGCGAGGTGCAGTCGCTCTCGGCGCGAATGGCATTCCGATCTTCAATCCGCGCAACAACACCGGGCAGTTCTCGCAGGCCATTGGAGAACTGGATGCCTATGGCGGTCACTGCGGGCGGGCGGATGATTATCACTATCACATTGCCCCGACGCATCTGTATTCCGTGCTCACGCCGGACATGCCCTGTGCGTGGGGGCTGGATGGATATCCGATCTATGGCTACACCGAGCCAGATGGCTCCGCGCAGCAGGCGCTCGATGCGGATGGCGGGCACAATCACGGAGTTTGGGGCTATCATTATCATGCGCGTGGCTCGGTAGCAACGGGGCCACAGAATCCTTATCTCATGAGCGCCATGCATGGCACCGTGGTTAACTTCGGCGGGCAGATAGATCCGCAGCCCACCGCGAGCACCGTGGCCCCAGCCGGTGCGCCCATCGCCGGGGCGGTGATTACCAGCTTCACGCGTCCGGCGACCGATTCCTGGGTGATGACTTACGCTCTGAGCGGCACGACTTACACGGTGACGGCTGCGGTAAATCGTATTTTGCACACGGTTACAGTGAGTCAGCAGACCCCGACTGACCCCACTGGCACCCCTGCGATCTATACCAGCGCCGCGCGTTTCAATTACTACCCGATGGCGCCGTGGAGCATGAATAAACTTCCAGATACGGGCCAGACCACCAATGCCACGGCTACGTTTGGCGAAGACAGCGACTACACGATAAATCCTCCGAATTTGACCGACAACGGCAACGGCACGATCACGGACAACAACACGGGGCTTATTTGGCAGAAAACCGACAGCGGTGAGATGACTTGGGACATGGCCCGGGCAGGAGCCACCACGCTCAATCTCGCTGGCTTCACGGATTGGCGACTACCCACCGCACAGGAGGCCTTCGGCATTCTCGATCACGAGCGCAATCCCGCGCTCAACAGCACCTACTTCGTCAACAATGCCAGCGGCACTCCGGGCTATTTTTGGACAAGCGATTTGTTCTATGGCGACAATACCAAGGTCTGGTGCACCAACGCAGGCGGCGGCATCGGTCCGCACAGCAAAACGGCCACCATCAGTGCTGGCGGCGTGAATCGGCATCATGCCCGCTATGTGCGTGGTTCGAAGCCGACCACGGGTCATCATTACTGCAATAATAACGACGGCACTGTCACCGACCTCGACACCGGCCTAATGTGGACGCAGGTGCCGTCATCAGCGCTAAGTTGGTTCAATGCTCTGGCTTATGCCGAGGGACTTACCACTGCAGGCTACAGCGATTGGCGACTGCCGAATGTAAAGGAGCTGCAATCTCTTCAAGACATCCCGCGAGCCACTGCTTCGGCCGTGACGACGACCCCGTGCATCAATCGCGTGCTGTTTCCTGCGGCCACTGCCACCGCCTATTGGTCCTCAACCTCGGTAAAGGCAGGCACACCGACCCAAGCCTGGCTCGTCGATTTCGGCGTCACCACGACTTCCACGCCATCACGCAATCAGCAGGGCATCGTCAGCTATGAGCCGTATGCATCGACGTATCCCGTTTTTGCCGTTCGTAACGCCTCTGATTCCGTCGTCACGCTGATCATCGTCGAGCAGCCCAGTGGCACGGTTTTAACTGATGGTGCGAGCACCGTGGCTTATGGCAGTGTGAATGTCGGCAGTAGCTTATCGAAGACCTTCATCATTCGCAATAACAGCACCACCAGCGCGCAGAGCATCACGGGCGTGACCATTGATGGCACGAACGGAGGCAATTTTACGGTGACTACTTTACCCGCCAGCAGCATTGCCGCCGGCGGCAGCACGACGATGGTCGTCCAGTTTAGTGCGACCTCCGCCGGCATTAAAACCGCCGCGCTGCACATCGCCAGCAGCGATACCAATGTGGGCACCGCCTTTGACATCAACCTCAGTGGCACCGGCGTCATCCCCTCACCGACCATCACTAGCCCACGCACCTCGCCGAATACGCCGACGTATATCGATGGCGTCTGGGTGACGGCGCAACTCGCCGCCGCATCCGGCGCGACGATCACCAATGCGCAAATGACATTCAGCGACGGCTCACAGACCACGAGCACCGTTTTCGCCGAGACGATGTCGAATACCGCCACGACCACCGGCGGTTGGGATGGCACTGGCGCGGTGTATCCATGGACTGTTACCAGCACAGGTGGTGCAGGTAATATCAAACAAGTCACGCTCGCCAATCACGGAGCCGGAAACATCTGCGGCGTGCAGTTTGACAAAGGCACCACCAGCGCGACGGCGACCATGATTCATACGACTAATCCGATCAACGCGATCGGCACGGCGGGCACTCTCCAGTTTTGGGCAGGCACCGCGAATCTCGGGGCGGGACAGGGTTGGAGTCTCCAACTTGCCACTGATGCTACGGGCACGAGCTGGATCACGAGGCTGGCTGAATCCGAGGGCAGCAATCACGCCATCCAACTGTATACCTACACTCTGCTGCCCGCCGAACGCGTGGGCAGTCTGCGGATGCGCTTCCAGTTCATCGGCAACAACACGGGCGGCCCGACCGGCCCCAAGACCTATCTTGACGACATAACCCTCGTCACCACCACCGGCACGCCGCCCGTGAGCACGACCATGTATGACGACGGCCTCCACGGCGACGGACTCGCGGGAGATGGCACGTATGGCGCGGCGATCCCCGTGCAGGCCGCAGGCAAAGTGATCACCTACACCCTAAGTGTGACCGACAGCAACGGGAGCACTACCAGCTCCACCACAGCAGGCACCTACACCGTGAGTGCCGTCACTCCGGTTAGTTTTAATGCCACCATCACACAAATTCCTGGAGGCAACATCACCATCACCTGGCCCACGCAGTCCGGCCTCAGCTACAGTGTGCAGTGGTCGCCTGATCTAGCGCAATGGTTTGACATACCCGTCGGCCAAGTCGGCACCTGGACCGACACCACCGCCAGCACCACTTCGCGCAGATTTTACCGCGTCAGCCGATAAGAACTGGCCAACACCGGTGAAGTTTAGCGCGAAGCTGGATCAGGCGTCAGTAAATTCTAGATCGCGAAAGCGGCGTCTCTCCCCATCGCGGCGAATATCAACCAGCGCCTAGTCCACGCACTTTTCCCGATCCGTTACGCCGGTTTGTCGCCGACGTAGATGACGTAGGCGGAGCGTTTGGCGGTTGCGAAGAGGCGGGCGGGGACGGCCTTGGCGGTGAACCCCGCGGTGCGCAGGCGGGCCTCGAAGGTATGATCGGGGGCGGCGGACCAGATGGCGAGGCGACCGCCGGGACGGAGGCGGGATTTTAAGGTCGCGAGTCCGGTCGGGCCGTAGAGGCGGACGTTGCCGGCGCGCACCATGGGGACGGGGCCGTTATCCACGTCGAGCAGGATGGCGTCGTAGCTGGCGGGCCGGGCGCGTGCGATGGTGGTGACCACATCGCCTAGGCGCACTTGCACGCGCGGGTCGGCGAGCAGTTTGCCGTTCAGCGCCGCCATGTGGGTGCGGTTCCACTCCACGACCTCGGACATGAGTTCACCGACCTCGACAACGGCCTTGGGGCCGGCTTTGGCGAGCACGGCCTTGAGGGTGTAGCCGAGTCCCAGGCCTCCAATCAGCACGCGTCCTGCGGGGTGGGCGGCAAGCGGTTCGCCGGCGAGTTCGCCGAGCAGAATCTCAGACGCACTGGTGACGGAGTGCATCAGGTCTTGTCCGTCCAGCCGGATACAAAAGCTCCCGTCGTGTTCGTGCAGGGTCAGGCGCGCGCCGTCGGGCGTGCGGGTTTCGGCGAGGAGGACGGTGGGTTTCAAAAGGGTGGGGGAGCGGTCGGTTTAGCTGGCGGGCAATCAACTGCCGGCACCGCGCAGGCCTAAACTGAAGGCGCCGCCGGCCACCAGCGGTAGAGGAAGAAGTAAACCAGCACTCCGGTAACGCTCACGTAGAGCCAGATCGGGAAAACCACGCGGGCCCATTTTTTGTGACGTTCAAACTGACCGCAGAACGCGAGCGCAAAGGTGCGGGGCACGAGGTAGGCGATCGCCATGGCCAGAAGCACGTGGGTGATCAGCATCACGTAGTAGACCGTGCGGATCGGGCCTTCGCCGCCGAATTGGGTATGGACCGCCTCGCCCGCGCCGGCGGCCAGGCCTTTGAGGATCTTGTGGGTCAGGTAGCCAATGAGGAAAACGGCGGAGACCACGCCGGCGGAGAGCATCGAAGCGCGGTGGGCGATTTTGTTACCGGTGCGGATAAAAACGTAACCGCTAGCGATGAGCAGCGTGGCGAGCGCGTTGAGGGCGGCGTTGAGGGCCGGGATATCGTTGAGCGTCATATCAGGGGACGAAGTAGAGCCGGTCGATCACCAGTGCGCCCAGTTGCAGGGGCAGCCAGGCGATGGAGCAGAGGAAAAGTTTGCGGGCGCTGGCGTCGCGTCCAGCGGGACGAAGAAAGGCGAAGGCGCGTGCGAGGAACCACGCGCCAAGGGCGGCGGTGACCACTGCATAGCCGACGGTCGTGAGTCCTAACACGTTGGGCAAAAGACAAAGCGCAACGACGGCGATGGTGTTGACCAACGACCAGCGGGCCACGCGTGCCCCGTCTGGATCACGGGTGGTCAACATGGGAAAATTCACCTTCGCGTAGTCCTGCCGATAGGTCCAGGCGATGGCCATAAAGTGTGGTATTTGCCACGTGGTGAGGATGCCAAAAAGGATCCAGCCCAACGCGCCGACGTGGATGCGACCACCCTCGGCAGCCGCCCAGCCGATAAGAGGCGGGAAGGCCCCCGCAATCGCGCCGATCTCGGTAGCCCAGGGGGACTCGCGTTTGGCCGGAGTATAGAGCGCGAGGTAGCTCACCACGGTGGCGAGGGCGAAGAACGCGGCTAGCCCGTTGACTTGGGCGAAGATGCAGCCGAGGCCAAAGGCGGTGAGGCCCCAACCGAGCACGAACGCGTTGCCACCGGGCAAACGACCGGAAGGCAGGGGGCGGTCGGCGGTGCGGGCCATGCGCGCATCGGTATCCGATTCCATCCATTGGTTCACCGCAGCGACGCCACCGGCGCAGGCGCAGGTGCCGACGCAGAGAAAGGCAAATTCCCGCGCGTGCCAACCGGGCCGGGCGGCAGCGTAGCCGACCAGCGTGGTGAGCACCGAGAGCAGGCTAAGCCTCGGCTTGGTTAAATCCAGCAGGTCACGCCAGGACGAGGCTGAGGCTGTGGCGACAGGTGCGGCTGACGTCGTGGGCTCGGTGGCGCTCATGCGGCAGCTGGGGTGTAATCGACTTGTTCGCGGTGCAGCACCCACGTGATCAGAAAGGTCGTGACTAGCAGCGAGGCACCGATGATCACGTGCCAAGTGGCGTAGTAAGGGCTGCGCCCGCTTAGCACGGTGGCAGCGCCTAGAAAGACTTGGAGCGCGAGGAGAAACAGCAACGCGCCGGCGCCCAGCCGCATTGCCCCGGGGGCGGCCCGGCTCAGCCAAATCGAGCTGGCGAGGCCAATCAGGGCGAGCGTGAGCACGGCGGCCATGACGCGGTGGGCAAACTGGATGCCGACGGCAAAACTCCATACCGAGGGCAGCAGGTTTCCCTCGGGGGTGCTGTGCGGGAAGGTCGGGATGGCCATGCCGGCAAAACTGTGGCGCATCACGGCGGCGATGGCGAGCTGGGTGAAAAGCAGTCCCAGACAAAGGAGTGCATAGCGGCGCAAGCCGGGGGGCGTCGCGGCCCGCAGGCCCGCCCGGCGCTCGATCCATGGACGTGAGCTGGCCACGGCAATGGCAGCGATGGTGCAGAGAAAGAGCTGGGCCAGGCAGGCGTGGCCCATGGCGAAGAGTCGGCCGACGCTGGTATTCACCATTTCCACATGCAGGTGGTCGAGGAGCACACGCAGGCCGCCGACGAAGGCCTGCAGAAATACCAGCGCGAGGGCGGCCCAGCCGAGTCGCCGCAACCAAGCGCGGGCTTCACGAAGATGCAGCCAGAGGGCGAGGACCACGCAAAGAATGGTCATCACGCCGGCGGTCAGGCGGTGGCCGTGCTCCGCCAGCATGTCCTGATCGTGCAGCCAGCCGGTGGGGTTGAGGGAACCATTTGAGAGGGGCCAGTCCGGGAAGACCATGCCCGCGCCGATGCTGGTGGTGAAAGCCCCCTTGTAGATAATGAAGAAAATCCAGATGAACGCGCCCCAGGCAAAGGTGCCTAGTGCGGGTTGGAAGGACGGGCTGCGGTCACCGTTGGCGGAGGACTTTTGTTTGGCTTCTGAGGTGGTGGGCACGGCGGTTTAGAATAATGAGGCTGGTCGCGGGCGAAGGTATGGAGCGGTTCGGCACGCGGAAGGAAAGAGGGAACCTAGAATCCGCAATCCCTTTGACAAACGTTTCCCTCGGGCGGAACGGTGGGCGGATGAACGCATGGACCCCTTTAGCCCGGCCCGCGCTCCTGCTCGCCTTGCTTGCGACTGGCGGCACGACGGGTTGCCAACCCCGATCGGACGTTGCTCGCCCCGTGGCCTCAGCCAAGACGACCACGGCTAACCGCGTCTTAACTGGTCGGGTGGTGAGCGTGCTGAAGGAACGCGCCAGCCTCTTGATCGACCACGATGAGATCCCGGGCTTCATGCCGCGCATGACCATGGAGTTTTTGGTCGGGCCGGGAGATCTCGCCTTGGCTCGCGAGGGTGCCGCGCTCCGCGCCACTTTGATGGATGAAGGGGCGGGTCGCTTTCGACTCGAAGGGGTCTGGTGGGTAGATTCAGTGAAAGACGCGGCGGTTGGGCAGGCTTCCTCCAAGCTGCGCGAAGACACCAATATCCGTGGACGTGCCGCCTACCGCGAGGTGGGCGAAAACTTGCCTGACTTCGCCCTGTATGACCAGCGGGGCGAGGTCGTCGACGCTGGCCGGTGGCGGGGAAAGCAGATCCTGCTCAACTTTATTTTTACCCGTTGTCCGGTGGCGACCATGTGTCCGGCCTCCACCGCCCGGATGATGGAGACCCAGGCCAAGGCCAAGGCCGCCGGTGTGTTGAACCTGGAACTGATTTCCATCACTTTGGATCCTGAATACGACACACCGGGGGTTTTGCGCGAATACGCCGAGGTGCGAGGTATCGACACCACCAACTTCTCTTTTTTAACGGGCCCGGAGGGTGCGATCAAAGATCTCTTTAAGCAGTTCGGTATTCTGACTGAAATGAAGGGCGGCGTGCTCACCCATACTCTGGCAACCCTTTTGATTAACGATCAGGGCCGCATCGTCTGGCGGGCGGACGGATCCGTTTGGACGGCCGATGAGTTTGTGGAGCGGATGAAGCGCTGATGAACGCCGTTCCACCAGTCCGTCCTCGCGTCAACTGGCGTGCTGTCGCGGCGCTCACGGCCGGAGCGCTGGTCTTGTATCTCGGGTTCCGAGCGCTACCCACTGGGACTAATCTTAACCACATGGATTTCCGGGTGGCGGGGACTAATGCGTTGGAAATGTGTGACCCCACGCGTCCACAGTTTATACCGGTTGTGGCCTCGCGTTCGCCGGTCAGTCTGACGCTGCGCCCCCTTGCTGGTTCGCTCTCACCCACTGCAGGTCAGACTACGCGTTTCGTGCTCAGCCTCGCCACCGCAGGGGGATTGCCCATCGGGCCGGTCGATCTGTTGACTGTGCACACGCGTAAGCTGCATTTACTGGTCATTGATCCTACCCTTCGTGACTATCAGCACATTCACCCGGTGGCGGGGCGCGTTCCGGGTGAGTGGGAATTTGAGCATACCCCTGCCTTAACGGGGGTTTATCGGATTTTCGCAGACTTCACGCCCGTCGTTACCGGGCGTGGTTTGTATGCTTTTGCCGATTTTACCGCCAGCGGTAGCACTGTGCCGGAGCAGGCGGTTGCAGCCTCTCCGTCGGGTGCGGAACGCTCCATCGGTCCCTGGCTTTTTCGACTGGCAACTGAGGACGGGGGAGCGGTTCGAGCCGGGGTGGCGTCCACCCTGATTTTTTCCGGCCGAGAGCAAGACGGCGGGGAGGTGCCCTTGACGATCGTTATGGATGCCTACGCCCATCTGGTGGCTTTTGATAAGGACCGCAGTGGTTTCGCCCACCTGCATCCAAGGGCGGCTAAGCCGGGCGACACTATGGTAGCCGCCCCGGATCGGCATGCTCCCGTGCTGCGCTTTGATCTTACGATTCCTCGTCCAGGAGCTTATATCATTTGGGCTCAGGTAAATCTGCAGAATCACGAGCACTTTTTACCGTTTTCGATTACGGTCCTGCCCTGAGGCCTTAGTGACCGGGCGGGGGGCGCAGGTGAGCTAGCTCGGCGCAGATTCGCTGCCTAGTCTTACCTCGCCAGCACGGTCTCTACGGCGGCCAGCAATAGGGCCCCGCCAAAGGGTTTTGTTAACGCGTAATCTGCGCCCAAAAGTGTGGCGGTTTGCAGGTAGCTCGTGTCGCGCAGGCGACCGCCGCCGGACATAACGATGATCTTTAGGTTTGGGCAAGCCGAGCGGACCCGCTGGATCAACTCCATGCCTTCGGTCTCGGGCATAACGATATCGGTAACAACCAAATCGACTGTGTTTTGTTCGAGATAACGCAATCCCTCCCGGCCATCGCAGGCCGAGGCGACAGTGTGGCCGACCCTTTCCAACGCTAGGCTTAATACTTCCCGGACAGTTTCGTCGTCGTCGATGAGCAGTATTTTAGGCACCGTGGTTTAAGTCGGCCCAAGTGCGTTAAAGTTTAATTTTATTTTACGATTTTCTGTAAGCTTCCACATCGTTTGGGTTTCTGGGTTTTAGTTAAATTCGGCAGGGGTGTAATCGCCGCAAAAACAGGACTCAGATCGGTGCCTACTGGTCGGTCGTTCGCACAGGCCTACCTATTTTAGTCTAGCCCTAAGCTGATTCGGAAGGAAGTAGCGGCCGTATAAGTAATGTAAAACATTACATAAAATATATTTATATACTTTAATTTGTGAATTTAACTCTGTGTTCGCCTTCTGTTTTCCCAAGCGGCAAGCACTGCTGGGTAACGCACTGGCATTGGTCGGAGGGCGCGGCGCCACTCCCCGCTTGCCAGTCTCTGCCTCGACGAGTGTGCTGCCCATTTTTCCACCTTCGCCGATGACCTCCGCGCAAATCCGCCAGTCTTTCCTCGATTTCTTCCACGCGCAGCAGCACACGATCGTTCCCTCGTCGTCGCTCCTGCCGGACTCCCCCGGATTGCTGTTTACCAATGCCGGCATGAACCAATTCGTGCCTATCTTTCTTGGCGATAAACAGGCCGATGTCTCCAAGTGGGCCGGCGCTCGCCCCGCTGCCGATACCCGCGCCGCCGACACCCAGAAATGCATCCGCGCCGGTGGTAAACACAACGACCTCGAGGACGTCGGCTATGACACCTACCACCACACTCTCTTCGAGATGCTGGGCAACTGGTCCTTCGGCGACTACTTTAAGAAAGAATCCCTCACTTGGGGCTGGCACCTGCTCACCAAGGTCTGGGGCATCCCGGCCAAGCGCCTCTTCGCCACCGTTTATGCCCCCAAGCCGGGCGACCCTTCCGAGTTCGACCACGAGGCCGCTGCCATTTGGACGGCGCTATTTCGCGCCGAGGGTCTCGATCCCGCCATCCACATCGTCCATGGCAACCGAAAGGACAATTTCTGGCAGATGGGCGACACCGGCCCCTGTGGACCCTGCTCGGAAATTCATTTTAACCTGCTCCCCTCCGACGACGAGGCCGAGGGCCGCAAGGGCGTAAACTCCTCCAGCCCTCGCTGCATCGAGATCTGGAATCACGTTTTTATCCAGTTCAATGCCAACGCTGACGGCACCTTTTCCCCCCTCGCCGCCAAGCACGTGGACACCGGCATGGGCTTCGAGCGCGTCGCCGGCATCCACGCGAACACCAAGGGTTTCACCGATTTCTCCGCCGAGCCCTCGAACTACGCCGCTGACGTCTTTGCGCCCCTTTTCATCAGGATCGCCGAACTTGCGCCCGGCAAAGTCTACACCGGCACCGTCCCCACCAAACGCGAAGGCCTGAGCGAACAGGAAAACATCGACGTCGCCTACCGCGTGCTGGCCGACCACGCCCGCACCGTCAGCCTCTCGATTGCCGATGGCATCATGCCGGGTAACGAAGGCCGGAATTACGTTATCCGTCGCATCCTTCGGCGTGGGATTCTTTACGGCACCAAGCTCGGCCTCAAACCCGGTTTCTTCGAGCAACTCGTTGCCCCTGTGGTCGAGAGCCTCGGCTCGGTCTTCCCCGAGGTAAAGGAGCGCCAGGACATCATCCGCCGCGTGATCAAGAGCGAGGAGGAGAGTTTCGGCCGCACCCTCGATCGCGGTCTCGCTATTTTCAACAAAGCCGCCGTTGGCGCGTCCGTGATCTCCGGCGCCCTCGCCTTCGAGCTTTACGATACCTACGGTTTCCCTCTCGACATGACTCAGCTGCTCGCTACCGAGCGAGGTCTCACGGTGGACACCGCCGAGTTCGAGCGCCTGATGGACCAGCAACGTGCCCGCGGGCAGGCTTCTACTAAAAAAGTCATCGTGGTCGCCGCCACCGAGGGCGCCGAGGCCGCCGAGGCCAGGCCCACGCCCTTCATCGGCTATGTGATTGGCAAATCACAGTCCTACGCCGTTACCGTCACCGAGGTCGTCCGTTCCGGCGACGATACCTACCTCGTGTTTAATGAAACTCCCTTCTACGCCGAGATGGGCGGGCAGTTGGGCGATTGCGGCGTGCTCCTCGCGCAGGGCCAGGCCGTGCAGATTGGTGATACCATCAAGGACAAAGCCGGTCGCCACCTACACCAAGTTTCCAACCTCGACGGCCGTCTCCTGCCGTCGGCCCCCCGCGGTGCCGTGCCTGTCACCGCCGCCTTCCTCGATTCGCTCGTCGGAACGTTGGTCGAAGCCGGCGTAAACATGAATCACCGCCGTGCCATCCAGCGCCACCACACCGCCACGCATCTGCTGCATTTCGCCTTGCGCCGCGTCATTGGCGCGCACGTCCGCCAGGCCGGCTCGCTCAACGCCCCCGACCGCATGCGATTTGATTTCGCCCATTTCGAGGCGGTCACCCCAGCTCAGCTTCGCGAGATCGAGGGCATTGTAAACGCCCGCATTTTGGACAACGCCGAGGTCAAGGGCTATGAGACCGACTTTGACGCCAAGCCCAAGGGCACTTTGGCTTTTTTCGGCGAGAAATACGGTAAACGCGTGCGCGTGGTGGATATCGGTGGCTACAGCCGCGAACTATGCGGCGGCACCCATGTGAACACCACGGGTGAGATCGGTCTTTTCAAAATCGTCTCCGAAGGCGCGGTCGCCGCCGGCACCCGACGCCTCGAAGCCGTCTGCGGTCAGGCCGCCATTGATGCCGTCGCCGCCAGCGAGGCGCGCCTCCACGCCCTCGCCGAGCAGGTGGGCACCCCCCTTTCCCAACTGGAACAACGCTTCGCCGCACTGCTGGCCGAAAAAGCCGAGCAGGCCAAGAAACTCGCCGCGCTCGAAGCCGCTGCTGCGGCCGCCCAGGCCGCCAAGCTCGTCGCCGGTGCCACCTCTCGCGATGGCCTGCCTTTCATCTCCGCCGTGGTCACCTCGGACGGCGCCGAAGCCCTCCGTAACCTCGGCGCGCAAGTCCTTGGCTTGCTGGGCGATGGCGTGGTGCAGCTCGGCGCGGTGATCGGGGATAAGGCCAGCGTAGTCGCGCTGTGCAGCCCTGCCGCCATCAAAGCGGGCAAAAACGCGGGGAAGATCATCCAAACCCTCACCGCCCAGCTCGACGGTAAAGGTGGTGGCAAGCCCGACCTCGCGATGGGCGGCGGCAAGAACGCCTCCAAATTGGCCGAAGTGATGGCCGGATAGGGTTCTTTCGTCCCACCTAATTAGGTAAATTAATCCGCATCCGCGTAGGCCACTGGTGCATTTTTTTCAGTTTCCTAGGACTGTTTTCTTAGGTTTAGCGTGCGGCTTCAACCATGTGTGTTTAGTTTTTTTAAAGTCGGTAAATACTTTTCAAATACTACTATAGGGTTAATCCAAGCCCGAACCCTCCAAGGCCCTACATACTAGTTTATGATGGAAGCAAATATATCGAGATATGCTAACACGTTTGATAAAGATGATATTGTATCGATTGCCCCACATCTTACCAATATTAGTAAACCCCGACTAATGAAAAAAACGTCCTCCGGATTTACCCTGATAGAACTGCTTACGGTTATAGCCATCATCGGCATTCTGGCCGCTATAATCATACCAACAGTAAGCAAGGTTCGGTCATCCGCCAATGCCGCCAAATGCAAGTCTCAGATGAGAGAGATTGGGATGGCCACCCAACTCTACGCACAGGACAACAAGAGTGAAATGCCTTTCTATACCGCCAATAATCCATGGACCTTCTACATGGAGCGCTATTTTAATAATAATCGGCCGGCGAGCAATGTATATAGTAATACATCGGTGGTAACATGCCCTTCCGCATCGCTTCAACCTGTCGACCCGAGCCAAGGTTATTCGCGCACATACAGTGCCAATCCCTTCGTGATAGTGAAGCGCACTGGTTCAACAGATACCGTAACTCCAGCCTATAAAATAAATCGTATTTCCCGTCCAAGTCAGATCCTGCTTTTTGCTGACGGCATCCAAGTATCTACTACTTCGGGCAGTTGCCAATCAGCCTTGGTCGAGGTCGACGTTTGGAAAAATCAACCTGCGTTGCTCGCCAACGCCGACAACCCTATCGATATGAGTCCTGACGTGGACTCGATCGCCGGTGGCGCCGCAGTAACGGGTGGCCACATTCGTTTTCGTCATGCCGAAAAAGCCAATGTCGTTTTTACTGATGCCCATGTGGCTGCGTTTGCACAAAAAGAGCTAAAGCAACGTAATTTCGCTTCGAGTTATTAAGTTCCAAGCGATTAGCTTCTTGTCGAGTTGGCCAAAATCGGTAATGTGAAACGATGTTCAGAGCCCCCACGTTAGGCGATATCGCACAAGCGGCTAAAGTGTCGCGTTTCACGGTTTCCCTTGCTCTGCGTAACAGCCCAAGAGTTGCGTCTGTTACGCGCAAAAAAGTCCAGCAAGTTGCCGCTACACTTGGCTATCGACCAAATCCAACTTTGGCGGCGCTAATGCGCTCCATCAGGAGTAAAAAGCGAGGAGAACGACTGACTTCGCTGGCACTTATTGTGGCACTGGAGGAACCTGATTGGAAGGGCCGGCATCGTTATCATTATGAAATCACCCGCGGAGCGAAAGAAAGGGCGGAGGCCCTCGGCTACGGTTTTGAACTCCTCACCCTGCCCAAGGTTAAACAACCTGGACGAAGACTGCAGCAGATCATTGAAGCGCGCGGAATCGATGGAGTTATTATAGCGCCCCTGCCTAAGGTCGGCTATGTCCTTGGCCTCGACTATTCGCGCCTAGTTTATGTCAGTGTTGGCCAAACATTGACCGAAGTGCCTTCAAACCGCATTGAAGCCTCCACCTACCACAATATGCGCAAGGTTTTAGGCGCGATACTTTCTAGGGGGTGGCGTCGCCCAGGCGCCATTCTGCACCAACGATTGAGTGCTGCAGTAGAAAATCGTTTATTAGGTTCCTACTTGGCGTTTATGCATGAAAATCTCTGTGGTTTTAACGTGCCCCCTATGCTGTGTAGTGAAGAGCAATTAACCGCAGAGAGTGTAGTCTCGTGGGTTAGAAAAAATAATCCAGACGTGGTCATTGCGAGTCGAAGCATTGTGATTGATTGGTTGAGCGAGGCGGGATATCGTATCGGGCAAGACATCGGTTTTGTTCACCTAGACTGTGCCCCTGATTCCTTAACTTTGGCTGGTATGGACCAGCGCTTATCTGATGTAGGTGGCATGGCGGTCGAAATGTTGGGAGAGCAGATTCAGGCTAACCAGCGTGGTGTTCCTCTTATCCCTAAGATCGTGGAAATAGAAGGCACTTGGCACGAGGGTCCTACTTTGCCGGAAAAACCGGGCTCTTTATCTGGTTCAACGGTTTGATACTTCTAAGAATGGCATTATTGCTTGGGCGAAATGTCGGCCTAGTAAGCGGGCGGAAGCGGAATCATAATGAGGCGGATCGTCAGATTTGTTGTGCAAAAGGTGCACTATTTCTGGCGACATCGTGGAGACGACTGCCGTATATTTGACCTCTTGCGGTAGCGATAAATAAATACCATTGATAACCTTAGCGTTATCGCCGTGCCATGGACCTAGCGTCGCGACGACAAAAGGGAGCTCTGGTTGCTTTAGATCTGAACGTAGATCTTGGATGAGAATATGTAAATTATTACGATAAGCCTCGCCTTCATTGTCACGCCCTAGGTTTATGTCCGACTCGCCTTGAATCCAAAGCGCACCGGCCAGACTGCCTGGTGGCACATTTTTCGCCGCTTGCAATGCGTGATTGTAGTAGGATTCGCCTGTAGGCCAATGTTGGTCCCCCTTGTAATTCTTTTGCCACCAAGCGATCTTGGTGCCGCCGAATGCCGCCGGTATAAGACCGACTGTATAGCATCGCGGCAGTTTTGGTAAAAGTTCTTGTGCAAAAGCAAGCCCTGGGCCTACGCCAGCGACCCGCGGCTTATCCCAGTGCAGTGGATCTTTTGCGCTAGACCAACTACCATCCGCATTTTGCTTCAATATGTTGGGATTGGGGATCGCATCAACTTCGTCAAGCAATCCGCGCCCGGCCATATTGGATTGTCCGATCAAGAGAAAAACCATAAAATTCTTGGATGGAGGCACGATCCGGGGTTGTATAGGCGCGCTGGCGCTTGGTTCATGCACCGTTTTGGATATGACTGATGCCGATGCTATGTAAGGAACTAATTTCACCGAAAGCTCGGATATTCGCACATCCGGTGCCCCTTTTTTTCCGCATTGCTGCAGGCTGACTTGCGGTGTAATAACGCTGTCGGTGTCCGTTGCTTGTGCAGCGGGCGCCACCCCTTCGCCGTTAGAGTCTATCCACAGTGAGGCGCAGCCAGTCGAATAATCATAGCTGACCCCAATTAAGTGATCTTCAAAATAAGTTACTTCGTGAGAAGCCCAATTTATTGAATTTGAAGATTTTGCCGTTATGCCTAAGTTGCAACTTCCATCCTGATTTACTCGTATAGCAAGCCGCCCGCGGCGCTGACGGCCATCGCTGGAAGTAAATTGGAAGATAATGCCTGAGCACGGTTCTGGGGCTCCATCACGAGGGTCTATTCGTAGCTGAAAGGTTGCCGAAAGGCTCGCACTTCCCGGAGGATTTTGCGAAATACGCCGAGTCACATAAGCCTCGGATTTAGCTTCCCCGGGTATGAAAGCATGTTTGCCACGCACTTCAATGATTGGAGCTCCATGACCACGGCGCCAATTTGAGGCAAGCAATTCGGTGAGTAGGCCGTCGGAGTATGGAAAATACTCTTCCAGTGTAACTACATCGCCATCTGGCATTTTGTTCGCATTGGCATGGTGAAAAATAACCAGAAAAGCTAACGCTAGCAGGCACTTATTCATTTTACTTAACGAACTTGAACGAGGAATAAATAACATAAATCACGCCGCACCGACTTGCCCTTTTAACTTTGCGAACTGGAATCGCCGCGTTTCGGTCCTTTATATGGAGTGAAATCACTTAGCGCACATGAGTAGAGAAGATACCTATGAGGAATTTTTGGACCATCATAGTATAAAAGTATGAATATAGACGGTATATAGAAAATGTTGCAATTATTGTATATTAATCTGTTAGGGATTGGCTTCGACTTGGGCGTCAAGAAAATCGGTTAGCGGGTAAACGTTGACGTTTAGTTCTTTCATCATATCTATCAATGGTATGTAGGGTTGATAATCCCAAGTTACAATACCCTTATTTGAGTCTCTATTCGACTTTTGAGCTTGGCTGTCAAAATGTTCATTGTCTCGGTATTTGAACCAATGCCAGCCCACCACGTTTTTAGCTGCTAGTAAACTTAAGGTGAAGTTCTGATAAAACGCGCCCCGGTCTTGCTGCGTTTTAACGACCCAACCGGCGCCGTTGGCATTTTCCATACCAGTATCCATTCCCTTGGCATAAAATTCAGTGACAAGAATTGGTCGACCAGATTCCTTTGTCCACATTGATAGGCGATCTGGTTTTGCAGACCAAGCATGATAAAGATTTACGGAAATAACATCGGCGTATTTGCCGGCAGCTTTAAATACCGTCGGCTCTTGCGTGACACGACCATGGAAGCGACTGCCTAGAAAGAGGTGGTTTGGGTCGTATTTGAGCAACGCATGAGCGACTAAACGGTAGTATCTGTCGCAGGCTTCGCAAAGAAAGGCGATACGATCCTCATCACTTAACTGTGACTGATTTATGTTGTATTTGGGTCCTTTGCGAGCGAGCACCCAAGCTTCAGCAGCTTCACGCAAAGGCGCGACGGCTTTGATGGCCGGATCTAGCTTGAGTGAATTATCCAGCAATTCACGGCGAAATGGCAGTTCATTATCGCTAAAATATCCGATTAACATCGGGTCTTCTTTTAATTCCGAGATTTTTTGTTTGGCATAGCTATCACACCAATCAGGAAAGTCGGGGTGAAAAATGGGAGGGACCTCATTTATATAGCCAATTTGCCCGGGGTTTACATGGGTGATGCCCAACTTGCGTCCAAAATCACCAGCGAAGTCTAGGGATACCGTATACGGCAGCACTAAGGGGTTATCGTAAATCGCGGTGCGCTCTGTCCATCCTCCCAGACCATTAAAATGAGCGTCCCGTAATAATTTTAATGTGAAATCCGACCAGGCTTTAGTCGAGGGGAATTTATCACGGGTTGTATCTGCGGCAATCTTTTCGATACCTTTATAAACACCCGCGACGCCAACATGAATGAAGCGATATCCCTCAGGATCAATTAGCCACCATCTGCCATTCTCAGCCATTTTTACTCGAAAAAACCCCTCGCCTTTGCTCTCATGATGATCTTGCCAACCACCCCATCGGGAAATATTAATGGGGGCATTCGCTTTAAATCCATGCAAGTTTGTAACGGTGCGAGTAGGTTTCTTCTGCCAATTACTTTCATTTGGTTCAGTTTTCACCTCAATGACATAGTTATGCGCAGAATCGTCGTTTTGTGCATAGACAGGACTGGAAATCAGCACTAATAATATTAGCGCTGGAAGCGGGGGTTTCATAATAATGTCATGGTGGCTTTAACAGGCGGATATGCGAGTTAAGATACATCTGTAAGTCTTGTAAGCGTGCCAGCCCTTTTATTCTAAAAATACTGTAAGCGGCCCCGGCACGAGAGGCGCGCTAACGTCGCTTGCGCTTTGTATCCGACGTGCGAGTCTCCAAAAATCAGGCTTCATTCCAACGGCGACGTTTAAGGATAAGACCGATCGCGCCTATGCCTAACAATAGACCGCAAGCAGCTGGCTCCGGAATCGTAGTATAGGATACATAAAGTTGACTATCGTCGCCGCCAGTTATGCTCGCATCATCGCCTCGCTTAATACTCCAAGTGCCATTGTGTGTATTTTGAAATGCAGAGGAGTCGACTGTGAATGCTGTGCCGGCAAAGCTAGTGATAGTTGTCGCGGCATCAACGAAAAGAAAATTCTGGCTTAGCGTATTGTTAAAGTTGTCTGCCTGTCCAGCGGTGTTACCTGAAGTAGAGAGGGTAGTGAGGCTTACTGTGAATCCGCCTGAGCTTAGTCCTGCAAGGCTAAGGGAAGGCGTGGTTAGCAAGTCCCAATTAGTGCCAGCGGTGCCAGTGGCGTTGTTGATTTCCCAAATATAGGTGCCCCCGTTAGAGAAGGTAGTGGCACCGGCAGACATTGTGCCTGGGCTATTTCCTGGGGAAACTAGCTGATTGGTTCCGATATTGAGAGCCACACCTGAAAAATTAGTGCCACCAATCGTGCCGTTGTTGATGGTCAATGGTGCGATTAAAGCAACCGAAGAGTTGTTCTTAAAAGTGCCTCCGTTAAGCGTGATTCCGCTAGAGTTGTTTATGCTCCCGGCAGCGGAAATTTCCAAAGTTCCTGAGGAGATTGTGGTAGTGCCGCTGTAGGTGTTTGTATTGCTCAAGCTTAGCGTTCCCGCGCCGAGTTTGTTTAGATTGCCACCTGTGCCGATTGCACTGATTACCCCGCTTAGGCTAACATTGCTTCCATTTGTGTTTATATTTGCTGTATAGCTTGATCCGCTTAGGGTAAAAGCCCGGGAAGAAGTGAGGTTGCCCGTAGCAACCAAGTAACTGTTACTTGACGTGCCAAAGTTTACGGTGCCTAAGCCCAGAGCAGCATCGTTGGCAATGAGGACGCGGCCAGTGCCGATTTCAGTTCCACCGGAGTAGCTATTTGCGGAATTAGCGACCACCAGATCCCCCCCTCCACTAACCTTCAGCACGCCATTGCCGGATACGGCACCGTTTAGCGTAATCGTTTTAGATGTCGTTGGCAAAAAAGCCATTACGGAACTTGATAAAGTTCCGGTGTTCACTGCATTATTGAGACTTACACTCGACCCACTATCGGCTGCCAACCCTACTTTACTGTTAGCATTTGCCGCAGTGATCGTTCCGGTCCCCAAGCCAGCCGCAGCGTTTACTAAAACTCCGCCTGCGGTCAGGGTTAGTCCGCCGGAAAAATCGTTGGTGCCGGTAAGATTAACATCGCCGTCACTCGTCTTGAACACTGCTCCGGTGCCGGTGATATTAGCAGCGACGGTAGCGCCCGTATTAACGGCTTTATTATCGATAGTGAAATTATTTGAGGTGGATACGGCTGAAACTGCCGCCAAAGACTGGGCTGATGCCGTTAAGAGGGTTGAGTTGACGATATTGCCACTGTAGGTTGATATGGCGGTGCTATTTAATTGAACACCTCCCGAGCCTGAAGTAGTTAACGTGCCGCTGCCCGACAGCGTGCCGGTATCGAACTTAAGACTCTTGCCGGAGGCCCCCGTCAAAGCAACGCTGTTCGAGAAATTGACGTCTTTGTTAATGGTTGAACTCCCGCCGGTTGAGCCAAAAACCGTGGCAACGGTTCCTCCGTTAATGGAGAGTGTTCCCGTGCCGTTAATGATAGAGCTTTGGCTAAGATTCAGGGTCGTGCTCGTTGCAGTGACGTTACCGTTTAGGGTGCTTGTTCCGCCAAATTCTTTGGCCGAACCGCTTAAATCTAGTGATCCGGAATTAAAGCTGATCGCTACACCGTTCTTGTTACTGCCCAATGTGCCAGTGAGGGAAAGTTTGCCAGTTCCGGTTTTAGTCAAAGTATTGCTTGCGCCGCTGATGGCTCCGCTAAGGGTGAGGTCATTCGCATTATCTACCGTGCCGCCTGAGGAACCGATGCTGAGAGGGACGCTCAGTGAAGTCACGGCAGAGTTGGTGACCGAAATAAGGCCTCCATTGAGCGTCATCGTTGAATTGCCGAGCGCACCGGAACTGCCCGCCACGACAGTTCCCGAGGTAATACTCCCGCCACCGCTGAAACTGTTGTTACCGGATAGTGAAAGCGTGCCAGCACCTGTTTTATTTAGCGATGCAGCAGTGATATTGCCTCCTGCAAGCGTGGAATTCCCGGATGCGTTCGAATCAGTCAACGTGCCCACGGTGAGGCCAGCGGCATTCACATTCATGGTGCCCGACTGGCCTATAGTTATATTATCACCGCTTTCAAAGGTAGGATTCGTAACTGCGCTTCCCAGGTTATTGGTGCCGGTGAACTGTCCCGATTGACCGGACGTAACGGTCGAACCACTGCCATTCCAAATCAAATTATAAGCTCCTCCTCCAGTAGTGCCCGTAAGAGTAACATCCTGAGTCGACGCGGAGCCTGAATTCCATGCGATCTTAGGGGAACTGGCACCTCCAGTAGCACCGAGATGTGCGGCGCGAAACACGGCTGTTGTGCCCGCAGGGATATTGTAAGTAGAGTTGAACCAAGAGTTACCAAGATTTACTTCGCTGGCGCCTAAAGTGGCGGAACTGCCAACTTGAGCCCAAGTGGATCCAGCATTAGTGCTTACCCATAGCTGAGCTGAAGTGGAGGGTCCCGTGCCGGATGCAGTCCACAGGAAGCCGGTGCCACCCGTGATCGCTGCAGTCGTGCGCGCCGAGGTAGTTACACTCCACTGGAAAAAGTCATTCGTCGCGTTCGCACCGGTCGTAGCCGTATCAAAACTAGTCGTATTATTCAGACTGGTTAATCTCCAGCTAGTGCTTGAGCTGCTAGAACTCAGCCCGCTGCCTAGGGTAATGCTCGTTCCGCTCAGTCCTGATACGGGTGTGCCTGAGATCAAAGCACTCGTTGCTGTCGAGGTCGGTATATCCCAGCCAATCAAGGTGTCTGAAAACGCGATAGGAGTTAAGGCCGTGCTCGCTGAAATGGCCATTAGTAAACGCTGCACCAAGTAATAGCGTGTCTGGAGGTTTGAGAAACTCTCCTTTGTGGCAGCAATTTTTGGTTTCTTAATTAGGCGGGAGCAGGGGTTAATTTTCATGATATTAAGGGGTGTTTGGGGTATTTGGTTCGAAGTAAGGGTCAGAGATGCGTCGGATTAGCTTTAGGGGGAGAGTGTAGCTTTCAGGCGGAGGAATTTCTTCGATGCCCCTGTGATATCTATAGAAAAGACCTTTCGTTTCATGATTCCGGATGTCACCCCGGTTTGGTCTAGCGAATCCGTCACAGTGACATTGCCGCCCTGGCCCCAACTGCCGGTGGCTCCATTGCTCGCGGAGAGATCGGTGGCGGCTTCTGCACCAATTGTGAGGGTCGCATCGTCGACGCGAACTACGGCAGTTATCGAAAGGGTAGTTGAAGTAGCACTGGTGACGGGGGCCTGAACGGTATCAGTGGGCTTGTTCGCGCCGAGGGCATAGCGCAGCAAGGGAGAGTAGCCGTCGGCACCGACCGTGGTCGAATTGGCAATCGATACGGTAACTGTGCGGGTGACGGGTGTGGCTGTGTTGTTAGCGGCGTCGGCCGCGTTGTAGCTAAGTGTGTAAACGCCGGGCTTGGCCGTATTAACCGTGCCTGTTGTGGTGACGTTTACGATCGTATCGAGATTATCAGTGGCGGTAGCGCCGGCGTCGCTATAAGTAGAGCCCCAGTTGACTGTGATGGATTTGGATCCATTCAAGGTGATTACAGGGGCAGTAGTATCGGTGACTGCTGGACTAGTGGTGACGGTAAGGGAACCGGTGCCAATGATAGCGCCGGAGGAATTGGCTGCTGTATAAGTTCCGGCGCTTTTCTGGATGCCATTAATGTAGAGAGCAGCGACCGTATCGGTGCCGATAAAGTTGAGTTTCAAGAGTGAGTTCGATCCGATGTTAACGGTCGAGGCATCGTTGGCGGCATTCGCGCTATTTAAAGTTAAGGTGCCCGCGTTTACGGTGGTGTTGCCGCTGTAGCTTAGATTACCAGAGAGGATTAGTTCACCCGCTCCTAGTTTGGTAAGAGCTCCGCCCACCAAGTTACCGGCTTTATCGGCGATAGAGCCCGTTAGGGTGACGGTATTGCCGTTGGTATCGAAGTTGGCGGTATAGCCAGTCGAGGTTGTGGCCCCCATGGTGATGGCGTTACTAAATGTTAGGGTAGCAGAGGATCCTGACGCGACCAGTTGGCTGTTGGAAATGGTGCCAAAATTGATTGTGCCAGTCCCGAGACTGGCATCGCCAGTTGCGAGAATGCGGCCGGTGCCTATTTCGATTCCTCCAGTGTTGGTATTGGAAGTTTGGCCAGTGAGATCAAGGTCGCCGCCGCCAGAAATCTTGAGCTGACCGGAGCCCGATATGGGGCCGGTAAGCACGATGGTTTTCCCTGCGCCGGGAGCGAAAGCGAGAACAGGGAAATAGGAAATCAGCGGGTCAGCTGTGCCCGTTACGAGATTATTGGGAATCGTCAGCGGCGAGGCCCCCGCCGTGGAGATGCCGACTTTGCCACCTGCATTGGACGACGTGATCGTGCCGGTGCCGAGGCCGGTTATTGAGTCGACCAAGATACCACCCGCAGAATTCAACGTGATGCCGCCGTTGAAAGTGTTGTTGCCTGTGAGGATCACGTCGCCATCGCTGGTTTTCACGATGCTCCCCAAGCCATTGATGGGTGCACTGACCAACGCTCCTGTGGTAGCGGACTTATTATCCAGCGTAAGCACATTTGTGGCCAGAGAGCCCGTGTTCACACCCGATGCGGCGGCAAGCGCTTGAGCGCTTACGCCCATTTTCCCCACCACTACAAAGTTGCCGGTAAAGGTGGCGGGGGTAGTCGGCAGGATATTGGACGTTCCGTTGCCGGTGTTGGTGATCGTGCCACTGCCGGAAATAGCTCCAGCGAGATTGATCGCACCGCCTGCCGCGGCACTGAGGGTCAGTGTATGGCCGGAGGTAACTACCACATTGTTGGTGATATCGGGGCTGTTGAAATTAAGACGTTGGGCGATCGTATTGTTAATAGGGCTTTCGCCGAGCACCCCGATGGTGATGGTGCCGGTGCCCCGGATATTGCCTCCGTTAACCTGAATCGTGCCTCCACGCATAAGGACGTCGCCATTCCAGACCATGCCGTTGTAGGAAGTGGTTTGTATGCCTCCTGCATCAAACGTATCCAACAAAACACCGGAAGCTAGGTTCCAGGTTTTACCGCCTGTGATTTCCATTGAGCCTCCCGCAATTTGCAGGGCGATGCCACCGGTCGTGGTGACGCCTGCCGTGCCAACACCAGTAGTGTAGGTCATCTGTGTGCCTAAATTGGCTGCGAGGGTAAGTTTCCCCGGCCCGGTTTTGGTGAGCGTATTATAAGTCTGCGTATCACCCTTTAGAACGCCAACACCGCCTGTTGTTCCGGTGGTGGAAATAACACCGCTGGCCGTCAGAGTGACATTTTCGGAAAGGTTAATGGTAGCGTCGCCGTTGGCGATGGCGAGAGTATTGGCGAGCGTGGTGACACTGGGATCTGTTATCTGCAGGCTGGCAGTATCTAGCACGACGCCGAGTGAGCCGAGCCCAGTTGGGTTACCTAGTATCAAAGTGCCGCCCGTGGCCGAAACGCCTCCGGTGAAGGTATTGGAGGACTGAAGGATAAGAGCACCGGCACCGGTTTTGGTCAATGTTGTGGCGGAGAGTGAACCTCCAGATAACGTGACGGAGCCCGAAGCATTAGAAACCGTGAGTGAACCCGCGGAGATACCGGCAGCATCAACGGTAATCGAAGCAGGAGAATTAATTGTAACATTATCATTGCTCACAAAGTTGGTGGCTCTGGACGAGAACGTCCAAGGGGTGTTGCCTGCGCTGGTATTCCAACTGCCATTGGTCCCTCCGCTCCAAACAAGATCCCGTCCAGCCCCTCCGGCGATCGTGCCCAGCATGGAGAAATCATTTGTGGCGTCCGCATTTCCGATACCGATGCGAGAGGTGGCAGTTCCTCCGTATACGATGAGACGCCAATAGCCGACTGTTGGGGTCGATCCGCCGCCCACGATAACGATTGGAGTCGTTGCAATCGTGGAAGATAGAGCCGAAGCGGCCGAAGCGAGGGCGGTGCCAACCGTGAAAGTGGTTCCGGTTTTGCTGTAAGTCGTGCCGTCTGTGCTATACCAGAGTTCGACCGAGGTGGGCCCGCTAGTCGTGCGGGATAAATTCAAACCTGAGAGACCATTAAAAGTCACCGAGCAGCCCGCGGCCACTGTTGTTGTCCAAGAGAAATAGTTTCCGGCTGTCTGCGCTGCCGCGACGTCAGCAGATAGCGTAAAACTGCGGTTCCAAGTGTTACTAGGCGACGTGCTATTTCCGGTGGTGCCTCCACCGATTAAGTCTGATCCGCTTATGCCTATAGTCGGAGCCGAGGCAATGCTACCACTTGAAGTGCCTGTCGTGCCTGTGATATTCCAAGTGAGTAATGTAGCCGCTTGAGAGACGGAAAAAACTGAGCTGCAGGCCAGGCCGAGGGCGACAATAGATGCCCTTGACGGTGCGATAAGGAAACTGCGAACCAAGGTTACACGTGACATGGGTTTTTAGGGTGGGCGGGGGGCGCTTTAAATAAATCCAAACTAGGGTTGAACCATAACCATGGGTTATTCGTTTTTAAAAAACACGCCGCCAAAAGCCTAACCCGTTAGCAAAGGGCGGCCTTTTTTAACTTCTGACTCTGTGCCAAAGCTGATTAACCAAGCTCATCGAGCTCTTTGCGTTACCAAAGTGAACGCATCTAACACCTTTGTTTATGCACAAGTTTTACTGCGTATTTTTCACATTTACCTTCATCTTGGCCCACATTGCTCAGGCGCAGATAACAATCGTTGAGCACGCTTCGAGTTTAGGTGAAATCAGTATAGGCGCCAGCTACGGACAGGATTTTAATACGCTTCCCAAGGCCGAACTAGGCACGGCCATCACCTGGGAAGATAATCGCACTCTCCCAGGTTGGTATGTCCAGTTAACCTGCCCAGACGCGGGCGCAACTAAGGTTCATTCGCTTTATACGGGCGCCACCGGACCGGCCAACCTTGAAGGGATTCTCTTCTCGCTGGCTCAGCACTTCGATACGACTAGTAACAACTCGCCTACCTCCGCTTGGCGTTCCTTGGGTGCCATGCCATCGGCCGTAAACTCACCGGTGACCCTTGGGTTGCGTTTTCAGAATCAGACCAAAAAAACAATTAGCGGCCTGCGGGTGACTTGGGAAAACAAATGGGCGTATACCGGTTCACTCGACGCCAAAGGCAAGCCGCTCCCTGTAAATAGCACCCACAGCGTGAAGCTTCGTTGGAGGAAATTCGCTTCTGGTCAGGGCAATTTGGCGCAGTCTCCGCAAGGATGGACTGATGTCATCTCAAGTAATATCGACAACCACGATACCTCGATTCCCGACTGTTGGAAAAGTTACAACCAGCGGATCACGCGCCTGCACATTGCCGAAGGGGAGGAAGTCTGGTTGGCTTGGGAAATCACCCGCATAAGCGGTGAACCGGCAGTCGTTGCGATTGATAACGTGCGCGTAACTGACATCGCGGGTGCGAGTCCCTTTATCACGCGTCAACCCTTGCCTCAGACCGTTCCTTACGGGGGCGGTGTGGATTTCGATATCGAGGCCAGCGGGCAAAGCGACCTTTCCTACCAGTGGTTTCGTGATGGGGTGATAATCCCTGAGGCTACCGCGGCCACCCTGCACCTTACCTCACCGGGTCGCTCCGAAGATGGTGCACGCTTTTCCTGCCGCGTTTCCACTGCCGAGGGGGAGATCCTGTCGGAACCCGCAATTCTAAAGGTTTACGCACCATTGCAAGTTTGCGGACCCGCACTGCCCGTCACCCTAAAAGTTGATACTTCAGGTTACTTCGCCGATCCAGCTCTCGCTGATGTAAAATACCTACCCGAAGGACGCCGGGAGGCCGCTGATCTGTATCTCCCTAATCCTCTTCAAGCGAAGTGTCCGGCAATAGTCATCGTGCACGGCGGAGGGGGCAATGACGGCGATAAACGCCGCGCCCGCGAGGCCCAAGCCGGTCTGGAACTGGCCCGGCGCGGCTACGTTGCGATGAGCATCAATTATAAGATGTCATCAAAATCGAGCGCATCCTGGCCTCGAAACGTGCAGGACGCTTTCCACGCCGTGCGTTGGCTGCGCGCTCACGCCGCCACCTACTCTATAGATGCCGACAACATTGGCGCCCTCGGTTTCTCGTGGGGCTGCAATACAGTCGCCATGCTTTCAGTTATCCGTTACATGGATACATTTGAGGGTGAGCGTATCGACGGCGTTGTGCTCGGCGATGCCTCCACTCTCCCCGGCTATTCAAGCTCGGTTCAAGCCGTTGCCGCCTACTACGGGGCGGTCGATCCTGGAAATTACCACCAGATGAAAATGCACGGCTACGCTACCACCGCCGACGACGCCCCCACTCGCTACTTCGCCGCCTCGCCGGTTAACTTCGCCCATTCGGCCGCGGCACCTTGCTATCTATCACACGGAATGGCCGATACCGACGTGCTCATGAGCCAGCTCTTTACTTTGCGCGACCGTTTGCGCGATGTCGGCGCCGTAGTTTATCAGCATCTGGTGCGCTATGGAGAACACTCCTATGGCGTTTACGATACCGCTCACATCGCTAAGTCAGCTCCAGATGGTTACGTCATTGATGAGCGTCCCCGACTATTCGGATTTTTTGACCGTTACTTAGGCAACGCGGCCCCGACTCTGTCCTCACCAGTTCAACCCGACCGCCAGTCCTCGCTGCCCGTTCACCCGCCAACCGTGCCCCAAACCCAAACGGGCCTTCCCGCCATCGAAGCGGCTATCTCCAGCTCCGCGCCCAATGACAACATCGATGAAGCCAACCAAGGCTACCTCTCGGTAAAATACAGCGCCGCACTCACCGCTTCTAGAAAAGCCTATTTCCAATTCGCCGTCACCCCGCCTCCCGCTAGCGCCTTAGTTAGCGCTCCTGCCCGCTTCACCATATTGCTCGCCAGCACTTTCCGCCAGCGAGTTCAACTGTGGGCGCTTGATCAGGCATATCCAACATTTTCCAACGGCCTCATCTGGAAAGACGCCCCCGCCAACGACCAAGCATCCAACGGACTACTGCGCACCGGCCCATTCACTGCCAGCCCTCTGGGTGAATCCCAGCTGGCTCCCTCCGCTCCGGATGCTTCGCTTGAGTTTACCCTCACTGACTGGGCGCGCTTCGTCCACGGGGGGAAGATTACCCTCGTGCTGACCGGCGTTGAAGACACCGCTAATAACAAGGGCGGCCTTCGTCTCGCCGCCTCATCCGCCCGACTCATTCTGCCTGGGACCAAACCGTGAGTCGCTGCTTATGATTATTTTCGTTAATCAACATAGTGTAGGCCATAGCATTGCCTGCTTTATCCGTCAGTATTTGGAAGTATGCGCCGGCGATAGACTATCCTGCCTTAATTATTTCCAAGGTTAATAACCGCGGCGAATTTCCCCCTGTGATCAGATTTTGCGCTAGCCCGCTTAAAACCATGCGCTACAGTTTCTTTTATATTTACAAACCTTTCGCCATATTTTTGATATTTGCAACTACAGTCACTTCACACCTTGCGGGGACCCTCACTGTTCAAGCGAAAAAGACCGGCAATACGCCGGCGATTATGGGCTATAACCTCGGCACCTTTATGCCGGGTTCGAATACTCCAGATTGGTGGCGTTACTCAGGAGTGAATTCCGCCCGCATGTTTCTGGGGCCGTCGAACTTTTCCACGATGAGCAGCAACAACGTTGCCACGCAAAGCGCCTTCCTCAGCGCTCGCACCGCTCTCCGAGCCAATCCTTTAAGCTCGACTTACTACAACTGGACGGATATTGAAACTAGGTTTGAAAACAGCGATATTGGCGGTTATCGCGTAAATTTCACCATAAGCACTCTCTCGGGCTTCGGCATTGGTATGATTGTGCAGATCACCGCGAGTGAAAGCAGTCTGCCCATCGCCGTCGCCACGGAGTGGCGGGATAAGTGGAGACTCTGGAAACATTACTATGCCATGGCCTTTCACTTGGCCCGCCACTACGATGTTGTTCGCTACCAAATCTATAATGAACCCGATCACTCCAATGCCAATGGGCTCACCCCGGCGAACTGGTTGGTCCGCCAACAACTCGCTACAGATGCCATCCGTGCCGCTATTTCCGATGTTAATACCCTTTATAGTAAAAATCTAGCCGCCGTGATCTACGCGCCCACCAGTTCAGGCGGCGATTACGACTCTACGTGGGAAGGTTTTGCGTTTGCCAATCGACATACTGATTTTCTCGGTAACGCCAACCCGGCCTTTAATTTATTCGATTGTTACGATTACCATAATTACGACTCCGCGCCCGCTACCTTTGGCTCCCGCGTGGTTGCTAATCGTGCCGCCATGGCCGCTGCCATGCCCGGTGAATCTACCCTGCCAGTGACGCTCTCGGAATTCAACGTTAACACCTCATCTACCCTCGAGGCCACCACCGAGACTCTGGATACTCCATACCGTTTTTCCCGCCTAGGCGGCATACTCGTCAATCTTGCGGCCAACGGCGCGAATGAAATGTGGCTCTTTAAATTTACCCAGACCGCGAACTCAAGCAACGCTTCCGGAGTAGCAAAAAACGGAACCCACTATGCCGACAACTTGAATTTTCCTTACCAGCACGGCGGAGCCAGTCAGGCGGCAGAAGTTTACCGCCTTTTTATTAAAGGATTTGGACCTGGGCGTGAGGTGCTTGCTTCCAGCTCGAGCACATCTCTACAATACCTTGAATTGCTCGCTGGTCGTGACCCGGTTTCCGGTCGCTACTATATTTTTTCGGTTAATGACACCTCGTCTCCGGCCGATGTAGCGGTTAATTTGGCGGCATGTAATATACCCACGGGGAGCTCCGTTCTGCTTGAAGAGGTCAGCTCCACCCGCAGCGGCGCAGTCGCGCCCAATGGCCTTACCACAGTAAGCAACGGCACCCTTGCCAGTCGCATCCAGCCGGCGTATTCAGTGTGGCTCTATACTATAGAGCCACGCAGCGCATCTCCTGCCTTGCTCATTTCCGCCAGCGACGACGCGACGGTCAAAGACGGCACCAATAAAAACGCGAACTACGACGGCGCCGCCACCCTTACAGTCAAAAACAGTTCCACGAGTGCGAATGCTCGCAACGCTGCGCTAATTAATTTCGCGCTCCCCGTCCTCTATCCGCCCGACCTACTTATCGCCACCCTCGAACTCCAAGCCGCCACCCTCACTGCTCCCGACACCGTTCAGGCGCACGTCTACGGCGTGAATAATACAAATTGGAACCAACGATCCGTCACGTGGGCGACGACCACAAACCTGCTTCAGGGGATCGCTCTTGGTAATAAAATTCAAAATAATGTTGTCTCTGGAGCAGGCACAAACGCTTTTATGCAAGGCCAACTCGTCGTCACTGGCCCGACTTTAACCAAGCATCAGATCGACGTCACCACTTTCATCCGCGAGCGGATTTCATCCCGCGCTGCAGGCTTTCTGATTAACCAGGATTATCGCTGGGACATGAATTTAGCCACCGGTGCAACTGGTGATACCCAGAGCGATGGTATACAGTTGGTTTCGCAAGAAGGCGATTCTGGCGCAAACCCGGGACCGCGTCTCCGTATTTTACGTCGCCTAGATACCGATGACGACGGCCTGAGCGATATTGCAGAAACAACCGTCTTTGGCACAAATCCACTGGTGGCCGATACCGATGGAGATGGCATAAGTGATGGAGCGGAATACCTCGCGGGCACAAATCCCACCAACTCCGATCTCGTCGCCAATCCTGATTCGGTAAACACCCTCTTGGAGACTGCCGTCACCGTTTCGGTGCTTTCGAATGACACTTCACAAAACGGCAGCCCACTGTCCGTTATCGGCTTAACTCTTCCCGCGCACGGTAGCGTGGTTATAAATAGCGACTTCATCATTACCTACACCCCGGCCTCCGGCTATGTTGGACCCGACGCCTTTACCTATACGATCAGCAATAAAACCGGGGGCACAGCTACGGCCACGGTTTCTATAACCGTAAATCCCGTCAGCACTTTTTCCACTTTAACTGTGAATACGGAGGCGACGATTGAGAGCGGCACCAACGCTGATGGAAATATCGACGAGGCCGCGCTCGGCTACGTCAGCACGAAATACAGCGCGACCGGAACCAGGCGAAAAGCCTACTTCCAGTTCGATGCCAGTGCCCTAGCCGTGAACAGCGCTGGCACTGCCACGTTCAAAGTCGCCTTTATTAACAGCAATAAACAACGCGTCCAGCTTTGGGCTCTAAATCAGAGCTACGATACTTTTACCGCCGCTGCCACATGGAATACGGCGCAAGCCAATGACACCACCGGCAACGGTCTGTCCTCCGGCGCCTCGGCTATTGGTGCCAGCACGCTGCTAGATCCCGGCTCCGCTCCCTACACCCCGGCAACATTCAGCATTCCTAATATTGGCTCCTACGTTTCTAGCGGGAAAGTTACTCTCGTGCTGGCCGGTGCCGACGATACCGCGAATAATTCCGGAGGTGCTCGCTATGCCAGGGCCGCCGCCACTCTATCGATGCCCCTTTCAAGCAACACCCCGCCGACCATAAGCGACCTCACCAATCGCACGATTGACGAGGATTCCTCAACCGGCGTGATCGCCTTTACCATCGGCGATGCGCAAACGGCGGCCGCTAATCTTATCGTCACCGCCAGTTCATCCAATCCGGTCATAATACCGCTCTCCGGCCTCACGCTTGGGGGCAGCGACGCGAACCGCACTTTACAGGTAAAGCCAAGCGCCAATAAGGTTGGCCAGTCAGCGATAACGGTCACCGTAACAGACGCTAGCGGACTGAGCAGTTTGGCTAATTTTATCGTTACGATTAACGCAGTGAATGATGCCCCAGTCATCGGCCGCATTCCCGATCAGCTCACCGATCTCAAGACCGGCACCAGCGCCGTGCCCGTTGTTATTGAGGACATTGATAACCCGCCTGCGACCTTGAGCGTTAGCGCCACATCCTCGAACCAAATCCTTGTGCCTGAAGCTAATATTTTATTGGGGGGAACAGATGCCAATCGCAGCGTCAACATTACGCCAGCGTTACACCAACTCGGCAGCGCGATCATCACCGTTACGGTGAACGACGGCAGTTTGTCGGCCAGCTCGGCTTTCCGGTTATCGGTTAGAGGAACCGCGCAGGAAATCTGGACTTTTACGAATTTCGGCAGCGCCGACACCACCTCGGGTATCGGGGCCAGCACCGCCGATCCTGATGGCGACGGTCTTGTTAATTTTCTCGAATACGCTTTTGGCGCAAATCCCAACCTTGTCGACGCCGTCAAATATGCACCTTTTCTTGAAACGAGCGGCGGCGAGCTTATTTTCACTTACCCCAAAGTGGTCGCCACCTTGTCCTATTCCGTTGAGCAATCCAGCACTCTCCTCGCAGATTCATGGTCTCCGCTTACGATTACCGAAACCGACAACGCTAACGGCACCTGCTCAGTGAATGTGCCGGTTAGCGGTGGTAAACAGTTCCTCCACCTCAAGGTCTCGACGCCCTAACCACCCGGTTAGACCGCAAGGATGGCGTCAAGCCTGTCCTCGCGATGCTTTGGTCGAGTTTATGGCTGGCGAACGTATGGCAGTTTTTACTGGAAAGACTTGTAGAGATAGTGGTTTAGTTAAGGAAATGGTTATATCATCACCCAGCCGGCGATATATTAATCAGTTTTCAGGCTACAACGACTTTTGTGCCCGCAATCAGGTCATGGATGCAACGCCGGTCATCACGGAATATAAAACAACTATCGATGATCCAGAATATCCAACCGAGGTAGGGTATGGCCGCCAATAATCCCGGCACCAAACTGCGTAGCACTTGTAGTTTATAAAACCCTGGCAACGAGTCATCGGCAAATGCCACGATTTTGATCCCCATGATTCGCTTGCCGATGGTTTGCCCGCGGACAGATAACATATAGAGTTGAACGATGGCGAAGCTTAGCGCAGCGAGCACCACCACGGCGCCACCCACAATCAGCATAGTGGTGTCATCACGCTTCGTGAAGAGGATAACGATTCCCGGTAGCGTGGAGCTGCAGCCGATCAGCATATCTAGCAAGGATGCGGATAGCCGACTCCCCGCCGTCGCCAAGCGGAGGGTAGAAGCCTCGGCCAAATTCACTCCGCCTGCTGTGAGTGAAGGGTTTTGCCGGCCTGCCACGACTCCGGGAATCGTCCCCAAGGGAGCCCAGTTATCCGAGCCCTGATGCCACGCGAGATCGCTCAGTTGGAACGTGCCGTTCGCGACGCAAGCATTGATGACTTCGAGCGGGTAGGGGCCAAACTGCTGACCTTGTTTGGCAACGTAGATTTGCATAAAAACGGTTGGTTGCTTTCTGGTGTCTATCGGGGGGCTATCGCTTCTCAAAGAGGCTGCGCGAGCGAGAGCTTATCTACATGCGTGAAGTTCGGCGTAGCAACCTTGGATGATGCCGATTGATAGAATAATAGTCCTCAGGACGGCTTCCCTTGGTAAGATTTGCTCGTTTGGATGCCCCGCCACGATTCCCCTGCGTGCTCTTAGCCGAACCACGTCCACGGACGCTTCGCTTTATTTTTAAACAAGTTTGAAGCAACCCGCGAAACCAACCCATCACTTTGGAAGCCTCCAACAGTCCAACGGTGTGGGTTATGCTAGTCAATTACCGACAGTAATTTAACCTGGCCACGAGAAGTGCCCACGTCGTTAAAATGGCCACCGGCACCGCACGCGCCGGCGGAATATGCTCCAGCGCCTGTTAGGCTAATCCAGCAGCGGTTGGACCTTACCTTGTGTCCCCGCTGAATCACCCGCTTTACGATTTTGCGCGGAGGCGGGCACGAAACCAGATCAGCGTTAGGCCGGCCAGAAATGCCAGGCCGATCAGCTCGACGGAGCGGTAGTAAACATGATCGACCCGTTGTTCAGCTGCTTCATGGAATTTTTGCAGACGGGCGTCGATAAAACCGGGGTCGGTTAGCGCTTCGGTGTCCTTTAAAATCGGCTGCAACTCGGCGAGGGCGGCGGTGGCATCTTTGATCAAGCCACGCACCTCGGCCAAGTCTAGCGGCTTGGCGTTTGGATCGTGTGGTTGGTTCGCCTGCCGCTCCAGGATACGATCCACGATCACGAGATTCTGCCGCACGGGTTCATTGAGCGCGTTGACCGTGGCGACGGTGTCGCGGATCTCCGGTCCGAAGCCCTTCACTTCTTGCACGATGCGATCCACCTGCGCCAAAAGTGCTGAGAGCTCGGTCTGGCGCTGGTCGATTTTTTTAACTTCCGCCGCCACGTCGCTGATGGCGCGGGTGAACGCATCGCTCTGCCCGATGACACGCTGCACATCGGGCCCCTGTAAAATAGCATCCACTGTCCGCTCGGTTTGCCACTGCATCAAACGTGGCACGCGTTGCGCGTAAAAAAAAGTGCGCTCCGCAAAGGTCTGGGCGTTTTCTAGTTTCCGATTGGCTTCGCTGATCTGGGAAAAGAGGCCTCCGATTTGAGGACGAACCTGCTGTAATCCAGCGCGTGCCTTGGCGAAATCATCGAAACGCACATAGGCCAGCATGGCCACGTCCGGATTCTGTCGCCGCCACTCGACGATGACAGCCTTAACCGCTTCGATTTCCTCGGGATTGAGATAGTCGCTGGCCATGCGCCAGATGTCCTCGTGGGCCTGTATAAAAGCCCGGGCGATCACGGGGCCGCCAAGCGGTCCGAATACGAGGGTGGCGCGCCCCTCGTCCGCCAGCTCGATTTTGCTTAAAGTGACGATGCTGCAGAGATCGAGGAGTTGACCGAGCGGGCTTGGTCCGGTGGCGATCGCATAGGCAGAGGAGGCATGATGTAGTTTTAAACGCAGGGCCTGGCTTCGCGCGACCGGCGTAGTCGCTAGTTTATCGGCCTGATCGCAGGCATCGGAAATCAAGGTGACGTAGCGGTCGGCAAAACTGCAGGTGGCTTGGTCGAGCTCTTTGAGTTTCAGCTGGGAAATGCTGGCTTTGCTCTCCCGCTGTGCAGATGCCAAATGTCCCGAACTGGCGCAGGAGGTGAGCGCCACCACTAGGAGGGCCATGGCGAAGCATCGGCCGGTGAGCTTTAGCTGGGCGGTGGGGGGTGTGCGCATGGAGTGGAATGAGCCTTTCAAAAACCAAGGCAGGTTTGCCAAATAAATCTAGCACGCGGAAACACGAAACTACCTGGGCCAACGTTAAAGATGAGCCGCACGGGTGCTTGGCACCAAAGGCTGTTCCGCAGCCGACGTGCCAAGCAGGGTCGTTGGCTCTAGCGCCTGGTTCGGCTCAGTTGATATTTTTCTTTTCGATGTATTGAACGCTGAGTTTCTGTGAAAAATGCCCGTCCTGCGTCCAGAGCGTCGCATTATATTTCTGCGTTATCGTATAAATAATAGAATCAGCAAATGCCAATTGCTCATCTTTTCCAACCGCAGCGGCCTCTAGAGCAAGATCTGCATCCAAATCTATAACCTTCCCCTGCTGCATAGCTGCGATTGCCAGAAAGGCATCATCTTCGCCTTTTTCTCGGACAATAACCTTAAATACTTCGTAAATACAAACGGAAGGAACAATCAATAGTTCCGCATCTTCAATCGCCTGAGAAAAAAAGTCGGCAGTCGGCTCGTCGGCGAAATATGCGAGCCATGCAGATGAATCTACGACATTCATACGCGATCGCCATCGCGAACAAATGAAGTATCAATTCCTTTTAAATAACCACGAAGCGATCTGATGTCGCGGAGAGGAATAACTTCGATTCTATTTCGGAAGGACAACATCCGGGCTTTTTCGCCAGAACGAAGCCCCATCGCCTCTCGTATACGTTGTGGTATAACAATTTGAAATTTTGGTGATATGGTTACGGTTTCCATGCGTATGACGGTATCCCGAACGATCACCAAATCAAGTTATATTTTTGCCTAACCTCAAAGATCAGCGAGCCGATTGCTTGGCGCGGAGCCTGCGAAAGCAGGACTCGTAACAAGCAATCGGCTTCGCTCTAGTGCCTGGTTAGGCTAATTTTTCTTTCTTATTCCAAACCAAGCTTAGCTTCCGGCTATGCTCAGCGCAGTCTCTGAGATATAGATTGATTAGGTTCTGGTAGGGTATGCCGGTTTCCGCGGACATGGCCTTGAAATAATCAACCACATCCGTCTCCAGGCGAATAGTGATCGCCTTCTTTTCTTTCTTAACGTATGGATTCCTATAGGCGTTAGTGAAGTCGTATTCTGCTCTCATGATTTCTTCTCCCAATAAGTTTTCTGTTCTTTGGTTCCTGCACGTCTTGCGGAAATAATTCTAATAACGCTCCCCTCGGCACGAAAACAGTGCACGACAACAAGCGCCCGGTCTTGGCTGCTTAACCCAAGGATAATGAACCTCTCCTCCACTTGAGAATGGTCGGGGTCCGGAATGACTAAGGCATCCTCGTCTGAAAAGACCGACTGGGCCTCACCAAACGTGACGCCGTGCTTCTTCTCGTTGGTGGCTGCCTTCTTAGGATCCCACTCAAATCTTAGATCGGCCATGACTACAGCAATATGCCATATTGCTTTAAAAAATTCAAGTTTTCTTCTGCCTAACGTCAGAAGTGAGTCGCGACCATACATGGTGCCAAGTCTGCGGCAGCAGGATTCGTGACATGTATGGTCGTTGGCTCTACTGCCTTGTTGGGCTCATTTTCATTCATAATGATAACGCGCTTGTGCAACCTTAACCGTATCTCCTTCGACTCGATAGACCAAACGATGCTCATCAGTAATCCGACGGGACCAATATCCGCTCAATGCATGCTTCAATGGTTCCGGCTTTCCGATCCCTTCATATGAATTCCGACTAATGTCCTTTAGTAGTTCATTAATCTTCTTCAGAATCTTTTTGTCGAATTGCTGCCAATATGTGTAGTCATCCCAGCCTCGCGATGAAAACTGGATATTCATTTCGCTAAGTCAGCCAAAGACTTAGTAACGCCAGAATTTCCCTTCAGTTCTGTAATCGACTCAAGAAGTCGGCGTGCGTTGGCCGGTGACCGTAATAGATAAGCGGTCTCCTGTAGGGACTCGTAATCTTCAAGTGACATCATGACCACTGCCTGATCTCGATTGCGGGTGATGATAACCGGATCGTGATCAAGGCAGACCCCGTTCATCGTGGATGCAAGATTTTCACGGGCCGCTGTATAGGTGATTGCTTTCATATGGACGTGATAATGTCCATTACGTGACTCTTGTCAAGTTTCCATTTTAACGAACGTCCTAGATGAGCCGCACGGGTGCTTGGCGCGGAGCCTGCGCAGCAGGATCCGTGACAAGCACCCGTGTTGGCTCTAGCGCCTTGTTGGGCTCATTTTCATCTATATACTTCGCGTCGGTGGCCAACTTTTACGACCACCACAATTAGACGGCTATATTCAATTTCGTAAACGATGCGATAATCTCCATAACGAATTCTATAATATTCCATACCTGATAACTTCACGCTACCCGTAGGACGTGGGTTATCACAGAGCGATTCCATCTTTAGTAATATTTTCTTCAGATCACTGGAAGGAATATTCTTTGTGTCTTTGCTTACCGAAGGGCGAACTACCAATTCATATTTGGCCACGGCTCTTTAGCTCCTTGAGGAAGGTTTCGTATGGCAAGGTGCCTTCAGTTTTTCTGGTCTCGATGTCTATTAAATCGTCGAGATCTTCCTCAAGAGTATATCGGACAGCTTGATTCACGATGTCGGAAAGGCTAGAATCCGATTCGATCGCCTTTAATTTCAGGGCCTTATGTAGGTCCTCGTCGAGGTATACGGTAGCGCGTTTCATGGATGACGTTTTGACGTTAAGTAGTCGGAACGTCAAGTTTTTTATTTCTGCCTAACGTTAAAGCTGAGCCGCACGGGTGCTTGGCGCGGCTCGTGCGTAAGCACGAGACGTGACAAGCATCCGTGTTGGCTCCAGCGCCTTGTTAGCCTCATTTTTTCTTTCCGGAGGTTCGTAATGCCGCCCGTATCCAGTTTGGATCTCGTCGACCTGGAAGAATACGAAATACAATTACCGTATCTGCCTCAATCTTGTAAAAGATAAGATAAGGGAATCGACTAGCAATCATTCGATAAAAGCCGAAGCGACTGCTATGCTTGCCGCCGTATAATATCAATGAATCAATATCCGCGAATAGGCTATCAAAGAAGTAGGTGCCGACTCCTTGGCTTTGATCGTCGTAGAAACGCCGCCCCGTCGCGAGATCCTCGAATGCTGGACGAAGTATGCGTAGCCTCATTCAAACAGACTCCGCAATTGCTTTTTTGAATCCTCCCAATCAAGGGATTCGACTTTCCCCGCTGCATATTCGACCTCGGTTTTTCGCAATTCTTCCTCGTGCCACGATGGGGACTCAACGTCATCGCTCGCGCTAAGGTCGCGCCATAGCTCTTCCATGAGCATGATTTTCTGTGACTTAGGGAGCGATTTTATGTCGATTGTCATGTTGACCTTAGAGTAACCGATGACGCCTCATCGGCAAGGTTCTTTTTGGCTAACGTCTTAGATGAGCCGCACGGATGCTTGGCGCGGAGCCTGCGCAGCAGGATCCGTGACAAGCATCCGTGTTGGCTCTAGCGCCTTGTTCGGCTCCGTGGCTTTTAATTTTGGAATCATGTATGATGTATCGTCTTGGTGCCGATTATACTCCAAGCTCTCGCAATACGATTATTCTTCACTTCATAAATCATCACCAACTCAATTTCACCGGGACCTTCAGGAAAAGTGCGTGCAACGATTTCATAATCAATGACAGTCGAGCCAGCAACAATTCGCTTTACTAGTGTCGCGTGCAAATTGGGCTCATAAAAACGAACGGTAAATCTCTGTCGTAGTTCTTCTGAACCGCTGGCAAGCAATGTTGAAGGATGCTCGAACATCTGAGCGTCAACCGCATAAATATCTAATAAAGCCGCGATGTCGCGAGCATTAAAAGCGTCGAGCTGCCTCTGGACTATTACTTCGGGTGTAAGCTCCGATGGTTTCATATTTTTTGCCGAACGTTAAAGATCAGCCAGACGTGTGCTTGGCGCGGGCCGTGCGTAAGCACGGAACGTGACAAGCATACCTCTTGGCTGCATCGCCTCGTTAGGCTCATTTTTCACTTTTTAGATTTAGGAGACTATTCAATGTGTGCTCAGTCGGAGACCATGCAGATTGCTCAAGTCGGTATTTTCGGCGATACTCTATTAGACTCGGTGTTACAGTGGTAACTGCAAAATTATGTTTCCAATAATCATCTTCTAACATAAAGATAGCCGACGAGAAAACAAGAGCATCGATCTTGCACTGTGCATCTTCGATCTTTCCCTGCCGTAGCGATTCTGCGGCAGCTAAACCAACTACTAAGGTGCCGCGTTGCAAGCCCAGTGAGTATTGCTTGCCGGAGTTTCGCCCCAGGAACCACGATAGACACACAGCGCCAACCACGAGTAGAACTAGCGTGAAACGTGTTTTCATTGTATTTCTGCCTAACGTTTAAGATGAGCCGCACGTGTGCTTGGCGCGGAGCGTGCGTAAGCACGATCCGTGACAAGCATACGTGTTGGCTCTAGCGCCTTGTTAGGCTCTGTTTGCATTTCTGGTTATCTTGACGGATATCACGCCAAAATTCTTTCAACGATGGATAAGCCTGAATCGCTGAAGCAAATAGGGCTGCTGCAGAAAGCAAGATGGCGGCTAAACTCACTATCTTCGTAAACCGGAAATCCTCTCTACTTTGCTTCTGCTCAAGTAGATGCTTTATAACCTCAATGCGACGCTCGTTCCGCCGGGAATTTGCATCCGCGAGTGGCTTCGTTTCGCAGGCCGCCCGTAGAAGCCTTTCAAGTGTGGCACGTTTAGCTGTAAAGATGCTTCCACTAAAAAATGCTTCATTAAGCTCATCATGGGCTTGAATCTCGTCGTTCATAATTTTCTTAACGTAAAAAATTAGCCGCGCCTATGCTTAGCGTGTAGCCTGCGCCAGCAGGATACTCAATCTCCGCTTAAAGGTGGATTCGGCTTATATCAAAATAGGTTTACTAAACCCTAAATCTGATTTTCTCAATCATTGATGTATAGTCTATTTTGTTTCGGTGATCCAGAATCTTCCGCTTCTTGTGATTTTAAACTCTTCACTTAACAATTTTAGACAAAATTGTTTTACAACTTCAGGGGTTTCATCAGCCTCAACATATTTCTTTAGCACTTCTGCGGAAATTCCTTTGCTAATTCCTTCGTTTGTCGCTGAAGGCAGCTCTTTTATCTCTCCGGTATGGTTATTTAGGATATATGTTTTACCACCAGACGATACCGCCTGGAATTTCGGAGTTTGTATATCGCATCCACTTAAAAGTGCCACGAGGGTTAGTGCTATTATTGTTTTGTTCATGTTTTTTGCCTAACGTCAAAGATCAGCCGCGACCATGCTTGGCGCGGAGGCTGCGCAGCAGCATCCGTGACAAGCATGGTCGTTGGCTGTAGCGCCTGGTTCGGCTCATTTTAGGTATTCTTTCTTTTTGGCTGCGAATTCAGCTTCTGTGATAACGCCTTTATCTTTTAGCTCAGATAACTTCATGAGTGCATCAAGATTGTCTTTCGGGCTCTTTGGTATGCAGGCGATAATTATCACGCCAATGAGTCCCAGTAGGAATCCAAGTAGCGCACCAAGAAATAGCCTATTCTTTTGGTAACCGATCACGGAACTTATCAGGAAGAAAACTCCGTGTAGAGTGATCAGAATTAGCAATTCTGGGCCACCAAGGCCGATCATGGCTATTGTTTGTGTTGTTGTATTCATATTTTTGCCGAACGTCAAAGCTGAGGGACGCGGACGCTTGGCGCGAAGCCTGCGCAAGCAGGCTTCGTGACAAGCGTTCGCGTTCCCTCTAGCGCCTTGTTAGGCCAATCTTTAACTTTTATACAATGCATCGAATCAGGCTAATGAAACATTAATGGGCTTCCGGGAATAATTGTGCTCTCCAAAACCACAGGCTCCGCATTCTTCACCAATGCGCCAAATTGGTCGAACCAAAGCCAAAGTGAATGTCTGAATAGTTCACCTGAGCGGTCGGTAGATGCGATTTCGAATTCGGCGGCGAAACAAGCATGCTTCCGTTCTGGGAAGTATAGAATCCTGCTGCATGTCTGAATATCTTTCGGGTCAAAACCACCCGCTTTCCACCACTCTCGCGATGCATCAAGAAGCTTCGCCTCGCATACTCTAGCCGCCACGGCCGTGCCTTGAGCTATCGTAACCTCAACACCCGCGACGTTCATAGGAATGAGAATCACTACGGAGAATATAAGAGTGGCATAGTTTCGTTTCATTGTTGGTTCTGATCTTCTGCCTAACGTTAAAGCTGAGCCGCACGGGTGCTTGGCGCGGCTCGTGCGTAAGCACGAGACGTGACAAGCATCCGTGTTGGCTCCAGCGCCTTGTTAGCCTCATTTTTTCTTTCCGGAGGTTCG
>Ga0214921_10000576_pt1 | contig 67697 bp, 60 predicted proteins | sample LL1505_MetaG_FD_177992 | JGI IMG/M metagenome (GOLD analysis project Ga0214921, IMG submission 177992) | Freshwater microbial communities from Lake Lanier, Atlanta, Georgia, United States - LL-1505 | ecosystem: Environmental > Aquatic > Freshwater > Lake | place: USA: Georgia | collected... | reverse complement strand
CGCGCTTTTTAACTGCTGCGCCTAAGCCATTGCTGGCATCAATTAATTCATTTCCTAAACGCTCCGCCATTGATTTTTCACGGCGTTCACGAGAGTTATCTACAATCCAACGAAGTCCAAGTGCTAATGCGCGAGCTGGCTTTACCTCAACCGGTACTTGATAAGTTGCGCCACCAACACGGCGAGAGCGAACCTCAACCGTTGGTTTTACGTTATCTAATGCGCGCTTTAACGTAATTACTGGATCGGTGTTTGTCTTTTCACGGCAATTTTCTAGCGCTCCGTAAACAATAGCTTCGGCAGTGCTGCGCTTACCATGCATTAAAATTTTATTAATTAAAGATGTAACCACAGGTGATGCATAAACTGGATCTGCAACAACTGGATCTTTAGCGACCGGGCCTTTACGTGGCATTACTTCTTCTCCCTCTTCGCACCATAACGAGAGCGTGATTGCTTACGATCTTTAACACCTTGAGTATCAAGAGATCCACGAACAATTTTGTAACGAACACCAGGTAGATCTTTAACACGGCCACCACGAACTAAAACAATTGAGTGCTCTTGTAAATTATGTCCTTCACCAGGAATGTATGCAGTAACTTCCATGCCACTAGTTAGACGTACACGTGCAACTTTACGAAGCGCAGAGTTTGGCTTCTTAGGTGTAGTTGTATAAACACGTGTGCAAACGCCACGACGTTGCGGGCTACCTTTTAATGCAGGTGTGCTCGTCTTATCTGTCTTCTCGGCGCGACCCTTGCGGACCAGCTGCTGAATTGTTGGCACTACATCTCCTAAGTTAAAAAGTTTTAAATAATTTTTTTAAAATTATTTATCTTGCTGCCACTCGTTATTTACGCTCTACAGCCCGACCCACGAGGTCGGGCGTGTTGCCCATTCCTTGCGAATCATTCGTAAAATAAATTACGAATTTGATGCAGCCCTAAAACAAAAAGTGCAGGAGGGGAAGGCTAGCCCAGTGTGTGGGTTGCGGTCAAAACGGTGCTTTTACTCCTTTAGCAATCAATCGCCCGGTGCGACACGCCGAATTTTCCCTGCCCCAGGCGCCTATGGTTGAGGGATGGAGCAGCCGAAACTGCGCGGAATAGTCCATTTAGTGATGTCCCCGCTCAGCTTGGTCGCAGGCCTAACTCTGATTACCTTGGCAAATGAGCTTCGCGGCCGAATTACCTTAGGAATTTTTACCCTAACCGCAGTTACCTTATTTACTTGTTCGGCGTTATATCACCGAGTGGCATGGACTGATAAAAATAAAGCAATCTGGCGCAGAATCGATCACTCTAATATTTCAATTTTAATTGCCGGTACCTACACACCATTTGCAGTTTATTTGTTACAACCAAGCCAAACCAAAACATTATTGATTGTTGCATGGGGTGGGGCAATTCTTATTTCACTTCTTAGAATTTTTTGGCTATCAGCACCCCGCTGGTTATATGTTGCCGGATATATCTCATTAGGTTGGGCAGCAGTCTTTTACATGCCAGAGTTTTTAAAATCAGGTAGAGTTGTAATATTCGTTTTAATTGTAGCGGGCGGCCTTTTGTACTCAGCAGGTGGTGTTATCTATGCTCTTAAAAAACCAAACTTCTCAATTAACTGGTTTGGCTTCCATGAATTATTTCACGCCATGACGGCAGCTGCTTTTGTTTGCCATTTTGTGGCAGCCGTACTTACGGTGTTTGTTAAGCACTAATCATGCAACGGGATAAAAGACTTACTGCCCCTTTTATTTTAATCACCATTGGATTTATTTTCTCCGTTTTACTACCAAAGATTTTTCCTAATGATACAAATTTAGAAACCTGCTACCACGGTACGGTTGGTAATAGCAGTTCCTTAATGCAAATTTCAGGGAAAACTAATTCAGATATCAAAGGATCATTGATTTTTCAAAACTATGAAAAAGATAGCTCCTATGGTGATTTCGTAGGTAAATACGAAGATAATAAGTTAACTGCCTCATTCACTTTTCAGTCAGAGGGTACTGAATCTGTTAGAGAGATCATCTTTACAAAAGATGGAAAAAATCTGACGGGTGATGGTTTTACTTACACGCCAACTGAAAACTGCGCCAGTATTTTGTACAACCAAGGGCTTGGACTTATTCCATTTGATATGAAGTTACCGCTTCACCTTTTCCCACAAATGAAATTAATGCCACTCAGTGAAGAGCAGTTGAGTTGGACTTTTGGCCCTGGTGGATTTAAACCAATCCAGTCAGCCAAAATTGTTTATACGCCCGAAGTTGGTGATCCCGTTGATGCAGTTGTTTTCTATCTTTGGCAAAAGAGTGTTTGGAATGTAGTTGCTAATCCCAATGAACCACCCGATTGGGGGGTTATGCAGTGGAGTGATCAATCGCATGTATTTAGTGTTAGCGGTCCGCAAGATTGTGTTTATGAGAATAAAAAGGATTGCGCAAATATTTCTCAGATCTATGCTTTTATTTATGAGAAAAACTCTTATATAAATAAGGTTCCTAAATATGCACCTGCTGAAGTAAAGGTAGTTAAAACTAAAACCTTTCATGATCCAGAAACCGGCTTTTATGTCATTTCTGAATTTAATATATTAGGTATGACGGAAGATCAAAGTTATCGATGTGACCTAACAGCATTTGATAAAGATGGAAAAGAGATTATTTCTTGGAAAACAGAAGGTTTGAGCTTCTCGCCAAGACCCGCAACTATTTACTCAGGTCAAACAAATATAAAGCCTGATCAAGTACCAACAGTTAAAAGTTCGACCGTTAAATGCGAAGTGGCCGACGCTATTAAATAGCACCGGCCACTTTGGTAATTACTTTATTTAGCGAACTTCGAACTCATCCAAACGAACTGCCTCACCTGAACCTTGTGATTCAAATGGTGTGAATTCGTATTCATCATAAGCAGCATAGACCGCAGCCTTTGCTTCCTCAGTTGGCTCAACTCGAACATTGCGGTAACGAGCAAGTCCAGTTCCAGCTGGGATTAACTTACCGATAATTACGTTTTCCTTAAGTCCTAGTAATGGATCACTCTTCTCAGACAACGCTGCATCTGTTAACACGCGAGTTGTCTCTTGGAATGATGCTGCTGATAGCCAAGATTCAGTAGCAAGGGAGGCCTTAGTGATACCCATAAGTTCTGGGCGGCCTGAAGCTGCTTTGCCACCAGTTGAAACTACGCGACGGTTCTCTTCTTCAAAGCGACCGCGCTCAACTAGCTCTCCTGGAAGTAAATCAGTATCGCCTGGTTCTAGCACAGTGATGCGCTTTAACATTTGGCGAACAATAATTTCAATGTGCTTATCGTGGATTGATACACCCTGCATACGATAAACCTCTTGAATTTCACTTACTAAGTGAATCTGGGTTTGACGTGGTCCTAAGATTCTAAGAACTTGCTTAGGATCAATTGCGCCAACAACTAATTGCTGACCAACTGTTACGCGAGTTCCCTCTTCAACTAGAAGTTTCTGGCGACGAGTAATTGGGTAAGCAACTGCTTCGCTGCCATCCTCTGGTGTAACCACAATCTTCTTGCCCTTTGCATCCTCTAGGAATGAAACAGTTCCAGCAGCTTCAGCAATTGGAGCAACACCCTTTGGCGTACGTGCTTCAAATAATTCTTGAACACGAGGTAGACCATGGGTAATTTGAGTTTCACCAAGTAATTGAGCACCACCGGTGTGGAAGGTACGCATTGTTAACTGGGTTCCTGGCTCACCAATTGATTGAGCAGCAATAATTCCAACCGCTTCGCCGACATCAACAATCTTGCCAGCAGCCATTGAACGTCCGTAACACATTGCGCACTGTCCAACCTTGCTATCGCAAGTTAGAACTGAGCGAACCTTTACCTCTTCAACGCCAGCAGCAACTAATGTATCGATGTTGCGATCACCAAGATCAGTTCCAGCAGTCAAGATAACTTTTCCGCCAGCTGAAACATCTTCAGCTAAGTTACGACCAAATAGTGATGTTTCAACATGGTCATCCCGAACTAATGTGCCAGTTGCATCCTTGGCAGCAATCTTCAGAGTTAGACCGCGATCAGTTCCGCAATCTTCCTCACGAATAATTACATCTTGGGCAACATCGCACAGACGACGGGTTAGGTAACCTGAGTCTGCGGTACGAAGTGCGGTATCAGCCAAACCTTTACGAGCACCGTGAGTAGAAATGAAGTACTCAAGTACTGAAAGACCTTCACGGAAGTTTGATTTAATCGGACGAGGAATAATTTCACCCTTTGGGTTAGCTACAAGTCCGCGCATACCTGCAATTTGGCGGATCTGCATCATATTTCCACGTGCACCTGAGTAAACCATCATCCAAACTGGATTAGTGCGAGGGAAGTTATCTTCCATCTCTTTAGCAACTTCGTTAGTTGCAAGTGTCCAGATCTCAATTAACTCTTGACGGCGTTCATCATCAGTAATCAATCCCTTTTCATACTGTGATTGAACCTTGTCCGCCTTAGTTTCATAACCTTCCAAGATTTCACGTTTGCGTCCTGGAGTTACTACGTCGTTAATAGAAATTGTTACACCAGCACGTGTTGCCCAGTAGAAACCAAGTGACTTAAGTGCATCAAGAGTTTGTGCAACTGTGACCTTGGCATAACCTTCAGCCAAATTATCAACAATTAAACCAAGAAGCTTCTTAGTTACATCGTAATCAACAAATGGGAAATCAGCTGGAAGTACTTCATTAAACAAAGCACGACCTAAGGTAGTTTCGCGAGTCTCAGCAACACCACTCTTATCAATACGAAGTTTGATCTTCGCTTGCAAAGATAATGTTCCTTGATCAAATGCCATTACGCCTTCAGCAATTGATGAGAACGCTCTGCCCTCGCCTAATTGCTTCTCACGAAGTGAGGTTAGGAAGTAAAGACCAAGCACCATGTCCTGAGTTGGAGATGTAATTGGTCGACCAGATGCCGGAGACAAGATGTTGTTGCTAGAAAGCATTAATACACGAGCCTCTGCTTGAGCCTCTGCTGATAACGGAAGGTGAACAGCCATCTGATCGCCATCGAAGTCTGCGTTAAAGGCAGTACAAACTAATGGGTGAATCTGAATCGCTTTTCCTTCAACTAGTTGTGGTTCAAATGCTTGAATACCTAGACGGTGCAGAGTTGGTGCACGGTTTAGTAGTACTGGATGCTCAGCAATTACCTCTTCTAATACATCCCACACTACTGGACGAGCACGCTCAACCATGCGCTTTGCAGATTTAATATTTTGAGCATGATTTAAATCAACTAAACGTTTCATTACGAATGGTTTGAATAATTCAAGTGCCATCTGCTTTGGCAAACCGCATTGGTGCAACTTAAGTTGTGGTCCAACCACAATTACAGAACGACCAGAGTAGTCAACGCGCTTACCGAGTAAGTTTTGACGGAAACGTCCCTGCTTACCTTTAAGCATGTCAGAAAGTGATTTAAGTGGACGATTTCCAGGACCGGTAACTGGGCGACCACGACGGCCGTTATCAAATAGTGAGTCAACTGCTTCTTGCAACATACGCTTTTCGTTGTTAACAATAATCTCTGGCGCACCCAAATCAGCAAGACGCTTTAGACGATTATTACGGTTAATAACACGGCGATATAGATCATTTAGATCGCTGGTCGCAAAGCGGCCGCCATCTAGTTGAACCATTGGACGAAGATCGGGTGGAATAACTGGCACACAATCAAGCACCATAGATGCTGGCTTGTTTCGAGTATTAAGGAATGAGTTAACAACCTTTAATCTCTTAATTGCACGAGTCTTCTTTTGACCCTTACCAGTTTGAGATAACTCATTTAACTTATCAAACTCAGCTTTTAGGTCAAAGGTTTCAAGGCGGGCTTGGATTGCTTGCGCACCCATTGAACCTTTGAAGTAAACACCGTAACGATCGCGAAGTTCGCGATATAAGGATTCATCGCCTTCAAGATCTTGAACCTTAAGATTCTTAAATCGATTCCAAACTGCTTCAAGACGATCTAATTCACGTTGGGAGCGATCACGAATTGTTTTTAATTCACGCTCGCCAGCTTCGCGCACCTTACGACGAGCGTCAGCTTTTGCGCCCTCATCTTCAAGATCTGATAGATCAGACTCCATCTTCTTGGTACGAGTATCAAGTTCAAGATCACGACGTGATTCAATTTTCTTATAATCAGAAGAGTACTTTTTCTCTAAAGTTGGCATATCTTCAGCCCGAGCCTCAGTGTCTACTTCAGTGATCATGTAAGCAGCAAAGTAAATTACCTTTTCTAGATCCTTAGGAGCAAGATCAAGTAAATAACCAAGACGGCTTGGCACGCCTTTGAAGTACCAGATATGAGTTACTGGAGCTGCAAGTTCAATATGTCCCATACGCTCACGACGAACCTTGGCGCGAGTAACTTCAACACCGCATCGTTCGCAGATAATTCCTTTAAATCGTACGCGCTTGTACTTACCGCAATAACATTCCCAGTCACGAGTTGGTCCGAAGATCTTCTCATCAAATAAACCATCTTTTTCTGGCTTAAGTGTTCGGTAGTTAATTGTCTCCGGCTTTTTAACCTCACCAAATGACCACTCACGAATATTGTCGGTAGAGGCAAGACCAATTCTTAACTCATCAAAAAAGTTAACATCTAACATGGTTATCCTCTCCTCACACTTCTTCTACAGAGCTTGGCTCAACTCGGGATAAGTTGATACCTAACTCCTCGGCTGTTCTAAATACCTCTTCATCGGTATCGCGCATTTCAATTGCTACACCCTCTGAAGAAAGAACTTCAACATTTAAACAAAGTGATTGCATTTCCTTAACCAAAACCTTGAATGATTCAGGAATTCCTGGCTCTGGAATATTTTCACCCTTAACAATTGCTTCATAAACCTTTACGCGACCAAGTACATCGTCAGATTTAATAGTTAGTAACTCTTGAAGTGTGTAAGCAGCTCCGTATGCCTCAAGTGCCCAAACTTCCATCTCACCAAAGCGCTGTCCACCGAATTGTGCTTTTCCGCCCAATGGCTGTTGCGTGATCATTGAGTAAGGACCGGTTGAACGAGCATGGATCTTGTCGTCTACTAAATGGTGCAGCTTCAAGATATACATGTAACCAACTGAGATTGGTTGCTTGTATGGCTCACCGGTACGACCATCAAATAATTGAGCTTTGCCATCTGAACCAATTAAACGCATGCCATCTTTATTTGGCAGAGTTGAACCAAGCAGGCCTGATAACTCTTCCTCTTTTGTACCATCAAATACCGGTGTTGCCACCTTGGTATTTGCAGGGGCTTCGGCGTAACCATTTGCACGAAGTGATTCTTGCCAAGGTTCATTTCCTTCTAACTTCCAACCAGATTTAGCAACCCACCCTAAGTGAGTTTCTAGAACCTGACCAACATTCATTCGTCCTGGTACACCAAGTGGATTAAGCACGATATCTACTGGAGTTCCATCTTCTAGGAATGGCATATCTTCTACCGGCAGAATCTTTGAAATAACACCCTTGTTACCATGACGGCCAGCAAGTTTGTCACCATCTTGAATCTTTCGCTTTTGTGCAACATAGACGCGAACAACTTGGTTCACACCAGCTGCTAATTCAAAACCTTCAGCAGAATCTTGAATGCTAACTCCGATGATCTTTCCAGATTCACCGTGTGGCACCTTAAGTGAAGTATCACGAACCTCGCGAGCTTTTTCACCAAAGATTGCGCGAAGTAAACGCTCCTCTGGGGTTAATTCAGTTTCACCCTTAGGTGTTACCTTTCCAACCAAAATATCTCCAGGCACAACATCTGCACCCACGCGAATAATTCCGCGCTCATCTAAATCTGCTAATACCTCTTCGGAAACGTTTGGAATATCACGAGTGATTTCCTCTGCTCCTAATTTAGTATCCCGAGCATCAACCTCATACTCTTCAATATGAATTGAGGTAAGTACATCATCTTGAACAAGGCGTTGCGAAAGAATAATCGCATCCTCATAATTATGACCTTCCCAAGACATAAATGCCACAAGTAGATTCTTGCCAAGTGCCATCTCGCCCATATCGGTGCTAGCGCCATCTGCAACCACTGCGCCAACTTCAATCTTCTGGCCAACAGAGACAACTACCTTTTGATTACGGCTCGTGCCTTGGTTTGAACGAACAAACTTCTCAACAAAGTATGACTCAGTAGTTCCGTCATCATTCTTAACAGTAACCTCATCAGAGTTAACCTCAGTTACCACACCAGCTTTACGAGCAAGTAATACATCCCCTGCATCAACTGCGGCACGAAACTCCATACCAGTTCCAACTAGTGGTGCCTCTGCTCTAACAAGTGGCACAGCTTGGCGCATCATGTTTGCACCCATCAGCGCACGGTTAGCATCATCATGCTCTAAGAATGGAATCATTGCAGTTGCAACTGAAACCATTTGTCGTGGTGAAACATCCATGTAATCAACCTCAGATGCTTGAATATTTTCAACCTCACCACCGCGGCGTCGTACTAATACCCGAGGCTCAGCAAAGTGATTGTCATCTGTAAGTGGGGCGTTTGCTTGGGCAATAATGTGCTCATCTTCTTCATCAGCAGTTAAGTAATCGATCCGATCAGAAACTTTGCCATCTAGAACTTTGCGATAAGGAGTTTCGATAAAACCAAAAGGTGTAACGCGAGCATATGTTGCAAGGGAACCGATCAATCCAATGTTTGGACCTTCTGGAGTTTCAATTGGACACATACGACCATAGTGAGATGGGTGAACATCTCGAACCTCAAAGCCAGCTCGTTCACGAGATAGACCGCCGGGTCCAAGGGCAGATAGACGACGCTTGTGTGTCATACCTGAAAGTGGATTTGTTTGGTCCATAAATTGTGAAAGTTGTGATGTTCCAAAGAACTCTTTAATTGATGCGACAACCGGACGGATGTTAATCAGTGTTTGTGGAGTGATTGCTTCAACATCTTGGGTTGTCATGCGCTCGCGAACTACACGCTCCATACGAGATAGACCGGTACGAACCTGGTTTTGAATTAACTCACCAACGGTACGAAGACGACGGTTACCAAAATGGTCAATATCATCAGTCTCAACACGAACCTCTTTGCCGTACTCCATCAACGCATCTCCGCGATGTAGTGCCACTAAGTAGCGAATTGTTCCAACAATATCTTCAATGGTTAATAGACCACGGCTTAGATCTAATTCAAGGCCAAGCTTCTTATTAATCTTAAAGCGGCCAACCTTTGCAAGGTCATAACGCTTTGGATTGAAGTAAAGATTTTCAATTAAGTTTTGAGCAGCTTCCTTAGTTGGTGGCTCACCTGGACGAAGCTTGCGATAAATATCTAGCAACGCCTCATCTTGTGTTTCCACGTTATCTTTTTCCAAAGTTAACTTAATTGATTCAAACTCACCAAATTGCTCAAGAATTTGTGCACTGCTCCAGCCAAGTGCTTTTAAGAATACGGTTACAGATTGTTTACGCTTGCGATCGATACGAACACCGACCATATCTTTTTTATCTACTTCAAACTCAAGCCAAGCGCCACGGCTTGGAATAATCTTTGTTGTGAAAATATCTTTGTCAGATGTCTTTTCAATTGTGCGCTCAAAGTAAACACCAGGTGAGCGAACGATCTGTGATACAACTACACGCTCTGTTCCATTAATTACGAAAGTTCCGCGAGGTGTCATTAATGGGAAGTCGCCCATAAATACTGTCTGAGATTTAATTTCACCGGTGATGTTGTTGGTGAACTCTGCAGTTAAGAAGAGTGGAGCTGCATAGGTAATGTCGCGCTCTTTGCACTCTGCGATTGTGTACTTAGGTGGTTCAAAACGATGGTCACGGAATGAAAGTGACATCGATCCTTGAAAATCTTCAATTGGTGAGATCTCTTCAAAAATTTCTTCAAGACCAGATTGTTTTGGAACTTCGCCACGATTTGATTTTTCAGCATCATTTAAGCGAGCGCGCCATGCTTCATTACCAAGTAACCAATCAATACTTTCTAGTTGTAGCGAAAGTAGATTTGGAACCTCAAGTGGTTCGCGAATTTTTGCGAATGAAACACGATTTGGTGCATGAGATTTAGTTTTTGAAGCGGCCAAAGTTTCCTCCAGTTGTCAACTGCGTTGAGCACACGGCTACCGCTAGGTCATAGCCGCTATATGCTGAGGACCCTTTGGTTTCTAAAATTGTGAAGGGGCAGAGTATCCAACCTCTGCCCCTTCTGTCTAATTCAAGTATTTACTTGATAGTGACCTTTGCGCCTGCAGCCTCGAAAGCAGCCTTTGCCTTATCGGCAGTTGCCTTATCAGCCTTCTCCATGATGGTTGCCGGAGTGGCATCAACTAGATCCTTTGCCTCTTTTAGGCCAAGGCTTGAGTTAAGTGCACGCACCTCTTTGATAACTGCAATCTTCTGAGATCCAGCATCTTCAAGGATGATGGTGAACTCATCTTGTGCAGCATCAGCAGCACCAGCAGCAGCGCCGCCGGCAGCAGCTGCTGCAACTGGAGCTGCAGCTGTTACATCAAACTCTGTCTCAAATGCTTTAACAAACTCTGTTAGTTCAACCAAAGACATATCTTTGAACTGACCTAATAGATCTGCGGTGTTTAGCTTTGCCATGTTCGTTCCTTTTCTTCTAATCCCGACTCCAACTCTTGGTATGAGTACGGGGGTTGGGGGTCGGTTTAGTTTTCTGTGCTTTCAGCAGCAGGTGCTGCTTCGGCGACAACTTCTGGTGTTGCATCTTGTGCAACTGGTGCTTCAGCGACAACTTCAACAGGGGCTGCAACTGCAGCTGGTGCAGGAGCACCGGCTTCCATCTTGATACGCAATGCATCAAATGTTCTCGCAGCCTTAGACATAGATGCCTTCATAGCACCAGCAATCTTGGCAAGTAGAACCTCGCGAGATTCAAGATTAGCTAATTGCATAATCTCAGCAGTTGTTACTGCTTTGCCATCAAAGATTCCACCCTTAATTACAAGTAGTGGATTCTCTTTAGCAAAATCACGTAATGCTTTTGCAGCATCAATTGGATCACCCTTAATAAATGCCACAGCAGATGGGCCAGCAAGTAAAGCTGGATCTAAATCAACGCCCGCTTCCTTTGCAGCAATTTTAGTTAAGGTGTTTTTAACTACAGAGTACTTATTTTTTACGCCAAGTGATCGACGTAGTTGCTTCATTAAACCAACGGATAGACCGCGGTACTCAGTTAGCACAGTTGCATTTGCGGTGCGGAAATCTTCTACGATCTCTGCAACAGCAGCTGTCTTCTCTGGGGTTGCCATTTGGCATCCTTTCTAAATAAGAAAAACCCCGGCGCATAAATGCACACGAGGTTGTCGTTGGCACCTATGCTGGTTGTTTTTCAACAATTACCTTTTAAAGATTTACTTTAAAAGACCTGCAGTCTTTGGTTTTGAAGTCTTACTAATTTCTTAGTTCCTCTTCAATAAGCCAAGGGTAGGCGGTTGGGCCTACCCAAGTCAAAACAAGATATTTATTGGATCTGGGCTCCACCATCACGAGCAACAGAGGTATCCAGTTGGATGCCAGGGCTCATTGTGGAAGAAACTGTGGCTGATTTAATAAATCTACCTTTAGATGAAGATGGCTTTGCGCGCATCACCTCTTCAATTGCAGCCGCGTAATTTTCAGCTAATTGTTCAGCAGTAAATGAAACTTTACCGATTACAAAGTGAAGGTTTGAGTTCTTATCAACTCGGAACTCAATCTTTCCGCCTTTAATATCTGTAACTGCTTTAGCAACGTTGGTGGTAACAGTTCCAGTCTTTGGGTTTGGCATCAAGCCGCGAGGTCCAAGGACTTTTCCAAGTCGACCAACCTTTCCCATTAACTCTGGTGTTGATACCACTGCATCGTAATCAAGACGACCTTTTGAAACCTCTTCAATTAACTCATCTGCACCAACAATGTCGGCGCCAGCAGCACGTGCCTCTTCAGCGCGCTCACCACCTGCAAAAACTAAAACTCTGGCAGTTTTACCTGTGCCATGCGGCAGGTTAACGGTGGAGCGGATCGCTTGATCTGCTTTCTTTGGATCCACACCTAAGAACAATGCAATATCAACAGTTGCATCGTATTTAACAGTTGAAGTCTCTTTTACTAACTTCATTGCCTCACCCGGCATATAAAGATTATCTAACTTAATCTTTTCTGCAGCGGCCTTGTATTTCTTACTGCGCTTCATTTCTTCTCCTCTTGGTTAATCTTGAAAGGGTTTTCAAGATTGGGGTTGTGGTATTTGCGAACCAGCGAGGTTCTCCCACAGTTTTAATTAATTAGAGACAGTAATACCCATCGAACGAGCAGTACCGGCAATAATTCGGGAAGCCATCTCTAAATCATTAGCATTTAGATCCACCATCTTTTGCTTGGCGATATCTTCAACCTGTGACTTAGTTAGATTGGCAACTTTATCTTTGTGAGGGATAGCTGATCCCTTTTCAATTCCAGCAGCTTTTAAAATCAAACGTGAAGCTGGTGGAGTCTTGGTAATAAATGTAAAAGAACGATCTTCGAATACAGTAATTTCAACTGGGATGATGTTGCCTTTTTGGCTCTCTGTTGCAGCGTTATAAGCCTTAACAAAATCCATGATGTTCACACCATGCTGACCCAAAGCAGGACCGACAGGGGGCGCTGGAGTTGCTGCTCCGGCCTGAATCTGTAACTTAATTAGTGCAGTTACCTTCTTCTTTGGTGCCATGATTTTTTCCTTTTCTCGTCTCGTTAAATCTTCTGTACTTGATGGAATGAAAGTTCAACCGGAGTTTCCCGGCCAAAGATTGAAACCAATACTTTTAACTTAGCTTGCTCAGGCATAATCTCAGAAATCGTTGCCGGCAATGTTGCAAATGGGCCATCCATAACAGTGATCGACTCACCAATTGCGTAGTCAACATCCTTCATCTCAATCTTTCCGCCCTTCTTAAGTGGGCGCGGAGCCAAGATATTCTCAACCTCAGGAAGGGTCAGAGGAGATGGGTGGTGAGCGTTACCAACAAAGCCAGTTACCCCTGGTGTGTTTCTAACGCATGACCAAGATTCATCGGTTAATTCCATTCGTACTAAAACATAACCTGGGAATACATTGCGCTTTACAACTTTAATTGCGCCATTCTTAAGCTCGCGCACTTCCTCTTCTGGAACTTCAATCTGGAAGATGAAATCCTCCATATTTAAAGATTGGATTCGGTTTACTAAATTACCTTTAACCTTTTTTTCATATCCAGCGTACGAGTGAACCACAAACCATTCACCCGGAGCGTTGCGAAGAGCGGCGCGGAACTCGGCATTCTCATCATTTTCTTCAGCCGCACTCTCTTCAACTACATCCTCGATGACTGGCGCAATCACCTCTTCAACTACTGGAGTGGTTTCAGTAATAGCGAGCGCTGCCTCAAATGCATCCACTGGTGGATTAGCAGGCGTATCGATTGACATCATAATTTCCTCTTCGCCTTAGCCAAATACCCAGAAAGTGATTTTGGTCAGAATTAAATCAAATATTGAAACAACTAAAATAATAAATCCAACGAAAACGAGAACCACTGCGGTGTAGGTAGTTAATTGATTTCGAGTTGGCCAAACAACCTTTGTTAATTCAGAAACAACTTGGCGATAGAACAGGGCAATGCGACCAAAGACGCCGGTGGGCTCTTCAGTTGAGATGATCTCTTCGCTCATCTACCTATTCCTTTTCTCTTGGTAACTCTTTTTCAAACTACTTTCAAACTACCTTGCAGGGCAGGAGGGACTCGAACCCCCAACCGGCCGCTTTGGAGACGGCAACTCTAGCCAATTGAGCTACTGCCCTTTGTCCCGAATTAAGGCATGAAAAATCATGACCTAATACAAGCGCCGGGGGCGAAAGTGTAGAGGAGGTAATAGGAGAAGGTAAAACTGAGATAAATATGAAGCCTCTTTTAGGCGTAGATGGCAGACTTAAGCCCCCATGAGTGCATCAGAAAAACCAAGAGTCTCAAAGCGAGTTTCAGCGATCGCAGAATCAGCAACGCTTGCAGTTGATGGCAAAGCTAAAGCACTTAAAGCTGCAGGCCGACCAGTAATTGGTTTTGGTGCAGGTGAACCAGATTTTCCAACTCCTGATTACATAGTTAATGCTGCAATTGATGCCGCCAAAGTTGTAGCTAATCATCGCTATACGCCAACTCCAGGTTTACCAGAACTACGCGAAGCAATTGTTAAAAAAAGCAAGCGTGATTCAAATTATGAAATTACTGCCGACCAAGTATTGGTCACTAACGGCGGTAAGCAATCTGTTTACCAATCTTTTGCTGCCATTGTAGATCCAGGTGATGAGGTATTACTTCCTTCGCCATATTGGACTACATACCCAGAGTGCATCAAATTAGCCGGTGGAGTATCGGTTGAAGTTTTTGCAGATGAATCCCAAAACTATTTAGTCTCAGTTGAACAGCTTGAACAGGCCCGCACACCAAAAACAAAGGTTTTATTATTTTGTTCACCATCTAATCCAACTGGATCAGTCTATTCACCTGCTCAAGTGAAAGAAATTGGAGAATGGGCTTTAAAAAATAATCTATGGGTTATTACAGATGAAATATATGAACACTTACTTTATGACGGTGCAAAGGCTCCAAGTATTTGCGTCGCAGTCCCAGAGCTTGCTGATCGAACAATAATCGTTAACGGTGTTGCAAAGACCTATGCCATGACTGGTTGGCGCGTTGGCTGGATGATTGGGCCAAAGGATGTCATTAAAGCCGCCACCAATTTACAATCACACCTTTCTTCAAATGTTTCAAATGTTTCCCAACGCGCAGCCATTGCCGCATTGACAGGTGATTTGTCAGCTGTTCATAAAATGGGGGAAGCATTTGATCGTAGAAGAAAGTTGATTGTTAAATTATTAAATGAGATCCCAGGTGTTAGTTGCCCAACTCCAACAGGTGCTTTCTATGTTTACCCATCAGTCAAAGGTGTGCTAGGCAAAGAGATTCGTGGCAAGCGACCTAAAACCTCTGCCGAGCTTGCAACTTTGATATTAGATGAAGTTGAAGTTGCTGCTGTTCCGGGTGAAGCCTTTGGTCCATCTGGTTACCTTCGCTTTTCATACGCTTTAGGTGATGAAGATATTGTGGAAGGGATTGGTCGGGTTAAAAAATTACTTAGTGAAGCTGTCTAGTTTAAATCTAACCCAATTAATTGCACCTCAGCTACTAACTTAATTCCAAATTTTTCAAATACCTTATCGCGAGCTTTCTTAGCTAACTCAACAATATCTTCAGCGGTTGCATCACCTGAGTTTGTTAAAGCTAAAACATGCTTACTTGAAATTTGAGCGCCAGCTAATTTTTCACCCTTGGTAACACCTGCCTGCTCCATTAGCCAGGCAGCTGAGGTTTTAACCTTGCCATCTGCTTGTGGCCACCTTGGCGCACCAGCGGGCAACGTATCGGCTATCTCCTGATTTAAAATTGGATTAATAAAAAACGAACCAGCAGAAAGAATTTCATCTTCAGTTGAGCCAATTAACATTCCCTTACTTCCTCTTAGTTCCAAGACTGCTTTACGGACTGAAGTTACTAAAACTCTATCTCCTAGGTTTACTGACAGATGCTTAGCAAGTTCAGCATATTTAATTGGCAGTGATTGTTCACCTCTTCGAAGTTGAAAGGTGACATTTAAAATTACATAGCGACCAGGCTCCTCTTTGAAAACAGAGTTACGGTATGAGAATTTGCATTGTTCATTGGTAAAGGTCACTACCTCACTTTTTTTGCGATCAAATGCTCTTACTCTGGCAATAGTTTCACTTACCTCATGGCCATAAGCGCCAATGTTTTGAATTGGTGCACCACCTACTGTTCCTGGAATTCCGCTTAAGGATTCAAGATCGGCAAAACCTTTTTCAATTGTGAGCGCAACAAATTTATCCCAATCTTCTCCGGCAGAAACTTCAATCATCCCACCACTGCAGGCGTCATATTCGAGAGCATTCCCTTTGCTCTCAACTCGAATTACAGTGCCAGCAAAACCAGCATCACTTATTAATAGATTAGAACCGCCACCTAAAATTAATACTTTTTCACCTGCACTGTCGGCAGCCTTAACAAACTCAATCAACTCATCCTCGGTGTGTGCATGCACAATCTTTTGTGCAGGTCCTCCCACTTTGAGTGTGGTGAAGTTAGATAACTGTTCCATTAGCTAAGCCTAGCGACGTGGTGAGAGGATCTCATTTTTTCCTCTAAACCGTTCTAAAATTCTTTGGTAATTCTTACGAGAATTTTTATCCCGATAATCTGGATCGGTATCGTAATAACCATGGTGACGACCCTGCTCTAGTGGTAAATCAATTTGCATCAACTTTCCACCAGAAGCCCGAATCGCAAGGGACAACTCTAAATCTGCATTTCGATAATACTTTGCACTTGGGTTCGCACCACCTGCTGTGATTGTAAATTTTCTATCTAGTGCTAAGTAGTAGCTAAATAGAACATCAACCTCACCAGCTCCTTTATCAGTGGTGGTCCGCCACTCATCTTCGACATTTACTAGGCCGCCTTTCCAACCGACTCCTTGGTATCCAGATTCAAGGATAGAAAGAGTTTCTGGAACTGGGTCCCCAGTAAAAATTGTCGATGGATCCATAATTATTAAATAATCATCAGTGAAAGTATTTAGAAAATAGTTAACAACATTTCCCCAGCCAAGTGGATTTTTTTCTTTCTTGATACTGATCTGTGGTGAATTAAATTGATCCTCAGCTAACCAATTACTTTTACCGTTGGCATAAATACCTATGGGTGTTTTAGTATGTTTTGTAATTGAGGAAACGCAGGTAATTAAATCCTCAGTAAAACCCTCAGCGATTAAACAGATGCGAATTGACCCAGCCATTGGCGGGTTTTAATTAACGAGTTTCGCGGTGGAGTTGCGAAGATTTGCAACGTGGGCAAAACTTCTTTAGCTCTAGACGATCTGGATCGTTACGGCGATTCTTGCGAGTGATGTAATTACGCTCTTTGCACTCAACACATGCCATTGTAATTTTTGGACGTACATCTGCACTTTTGCTTGCCATGGTTGAGCTCCTAGCCTTGTAGTTAAATTAACAATCGTTAATCTTTTATGAGGTGAGGTTACCTGACCCTCACCATTTATCGAAATTGGTGCTAATTCCTCACTGCCTTACATCTTTATTACTTGTAGCGGAGGCGGGATTTGAACCCACGACACAGCGATTATGAGCCGCTTGCTCTACCAAGCTGAGCTACCCCGCCAAACTTTTTACCTTCTATATTTAATTTTGTTCGAGCCCCCTAACGGAATCGAACCGTTGACCTTTTCCTTACCATGGAAACACTCTACCGACTGAGCTAAGGGGGCGAAGTGCTGACTAAGGATACAACTCAATATTGTGAATTACGAATTAGAGCCTTTTCACTTTAAGTAAGCCTTAGTAGCAATCTCTATACGCCTATTTTTATATGAATCTGAAGCACCGAGCATTACATGTTCAAATGGATTTCCAGCTTTGATTAATTTACGTAACTGGTCTGTCTGCTCCGACTCAACTAAATTTATATGACCGGAGTGAGTTACCGCAACATTTTTATGTGGTTTTACCAAACGATAAACCATGGTTAATCCTTGTATTAATGAATAAACACTTCCCCGCCACCCTCTACCAAATAGATCTTGTAATTTTAGTTTAAACACAGTTGAGGATAATTGTTCAGTATTTTTTACTGGTTCATCTAATAAATTTTTAAATATTTCGGCTGTATCTAGCGCACCAACTACTTCACCAAGATTTGCACAATTTTTTGCTAATTCATCGCGAATACTTTGTGATGCTAATTTAGAGGCACTTTCTCTAATTTGAAGTAAATTACTCTGATCAACTGTCAGCGCCATTTTGTTATCACTTGCCCATAAAGCTCTAGAGATTTGGTTGTCGGTACCTCTGGTATTTGGGATGAATAAAGTTGGCACTTTTGCCGCAAGCTCTTCGTGCACACTGTTGTAGCCTGCGGCACAAATTGCAGCATCAAACGCATTAAGGACGTTTGCCAGCGGAAAGTATCGAACTATTTTTATATCAAGACCATTTGGAGCAAGATTAACTCCATTTGAATCAACTGGTTCTTTAGTTAGGACTACCTGTAAATTCGGCCAAGCAGTTAAACCATTTAACGTAGCGGTCATCTTTGCATTTAAATCAGCTTCACCGACTCCAAGTTGAACTAATACAGCAGGCCTATTTTGGTCTAAACCAAGTGCTGAGCGGGCATCGCTTTTATTTAATGTTGTAGATGGATTAAAAATAGATATTGGTCTTACTAGAACTGAATCATTCCGGCTTGAGGTTGGTCCCTTGTCATAGCTTTGACCAAAATCTCCCGGAGTAATAATTAAATCCATCATTTTTGATTGAAGATTTAGTAAGTGTCGAGTTGGAGTCTTTTGCCAAAAACCTCTTCTAATCCAGACCAACTTAACATTTGGTCTTACGCTTTTAATACCAATAATTCCTGGATATGGAACAACGCCATCAAAACTTACTATCTTGGCATTTGTTTCATCGATTAAAGCCGCTAACCGATCTCTTAAATACGCATCCCATTCAAATCTACCCATCCATTTACGATCGCGGCCTGGGATGTATTCAAATTGAACTCCGACAATCTTTGGTACCTCAACTACACCTGATGCCATTGATAGGATAATTGGATTAGCAAATCTCTTTAATTCTGAAGCAATCGCACTTGCCCTGGTCAAATGCCCCATTCCGATACCATTACTAGTGGCTAGAATTATGGTTGGCTTATCCATGAAATTAGTATAACTGCAACCAAAGTTAGGATGCTCGGGTGAAGAACGCACTGCTGATAATAATTTTAGGTTTACAAATTTTCTCTGTTTATTACCTAATTCGCACTGCCCGTAATCTTGGCTCAAAATCTACAAAGTACCACCGTGAGCTTATGGAAAATATAAATATGCTCAGAGCTAGCAGTAGGAACAATCTTTTGACACACCTAGCGATTCCTAATACAAAAGAGTTTAAAATAATTAACTGGGACCATGTTATTTCTTTAACTAGCCATCCAGCTCGATTTAATTCACTGGAAATATCCTTAAAACAAATGCTAAATCAGCGTTTAATTCCAAAAGTAATTTACCTTAATATTTTTAAAGATGATATTAATAAACTACCAAGTGGGGTTAGGCAATTAGAATCTAGCGGAATTTTAAAGATTAATCCGTGTGAAGATTTAGGACCAGGTAAGAAACTAATCCCAACCCTTAAATTAGAAGAGTCTTTACCAATTATTGTCGTTGATGATGATTTACTTTTCGAGTCTGACTTAACCTTAAAGCTGATGGTTCAACACCACTTAACTCCTGATAACGTAGTTGCATCTCGGGTGCACAAAATAGTTTATGAAAAAAATGGTGATATCTCTCAATACAGTAAATGGATTAAAAATTATGCATTATTAAATGGGCCAGACTCTAGTTTATTCGCAACCTCTGGAGCTGGCACGCTTTATAAAAAAGAATTCTTTCACAAAGATGTAATGGATGAGAATACTTATAAGGAAATTTGCTTCTTTACAGATGATCTTTGGTGGCATGTCCAAAGTAATCGAGCTGGAGTTAAAACTAAACGTTTGCCTGGTTTTAGTGTTTTAAGCTTTATAGATGGCACTCAAGAGGGTGGACTTTGGCAAAGTGGTAATCAAGATAGAAATGATCCGAACTTAAGGCAATTACTTAAAAAATATTCGATGTAATTATTGGTGGCGGGTGAAGGATTTGAACCTTCGAAGGCAGAGCCGGGGGATTTACAGTCCCCTCCCATTGGCCGCTCGGGCAACCCGCCAAGGATTGTTAAGCGTGGTGAAGTCTAAAGCCTAGCCAGTTGTAATGCCAAAAGTTCAATTATTTTTCACAGTAATAAGCAGTAAATTGAACTTAATTACCATAAGTAAATTGGATACTAATAACTAGTAATGTATGGGCATGGCTGATAGTAGTTTCGATATCGTCTCAAAAATCGATCAAATGGAGTTAGACAACGCCTTCAACCAATGCGATCGAGAAATTGCTACTCGATTCGACTTTAAAAATACTGGTGCAAAGGTCGAAAAGACTGGCGTTAAGGTATTGATTGAAGCTGATACTGAAGAGCGGGTTAAGGCAGCATTAGACGTATTCAAAGATAAATTAATTAAGAGAAATGTTTCACTAAAGCACTTAGAGGCTAGTGAGCCACAACTGAGTGGAAAGACATACCGCATTAATTGTGAGTTTAAAGAGGGTATTACAACTGAGAATGCTAAAAAGATTGCAAAGTTTTTGAAAGATAATGGGCCTAAAACTCTTAAAACCCAAATTCAAGGTGAAGAACTTCGAGTTTCAAGTAAAAGTAGGGATGATTTACAAACAGCAATCGCACAAGTAAAAAAGGAAACATGGGATTTTGCAGTTCAGTTCACCAATTATCGCTAACCAACTCTTAAGAAAAGGTCAGATTGAATCGGAATAGTTCAGGTATCGCTTATGGAATTGGTGCCTACGTCATTTGGGGACTGTTACCGATTTATTGGCGATGGCTTGATAGGGCATCAGCCTTTGAAATTTTAGCAAATCGAGCAATCTGGTCTTTAGTATTCTGCACTTTCTTTCTTACTTACCAAAAACAGCTTCGTACAACATTTAAACTCATTAAAAATACTCGAACATTCTCACTTCTTGCACTTACCTCACTTCTATTGTCAGCGAACTGGGGAATTTATATCTGGTCAGTATCAGTTGATCGAGTAGTTGAGGCAGCGCTTGGTTACTACATAACTCCCCTAGTCGCAGTTAGTTTTGGCGTTTTAGTACTAAAAGAAAAACTACGAAAAATGCAGATCATTTCAGTTTTACTGGCAACTATAGGTGTGGCAGTTTTGACGATTGCTTACGGTCATATTCCACTGATCGCACTGGGGCTTGCGATTAGTTGGGGCTCATATAGTTTGATTAAAAAAAGACTTAATGCCGGAGCTCTTGAAACCTTATCGATTGAGACGCTAGTCGCATTTTTGCCAAACTTTATATTTTTGATTTATTTAATGAATAAAAATGAAGCAGAGTTTGGTAAAGATTTACCTTTCTCTTTAGCCTTAGCTTCCGCAGGAATATTTACGGTAGTTCCACTCTTAATGTTTAACGCCGCAACAACTAGACTCCCACTTACAATCACTGGATTACTTCAATACATAACCCCTAGCATTATGTTTATAGTTGGATTTGTAGTTTTCCACGAACCACTTACAGCATCAAAAATTATCGGTTTTATGTTTATTTGGGTTGCGCTAGGTTTTCTGGGAACAGACTTAGTTAAATCAAGTCGATCTGTTAACTAATGCAAAGGTTAAATTAACTAGAGCCTGTTTAGCCGGCCCTTCTGGTAAATCAACAAGTAAGCCATTTGCATCATTTGCAACTTTTGTTAAATACTCTTGTACTTGTTTAAGAGCTTTATGATTCCTAAGTTGTAGTATTACTTTAGGTAGATCTTCATCACTTATCGGACCACTTAATTTAGATATTAAATCCTTATCAGATGGTTCATTTGCTGCAATTACATAAAGAGTGACAAGGGTTGGTATTCCCTCCTTTAAATCAGTCCCTGGTGTTTTGCCAGAGGCGGTTTGGCTACTAGCAACATCAAGTAGATCGTCTGCTACTTGGAAAGCAACGCCTATTTTTTCACCAAATTTTGTTAACACCTCAACTACTTCAGGTGTTGCCCCGGATAATAATGCCCCGAATCTTGCACTAGTTGCGATTAATGAACCAGTTTTATCAGCTACAACCTTCATGTAGTGGTCAATTTGGGAAAGACCTTCGCTCTTACCTTGTGTTTCCTTTATCTGCCCAATAACTAAACGTTCAAATGTTTTTGCTTGTAACTTAACCGCCTCTGGTCCGATATCTGCCAACATATCTGAAACCTTTGAGAACAGATAATCACCAGTTAAAATTGCAACTGCATTGTCCCATTTCTTATTTGCACTTATAACTCCACGCCTTAGAACTGCATCGTCCATTACATCGTCGTGATAAAGAGTTGCAAGATGAGTTAGCTCACAGCAAACTGCGGCTTTTATAATGTCATAATTACTTGGATCACCAAATTGAGCAGCGATTAATGTAAGCAAGGGGCGTAATCGCTTGCCGCCAGCTTCAACTAGATGCCTCGATGTTTCAACAACTAACGGGTAATCACCCTTTATATGTGATCGCATTAACTCTTCAACTCGTAGCATGTCAGCAATAAGTGAATCTTCAAGCTTTTTATCTAAATTAGGTATTCCTATTTGATTCATTATTTAATAAAGTTTGCAAAATTATCTGCAGTTGTAAGAAGCAGTGAAGGCGCTATACCTAACGTAATTGAGATAACAGCTGAGATAATTATTGAAACTCTACTCTTTATTGATGGAATGATTACAGAAACAGAATCATTAACCGGATCAGTAAAGAACATCATGATTATTACGCGTATATAGAAAAAAGCTGCAATTGCACTTGCTAGAACGCCAACAACAACAAGTGCGATGTTTCCAGATTCATATGCGGCTGAAAAAATTGCAAATTTTCCAACAAAACCTGAAGTTAATGGAATGCCAGCAAAACTTAATAGCAAAAATGAGAATGTCGCAGCAATAAGTGGTGATTTCTTACCCAAGCCAACCCATCTATTTAAGTCGCTAACCTCACCTGAAGAATCCCTAATTAAAGCGATAATTCCAAAAGCTCCTAGCGTGGCAAAACCATATGCAAATAGATAAAATAGAGAAGCTGCTAACCCATCTTTGTTTAAAGCAACAACGCCGGATAGCAAAAATCCAGCATGGGCAATAGATGAGTAGGCGAGCATTCGTTTAACATCTCGCTGAGCGATTGCCACTAGTGAACCAAATAGCATTGTAATTATTGCAACTGCTGTAATGATTGGTCGCCAAATAGTTTGAGATTCTGCAAAACCTACATAGAAAATACGTAAGATCGCGCCAAAAGCCGCAACTTTTGTACAAGCAGCCATGAATGCAGTCACTGGAGTTGGAGCGCCTTGATAAACATCTGGTGTCCAGGAATGAAATGGAACTGCGCTAATTTTAAATAGTAATCCAACAGAAACAAAGATTATTCCGATAAGCAAGAAAATATCATTAGCACCTCCAGCTGCTGCACTTATTCCAGCTAGTGAAATTGTGCCGGCATAGCCGTACAAGAATGCAGCACCAAATAAGAAAAATGCTGATGCGTATGCACCCAGTAAGAAGTATTTAAGAGCCGATTCCTGTGATAACAATCTACGTCTGCGTGATAGCCCAGCTAATAGATACAACGGAAGCGAAAACACCTCTAGTGCAACGAATAAAGTAATCAGGTCGGTTGCAACTGGGAAAAGCATCATGCCGGCTACGGCAAATAAAAATAGTGGAAAAATTTCAGTTTGCTTACTTTTTTCTCGTAATGAGCTTTGCTCTTCATTAGATCCAGGAAGAGCTGAAGCTAGTGCAACAAAGTTATCCAAATCAGCAATTAACAAGACTGCAACTAATGCAAGTAGAATTACTGTTGCCTGTAAAAAAATACCAGCTTTATCAATAGTTACAGAATTAACGGCTGCAGTTGTCGATGATTGATCCCTAATTCGCCATAACTGTTGGAGGGAAAGCAATAACGTACCAATACTAAGAGTTAGTTGAATAGCGGTGCGATGAACCATAGAGACAAACGCTTCAACTAATACACCAGCTACCGCTCCTGCAAGAACAATAAGGATAGGTGCTAGAAGTGCATAACTTAATGATGGTGCAGTAAGCATTACTTAACCACCTTTGCTACGGGATCGGTATAGCCCGCATTAACAACAACTTTTTCAGAGGTTGGATTGATCAAATCCAAAACTGGTTTTGGATAAAAACCCATCAAAATAATTATTAAAATTACTGGTGAAATAGCTAATTTTTCTCGAAGGCTCAAGTCAGTTAACTTTTCATTACTAGCAGCTATTGGACCATGGAGCATTTTCTGAACAGGAATCAAAATATACAAAGCGGCAAGAACGATCCCGATAGTTCCTATTACAGCCGCAATTGGATAACGTGTAAATGTTCCTACCAAAACTAGAAACTCACTAACAAAACTAGATAAACCAGGTAAGGCCAAACTAGACATACCAGCAATAAAGAATGTCCATGCCATAACTGGGGTAACCCGTTGTAAACCACCAAAATCAGAAATGGTTGAGGATCTTCTACGTTTAATCATCCAGCCTGCAATTAAGAAGAGTGCTGCGGTAGAAAATCCATGGTTAACCATATATAAATTTGCGCCAGACATTCCTTGCGATGTCATAGCAAAAATTCCCATAGTTATGAATCCAAAGTGTGAAATAGATGTAAAGGCAATTAACCCTTTAATATCTTTTTGCCCTATTGCCATAAAAGCACCATAAATAATCGAAACTACAGCCAAAGTAATAATTATTGGCGTAAATGTTTTACTTGCATCTGGGAACAATTGAATACAAAATCTAATCATTCCATACGTGCCCACTTTATCTAGAACGCCAAGAAGAAGAACTGAAGTTCCAGGGGTTGCAGCTTTAGCGGCATCTGGTAGCCAGGTATGGAATGGCCAAAGCGGAGCCTTGATTGCAAATGCAATGAAAAATCCGAGGAACAACAGATTCTCAGTTCTATTATCGATTTTAAGGGTAGCTAATTGCGTAAGATCGAAAGTAGCGCCAATTTGATTGCCAGAAATTACATAAATGCCAATAATTGAAGCAAGCATTAATAACCCACCAAATAAGCTATAAAGCAAAAACTTAACTGCTGCAGCTGACTTATTACCACTACCATACCCACCTATTAAGAAATAAATTGGTATCAACATTGCTTCAAAGAACACGTAAAAAAGGAACAAATCTGTCGCAGCAAATACACCAATCATCATTGTTTCTAAAACTAAAATTAAAATATAAAATGCCTTTGAACTCCATCTACCGCCATCAGATTCATGCCATGTTGCTAATAAAACAATAGGTACTAGAATCGTTGAAAGTAGTATTAAAACTAGTGAAATTCCATCTAATCCAACCGCGTAATTGATATTAAAAGTTGGTATCCAGGCATTGCTTTGGACAAATTGAAGTGAGGTATTTGATTTATCAAATCCAATTGCTAAAAACAAGGATGCCAGTGCAACAATTACTGAACCAGCAAATGCAATTCTTTTAATCAATTCATTATTTTTGCTTGGTAAAACTGAAATTATTCCTGCGATAATCAATGGCAGTAGTCCTACAATTGTCAATAGGCTCACGCTGTCACCACCCAAATAACTGTAAGTAACGCCAGCGCACCAATAACAGTCAATAATGCATAACTTCTAACATAACCATTTTGTAAAGAGCGAAGCTTGGTACCAGCGGTAAGCGAGATGCTTCCAACCGCCCTCACTGTTCCATCTATGATCAAATAATCTAAATTCAATAAATTACTAACAAGTGATTGACCAGGTCGCATAAAAACTGTTTCGTTAAAATCATCTTGGAATAGATCACGCCTTGCAGCCTTTGTCAGCGATGAAACATTTACCGGAGCTGCAGCCAACTGATCGCCACGATATTTCATTATTGCAATTGAAACTCCAATAACTACAACAGATAAAGTCATTGCTGAAACAACAATCGGAGGTAAAAACTCTTCAGCATGGTGTTCCTTAAGTGGATTAACAATTGGCTCTAGCCAATGAACTAAACCTTGGCCTTTGGATAAAACAAAGCCGGATACAACCGATCCCACTGAAAGTAAAGCAATAGGAATTAACATCAATGCTGGACTCTCATGTGGCTCATCAGTATGTCCCCATCTTTCATTACCAAAGAAAGTAAGAATGACAACTCTGGTCATATAAAAAGCGGTAATCATTGCACCAGCTAAAGTCGCTACACCTAACGCGATTCCCTTGACCCCACCGGCATTAAATGCGGTTTCAATAATTTTGTCTTTTGAATAAAATCCAGCAAATGGCGGAACGCCAATGATCGCTAAATATCCAAGACCAAATGTTAATGCGGTGATTGGCATGAATTTTCCAATTCCGCCAAACTTCCTCATATTTACTTCATCTTTCATTCCGTGCATAACTGAACCGGCGCCAAGGAACATGCTTGCTTTAAAGAATCCGTGCGTCAATAAGTGCATGATCGCAAATGCATAACCAATTGGGCCAAGCCCAGTTGCCAAAATCATGTATCCAATTTGAGACATTGTTGATGCTGCTAATGCTTTTTTTATATCATCTTTAGCTGTTCCGATAATTGCACCAAATAAAAGAGTTATCCCACCGATGACTAAAACCATGAGCTGGGCGATTGGTGCTTGATCAAAAATAAAATTAGAGCGAGTAATTAAGTAAACACCGGCAGTAACCATTGTAGCGGCGTGGATTAATGCAGAAACTGGTGTTGGGCCAGCCATTGCATCTCCTAGCCATGATTGCAATGGAAATTGAGCAGATTTTCCGCAAGCAGCTAGTAATAACATTAAGCCGATTGCAGTTAGTTGAGTTGAAGATGCATGCTCGGCATGCTCTTTTATGCCAGCAAATGAAACATCACCAAATGTAGCAAAAGCAATCATTATGGCCAGTGATAAACCAACATCACCAACTCTGTTAGCTACAAAAGCTTTTTTGGCTGCGGTAGCATATGCCGGTTTTTGGTTCCAAAAGCCAATTAATAAATATGAAGCCAGACCAACACCTTCCCAGCCAACATAAAGATTTAAATATGAATCTCCAAGAACTAAAAGCAGCATTGCAGCAATAAAGAGGTTTAAGTATGCAAAAAATCTACGGCGATCAAGATCATGAGACATATATGCAATTGAATAGATATGAATTAAAGTTCCAACGCCAGTTATAAGTAGCACAAAGCAGATGGATAATTGATCTAGTAATAATGAAGCATCTACTTTAAAAGTGCCGACTGAGATCCAAGTAAATAGTTTTTGGGTGACCGCCCGACTTTCCTCTGGCCGTCCCTGCATAGCAAAAAACTCAATAACACCAACTGTGAATGCTGAGGCAGAGACTGTGGTTGCTAACACATGCCCCCATGAGTTAGATCGCTTACCAGCAAGAAGCAATATGGCAGAACTAAATAGTGGTAGAGCAATTAACCAAACTAAATTAGCTGAAGTTAACATAATTATCTTTTCAACAAACTTGCATCATCAACAGATGCAGAACGACGAGATCGATAAATTGTTACAATAATTGCAAGCCCAACCACAACTTCACAGGCAGCGACTACCATTGTAAAGAAGGCAACTACCTGACCTTCAAGATTCCCATTAATTCGAGCGAAAGTTACAAATGCAAGATTTGCTGCATTTAGCATCAATTCAATACACATAAATACAACAATTGCATTTCGTCTTACAACAACTCCAATTGCTCCGATGGTAAACAAAATTGCAGAAAGATAAAGGTAGTTAGCAATTGACATTACTTCTCCTCTTCTTCTTGAGTAAGTTGGTACTTAGAACTTTCAATAATGTCACCGCGCGCCTGCAGCACCGCAGAGATTGAAGAAGGTGCTGGTTGACCGTTAGGTAATAAAGCTGGAACATCTACTGCATTATGTAGCGCGTAAACACCCGGACCAGGAAGCCCAGCCGCATCCTTTAGGTCACTCTTTCTAAATCTAGCAATTGATAAATCTCGTTGTGCGAACTGGGATCTTGATTTTTGGCTATGGGCTAAGACCATCGCGCCAAGGGCCGCAGTTATAAGTAGTGCAGAAACTACCTCAAAAGCAAAGACATATTTGGTGAAAAGTTGTTCAGCAATTCCATTTGCATTACCGCCAGCATTTGCCAGGATAAATCCGATTGTTGGCCTGTTAAATGTTGCCCTGCCAATTAAAGATATTAGCAACCCACCAAATCCTATGGCTGCAATTATTGCGATAGGACGTAAACCTTTTATGTTTTCTTCTAAAGAATCAGACGTGTCTACACCTACTAGCATTAAAATAAATAAGAAAAGCATCATTACCGCACCGGTATAGACAACAATCTGTACAATTCCTAAGAACAAGGCATCCTGTGCAATATAAAAAATAGCAAGAGAGACCATTACCCAAGCAAGAAGTAATGCAGAATGGACAGCTTTTTTAACTAATAACATTCCAAGAGATGCTAAAACAGAAAGTGGTGCTAATAAATAAAAGAGTACAGATTCCGGCCCAGCGGTTGTACCAACATCTAGCGCTAAATTAATCATTCTTAGCTATTCCTTGAGATGGGTGTGATTCAGTTACTTCACCACGGTAATAATTACCATCATCAGTATTTGGATACATTGGATGTGGTGGTGGCACCATTCCAGCTCTTAGCGGACCTAGTAAGTCATCTTTTTCAAAGATTAACTTCGCTCGAGTGTCATCAGCTAATTCATACTCGTTTGTCATAGTCAGCGCTCTTGTTGGACAAGCCTCGATGCATAACCCGCAAAAAATACAGCGTAAATAGTTAATCTGATAAACCTTGCCATACCGTTCACCTGGTGAGAATTGTTCACCTTCTTTATTGTCAGCACCTTCAACGTAAATAGCATCGGCTGGGCAAGCCCAAGCACATAATTCACAACCAATACACTTTTCAAGTCCATCTGGGTGACGATTTAGCTGATGTCGGCCATGGAATCTTTCAGCAGTTGGTTCTTTAACCTCAGGATATTGAACAGTATTAACTTTTTTAAACATAGTTTTAAATGTTACCCAAAAGCCCAGAAGTTGCTTACCGAAACTAGAACTATTGTGGTTTGTAATTAGCGCTTTTGATTGGTCCGCTTTTGCTAAACCAAACTCATCGGATTTCGGCATTAATTCATCAGCCATTTAACTGCTCCACTTCTGAGCTTGGGATCACTGGAACCGGGAAATTTGGTTGTGTTATGTTTGTAATTTTTGAATCTGCAAGTTTTTTTGCTTTTGATCGATCTGACAGTGAAGTTACTCCTATATAAATAAAAGCAACCGAAAAAATAAAGGCGATAATTAAAAATCTAGGCGATTCACGCTGAGACATTACCCGTAAAGTTGAAACTACCATAATCCAAGCAAGTGAGAACGGAATTAAAACTTTCCAACCAAACTTCATAAACTGGTCATAACGTAGGCGAGGTAATGTTCCGCGAAGCCAAACAAATACAAAGAAAAATGCTAATACTTTTATAAAGAACCAGACTAAAGTAAACCAACCACCAAGCCATTGTTCAGTAAAGGTTAATCCAGGTAGTGCATGATATCCACCTAAGAAAAGAGTGGTTGCTAAAGCAGAAACTGCAATAATGTTTACATACTCAGATAAAAAGAATAGCGCGAACTTAAGTGATGAATACTCAGTGTGAAAACCGCCGACTAACTCACCCTCTGCTTCAGCTAAGTCAAATGGTGCTCTATTGGTCTCACCAACCATTGAAATTGCATATATTAGAAATGATGGGAAAAGTATTACCGCATTCCACCAGTCGTGCTGTGCTGCAACAATTTCAGATGTAGACATTGAACCAGAATAAATAAATACTGCAACTAAAGATAACCCCATGGCGACCTCATATGAAATAACTTGCGCAGATGAGCGAAGTCCACCTAGCAACGGGTATGTTGATCCAGAAGACCAACCAGCTAAAACAATTCCATAAACACCAACAGAAGCAATAGCTAATACATAAAGAACTCCTACTGATAAATCAGTAAGTTGCATTGCGGTTGTATGACCAAAGAAATTAACCTCTCCAGTAAGTGGGATTACTGCAAATGCCATAAAACATGTTGTGGTGCTAATTACTGGGGCTAACACAAAGACAATTCGGTCGGCAGCCTTAGGAATTAAATCCTCTTTTAGCGCTAATTTCACACCATCTACTAGCGCTTGTAGCAATCCAAATTTTCCAACGCGATTGGGTCCACTTCTTTGTTGCATCCGAGCAACTATCCGTCGCTCTCCCCACACCGACATAATTGTTAAAAATACGCATGTAGCAAAAATTATTAATCCCTTAAGAGCAATAATCCATCCCGGATCTTGGCTAATTAGCTCTGCATTACTCATGCTTTAGCTACTTTCACAATTGAATTACTTACAACGCCAAGATTTCTAATTAATTGACTGCTAACTGAGTTACGTGGCAACCAAACACTTGATTCTTCAATATCTAAAACCTTACAAGGCAAAGTTATTGCACCATAATCATTTGAAACTCGTACTAGTTGATCCTCTTTGACCCCAAGTTTTGCTGCTCTATCGGGGCTAATAACAACCACTGATTTGCGAGCTGTACCAGCAAGATTATCTTCACCATCTTGTAGTGAGCCTTTGTCTAATAAATTACGCCAAGAATTTAGAACTGCTTCATCATTTCCTACTGTTTTTCTTGGTTCATTACTTACTGACTTCATTGCAACTTTTGAGCCATCCCAATTTCCAATTGAATCTAACTCTGATTTAGCAGCTTTTACAGTTGGCAAATTAATTGGCTTACCGATCTCATCAGCTAGCATAGAAAGTATTCTTACATCACTTCGATTTAATGATTGCTCCACTGCTGCCTCAAAACTCCGTACTTTTCCTTGCCAATCCATAAATGATCCGCTTTTTTCAACTACTGCTGCTACCGGTAATACTACATTTGCAATATCTGTAATGTCGCTTTGGCGAATTTCAAGTGAAACAATAAACTTCTTAGATAATTTAATTTTTGCATCAGCTGAAATATCCATTGGATCAACGCCACCAATTAATACGGCATCAAGACTTGAATTGATTATCTCGTTGGTATTTAACCCTGGATCCGATGGAAGGGAGTCAGATGACCAAACTGTTGCAATATCTACTCGGGCGGAGTTATCTGTTACTAATCTATTACCAGGCAAGATGTTTGAAGCTGCGCCAGCCATTATTGCGCCGCGCTCACCAGCTCTTCTTGGAATCCAACCTAGTTTTGCGCCAGATTTTGAAATCAATTGCGTGATAGCAAATAAGGCGCCAGGTGTTTCAGCTAATCTTTCGCCAATTAATACCACTGATTTGCTACTTAATTCATTTAGCTCGGTAATCGCAGATATTTCATTTCCGGCAGCTGCCTTAACTAAGTTTGCATTTAGTTTTTTAGTACCCCTACTAGCAAAAGGTGCGATTGAGGTAACTTTAATAGCGCGCTTATGAACCTGCTTATAAATTCGGAGAAATACTATCGGTGATTCATCCTCTGGTTCAAAATTAATCAATACAACATGATCGGCTCTATCAATATCTTTATAGGTAGCCGTAAGAGGTGTACTTGCTAAGAAATCTAACTCTTCGCTACTGCTTGTCCGCGCCCTAAAATCAATATTGTTGGTACCAAGAGTGATACGAGCAAATTTGCTATAGCCGTAAGCATCCTCGATTGTGGCACGTCCACCAACTAATACACCGGCCTTACCATGTTTTAAACCAGCTGCAGCAGCAGCTAACGCCTCTGGCCAAGACGCTTCCTGCAATTGTCCATTTTCATCTCTAATCATGGGCACAGTAATTCGATTCTTTGCTACCTCATACTTAAATGCCCACCGACCCTTATCGCAATTCCACTCTTCATTAACATCAGTATCATCTCCGGCTAATCTTCTTAAAGTTTTCCCACGCCTAACATCTGTACGCATATCGCAACCGGATGCACAGTGTTCACATGCTGATTTAGTTGAAACCAAATCGAATGGGCGAGCGCGGAATCGATATGAAGTTCCAGTTAATGCACCAACTGGACAAATTTGAACAGTATTACCTGAGTAATAAGAATCAAATGGTTCATCCTCATAGATACCAACTTGCTGCAAAGCGCCACGTTCATTTAAAGTTATAAATGGATCACCCGCAATTTGCTCAGAAAATCTAGTGCAACGGGCGCAAAGAACACATCGCTCACGATCTAATAAAACTTGAGATGAAATTGCTACTGGTTTTTCAAATGTTCGCTTAATACCTTCGAATCTTGATTCGCTTCTGCCGGTTGACATTGCTTGATTTTGAAGTGGGCACTCTCCACCTTTATCGCAAACTGGGCAATCTAATGGATGGTTTATTAACAACAACTCCATAATTCCTTTTTGTGCCTTATCAGCAACAGCTGAAGTTAATTGAGTTTTAACAATCATTCCATTTTCGACTGGAATTGTGCAGGAAGCTTGTGGTTTTGGAAATGCTCGACCATTTATTTCTATATCAACCAAACACTGTCGGCAAGCACCTGCTGGTTCTAATAGTGGATGGTCGCAAAATCTTGGAATTTGAATTCCTAGTTTTTCTGCAGCACGGATAACTAAGGTTCCTTTTGGAACAATTATCTCAAAACCATCAATCACGCATGTAACCATCTCTATGGCCTGCTCTGTACTAACCTCTTGAATACTCATTTAACACCTGATGTTTCAAATAATGTTGCCGCCATTGGATCAAATGGACATCTACCAGCAGTTAAGTGATCTAAATACTCTTGTCGGAAATATTTTAGGGAAGAAATAATTGGACTAGCTGCTCCATCCGCTAACGCGCAGAATGATCTTCCCATGATGTTGTCACATAGATCTAACAACTTATCTAAATCTGCCTCTACTCCCTTACCAGCCTCTAAATCTTTTAATACCTGTACTAACCACCAAGTACCTTCGCGGCATGGTGTGCATTTGCCACAAGATTCATGTTTGTAAAACTCTGTCCAACGAAGTACCGCTCTAACTACACAGGTAGTTTCATCAAATATTTGTAACGCTTTTGTGCCGAGCATTGAGCCGGCAGCTGATACACCTTCGTAATCAAGTGGTACATCTAAATGTGCGTCAGTAAAAATCGGTGTTGATGATCCACCAGGTGTCCAAAACTTTAACTTGTGTCCATTGCGAACACCGCCAGAGATTTCAAGTAATTGACGCAAGGTAATTCCAAGTGGCGCTTCAAATTGACCAGGATTATTTACATGCCCTGAGAGTGAGTAGAGGGTAAAGCCTTTGCTCTTCTCAGTTCCCATTGCACTAAACCAGGCCACACCATTATTAATAATTGCAGGCACAGATGCGATTGATTCGACATTATTTACCACAGTTGGTTTTGCATATAAACCGGCAATAGCTGGAAATGGTGGACGTAATCTTGGTTGTCCACGGAAGCCCTCTAATGAATCAAGCAGTGCGGTCTCTTCGCCACAAATGTAAGCACCCGCGCCAACATGCAGTACTAACTCTAAATCGAACCCTTTTCCTAATATATTTTTACCGAGCAGACCAGCTGCATATGCATCCTCTATAGCTTGTTGTACGCGACGAACTACATGTGTTACCTCACCACGAATATAAATAAATGCATGATTAGCTCTTATTGCGTATGAACCAATAATTACGCCCTCAACTAATACATGTGGATTGGCCATTAGAAGTGGTGTGTCTTTACAAGTACCGGGTTCAGATTCATCTGCGTTAACAACTAAGTAGTGCTCTTTATTATCACCTTGCGGAATAAAGCCCCACTTATTACCCGTTGGAAATCCCGCGCCTCCTCGACCACGAAGTCCGGAGTCTTTTACTAATTGAATTACCTCATCAGGTTTCATTGCCAATGCTTTTGCAACTGCGGAATAACCGCCATTACGTTTATATCCTGCGATAGTAAATGAATCTGCTTCATCCCAGTGTGCAGATAGAACTGGAGTTAATTTACTCATGCCCCACCCTTTGCTTTCTTTAAACCAAGCAAAGTTGGCTCGCCAGCTTGCACACCTTCATTAGCCAGGCCATCTGAAATTCCGGCGAGAACTGCTGAGTTTTGTTTCCAAGTTCTTAATTTATTAGGACCGCGTGTTGGGGCTGGTGGATTTCCACTTCTTGCACCATCTACTAAATCTTTAACCGACTGAACTGTTTGGTTATCGTAAAATTCCCAATTAACCATCACAACTGGTGCGTAATCACAAGCTGCATTGCACTCGATATGTTCAACTGAAACTTTACCATCACTTGTTACACCATCATTTTCAATCCCAAGATGATCTTTAACGGCGTCAAAAATCACATCTCCGCCCATAACTGCACATAATGTATTTGTACAGATACCCACATGATATTCACCCACTGGCTTTGATTTGTACTGGGTATAAAAGGTAGAGACAGCGGTGACCTCTGCAGTCGCAAGATCTAGTTTTTGGCCAATTAATTCAATACCCTCATTAGTTACATAACCATCGATTGATTGCACATAATGCAAAAGCGGCATAATTGCTGATCGCTTGCGTGGGTACCGCGCAATAATTGAATCCATAACTGAAATTTGCTCTGTGGTAAATGCCATTATCGATCAACCCCGCCCATTACTGGATCAATTGAGGCAACAGCTGCAATTACATCTGCAATCTGTCCACCTTCACACATCGCTGCCGTTGATTGAAGGTTATTAAATGATGGATCCCGGAAATGCACTCGATATGGCCTAGTGCCACCATCTGAAACTAAGTGCACACCAAGTTCACCTCTGGGTGATTCGATTGCGGTGTATACCTGGCCGGTAGGAACTCTAAATCCCTCTGTTACTAATTTAAAGTGGTGAATCAATGCTTCCATTGACTCGCCCATAATCTCTCTAATGTGATTTAAAGAGTTACCCATGCCATCGGCGCCAACAGATAATTGAGATGGCCAAGCAATTTTCTTATCGGCAACCATTACTGGTTGGCCCTGTAATTTTTCTAATTGAGCCACGCACTGTTCAATAATTCTTAATGACTGTTCTAGCTCCTGCATTCTTATCAAAAATCTGCCATAAACGTCGCAACTATCGGTTGTTGGAATATCAAACTGATAATCCTCATATCCGCAATAAGGTTGAGCTTTTCTTAAATCCCAAGCTAAACCAGTTGAACGAAGTACAGGCCCGGTAATGCCAAGCGTTGTACAGCCGGCTAAATCTAGATAACCGATACCTTGAGTGCGTTTAATCCAAATTGAGTTACCAATTAACAACTTCTCATTATCTTTAAAGTTATGTCGCAAATCTTTAACTGTTTGGCGAATTTTACTTAACGCCCCCGCTGGTAGGTCTTGTGCAACCCCACCTGGTCTTACGTATGCCATATTCATTCTCAGCCCAGAAACCATTTCAAAAATATCTAATACTTTCTCGCGCTCTCTAAATGCGAAGATCATTGGTGAAAGTGCGCCTAGCTCAAGTGCACCTGTACCAAGTGCAACCATGTGAGATGAAATTCGGTTAAATTCCATCATCATTACTCGAATTACAGTTGCTCGCTCAGTCACATCATTTGTAATACCTAATAATTTTTCAACACCTAAGCAGTAAGCGGTTTCATTAAATATTGGTGATAGGTAATCCATTCTGGTGACAAAAGTTACGCCTTGTGTCCAGTTACGGTATTCGGTGTTTTTTTCAATTCCAGTATGTAAATAGCCAATTCCACATCTAGTTTCAGTAATAGTTTCGCCATCAAGTTCAAGCACTAAACGGAGTACACCATGTGTTGATGGATGTTGCGGCCCCATATTTAAAACCACGCGCTCTTCTTTAGTTGCACCAATCTCAGTTACAAGCGAATCCCAATCACCACCAGTTACAGAATAAACCCGTCCCTCAGTTGTTTCTTGTGAAGATGCGTATGGATCGGTAAAGGTTGTCATTAATAACTCCGTCGCTGTGACGGTGCTGGCACGGTTGCACCTTTATATTCAATATCAATTCCACCGAGTGGATAATCTTTTCGTTGTGGATGGCCTGGCCAATCATCTGGCATTAATATTCTTGTAAGCCCTGGATGGTTATCAAAAATTATTCCAAACATGTCATAAGTTTCACGCTCATGCCAATTAGCCCCTGCCCAAATCTCTACCAAAGACGGCAAGTGTGAATCTTTTTCAGATAGACAAATTTCTAATCTAATTCTTTGATTTCTAGTAATTGAAATCAGTGAGTAAACCGCGTGTAGTTCTCGCCCTGACTCAGTTGGATAGTGAACTCCATTGACTCCCATGCACATTTCAAATTTGAGTTGATCGCGTAAAATTTTTGCAACATCAAATAGTCGATCGCGTTTAATAAAAAGTGTCAGCTCACCTCGGTCAACTACAACCTTTTCAATTGCATCACTAAATAGTGGGTATGCCCGTTCCAGGTCATCTGTTACTTGATCAAAATAACCACCAAATGGACGCTCTGTTGAGCCAATGTTTGCGACCGTATTTACTAGGCCACCAAAGCCAGAGGTATCACCGCTTCCCTTTGCGCCAAACATTCCGTTTTCGCTCATGCAAGTAAACCTTTTAATTGGTGAGTAGGTTTGGCTGCAAGCGCGGCTGCCTCTACCTCTTTAATTATCTTCTCTCTATTTGGACCTAACTTTTCATTTCCAATTTGTTCATGAAGTTTTAAAATTGCATCCATCAACATTTCTGGACGTGGTGGGCAACCAGGTAAATAAATATCAACTGGAATTACGTGGTCAACTCCCTGCACGATTGCATAATTATTAAACATTCCACCCGATGATGCACACGCACCCATTGCGATTGTCCACTTTGGGGCTGCCATTTGATCATAAATCTGACGAACAACTGGTGCCATTTTATTACTAACTCTTCCGGCCACAATCATTAAATCTGCTTGTCGGGGTGAAGCCCTGAAAACTTCCATTCCAAATCTTGCTAAGTCATAGCGGCCAGCGCCTGCCGCCATCATTTCAATAGCGCAACATGCTAAACCGAAGGTTGCTGGCCATAAAGAGTTTTTGCGCATATAACCAGCAAGTTTTTCAACCGTTGTTAATAAAAACCCACTTGGTAATTTTTCTTCTAAACCCACGATTAATCCCATTCCAATCCACCGCGTCGCCAAACATATGCATAGGCAACAAAAACAGTTCCGATAAACAATGCCATCTCAACTAAACCAAATAAGCCAAGCTGATCAAATGTGACTGCCCATGGATATAAGAAAACAATTTCAATATCAAAAACTATAAACAACATTGCTGTTAGGAAATATTTAACTGGAAATCTTCCTCCACCAGCTGCTTGCGGTGAAGGTTCAATTCCGCATTCATATGCATCTGATTTTGCGCGGTTGTACCGCTTTGGCCCGGTTAGAGCTGCAGCAACAATTGAAAAAGCTGCAAAGCCAAAGCCAATTGCTCCAATGGCCAGGATTGGAATATAAGGATTAATAGAGGGATTCATACGGTCAAATCTTATGGTTTGGCAGAGGCATCTTTTGCCACATCCGCTTTGTAGCCAATGTGAACTGCGACAATTCCGAAGGTTAAATCCTGCCAAGCCACAGATTTGAACCCACTTTCCTGCATTAGCACTGCCAGCCCTACCTGATCAGGCCAGGCCCGGATTGATTCAGCTAGGTAGACATACGCCTCAGGATTTTTGCTTATTTTCTTAGCAACTACCGGCAGCGCTTTCATTAAGTAATTTAAATATAGTTTTTTAAATAAATTATTAGTTGGATGTGAGAACTCGGCAACCACAATCTTGCCACCCGGTTTTGTTACACGAAGCGCATCTTTTAGCGCGGCAGCGGTATCGGATGTGTTTCGAAGTCCAAATGAAATAGTTGTAATATCGAAAGTATTTTCTGCAAACGGAAGGTTTAATGCATCACCTTGCACAAATTTAATATCTTTATTTTGCTTTCGGCCTTGAGCGAGCATTCCTTCAGAAAAATCTAGTGCTACTACCTCTGCGCCTTTATCAACTAATGGACGAGAAGATGAACCAGTGCCGGCCGCTATATCTAATATTTTCATTCCAGGAGTTGGCGCAATAATCGAGGTAACGGCCCTTCGCCAAGCCTTTGTTCTTCCTAAACTGAGCAGATCGTTTAAAAAATCATAGCGGGTGGCCACATCATCAAACATCTTTGATACATCGTCTGGATCTTTGTTTAGATTTGCACGGACCACGGGCCTATTCTCTAAGGAGTAGGCTTTACAGACAAATCCAACAATCAGACAGGCGCGAATTTAATATGTCAGTTTTAATAACCACCGAAATTCTAGGTGAGCACCCACTGCTTGCTACGGTGAGTACTAAGTTGGATTTAGTAAATGCTTGGGTTAGAAGCGGTGATGGTTTAGTAGGTTTTGGTGAGTATAAGAAAATTGAATTAAAGGGTGAGAATAGATTTGTAGCTGCACGAAAATGGTGGGAACTACAGCTTGCTGAATTTAATATTCAAAACAATGTTCATGGCAGTGGCACTGGACCAATACTTTTTTCTTCATTTTCCTTTGACCCAGATCAAATCTCAGTACTTATAATTCCGGAAATAATAATTGGTCAGAAAAATGGAAAGTCTTGGATTACCTGGATTGGCGATAGTAAACAACCTGATTTAGGAAGACTGAATAACTCTCCAATTAGTAGTGATATTGCCTGGCAAGAGGGTTCAATATCAGAATCCAACTGGCGAACTCAGGTTGGAAGTGCGATTGATGCAATTAAATCTGGCAAGTTAGAAAAGGTAGTGCTTGCGCGAGATATTTCAGCTTCATCTAAATCCGAGATCAATGTTCGAGGCTTACTACAGCGACTTGAGATTGAGTACCCATCTACTTGGATTTTTTTAGTTGATGGACTCATTGGTGCCACACCAGAGTTGTTAGTTAGATTAAGTAAGTCGCTAGTTACTTCCAGAGTGCTTGCCGGAACAATTCGTAAAACTGGAAATGAAGACCGTGACTTAACACTTGCCGCATCTCTTGCCAAATCCTCTAAAGATTTAGAAGAGCATGAATATGCAGTTCGATCTATTGCCGATGCTCTAGCTCCATTCTGCTCTTCAACAAATGTTCCAGAATCCCCATTTGTATTACACCTTTCAAATGTGATGCACCTTGCCACTGATGTAACCGGAGTACTAAATGACAGTGCAAAACAAGCAGATATCTTTACTTTAATTGAAAAGTTGCACCCCTCCGCTGCGGTTTGCGGTACACCTACAGAGGAAGCAAAACAATTGATTAAAAAATTAGAGCAAATGAATCGTGGTCGCTATGCCGGTCCGGTTGGTTGGATTGATGCACATAATGATGGCGAGGTAGCAATTGCACTTAGATGTGGCCAGTTAAGTAGTGATCGAAAGATGATAAGAATTTTTGCTGGTTGCGGAATAGTAGCTGGCTCTGATCCAGTCAATGAGTTTGCTGAAAGTCAGGCTAAGTTGATGCCCATGCGAACTGCATTAGAAACTCTTTGAGTAATTTCCGTAAGCATTTTGGCATTAGCTGCACGACTAGGGACCTCAACTATGACAATTTCAAGACCAATAACTGGTGTATTAATCTTTGTTTTCAATTGGTCTAAACTAGAAACCTTGCTAGCTGCCACACCAAACCCCCTTGCAACTTTTACTAGATCAAGATCATGAGGTGTTCCAAATAGCTGCTCAAAACCGACAGATTTAGATTGTGGCAAGGTAGAAAAAATACCGCCCCCGTTGTTGTCTATAACAAAAATTCTAAGATTTTCTGTTGCTGCACTAATTAATGCAGAAATATCATGTAAGAATGTTAAATCTCCTAGAATTGCCGTAGTACTTTCAAACTCACCTGCAATACCGAATGCTGTTGAGATATTCCCATCAATACCGGCAAGCCCGCGATTGGCAAAAACTGAAACTCTTTTTCTGCTAGTAGCAAATGCTTCGATATCTCTTACTGGTCTAGATGAACCAACAAATAAAGCGGTATTTTCCATTAAAGATTGGCAAATAAGATTTATTACCAGTGGCTCTGACCATTGCAAATTAGTAATTTCTGCTGCTGCAATCTCTGAAGCTTTATCAAGTAAAGGAGAATTACCTGGGTCGCTTTTAACTTCAATTGGTAAAGTGCTTAATAATAAATCAGCTTGACGGTTACTATCAATCTCTTTAATTCTTGGGTCAATAACGATAATTTTTTTAGCTAATTTTATAAATTCGTTTACACTCCTTGAAAGTGTAGTTCTACCGATCACAATAATATTTTCTGGAGCTAACTTACCTCTGATATCCAAGTCAGACAAATACAAAGATGCATGAAAAGCAGATCGTGGATAATTTATTGGATTTTCTGAAATTATTGGCCACTTTAATTTACTTGCAAAATCTTGTATTTCTTCGACCGTATACCCAGCATTGTCATGTCCCACAATTAAGACCCCTGATGTAGTTTCAAGTTTTCCGCTAATTTTGTTTTTGTATGTTACTGGATCAATATCTACACCAGCTAACCAATCATTTTCTTCACTACTTACTAAAGGTTCGCTAAATTGAATATTCAAATGAACTGGGGAGCCGTTTAATAATGGCTCTATATCAATTTCGGAAGATATGTCGTGAGTCTTTATTAATTTATACATACCTACTTGGTCAGTAGTTTGATTTGCTCCAGTTTTGCGCAGTGCTGCTGGACGATCGGCTGTTATTAAAAGTAATTTATTATTGCCATGAAATGCTTCCAATGCAGCAGGATAAAAATTTGCTGCTGCTGTACCACTCGTACAAATAACTGCAACATAATTATTACTAGCTTTTGATTTTCCTAGTGCAAAAAAAGCTGCACCTCGCTCATCTATTTTTACATGCAGATCTACTATCTGCTTACTTTCTGCTTCACTAAGCGCTATAGATAATGGAGCATTTCTTGATCCAGGGGATATTACGAAATCACTAATTCCGCTCTGTATTAACTGCCTTAGAAGCGACCTTGCCAATTTCGTTGCATCACTCAAAATTGGCCTCTTTCATAAATCTGATTAACCCTATCTTGCCACCATTTTTGTCTCTCACTTTCAGCTTTAAATTCATTTATTCTGTCTGGTACTACTTTACGATTCTTAATTACACCGCCTGATACCAGCAGAGAATCACTTGTTACATCGCCATCTAATAACGCAACTGTTCCAAGCCCGCAGGCTCCATATAAATTAGGAATAGCACCAGCCAGGGCTAGCCCATGTGATATCCCAATACTTGAATCCAAAGAGCTAGATATAACTACTGGTAATGATATTTTTTCTGCTAAATCCAGTGCTGCGTATATACCACCGGAAGGCGCCCACTTGATTACTGCAATATCTGCAACGTCTTTAAGTTTAGTTAAATCGTTTCGAAGATATTTCCGAATAGATTCATCTACGGCAATTTTTATATTGCTTTCATTTCTTAATGACTTAAGATCAGCAATATCGAGACAGGGCTGTTCAACATAATCAATCAGCCCCCCAAACTCGGTCTCATAATTGTTAAGGTTTGTAATCGCTTGATTTAAACTCCAACCACCGTTAACGTCTAATCTAAACTTTGCATTTGGTATATGTTTTAAACTTTCCATTAATAGGCTTTTATCATTATTGAAGTCATTAATTTTTATTTTTATTGTTGTGCAGCCAGTAAATTTCTTAAGAATTTCACCAACTTTGGATAGTTTAACATTGGGTAAAGTTGCATTAATTGAAATCATCTCACGGAGTAATTTCGGTGCTGGTTTGGTAGCTGCTTCTAAAGAGGCTTTTAGCCAAACTGAAGATTCATTGATGTCATACTCGATAAATGGTGAAAATTCACTCCAGCCAAATGGGCCTTCGAACAATGCTATTTCGCGAAAACTTACTCCCCGAAAATTATTCTTTAACGGAATTGAGACAACTTGTAGTTCAAACGGAAACATTACTTATGGGCGTTTAGGAAATTTATTAAAATTTGGATCGCGTTTTTCTTTATAGGCGTTTCGCCCTTCTTGTCCTTCTTCGGTTAAATAAAACAACATTGTGGCATCTCCTGCTAATTGCTGAACACCAGCAAGACCATCATCGGCAGCATTAAGACTTGCTTTAAGTAAACGTAGCGCCATTGGAGAGTGTCGGAGCATCTCTCGTGCCCAAGAAACTGTCTCAGCTTCTAACTCCGAAACTGGCACAACTTTATTAACTAATCCCATTTCAAGTGCTTCAGTTGCATCATATTGGCGGCATAAGAACCAAATTTCTCTAGCTTTTTTCTGTCCAACATGAGCAGCGAGTAATCCAGCACCGTAGCCACCATCAAATGAACCTACCATTGGACCAGTTTGACCAAACTTTGCATTTTCAGCTGCAATAGTTAAATCACAAACAACATGTAAAACATGTCCGCCGCCTATAGCCCATCCGGCAACCATGGCAATGACAGGCTTAGGTGTTCTACGAATTTGTACTTGAAGATCTAATACATTTAAACGACCAATACCTTTTTTACCAAGTGCATCATCGCCAAGGTAACCATCATCTCCGCGCACATTAATATCGCCACCTGAACAAAACGCTTCAGTACCAGCTCCAGTTAAAATAATTACACCGACTTGATCATCGTCTCTAGCTAAATCAAAAGCTTTGGCTAATTCAGAAAGTGTCTGAGGCCTAAATGCATTTCTTACCTCTGGCCGATTAATAGTTATTTTTGCAATACCCTCAGCAACTTGATATGAAATATCACCAAATTTTTCACCGCCCTGACCGCTTTGCCAGTTAGGAATCGTTCGCTCGCCTGGTTGGCGTTTTATCGGCTTACTCAAGATGCGCTCCAAAGGTTATCTAGCTATTTATATAAGAGATAGCCTACGGTGATTATGGAAGAAAAAGAACTGCGAGAAATAGTGCCTATTCAGGCTGAGTGGTCAATCCCACAGCTTCAAGAAAATTTGGCAGTAGCCCTTGAAGGATCTGGGCCAGCACTTTCTACTACCCAACTTCCAATCTCTACCATTGATAATGAAATTGCTTTAGTTGTAAATACATCTGGTTCTTCCGATGATTCTAAATTAGTAGCGATATCAAAATCTGCTCTTATCGCATCAACTAATGCAAGTCATAAGTACTTAGGCGCTACACCTGGAGACAGTTGGTCATTACTACTTCCAACTACTCATATCGCTGGAATTAATGTGCTAATTAGAGCTACCGCCCTTGGTAGCCGGGTTATTGATAACCGTAATTCATCTAAATATATCGATGCAGATTTTATTTCTATTGTCCCAACCCAACTATATAAAGCACTTACATCTGATTCAAAACTATTAGAACACCTAAGGGCTGCCGAAGCAGTACTAGTTGGTGGTGCACGTCTTGATGATAAAGTTAAAAAAGAAGCAACTGCTCACCACATAAAAATCGTTACCACTTACGGTATGACAGAAATGTGTGGTGGATGTGTTTATAATCAAAAACCTTTAGATGGCGTTGAGGTAAATATTAATAGCGATGGCTTAATCAAACTAAAGGGACCAATGATTGCTTCTGGTTACCTAATGGAGAATGGTGAAATTAATTCATTAAGTACTACTGGGTGGTTTGAGAGTAGCGATATCGGTGAAATCAACTCTGGAATGCTAAAAGTTAGTGGAAGAGCTGATGAGGTAATTATCTCGGGTGGTGAAAAGATCTCACTATCACTTGTTGAACAAAGAGTTCGAGAGTTACTTCCAAACCAAGATTTAATCGCTTTTACCTTGCCAGATGAAAAATGGGGTGAAAAACTTTGTCTTGCCAGTAATAGAAAATTAGATTTGGCAGCTCTCAAAGAAAAACTAGGTTCGTTACTAACTCCTAAAGAGGTCTTTATTTTTCAACAAATCCCTACCACCGCTATTGGTAAGCCAGACAGAAGAGCGGCGGCGACCCTAGCCACAGGATTAAGATCTGCTAATGAATAAGTGGTTAATCGGTGCGAGAGTTAAAACTCTGCCTGCTGCAGTTGCCCCAGTTTTAGTCGGTACATCTCTTTCAAATCAGATTAACTTAACAAAAGCTTTTCTTGCTCTTCTAGTTTCACTTTCGCTTCAAATCGCCGTTAATTATGCAAATGATCACTCAGATGGGGTGCGTGGAACTGACTCTGATCGAGTTGGTCCAATCCGCTTAGTTGCATCTGGGCTAGCAACTGCTGCTGCTGTTCGAAATGCAGCAATTATTTTTTTCTGCATCGCAGCTTGCTGCGGTTTAGTGCTAGCAATAAGTACCTCGCTATGGCTTATTTTAGTTGGAATAATTTCCATTTTGGCTGCTTGGGGTTATACCGGTGGTAATAAACCATATGGGTACTTTGGATTTGGTGAGCTATCGGTCTTTACATTTTTTGGCTTAGTAGCAACTATGGGTAGTTATTACGTTCAATCTAAAGAATTAACAAGTAGATCTTTGCTTCTATCGCTACCGATGGGCTGCCTTGCCTGCGCTATTTTAGTTATAAATAATCTTAGAGATATTGATGGTGATAAATTAGCTAATAAGCAAACTTTGGCCGTTAAATTGGGTCAAACTAATACCCGTAGATTTTATGTATTACTCCTAGTTTTTGCTCAGTTATTTTCATTTTTAGCTATAAGTAATTCTGTGTACGCAATTGCCACCTTGTTATTGGTTCCATTGACATATAGTTGTGCGAAGCAGGTGCTCAAAGGTGCAATTGGTCTTGATTTGGTAGGAATTTTGAGTAAGAGTGCAAAGTTACAGTTAGCAACATCAATAATACTTTCAATTGTGCTACGTATTAATTGCTAAAGGGTATAAAATAAATACATGATTAAGTACTTAATTATCTTAACTGTAATACTAGATATTTATACAATTATTGATTGCGCTATGACTGATCAAGAAAAAGTAAGAAGATTTCCTAAATGGGCTTGGCTACTAATAATTGTTTTTACCGGAACGATCGGTGATATTGCATGGTTTGTCGCTGGTAGACCTAGGAAGCCCGGCCAAAATCGTGGTGGCAGAGGTCGAATAATTCCACCAGATGATGACCCAGATTTTCTTAGAAAGTTATAGCCCAGAGTAAGTGTGTCTGCCGGTTCCCCAAACATTTATATAAATGTAATTAAATAAGAAGGTAGATCCAGCAAATAAGCAAAGCCAAGCTGCCTTACGCCCGCGCCAACCAACTGTAACTCTGGCATGTAAATATGCAGCGTATGCAACCCAAGTAATAAAAGCCCAAGTTTCTTTTGGATCCCAACCCCAGTAGCGACCCCACGCTGCCTCTGCCCAGATCGCTCCCGCAATAACAGCAAAACTCCAAAGTGGAAAAACTAATGCAACTAATCGATATGAAAGATTATCTAATGCCTCCAGCGTTGGAAATTTCAAAGCCCATTTAGGGCGAGCTCCTTTTTGTTCATAACGGTCTAACACTAGATAGGTGGCTGCGATACAGTTTGCAAGTAAAAAAACACCGCCAGAAATAATTGCAGCTGAAACATGTATAACAAGCCATGTCGATTTAAGCGCTGGTACTAATGGAGCACTTGGTCGATATAACAGGGTAATTGCTGTTCCTAGGGTTAATAAAACTGCGAGGGAAACTGGTAATCCAAGCCAGCGGATTTTATATTTCTTTAAACCAAATAGATACGCGGCTGAAAATGCTAGAGCGCCAGTAATCGAAAACTCATACATATTTCCCCATGGGACTCGGCTTGCAGAAATACCTCGGAAAATGACTCCAGTTAATAATAATAAAAAGCCAAGAAACATAAATGCTGAAGCAAGTCTTCCGACTCGCTCCGTGCGCGAGAAATCTAACTTCGTTTTCTTAACTGATGCAGCTGGTGTTTTGACTGACCAAGCTACTTCAACGGCGTGAGCAAAAAAAGCAAGGGTATACAGAGCCATAGCAGCATAAATAAAATCATTAGAAAGAAGTGCTGCTGAATTATTACTCACCGCTTACCTCCTTTACTAAATTTTTAATTTCATCCTCAAGGCCAGGTATGGAGTTCTTTGCTAGACCGGCGACTTGAGTTTTTCTACCTTGCTTAACCCAAATTCTCCTTTGCCTAGTAAAGAGTGAAATCAGCAAACCTAGGATGGCAAGTATCGCACCAATTAGTGCATAACCTTTCCCTGGATCATTAACTATTTGTAGATTTACCCAAGGCTTCCATCCTGTAAATGTGATGGAGCCCTCACTGAAATCGTAGGTTTCATTTAATACTAAAGCTTTCAAACCAATTCTGGTCATTTTACTAGTATCAATTCGATAAACAGATTGCGGTACACCATTGTTAAGTCCTAAATCACCTTTCCAAACTGAGATTAACAATCTTGGATCCAAAACCTCTGGATAAGAAGAAAATCCACCTCGAACAGGATCACGATCCGCGGTTGGTAAAAATGAAGAAACAAATCCAATTTGTGGATCCATATCTGGCACCTTAATTGCTCCAATTGATGACAGGTTTGAATCTTGTGGCAAGAATGGAATAGGCCCATCTAAAACTACTCTTCCAGATTTATTTTTTACAGTAACAATTGGGGAGTACCCGTTAGCTTGTAAATAAATTTTTGTGCTTCCAAATGTAAGCGGTTTATTTACCTTAATTACTTCAATTTTTTCTGTTGAACCTGCTGGATTGGCTGCACTCACAGTTAGTGTGTAATCAATTGGTGCATTGGTCATTGGATCATACTCTGCTTTAAAATCTTGAACTTTAATTGAAAAAGGTGGTAGAGAATCCTCTGCCTGATACTTTCCAAAACTTAATATGTCATATGAGGTGGGAGTATTTATAAATCTTTCGCCAACATTTAATATTGCATCACCTTTGCTACCAAAAAATGAACCAAATCCAACGGCAATAAGAATCAATACCAAAGAAAGATGGAATAGAAGATTTCCGCTCTCTCTGGCATAACCTTTTTCCGCTGAAATTGAATTCAAGTCTCGGCGTACCCTAAATCTGTGCTTTTTTAGATACTTCTCGACTTCATCTAAATTAAGTTTTCTTGTTTCAGTAAAAAACTCCATCCGGTCAAGATATTTTGGTGTTAATGGCGGCTTAGCCCCAATTGCTTTAAAGTGGTCAATACTCCTAGGTAAAACGCAGCCAATCAAGGAAATAAACAAAAGTAAATAAATAGCACTAAACCAAGGCGAGCTATAAACATCAAACAAGCTCAATCTGTCTAACCATTTTGCAGTTGATGGATCATTTGCAAAATACTCTCTAACTTTTAGTGGATTCTGTGTTCGCTGTGGGAAAAGGGATCCAGGAATGGCAGCAATACTTAACATAAGTAACAGTATTAATGCGGTGCGCATGCTAGTTAACTGACGCCAGCACCAGCGTAAGAAAGATTTGCTATCTAAAACTGTACTTTTCATAAAATTGGGATAAATCCAGAGATCAAATCTCTAATCAAGTTCATCAAGTTATCCCAATTATTACTAACTTGAAGTATTCCTATTACTATCAAAAGTATCCCACCTATTTTTGTGATCAGACTTCCACGTTTTGCAATAACTTTGCGCATTGGTTCTGATTTATCTAAAAATAATCCTATTAATATGAAAGGTAGCCCTAGGCCTATGCAATAAGCGGCAGATAAAATTGCACCACGCTGTGCGGTCGCACTTTCAAAAGCTAATACTTGAACTGCTCCCAGTGTTGGTCCAATGCAAGGTGTCCAGCCAATTCCAAATGCAAAACCTAGTAACGGTGCTGATGCTAAGCCAGTTCGTGTTTTCCACGCCGGCTTAAAGCTTCGATAAAATTTTTCATTTAGCATGAATATAAATCCCATTACTATGGTGAGTATGCCAAGAGCGATTGAGATAACTCTTGAGTTTTGTGCTACTAATGAACCAAGTCCTCCAAATAAAATTCCATATGAAACAAATAAAACTGTGAATCCAGAAACAAATAGTATTGAACCAAGCAATACTTTACTTTTTGTTTTTGTCTCACTCATTCCAGTTGCATAGGAAATATAACCAGGGACGAGCGGTATCACGCATGGTGAAAAAAATGAAATAATTCCCGCGATAATTGCAACTAATATTGCAATAAGTAAATTCCCATCAAAAACTTGATTTATAAAAAAATCACGCATCAGCGATTACCATTTCTAACATTTTTCGAAAGCTAGCGACGGTAGCCTCCCCGCTAATACGCACAGCAACTTTGCCTTGTTTATCAATAATCAAAGTGGTTGGAATCGCATTTGGAATTAATGATCCTTTAAAGCCAATAAGTAATGAGTCATCGATAAAAGTGGGATAGGTTATTTTAAAATTTTCGTAAAATGCTTTTGCTGACGAGATATTATCTCTAGTTAGTACTCCGGCAAATTGAACCTCTGGATACTGAACTGAAAAATCTTGTAATAATGGGGCTTCGGCGCGGCATGGTGCACACCAAGATGCCCACACATTAATAACAGTAACTTGATTTCGATTAAGTGTTTTTTCTCCTGAGGTTAAAGTCTCTCCAGAAATTATTGGCGCATCTTTACGATCTGCCTGGTTAATATAAATTGCTGAACCACTTCCAGCAACATAAGCATTCTCATTTGTATTTGATAGCCCACCACCAGTACATCCAGTTAGAAGTAATGAGGTTAAAAAAATAATTATTAACTTCATTTTTTAGCCGGTAGTAAATGTTTGGCAGGTTCTGAGTAAGAAACCGAGGAAATCATTCCTTCATTATCTAATTCAAAAGATGTTACAGATGCTAATGAACACTCTCGTTTTCTTGGATCATGAATTAATCTGCGTCCTTCAATAGCTGAACGTAGTATCCATATTGGTAGCTGATGCGATACGCAGATAGCATCTTTTCCATCTGCTGCATCACGTGCAGTAAATAATGCTTTAAGCATCCTGCTTATCAACTTCTCATATGGCTCACCCCATGATGGCCGCCATGGATTCCACAGATATCGCCAAGAGCTAGGGTGTTTTAATACACCACTACCTAATTCAAATTTTTTTCCCTCAAAAATATTGCTAGCTTCAATTAAATTAGAATCACTAGTTAAAACTAAATTGTGTTTAGCGATTATTGGAGCAACTGTTTCTTGCGCCCGCTGTAATGGTGATGAATGAATCGCGCCTAAGTTTAAGTTTTGTGACCATTGACTTACTACTTGCGCCATCTCTTGTCCGCGCTCACTTAACCGCCAACCAGGTTGAAGACCATAAAGAATTTTCTCAGGATTATGGACTTCGCCATGTCTAACAAAATGGATTGTCTGAGCCATGGCTTAAGCATAAAGCAGAAGAATTTCGCTTAGTTCGCTAGGGTAGTGATATGGCGCTCACAGAAAAGCGAGTTGCATTTTTTGATGTAGATAACACGCTGCTCAAAGGTTCTACGCTCTTTTTTCTTGGTCGCGGGATGTATCAGCGAGGGTTTTTTACAAAAAAAGACATCTCTGCATTTGTTTTAGCAAACCTACGGTATCGACTCACTGGTAAAGAAAACAAAGATGAAATTACAAGATTTCAAAATGCTGCTTGTGAATTTATTAAAGGCCATAATGTAATCGAAATTGAAAAGATAGGTCAGGAGATCTATGAAGAGTATGTATCTCCTGCTATCTGGCAAGGTACGGTTGAAATAGCACAAGAACATTTATCAAAAGGTGAAGAGGTTTGGTTAGTTACAGCCACACCTCTTGATATGGCTAGTTTAATAGTAAAGCGATTGGGTTTTACTGGGGCACTTGGCACAAAAGCTGAAATAGAAAATGGTGTTTATACTGGAAAAATGATTGGAAATTTACTCCATGGAAGAGAAAAAGCTTTAGCAGTAGTTGAGCTAGCAAATCAAAATGGTTTTAGTTTAGAAAATTGTTACGGTTACTCCGACTCTCATCACGACATTCCCCTGCTGGAAGCGGTTGGAAACCCGCGAGTAATTAACCCAGACGCACTTCTTAGAATTCGGGCATTTCGTGACAACTGGCCAGTTTATGATTTTAGAAGAGCTCGTCGGGTAAAAAAATTCTTTGGTCCATTTGCAGGTCGGCTTGCCGCGTTAGCCTCATTACTCTCACCTCGTAACTTAAAACGCAAGGGTAAATAGCTAGCTTAAAACCCGAGTAAAGTAGGCCAGTTATGTCTACTGCTGCGATTACTTTTGCCGATGAACTTCGCGCGCGCTCTGATCAAGATTTAGCAATGCTATTTCAATTTCGACCAGATTTAGTTTCTCCCGTTCCAAATGATTTTTCATCACTTGCTGCTCGAGCGACCTCCACCCCTTCACTAGTTAGAGCTTTAGATTCTTTAAATCTTTGGCACTACCAAATAGTAGAAGCAGCTTGCGTGCTCCCAGAGCCATTTAAAAAATCGGAGTTAATAGCAGTTACTAATGAAGAAAGTGCTATCGCATTAGATTATTTATGGCAGATGGGACTTTTATATAAAGAAGGAAATAACTTTAGAACACCTACAAACTTAAAATTGTTAATTGGTGATGAACCAGCTGGACTTGGCCCACAATCTGTTGGCAAAATTGATTTTACTAAGTTAAAAGATGTACCAAAATCTTCATTAGAAGTGTTGGCAAAACTTACATGGGGGCCACCAAGAGGTTCAATTTCAAACATTAAGAAACCTGGAAATGCAATTGGATGGTTACTCGAAAACAATATTTTAGTTGCACTTGATTCACATACTGTAGCCCTTCCAAGAGAGTTTGGTATCAAATTACGTCAAGGAAAAGTGCATAGAGATCTAGTAACTAAACCATCAAACTTAGAAGGTAAGAAAATAACTCAAAAGCAGGTTGATTTAGCAGCTATTGCAAATGTTTCAACTATTTTAAGATGGTGCGAGGAGTTACTGCATAACCTCTCCGATGAGCCACCCACAGCACTTCGTACCGGTGGAATTGGCGTAAGGGATTTAAAAAGAATCGCAGAGCACATGGGGGTCGATGAAGCATGCGCTGGGTTTGTAGCTGAACTTTGTTATTTAAGTGGATTAGTAGTTGTTGATCCAGATGATCAAATTTTGCCAACCTCTGCATTTGATATTTGGCTAACTAAGTCTGCTGAAGAGCGTTGGTATTCTCTTTCAATACTTTGGCTTGATACCTCAAGAGTTAGTGGTTTAATCGGAAAAATTAGCGATAAAAATATTGCGCCATTGGGGCCAGAACTAGACCGAGCTGGAGTTTCATTAATTAGACGAACAACATTAAAGGTGCTCATAGAGAATCCAGAGATTTCACCAAAAATTGAATCTTTGCAAGAAGTAGTAAAATGGTGGAATCCACAGCGATTTAATAACGATTTTATTTTCTGGAATCTGCGCGAAGCAGAATGGTTAGGAATAACTGGCCAAGGCGTTATTTCAACGTTTGGTGTTAACTTACTAAATTCAAGTGAAACATTGGGAGTAGAAGCAGCACTTCCCAAACCTGTAGATCATATTTTAATTCAAGCGGACAACTCAGCAGTTGCTCCTGGGCCATTAACCGCTGAATTATCTGCTGAGCTTGGAACGATCGCCGATATTGAAAGTAGAGGCGGTGCAACAGTTTATCGATTTAGCGAAGCCTCAATTAGGCGAGGCCTAGACCACGGTAAAACCGGGGAACAAATTAAAACTTTTTTAACTAAGACTTCTAAAACCCCAATGCCACAACCATTGGATTATTTAATTGCAGATGTTGCCAAGCGTCATGGCCGTCTTAGAGTCGGAACTGCTCATACTTATATTAGATGTGAGGATGAGGGATTAGTTCAACAAATATTGCATGATAAGAAGTGTGAGCATTTGCGGTTACGTAAAATTGCATCACAGGTGCTAGTGACTGAACTTGAGCTTACTGAAGTGATTAGTGAACTTAGAGAATATGGTTACCTGCCAGCTGCAGAAAATGCAAGTGGTGTTTTACTCTCACAACCCAACTTACGACGTTCAAAATCAAGGCCGAAGCCGCCAAGAATAATTTCGGAATTTACTGCTCCAAAAGAAGCAATAGTTCTGGCAGCAGTGAAAACAATTAGAGCTGGTGAGCGAAGTAGAAAAGTTGAACCAATTATTCCCGGGACTTCCTCTAACGAAACGTTGGCATTGATTAATCAATACATTAACCAAAAGCGAACTTTAATAATTAGTTATGCTGATAATAATGGTGGAGTTTCAAACCGAATTATTGAGCCGATTTCTATTTCTCTTGGGACTTTAACCGCCAGGGATGAAACAACTGGCGAAATCGCGCAATTTCGCATACCTAGGATCAATGGCGTAGCTCCATCGCTCACCATTTCAGAAAATAAGGCAGACTTAGGCCTATGACGGCACTTAAAGATATCCAACTTTTAGTTGAGTGTGAGTCTCCAACTGAAGACTTATCTGCTTGTAATCAAGTAGTAAATCTAGCTGTTGAGATTGCAAATAAAGTATTAAAAGTTCCAGCACAGTGCATTATCGAAAACGGTAGACCTGTATTTTGGTGGGGATCAAAACAACCAAAAATCATTTTACTTTGCCACTTAGATACGGTTTGGCCAAAAGGATCATTCCTTCCAATCTGGCAGGTAAATGGTGATATAGCTAGCGGCCCGGGCGTCTTTGATATGAAAGCTGGTTTTATTCAAGCTCTATATTCATTAATTGGAATTGATAATGCTGAAGATAAAGTTGCACTCATTGCTACAACCGATGAAGAAACTGGTAGTTCAACCTCTAAAGATTTGATTAACCGTATTTCTAAAGAATCTGATGCTGTGTTGGTATTTGAAGCATCTCTTGATGGAAAAGTTAAGACTGGCCGTAAAGGTACTGCTATGTACCAAGTTACAGTAACTGGTCGAGCTTCGCATGCTGGGCTTGAACCGGAAAAAGGAATTAATGCAACAACTGAATTGGCAAAATTAGTGATGCAAATAGCAGGTTTAGAAAATTTAGAATTTGGAACAACAGCAGTGCCAACCGTAATGCAATCTGGAACTACTACAAATACAGTACCTGCACTAGCAAAATTGGATATTGATGTTAGGTCATTCTCAACAGTAGAATTAAATCGAGTAGATAAAGCAATTAGATCACTCACAAGTCAGGTCGCAAAAGTTGAAGTTACCGGTGGCATTAATCGTCCGCCTCTTGAAATTACCAGCACAAAAGAGCTTTATGAAAAAATTGAGAAGGTTGCAAAAAATTCTGGGCTACCGGAAATTGGAAGTGCAAGTGTTGGTGGTGCTAGTGATGGAAACCTTGCCGCTGCTGCTGGTGCCAAAGTATTAGATGGTCTTGGCGCAGTTGGTAATGGAGCTCATGCTCCAAATGAATCAATAAAGATTTCTTCGATTGAGCCCAGAATTAAATTAACTGCTGCATTTATCAATGAGTTGCTTAAATGAGCGATGGCCCTTTAATAGTTCAAAGCGACAAAACTCTATTACTTGATATTGACCATATTCTCTCCGATGAATGCCGAAGAGCAATCGCAGCTTTTGCTGAGTTAGAAAAATCCCCGGAACACATTCATACTTACAGATTAACTCCTCTAGGACTTTGGAACGCAAGAGCATCTGGGCATGATGCCGAACAAGTTATTGATGTATTAATTAAGTACTCTAGATACGCTGTTCCGCATGCATTATTGGTTGACATCGCTGAAACAATGTCACGTTATGGCCGGCTCCGTCTTGAAGCACACCCAGTACACGGCTTAATTTTAGTTTCAAATGATGCAGCGGTTTTAAAGGAAGTTACGCGAGGCAAAAAGGTTGCACCGATGCTAGGCCTGCAATTAGATGATGAAACAATTGTTGTCCACCCCGGGCAACGGGGATTTTTAAAACAAGCTTTACTTAAACTTGGCTGGCCAGCTGAAGATTTTGCTGGATATGTTGATGGCGAACATCATGAGATATCACTGAGAGAAGATGGTTGGAAAATACGTAAGTATCAAGAATTGGCTGCGGAAGGATTTTGGCATGGTGGATCTGGAGTAGTTGTTTTACCTTGCGGTGCTGGCAAAACAATTGTTGGAGCCGCCGCAATGGCGCACGCTAAGGCAACAACCTTAATTTTGGTAACAAATACCGTAGCTGCTCGCCAATGGCGAGAAGAATTACTACGCCGAACTGATTTAAATGAAGATGATATTGGCGAATACAGTGGAGCTAAGAAAGAAATTAGACCAGTAACCATTGCTACATACCAAGTTATGACAACTAAAAAAGGTGGGGTTTATGCCCACCTAGATTTATTTGATGCAATTGACTGGGGATTAATCATTTACGATGAGGTTCACCTACTCCCAGCGCCAATTTTTAGATTTACAGCAGATATTCAATCTCGCCGCAGACTTGGGCTTACCGCAACTCTTGTTCGTGAAGATGGCATGGAAGGTGAAGTTTTTTCACTCATTGGTCCAAAAAGATTTGATGTTCCATGGAAAGAAATTGAAGCACAAGGATATATAGCACCAGCCGATTGTGTTGAAGTAAGAATCACATTAACGGATGAAGAAAGACTTAATTACGCAACCGCTGAACAAGAGGACCGCTACCGCTTCTGTTCAACTTCACAAACTAAAAAAGCTGTTGCAGTTGCTTTGGCTAAGCAACATGCAAATGATCAAGTTTTAGTTATTGGACAATATATTGACCAATTAGATCAACTCTCAGAAGCGTTAGGAGTTCCTGTTATAAAAGGTGACACTCCAATTAAAGAACGTGAAAGATTATATGCACTGTTTCGTAGCGGTGAGATTAAGTGTTTAGTTGTTTCAAAGGTGGCAAACTTTTCAATTGATCTACCAGAAGCGACTATCGCAATCCAGGTTTCGGGAACTTTTGGATCAAGACAAGAAGAAGCACAAAGACTTGGCCGAATACTTCGCCCTAAAGCAGATGGTAGAGGGGCCCGCTTTTACTCACTAGTTGCCCGCGACACTATTGACCAAGATTTCGCACAAAACCGACAAAGATTTTTAGCTGAGCAAGGATATGCCTACCGAATTATTGATGCTGATGAAGTGATTAATAAGAATTAAGATTTAATTGCCTTACTAAATCTATCTAAATCAACTCTCCAGTAATCATGAATCTTATTATCTATCATGATGACTGGAACTTGTTCACCAAACTCTTTTTCTAACTCAACATCTGCGTCAATTAGCTTAATTTCCAAGTCAAAATTAAGCTCATCTTTTATAGAGTTAATTTTGTCTATTGCAATTTCGCAAAGATGACAACCTGTTCGTGAGAAAACTGTAACTTTCCTCATTTATCTCCCAGAAAAAGGTTTATTGTTGGCTTACCCGTAAAAAATAGTACTAACAAATCTGCTTCGACTGTTAGCCTATCGCAGTGCGCGTACGGACATTTCTAATATCGGTAGGTTTGTGTCTTTCTGTTTTGGTTGCGCCAGTTTCAAATGTAAATGCACTAGAAGTTAAGGTTGCCCCCGCTGGGTGGGCATACATATACGCAACCGGAGTATCTGTTCAAAGCCCAGCGACACCAAGGGCATACGCCACAAATATAGATCGAAAAAGTACTTTTGTTCCTACTTATAACAATGTCCCGCAGATTGCAAAAGAATCAATTCAATCCGCAATTGATATTTGGTCAGAAAATTTTATCTCAGCAGTACCAATTAATGTAAGTGTTGCTTGGACTAAATCTCCTGATGATTCAATACTAGCTTCGGCTAGTGCCAAAAATGTATTTGCAAATTTTGCTGGGGCGCCAGATAAAACACTTTATTATGCTTCAGCACTTGCCAATGCGTTAGCGGGTAAAGATTTAGATCCCAGCGAACCAGAGCTTGAAATAAATGTGACATCGGATGCTGCTTGGTATTACGGATTAGATGGTAAATGTCCATTTAACAAATATGACTTAGTTTCAGTAATTCTGCATGAGATGGCTCACGGCTTGGGTTTCATGTCTGGAAGTTATTACGATCCAGCAACTAAAGTTGGAAGAATTGTTCAACCAACTCCATTTGATGCATATACACAATTACCAGATGGCAGACGTTTGGTTGATATGCCATCACCATCATTAGAAACTGGAACAGCAATAACCTCTACTTTATATTGGACTGGCGAAAATGGCGTAAAAGCAAATAATGGAATTAAACCACTTTTATATACGCCCGCTAGATATGAGTTTGGATCATCAGTAAGCCACTTAGATGAAAAAACTTTTTCAGGCTCAGCAGAGAATGCTGTCATGACACCAAACCTAAGCGCGGGTGAAGTTTTTCACCTACCTGGAGCAATAGTGCTTGGTATGTTCGCAGATTTAAGGCTTAAACCTCCTGCTGGTAAAGCATATGCACTACCAGGGCCAGTTCAGAATATTCGGGCATTAGTTGGCGACAAAAGCGCAATAATTAAGTTTGATCCGCCAGCAGATTTTCGATTTTCTCAAATAGAAAATTATGAAATTGAAAATTTAGTTACAAATGAAATAGTTAATGCAAATGAAAGCCCAGTAACTATTAGTGGTTTAAAAAATGGTATTAAGTACACTTTTTCAGTTAAAGCTAAAAATAGTGCTGGATCATCTGAGGCAACAAAATCAAATCAAGTGATTCCGCAATCAGCGTGGAAAAGTACAGTGATTGACCCAAATGCTGATGCTAAATACATTGCTGTGGCAAATTACATTGGTAAACCAACTATTGCATACAGTGATAGTAAGAATGGTGACTTAAAGCTAGCTACATTTTCAAATAATAAATGGAGTCTAAAAACTATAGATGGTGACACAGATTCAGCTGGAAAAACCTTGAATAATGTTGCTGGCAATATTTCAATCTGTACTTCTGCAATTGGTAAAATAAATTATCTCCATATCTTTTATACTGATTTAACTAATAAAGACTTAAAGTACGCTCTTTATAATGGTAAGTCTTGGAAATATGAAACCGTCGATGGTAATGGTTTAATAGCACAAGATTATAAAGAGGTTGATAGAGTTAGAGGAGCCTCTGACGTCTCTGTCTCTAACGCCTGCGCTATCGCAAACAACACAGTACAAGTATTTTATAGAGATGAATCACAAGGAATTTTACTAGGTGCAGTTAAAGAAAATGGTAAGTGGAAATATGAGATTGTTGATGGAGATAAAGACACTGAAAATAGGACCACTGGAGATGTGGCATTCCACTTAAAGGCATTAGCCGTTAAAGGAAATATAAATTTAATTTATGATTCAGTTAAAGGATTTGATTCTGATAGGAATGTAACAAAAGGTGAAGTTAGATATGCCACCAGAAGTTCCTCATCAAACCTAGATTGGGAATACAAAACTCTAGATCTTCCGACTGAACGTATTTATGCCACTGGATACGATGTCTCGATTTTAAATTCTGCTAAGGGTTTAGAAATGGGCTGGTTTACAGCAACAGGCTTTACTTATCCCAACCCGGATCAAGTTAGATACCAAGACCTAAATGGCAATTCAATAATTAGTGTAAAAGCTGAGCAATTTGGCACAATTAGTTCACCAATATCAGTTACTGATAAAAAAGTTATGTTTAGTTGTGAGCTTAGGTTATGTGCTATTAACAAATCTGATAAAAGTGTTAACTTAATTTCAAAAGATAATTTGCAACCCGGTAGTCAAGGAACTTGGCTCACTGTCAATAAAATCCAAAATGTAGTCGCTGGTATATCTGGAAAATTGACGCTTTTAAAACCTTAAATTCAAATCGAACTTACTTAGCGTTACGACGTTGAATTCTAGTTTTCTTTAGAAGTTTCTTGTGTTTCTTTTTTGCCATACGCTTGCGGCGCTTTTTAATAACTGAACCCATTTCACTCCTTTAAATAAATTAACTAATGAGAGAAGATTACTAGTTAATCACCACTAAACCAAAACTTACACCCGAATCAGTGATTAATACTGTACCAATTTGGTTATTAGCGGCAATTGCAACCGCAGGTGCAGAAAGTGTGTAGGAGGTAAGAACCTCCCCTTTCTTGCCAAGCTCTAACACAACTGGAGTTGCTACTTTCGGCTTCCATTTTGGAACTCCGCTAATCACACTATTAGATACAAAACTAGCCCATGAGCTCTTGTTACTTACAACTAGTGCGCCAGACTTTGACGAATACCTAACATTCCAAGATGGTTTACCGAGCGAAGCAAACTTGGTAATTGCGGCTTCGGTTTTATTTGAGTAGGAAACCTTTCCACCTTGTAGTAAACCGGTACTAATTGAATCCCAACTTCTAGTAGTTTTTTTCAATGTTGCTCGCCCTACTACCTGTAATTCACCTATTGAACTAATTTTCATAGTTACCGCATCTAACTTACTCAGTGGTTTTGTTTTTAACAGCTGATCCCCACTCATTCCAACTGCAATAATACTTGAGTCAGAATTAATTATTGCTGAGTTAATTTGAGTAGTCTTAACGCCGTATTTAATAATTGGTGAAAAAACTCCAGTTTTAGTTGCGCTTAAGTAAAATCCTTTTACTGTTGATTTTTCATAGCAGTCACCAATAATTATCAAATTATCGCCAGAACTTAATATTTTTTTCGGATTTATAATATCTTCGGAGATGTACTCAAAGGCATTAAGCAAGCTTCCGCTACTACTCACCTGCCATAATTTGATTCTATTTAATGGTGAATTTCTGCTTTGTAATGCTTCAATTGCTACATTATCTGGGTTTAATACATTACCCACTGTTGCTGCTGGTTTTGGTGTAATAATTGAGGTGCCAGCGCCAACAATCCAAATACTTCCATCCACATCTACTAATAAAGATGTACCTATTTCATTTGTTATTGATCCTAATCTTAAGTTCCATATTTGAGAACCTGAGGGAGAATAACTTGCTATAAAAGCATCACTTAAACCTCCAAGTGGACCATTTATCCATGAAGAGTTGGGAGATTCAGTTGTACCGGCCAAAATTATGTTATTCGGGGTTAGCGCAGTATCGCTAATCTCATCTGATTTTACATAAGGTAAATCAGTTACTGATTTAGTACTTTTCATTACTGCTGCATCGGCAGTAGATATTGGTAGAGAGAAAACAATAAAAATTACTAAAAACGCTCTTTTCAAGCCAGCTCCTGGGCACGCTTTTTTGCTGCAGCCATTGCCTCTGAAATCATTTTTTCAATATCTTTTTTATCAAAAACATCAAGTGCTGCTGCGGTAGTTCCGTTTGGGCTTGTTACATTTTTTCTAAGAGTTTGTGCATCCAGCCCACTTTCTTGCAGCATTGCTGCCGATCCAGCGATAGTTCCAATAGCAAGTTGAGTTGCAATTTCAGTTGTTAAACCCATTTGCTCCCCTGATTTAATCATCACTTCAACAAACTTAAAGAAGTAAGCAGGGCCAGAGCCGCTAAGTGCGGTAACTGCATCTTGATCAGATTCAGCAACCTCAACTACAACCCCGCTTGCTGATAACAATTCCTTGGCTAAATTCAAATCATCAATGCTTACGCTTGAGCCAGCAGAGACTGCAGAGACGCCTTTACCAATTTGAGCTGGAGTGTTTGGCATTACACGTATTACTGCGTTTTTTGTTTTCAAGTTACCTTCGATAAATTTTGTTGTTTTACCAGCTGCAATAGAAATTATAAGTGAACGATTACTCAGGGATGGACTCAGCTCTGAGAGCATAGCCTCAAGATCTTGAGGTTTGACTGCTAAAAAAATTACATCACAACTTTGTCCAATTTCACCAATGCTTTTTAAATTGATTTTATATTGCTCTTTAATCTGCCTAGCTCTTTCCTCACTTTTTTCATTAACACATATTTGCTCAGGCTTAACCGATGCTGAAAGTAAACTTTTAATAATAGAAGAGCCCATAACCCCTGCGCCTATAAAGCCGATGCATTTGTTAGTGGTTGCTGAGTTCATACTTTAAGCCTACCCAATTAGTCATTAACCTCACTGAACCCTTAAACTGCCGCTCTATGTCAATGAAAAAAAGACCAAAATCGAAGTTGTCTAAGAATGAGGTCGCACCTAATTTTGCGCGGGATTGGGTTGAATTTGTTAACCCAGCTAATTCAGAGGAGATCTTCAAGTGTGATCTAACCTGGCTAACCTCATACTGGCAATGTATTTATGGAAATGGTTGCTGTGGCATTGATAGCGATAAGCCAGATGCAGGTTGTTGTTCAGATGGAGCTTATTACACAAGCAAAGAGGATGAGGCGCGAGTTTTAAAAGCGGCCAAGAAATTAACAAAAGCTCAGTGGCAGTTTTATGATCAAGCCCGCCCTAAAAAATCTGGTGGTAAATTACAAATTAGTGAAATAGGTTTAGATAAAGATCGAAAAACTAAAAAGATAAAGGATTCATGTATTTTTTTGAATCGAGTTGGCTATGAAGCACCTGGATATAACGGATCATTTGGTTGCGCCCTTCACCACCTTGCTGTTAAAGAAGATGTTCATTTTGTAGAGACTAAACCTGATATTTGTTGGCAGCTTCCGCTTCGCAGATCTTGGGAAACACGCGAATTAGGTGACAAGGAATTAACTATTGTTGTAATTGGTGAATATGAAAGATTGGCTTGGGGCGAAGGTGGTGAGGACTTTGATTGGTATTGCACAAGTAACTCAGAGGCCCACACAGGAAAGCTTCCTGTTTATAAATCTAGCAAAATCGAATTAGTGACCATGATGGGTAAATCTGGATATGCCGAACTTGAAAAGCTATGTGATAGCCGTATGGCCGCCATTGCAGCTACACGAAAAGAACAACGAAAGCGTGAGTTGCCGTTATTTGTTATCCACCCAGCAACTAAGGCGGCACAAAACCAACGATAGTCAGTGGTTACCATTAGATTATCGCCATGGCTAAAGCACCCGCTAAAGATCCCTTCCGTTGTGTTGAGTGTGGTTGGAGTGCAACTAAGTGGGTTGGCAGGTGTGGTGAGTGCCAAGCTTGGGGAACTGTTGAAGAGATAGCAGCTCCAAAAAAACTTTCGCTAGTTGCTGGATCAATTACATCTGCTGCAAAACCAATTGGTGATGTGGATTTAGCAAGTGCTAAGGCTAGAAGTAGTGGAGTTGGTGAGTTAGACAGAGTTTTAGGTGGGGGTTTAGTGCCTGGTGCTGCAATTTTATTAGCGGGTGAACCAGGAGTTGGTAAATCAACACTACTTTTAACAGTGGCAGCTGAAACCGCTAAACAAGGTGTTTTAGCTTTATATATAAGTGGTGAAGAGTCGGCTTCACAGGTCAGGCTTAGGGCAGAACGATTAAACGCAATTGATAAAAATTTGTGGTTAGCTGCCGAATCTGATCTTGGCGCAGTAATCGCTCATATTGATTCAGTTAAACCAGAATTACTTGTAATTGATTCTATTCAAACTATCTCTAGCTCAACCGTTGATGGATCACCTGGTGGTGTTACGCAAGTAAGAGAGATTGCTGCAGCACTTATTAGAATTGCAAAGGAGCGAGCAATAACGTTGGTTTTAGTTGGTCATGTAACTAAAGATGGCTCAATCGCTGGTCCAAGATTGCTCGAACACTTAGTTGATGTAGTTCTTAATTTTGAGGGGGAGCGCCACTCAAGACTTAGGTTAATTAGGGCTATCAAAAATAGATTTGGCGCATCAGATGAAGTTGGTTGTTTTGATTTAAATGATTCTGGAATTGTTGGATTGCCTGATCCGACCGGGTTATTCACATCTCGCCATACCGATCCAGTCCCTGGCACATGTGTAACAGTCGCGTTAGAGGGAAGGCGGGCCCTACTTGCTGAAATTCAATCACTGGTAAGTAATGCAAATCCAGATGGCAGTAATTGGGGTAATTCAAGGCGAGTAACTAGTGGATTAGATAACGCCCGAACTGCAATGACATTAGCAGTTTTAGAGTTACGTGCTGGAATTAAAATCTCTGGCCGGGATGTCTATGTTGCAACAGTTGGCGGAATGAAAATTACCGAACCATCTGCAGATCTTGCAGTAGCCCTCTCAGTTGCCTCAGCTGCTAAAGGATTAGCACTGCCGGCAGATTTAGTTGCAATTGGTGAGGTTGGCTTAGCCGGTGAAATAAGAAAAGTAACTGGTGTTACGCAACGAGTCACAGAAGCTGCCAGGCTTGGATTCAAACGTGCAATTGTGCCAATGGGAAGTGATTTAAAGATTTCTGGAATAGAGATACTAGAGGCAGCTAGATTAGAACAAGCGATAAGTAAGGTGAAAATTAATTAGTTGCTTCAGCTAAATCACCAGGAGTATCTGGCAACGCAGCTTTAGGAGTGCCTTTAAAGGTAAATGTTGCACTCTCTGTTTCATCTGAAACATTTACTAAAATAATTTCACCGGCCTTTAAATCCCCAAATAACATTTTTTCAGATAGAACATCCTCTAACTCACGTTGAATAGTTCTGCGCAGTGGTCGAGCACCAAGTACTGGGTCGTAACCACGCTTTGCTAATAATGCTTTAGCAGCTGAAGTTAACTCGATTCCCATGTCCTTTGCGCGCAAACGCTCATCTAATTGGGCAACCATTAGATCGACAATCTGAACAATTTCTTTTTCGGTCAACTGGTGGAAGACCACAATGTCATCGATACGGTTTAAGAACTCTGGTCGGAAGTGAGTCTTTAGTTCATCACTAACCTTTGCCTTCATTCGCTCATAACTTCCCTGTGCATCTGCCACATTGGCAAAGCCAAGTGAGAGAGATTTAGAAATATCGCGAGTACCTAAGTTTGTAGTCATAATAATGATGGTATTTTTGAAATCTACTACCCGACCTTGAGCATCGGTTAAACGACCATCCTCTAGAACTTGTAAAAGTGAGTTAAAGATATCAGGGTGTGCTTTTTCAATCTCATCAAATAACACCACAGAGAACGGGCGACGACGAACTTTCTCTGTTAATTGACCACCCTCGTCATAACCAACATAACCAGGAGGTGCACCGAATAAGCGAGATGCGGTATGTTTTTCAGAGTACTCCGACATATCTAATTGAATTAATGCATCAGAATCACCAAATAAGAATTGAGCAAGTGTTCTAGAAAGTTCAGTTTTACCAACACCAGATGGGCCAGCAAAAATAAATGATCCGCCAGGACGTTTAGGATCTTTAAGTCCAGCTCTAGTTCGGCGAATTGCTTGTGACAAAGCCTTGATCGCTTGATCTTGGCCAATTACCCGACGGTGTAACTCATCTTCCATTTTAAGTAACCGAGCAGTCTCAGCTTCAGTTAACTTAAACACAGGAATTCCAGTTGCTGTAGATAACACCTCAGCGATTAACTCTTCATCTACTTCGGCAACTACATCGAGATCGCCAGCCTTCCAATTCTTTTCGCGCTCAGCTTTTTCAGTAATTAAACTTTTTTCTTTGTCGCGAAGAGAAGCAGCTTTCTCAAAATCTTGTCCATCAATTGCAGACTCTTTCTCTTTGCGAGCCGCAGCAATTTTGTCATCGAACTCACGAATTTCCGGTGGCACAGTCATTCTGCGAATACGAAGGCGAGAGCCAGCCTCATCAATTAAATCAATTGCCTTATCTGGCAGGTGACGATCTGAAACATAACGATCAGCAAGAGTTGCTGCTGATACTAATGCGCCATCTGAGATTGAAACCTTGTGGTGACTCTCGTAGCGATCGCGAAGTCCTTTGAGAATTTCAATTGTATGAGCAACAGTTGGTTCAGAAACTTGGATTGGTTGAAAGCGGCGCTCAAGTGCAGCATCTTTTTCTAAATGCTTACGATACTCATCAAGAGTAGTTGCGCCAATTGTCTGTAACTCACCTCGAGCAAGCATCGGTTTTAATATTGAAGCTGCATCAATTGCGCCTTCAGCAGCACCTGCTCCAACTAACGTATGAATTTCATCGATAAACAAAATAATATCGCCACGAGTTCTAATTTCCTTTAGCACTTTCTTCAATCGCTCTTCAAAATCACCACGGTAGCGAGAACCAGCCACTAATGCGCCAAGATCTAATGAGTAAAGTTGTTTATCTTTAAGTGTCTCTGGAATATCACCTTTGACAATTGCTTGGGCTAAACCCTCAACAACTGCAGTCTTACCAACTCCTGGCTCACCAATTAATACTGGATTATTTTTAGTTCTGCGAGACAGTACCTGCATTACTCGCTCAATCTCTTTTTCACGGCCAATTACTGGATCTAACTTTCCTTCACGAGCTGCTTGAGTTAGATTGCGACCGAATTGATCTAATACTAAAGAGGTTGATGGTTGTCCCTCTGCTGGTCCACCAGCTGCAACGGCTTCTTTGCCTTGATAGCCAGATAGCAATTGAATAACTTGCTGGCGAACACGAGAAAGATCAGCGCCAAGTTTTACAAGTACTTGTGCAGCTACACCTTCGCCTTCACGAATTAATCCTAAAAGAATGTGTTCAGTACCAATGTAGTTGTGTCCTAATTGCAAAGCCTCACGAAGTGATAGCTCCAAAACTTTTTTAGCTCTTGGTGTAAATGGGATATGTCCAGATGGTGCTTGCTGACCTTGGCCAATAATCTCTTCAACTTGTGAGCGAACAGCTTCTAGTGAAATTCCAAGTGATTCAAGTCCTTTAGCAGCAACGCCTTCACCTTCATGTATTAAACCTAAAAGAATGTGTTCGGTGCCAATGTAATTATGGTTGAGCATGCGTGCTTCTTCCTGCGCCAATACAACAACGCGTCTGGCACGATCTGTAAACCGCTCAAACATCTGGCTAATCCTTCCCTCGATGTAAATAGCCTAATGCCAAGTGCCGACCTTGCGCACTTCGATTTGGCTGTGAATAACTCGCCCATATATTGGGTGGGTTATGGCTCTATAACCCCATAAGTAGGGCATTTATGCCCAAAATCTTAAAGAATTTTCAGCATTCTGGTATTTCCCAGGGTATTGGGCTTAACACTCTCTAAATCCAAAAACTCAGCTATACCTTCATCATATGAACGAAGTAATTGAGTATAAACATCTGGCTCAACTGGTGTTCCTTGAATTTCTGCAAATCCATGCGAGCCAAAAAATTTAGTTTCAAAGGTTAAACAAAAAACTTTTTTAACTCCAAGTTCCTTTGCTTTAATTAAAATATTTTCTAAAATAGCATGTCCAATACCCTTGCCATGCATTGATTTAATCACTGCAACAGTTCGAACCTCTGCCAAATCCTCCCAAAGCACATGTAGTGCTCCGCAACCAACAACCTCGCCATTAACCTCTGCCACAGTAAACTCTTGAACGCTTTCAAATAATGTAACAGTCTCTTTTGAAAGTAGCTTCCGCTCTGAAGCATATGCATCAACAATTGCTCTAATTTTTTTAACATCAGAGGTTTTTGCTGGCCTGACAACTACTGACATTACTCATCTCCTGCAGTTGGCTTAACTAGTGGGAACAATATTGTCTCTCTAATACCTAGCCCGGTTAGAGCCATTAATAATCGATCAACTCCCATTCCCATACCACCCATTGGTGGCATGCCATGCTCCATCGCTCTTAAGAAATCTTCATCTAGTCCCATAGCTTCTAAATCACCTGATGCACCAAGTTTCGCTTGCTCAACTAAACGCTCCCGTTGAATAACTGGATCAATCAACTCAGAGTAACCAGTTGCCAACTCAAATCCTTCAATATAAAGATCCCACTTCTCAGCCACTCCTGGAATTTGGCGATGTGCTCTAACTAGTGGAGAGGTGTCTATCGGAAATCCTTTAACAAAGGTTGGTCCAGACAATTTATCTATTGCAGAGTGTTCAAAAATTTCCTCAGCTAATTTGCCGGTTACCCACTTTGGATCTACTTTAATTCCTAACTTATTAGCAATCTTTTTTAAATCATCGATTGAGGTTTGGGCATTGACTTTTTGCCCAACTGCATCTGATATTGCATCAAATAGTGAAACCTCACTCCACTTGCCGCCTAAATCTAACTCGCGTCCATCATGGTGAACCACAACATGTGACCCAAATACGGATTTAGCAGCATCTTGGACCAAACTTCTGGTGAGCTCAGCCATCGTGTCCCAATCACCATATGCCTCATAAGTTTCAATCATTGCAAACTCAGGTGAATGAGAGGAATCAGCACCTTCGTTACGAAAATTTCTATTTATTTCAAAGACTTTTTCAAGGCCGCCAACAACACATCTTTTTAAATAAAGTTCGGGAGCGATTCTTAGAAATAAATCCATCTCATATGCGTTGCTAAAAGTTTTAAAAGGTCTAGCTGCTGCCCCACCATGCATAACCTGAAGCATTGGTGTTTCAACCTCTAAAAAGTTACGTGAGTTAAATGTATTCCGGAGCGAGCGCATCACCGCAGGCCGTAATCTGGCATTACTCCTTGCCTCTGCTCTAACTATTAAATCCACATAACGCATTCGCACTCGACTCTCCTCAGAGAGCGGCTTGTGCTCAACTGGAAGTGGTCTAAGCGCCTTAGCTGCCAAAGTAAATGAGTTAGCCAAAATTGATAACTCACCCCGCTTTGAAGTAATTACCTCACCGGTTACCGAGACTATGTCTCCTAGATCAATCTCAGATTTCCAAATTTCAAGTTGCTCTTCACCAATTTTATCTTGTGAAAACATCGCTTGTAGCTCCGTGCCATCACCTTCCCGCAGATTCGCAAAACATAATTTTCCGGTATCGCGCTTGAAAATTACTCGGCCAGTGACTGATTCAATAATGCCAGTTGAAACATCGATTGCAAGATCTTTATGTTTTTCGCGAATCTCAAGCAGGGAAGTGGTTCTTGGTACCGAGACTGGGTATGGCTGGCCACCACGCTTTAATATGCCGGCTCGTTTTTCCCGCCGAATTCTTAGTTGTTCAGGTAGGTCATCTTCATCAGCCATGATGAGTTAAATCCTATCCTGCGCTGGTGTGGTTATGAATTAATTACGCTCATGTACTAAGCGCAATCCTATTAAAGTCAGATCTGGTTCGTGATACTCAATGGTTTCACTTATTCCAAGTACAAGCGGGGCAAGGCCACCAGTTGCAATTACCGATACCTCGCCACTATCTGGATATAGATCAGCAAGCTCATCAATTATTCGATTTACTAAGCCATCTACTTGGCCAGCAAAGCCATAAATAGTTCCGGATTGCAGCGCCTCAACAGTATTCTTCCCAATTACCGATTTTGGTTTTACTAATTCAACTTTACGAAGCTGAGCAGCTCGCGCAGCTAATGCTTCAACTGAAATCTCAATGCCAGGGGCGAGTGCTCCACCTAAGAACTCACCCTTTGGTGAGACCACATCTAAATTTGTTGATGTTCCAAAATCAACCACAATTGCTGGGCCTTGCTCGCCGTATAAAGTAAAGGCAGCTAATGAATTAACAATTCGATCAGCACCAATCTCTTTTGGATTGTCTACTAGTAAGGGCACGCCAGTTTTTATCCCCGGTTCAATAATTGTTGTTGAAATATCATCATAATGATCATCAATTAACTTTCTAATCTCTCTAAGGACTGCTGGCACAGTTGAACAGATTGCTACCCCAGTGATATCAAAACCAGCTACTAGTGCTGCGTATTGCAGCCATAACTCATCGGCGGTATCTCTCGGGTCGGTTTTAACTCGCCAAGATTGCTCTAACTTGTCCTTATTAAAAACTCCTAAGACTGTATTTGTATTGCCAACATCGATTGCAAGTAACATTATTTTCCCTTTCTAAAATCTAGCCCGATATCTAAGGCTGGTGCGGAGTGTGTTAATGCGCCAACAGCTAAATAATCAACTCCAGTGTTAGCGTA
>Ga0214921_10000575_pt1 | contig 67787 bp, 63 predicted proteins | sample LL1505_MetaG_FD_177992 | JGI IMG/M metagenome (GOLD analysis project Ga0214921, IMG submission 177992) | Freshwater microbial communities from Lake Lanier, Atlanta, Georgia, United States - LL-1505 | ecosystem: Environmental > Aquatic > Freshwater > Lake | place: USA: Georgia | collected... | reverse complement strand
AAGATGTGCGGGATTATCTCGGATCGCGATTACGCGCACAAAATCGTTGCTAAAGGCCTTGATCCGGAGCAGTTAAGCGTTGGCGATATCATGACAAAAAATGTTATTACGATAAGCCGCGAAGCAACGATTGCCGATTGCATGAAGATCATGTCGGAGCGTCATTTCCGCCACCTGCCGGTCGCAGAAGGCGACGCGGTGGTCGGTATGATCTCGATGACTGATGTGATGCGGGTGATGATGGCGCATGCCGACGACGATGAAGAGTGGCCTATGTAAAGCCTAATCTGAGTAAATTCCATCAAGGCCCGTGAAAGCGGGAGTGGCACTGTTGGCTGCATGCCGCATCGACTTTGGCCATCGCTGCGCTTTTGTGTAGTATCGACCGCAGGTAAGGGCCCAAGATGGGTCTGTCGGTTTCGGTGAACGGTTGCGCCCCATCATTTCTCAAACCCATGTCACTTGTCATCAACGGAGAGTTGCTCAAATCAGCGCGCTTAAGGCGAGGGCTTTCGCTTGCCTCATGGGCGCGCGAGCTGATGGTCTCCGAAACACAACTTCGTTCGCTTGAAGAGGGCTCGGAGCGGGGTTTTTACAACGCAAATCACCGCGCGCAAATTGCTCAAAAGTATGCGACTGTGCTTGGCGTTGACCTCGCGAGCCTGCATCAATCGGTTCCACCGCGCCCAGTGCCCGCGTCTGCAGGGGAAGCGCTGAGAAGTTCCCTGAAGCGAAGCGCCACCCATCACGCATCAGACAAGGTCAACCTCAATGCGCAGGACTTGTCGATGGCGCTTGCACGTGCTCATGAGGGTACTGGCGATCTATGGCGCGGACGGCGACGCACTAGCAGGCAGGCGCGCATCGAATACTGGCTTGCAGGCGTCGTACTGTTCGGACTTGCTGTCTGGTTCAGTGTGGATGCCTGGAAGCACCATCGCAAGGGTCAGACTTCGGATCCGATTCTTGCGGTTCAACAAAGGCTCGATGATCCGCCCAGCGCCCTTAATGCAAGGCCTGTCGAAATGAGTCAGGCAAACAAGGTCGAGCTTGCGCTGGCAAAGCCTAGCGACAACGAATACCCGCAGCCCTTTGTCAGCAAGCCAGGCGAGGGCCAAAACCAATCGCCCGCAAGTCAGGATGATCGTCGGGGTAACAAGAGTAGGGCGGATGCAAAAGAGGCCCTTTCAACCCGGGAAAGGGTGGCATCGAAAGCGGCAGCAAACGATGTATCAGCGGATCGGAAGCGCTCGCAAGAGCGCGCTGCTTCGCCTGAGGATAGGCCTGTTGCTGCGGGCAAGGAAATGCGCTACCCCGATCGACAGGCATTTGCCGACGCGGCCTTGGCTGAAGCCAAAACCAGGAATCCGCAGGCCACGCAGGAGCTTTCAGGCAGGACTTCGGTGACTTCGAAAAGCAGCGATGAGCCCCGTAGTCTTGATCTTTGTGAAGTGTCCGACCTGATGGCAAGCGTTGTTGTGCCGGTCAGCAGGCTTAAAAATACGCCTTATGTCCACGTGGCTTCAGGCGTCAGTCAAAAAGTCTGTGTCCGAAGCGCTGACGGTCGGGTGGAGCGCCTGAATCTGGCCGCCAACGAAGCGCGGTCGATATTCGGTAAAGCGCCTTTTACCGTGGTCACCGAACAACCCTCATCGGTTGAGATCTTCTACCTCGGCGCAAGGGTTCGACACAACGGCGAGTCCCGAGTTTTGAAAATCGTCGATCCGGATCCCTTGTCCTAAGCCTAAGGCAGATCATGCGGGTAGGCTACACCTACGACCCGATTTATACGCAGCACAAGATGGGCGACGGGCATCCGGAGTGTCCAGAGCGGGTGGAGGTGATTGATGCGCATTTGAAGGCTGTTGGCTTGGACAGCGCCTTGCATGCCTTTAAAGCGCGCCCGGCAAGCCGCGATGAACTTGTGCTTGCCCACAGACCTGAGTATGTGGACCGTGTTTTTGCTATCGCACCCCAAGGCAATGCGCTGGTGCAGCTCGATGCAGACACTGCGATGAATAAGGCAAGCCTGCCTGCAGCTTTGATGGCCGCTGGTGCGGCCATTGAAGCAGTCCGCAGGGTGATCGACGGGGAGCTGACCCGCGCGTTTTGCAACGTCCGACCTCCGGGTCATCATGCGGAATCGGACCGTGCGATGGGGTTTTGTCTCTTCAACAACGTGGCGATTGCAGCGCGCTACGCCTGCGCAGTCAAAGGCTTATCGCGGGTGGCTATCGTCGATTGGGATGTCCATCACGGCAACGGCACCGAAGCGATTCTGGCTGATGACGAGCACATCTTCATGGTGCACAGTTTTCAGTCACCGCTTTATCCTTATCGCGGTCTTGATCCCTTAGGTCACAATACCTGCAACATCCCTTTGCCTGCCTACTCGGATGGGGCTCGCATTCGCGAGCGTTGGATCAGCGAAGCCTTGCCGGCACTTGCCGAGTTCGACCCTCAGTTGATTCTTGTATCAGCCGGTTTTGATGCGCATCGCGATGATCCCTTGGCGCAACTGAACTGGACCGAGCAAGACTACGCCTGGCTGACCCAGCAGTTACACCAGTTTTCGATGCGCGGCGCTGCGCAGTCCCGGATCGTGTCTTTGCTCGAGGGTGGTTATGATTTGAGGGCGCTTGCTTTGTCGGCTGAAGCGCATGTTCGCGCCTTGCTTGACTTCAACGACCCACCGAGCCTGGCCTAGGAAAGCATAAACTAAACCGGCGGGTGCTTGATGCGGCCGTGTTCTAGAGCGTCTTGTGATACATCACAAGACGTTCTACTTCTTCGATCGATCCGAGAATGACTGGTACGCGTTGATGCAAGGCTTGCGGCTGCACGTCAAGAATCGGCATCAGTCCCGTGCTTGCAGCTCCGCCCGCTTGCTCGATCAGCATCGCCATCGGGTTGGCTTCGTACATGAGCCGCAGGCGTCCGGGTTTTGAGGGATCGCGGGCATCGCGGGGATACAAAAAAATTCCGCCGCGCGTCATGATCCGGTGTACATCGGCCACCATCGAGGCCACCCAGCGCATATTGAAATCTGAAGCGCGGGGGCCCGAGGAGCCGGCCAAGAGCTCATCGATATAGCGTTTGACAGGCGGCTCCCAGTGCCGCGCATTGGAGGCATTGATCGCAAACTCCCGGGTTTGCCGAGGTATAAGCATCGCGTCTTGGGTGAGCCACCAGCTACCCGTCTCGCGATCCAGCGTGAAGCAGGCCACGCCATCGCCCACGGTGAGTACCAACAAGGTCGACGGGCCATAAACCGCATAACCGGCTGCAACTTGTTGGCGGCCTGATTGCAAGAAGTGGTCCAGCGTTGGTTCTGCGCCGGCTTGCGGCATGCGCAAGACCGAGAAAATCGTTCCAATCGATACATTGACATCAATATTTGACGAGCCATCGAGCGGATCAAAAAGCAGCAAATATTCACCCCGCGGATAACGATCCGGGATCGGGTAGGGTTCATCCATTTCCTCGGAGGCCATGGCAGCGAGGTGACCGCCCCAGGCGTTGGCCTCAAGCAAGACGTCGTTGGCAATGACATCGAGCTTTTTTTGTGCCTCACCTTGCACGTTGTGATGACCTGCATCGCCAAGCAGACCGGCCAATGCGCCTTTACCCACCGCATAACTGATCCGCTTACAAGCTCTGGCAACCACCTCAAGCAACAAACGCAACTCAGCAGTCAAGCGATCAACCGGATGGCCATTGAGCGCGCTTTGCCGCTGCTTTTGAATCAGGTACTGGGTGAGGCTGGTTGCGGTCGATGCGCGCTTGCTAGGGTCTGGGTTCATGCTGGCGTCTCACAATGAAGTTGATATCAAGCTTGAAATGGAGGCTTGTTTCGGTAAGCAGCTAGTGCACTTTGTACGATTTCTGCGCTGTCGTTGGATAAACCGCGATGATGTGCCAGGCGCTCGAGGCAGGATTTTGCAAGGCTTTGCATCGGCTCAACCAGCAAGGGCCAGCGCTCCAACGCCCGAACCAAACGCGCTGCGACTTGCGGATTGAGAGCATCCAGAGCGCAGAACTGGGTTTCAAACCAGCGATAAGCCTCGCCCTGCGGCTCATGAAACGCAGCCAGATTATGGTGACAAAAACTGGACATGAGTGCGCGGACCTTATTGGGGTTGCGCAGCGTAAAGCAGGGGTGCCGCATCAAGCGGACCACATCGTCAAGCACTGGACCTTCACCCTCAAGTTGATGGCGGCTTGCCTGCATCGTAAGCCATCGATCCATCGCAAGCGCCTCATGGCTGAACTGCCGTTCATAGTCTGCAAGCGCCTGATCGCGGACGGGTTTCGCTTGCCGCATCAGCACAGCCATACCGCCTGCGCGATCGGTCATGTGCGAAGCTTCACCGCATTGCTCGCTTGCGATTTCGATCACCTCCGGGTCCGTTTCGCTTGCATAAGACCATAAAAGAAGCGCGGCGTTGCCCAAGGCGCGTTCACCGGCATGCCGGGGATTGGCCTCATAGCTTCGCTTGGATTCAAGCCAACGCATGTGCTTGACTATTGCCCTGAGCTTTCCGAGCAGCGCATCGGCACAGGCGCTCATCAAGCGCTGGCGCTGTGCTCTTAGCGCTTGCGGATCGAGTGTTGTGAGCGCCTGGGCAAGCTCAATTTCAGGCGGAAAACTGATCATCAGCGCCGTGAAGGCTGGATCCGAACGATCGTCGTCAAGCACCGCTTGCAGCGCATCGATCACCGGGGTGAGAGCGCCGTTGCCAAGCACAGCCGCACTCATGAGTCTTTGCATCATCATCCAGCGGTTGACCGGATCGCCGTCGCATCGGGCAAGCCGAGCGACCTGATCGGCACGCAGATCATCCTGAAGCATGACCGGTGCCGAGCAGCCGCGAAGGATCGACGCTGTAGACCTTGCTCTTCCGGGGAAACGCTTTTCTTGATCCCATTGATCGATTTCCCATAGTTCGGATGCGGTCTCATCATCAAAGCCAATCAGCACGGGAATCAATAAGGGGCTGCTTGTCGGTGGCAGTTTTGGGTTGCGATGTTGCGCTGGCTCTTGGCGAATTCGCAGAATCAGATCTTCCCCGTCACGGTGCTGCGTGCAAACCAGAATCGGTGTACCCGCGCTGCTATACCAGCTTGCAAACTGTGCAAGTGATCGCTGATTGGCTTTAGCCATCGCGTCAAGGAAATCATCGCAAGTGACCGCCTGCCCATCATACTGTTTTATATAGCGATCAAATCCTGCGCGAAAACCTGTCGGACCGAGCAGCGTTTGCAACATCCGCACGAGCTCTGCACCCTTTTCATACACGGTCATGGTGTAGAAGTTATCAATAGCGCTATAGGATTCAGGGCGAACCGGGTGTGCCATCGGCCCGGCATCTTCTGGAAACTGGAGCGCTTTAAGCGTGCGGATCTGAGCGATGCGTAGCACCGCCCGGGCGCTGCCTGCGGCAGCGTCGGACGACGCCGCGCTCACCCCCAAAACCTGAGTCCCCTCAATCGAGGTTGCCGCAACCGCAGCCGCAGCGGCCATATCGGCTGAAAACTCCTGGTCGCGAAAAACAGTCAAGCCCTCTTTGAGCGTGAGCTGAAACCAGTCCCGACAGGTGACGCGGTTACCTGTCCAGTTATGGAAATACTCATGCCCCACGACCGATTCAATCGCAGCAAAATCGGCGTCGGTAGCCATTGTCGGATGGGCGAAAACATACTTGGTATTAAAAATATTGAGACCCTTGTTTTCCATCGCTCCCATATTGAAGTCGGCGGTGGCAACAATCATGAAGCGCTCGAGATCGAGCTCCAGCCCAAAGCGCGATTCATCCCAGCGCAAAGCCCGCTGCAAGGACGCCATGCACCAATCGGTCTTATCTTGATTCCCCGGCTCAACCCAGACCTGTAATAAGGCTTCCCGGCCGCTCGCGGTCCTGATGCTTTGTTCCTGTGCGATGAGCTTGCCGGCGACGATCGCAAACAAATAGCTCGGTTTGGGAAATGGATCTTCCCAAAGCGACTCGATCCGGCCATCGGCAAGTTGCGTGTTGGCAAGGCAATTACCGTTTGAGAGCAATACCGGATACTGACTGGGGTGGGCGCGCAAGCGCACCCGATAGCGACTCATCACGTCGGGACGGTCGGGAAAAAAGCTGATGCGACGAAAACCTTCAGCTTCGCACTGGGTGAGCAAATTGTTGCCGGACTGATAAAGACCCGAGAGCGAAGCATTGGCTGCGGGGCTGATTCGAACCCGAATCTCCACGCAGCATTGCTCGGGTAGGCCAACGAGCTTCAGCTTTTCCTCATCAAGCTTATACCGATCAGGATCAAGTGTCAGACCGTTGACACGAATCGCCTCAAGTTCGAGTTCCTCGCCATCGAGCGTAAGCGTGTAAGCCTCGCCTCCAGGTGTTGGCCCCTCGTTTTCAACATGCTTGATCGACAGTTGCATGCGGCTGTGCACCAGCGTGGACTGGGCATCGAGGTCAAAGTCCAATTCGACGTGGTGAACGGTCCAGGGAAAGGGGCAATAGTCTTGGCGATGACGCAAAGGCATGGGATCTGACTCCGTTGTGATCAGCCTATTGTCTCAAGCAACGAAGGCAGAATTTTGAATAGGGCGATCGTTAAGCTCTTCATAGCGACTTTTGTTTTGGGGCGGTCATGGGGATGTTTACGCGATGGGCCTAATCACGCGATGGGCCATTCCCGCGACGGGCCTATTCACGCGATGGGCACGGTCCTGAGGATTGCTTGCTACAATTCGAAGGTGTTTTACTAACCGGGACTTTTATCATGGCTGAACGTTCACGCACCCGACGCAACACTTTGGAGCGCCGCGCATTACCCAAGCTTCTCAAGCGTCAGTTCGCCCGCGCGAGCAAAACGGTTTTCAAAATGCTTGAAAAAGTGAAACGCAAATAACTTGTTGTCAATCGATGGCTTTTGGCCTGACCTCATTGCACAATCAACACAGCATCGAACCCCTCCGCGATTTTGTCCGGCTGGCCACGCGCTGTGTTGAAAAAACGAACGACGAAGCGCAACTGATCGCGCAACTCAAACCCTTGCTGAAAGGGCTGATCGACGACGATCGATGGCTGCCGCCCGCCTTTGCGCAGCCTCATCCGCAGTATTACCAGCAATATTTATTGCATTGTGATCCGCTTGAGCGGTTCTCTGTGGTCAGTTTCGTCTGGGGTATCGGGCAACAAACGCCGATTCACGATCATGGGATCTGGGGACTGGTCGGGATTTTGCGCGGCGCCGAGTTATGTCAGTCCTACGCTCCCGATGCCGGGGGTTTCATGCAGACAGTCGGCAAAGCCTATCGTTTAGAACGCGGTGATATAGAAGCCGTATCGCCAAGCCTTGGTGATGTGCACACGGTTGCCAACGCGATGACCGATCAGCCATCGATCAGCATTCATGTGTACGGGGCAAACATCGGTGCGTTCAAGCGGCATGTGTACCGACTAGCTGACCCCTCGACTTCGGATCCAGAGGCCTTACGAAAAGATTTTATATCAGGCTACAGCGCGTCAACGATCCCCAATCTCTGGGATCGCTCTCGATCCTGAAGCAATCGACTCGAACTCTCAAGCATGGGAGTGGCCTGACTCGGGCTCTCAAGCATCGGAGTCGCCTGGCTCGGTCATACGCTTGGCAATGACCTTATCGATGCGATGACCATCGAGGTCAACCACTTCAAAACGCCAGCGTTCCCAGTCAAGCTGATCGGTTGTCCGCGGCAATCGGCCGAGTAAGAGCATCAACATACCCGCAAGCGTGTGGTAGCGCCCCTTGTCCTCTTCTGGGACTTCTTCAAGTGCAAGTAAGTCTTTAAGCTCGGGAATCGGTATCAACCCATCGAGCAGCCAGGAACCATCGTCGCGTTGAATCGACCAGGCATCGTCTGCATGTCGGGGTTTGAATTCACCGGCAATCGCCTCAAACACATCTTGCTCGGTCACGATTCCCTGCGGCTGGCCATATTCGTCCATCACCACGACCATCGAGGTCGAACTCGCCCGAAAGTTCTCCAGCAATTCCATCCCGGTCAGTGTTTCGGGCACAAAAACCGCCGCTTGCATCGCGCGCTGGATATCGGGCGATTCATTGCGCAAAAATTGATTCAACAAATGCTTAGCCGATACGATGCCAACAATATCGCGGCTATCGCCGCGCAACACCGGAAACCGGGAGTGGTCAGATGCGGCAATGACCGAAAGATTCTCCTCGGTAGGCAAGGCCGCATCCAAGGCCACGATCTCCGAGCGCGGTACCATCAGCGAGGTAATTTGTCGGTCATCAAGGCGAAACACATTGCGAACCATTTGGTGCTCTTGTGCTTCGATCACGCCAGCGTCTGAGCCCTCCTCGAGCAGCGCTTCAATTTCTTCTTCAGTGACCGAAGGTGGCTCGTGCGTTTTCCTCGGAAAAAGCGCGAGTACCAACTCAGTGGTTCTTGTGAGCAGACTCACAAAGGGTCCAACCAGCAGCGCAAGCAGTGTGATCGGTGCTGCAACAATCCGGGCCAGCGATTCAGGATTGCCTTGCGCCAGGCGCTTCGGAACCAATTCACCAAAGACAATCGACAAATAGGTGATGATCACCACCACAAGTCCGGTAGCGATCCATTGAGAGGCTTCATCGGCCATGCCCAGCGCATGAAACCCGCTGGCAAGCGGCTTGGCTAAGGTCGCTTCGCCGACGATACCCGAGAGCACACCGACCGAGGTGATGCCGATCTGTATGGTGGACAAGAAGCGGGTTGGTTCGTTGTTGAGGGCAAGTGCGGCGGCTGCTGCAGTGTCGCCTTCATCGACCAATTTTTGGAGTCGGGCTTTTCGGGAGGACACCAGGGCCATTTCTGACATGGCAAAAAGCCCGTTGAGAAAGATCAAAAAGGCGACGGCAAAGATTTCCATCACGCAAAGCCGGTAGTTAAGGAACCCTAAGGTTACCGACATTAGAGCGGCTCGTCCATCTAAGCCGCTCGGGCATCGGCTATTGAATCATGCTCGCCATCACATGGGTGTGATAATCGGTATCACCAAGTCTTAACTCAAAGGCGGTCAGTCGCCTGAAAAAATGTCCCACTTGAAGCTCATCGCTCACACCCATGCCGCCGTGTAGTTGCACCGCTTCTTGCGACACGCTGCGGGCTGCAACACCGATCAAAAGCCGCGAGGCAGCCAAGGCATGCGCAAGGGGCTTTGCTTGTGTCGACGTGCTGGCAGCCGCAGCCTCGCGATCGTGCTGCGCGGCTCGCTGTCGACGCAGGCGTTCGCAGGCGTCGGCTGCGCGGATCAACATCGAATAGGACTGTTCGCTGTGCATGAACATATCGACTGTGCGATGTTGTAAAGCTTGAAACCTTCCAATGGCTTGACCGAACTGTTGACGTGTTTGCAAGTACTCGGTGGTTTGCTTGAGCAGAGCACGCATGCAACCCTGAGCATCCGCACACCAAGCCATCAAGCGCATCGCCTGGGTGAGCTCTATGTCCGATTCGGCATGCGCACTTAACAAGCAGCTCGAAGGTACCCAGCAATCGCGAAAGCTCAGATCGGCATACCAGCGCGAATCCATGCCCGGATAAGGGCGAAGCTGAACACCGGGGACTTCCGAGCCGAAGAGAAAAACAGCATATCTTTGCCGCTCAGCGCCACCTTCCACGCTCCCGATCGTGCTCGTGACAAGCCATTGGTCTGCAATCGATCCTGCGCTGACTAAGGTTTTGCTTCCGCTGATCACAAATCCGTCGCCTGCAGGATCGGCATGCGTCTTCACCGCCATCATGTTGCCTTGCATGCCCGCCTCATCATGCGCCGGCACAATCATCCGCTCTCCCGCGATGATGGCTTTAAGTGCAGCGCTGATGGCTTCCCCTTTTGTTCTTGCGACTGGATCGGTCAAACCACTAGAAGGTTTTAAGGCTTGCAACAAGCTCACCGATTCAATCGCGACCTCGTGCCAGGGCTCAAGCAACAGTCCGGGGGCAAGCGCTTGGGCAACCAGCATGGCATCGAAGGCGCTGCCTCCCATGCCGCCTTGTTCTTCGTCGACCATCAGCCCAAGCAGTCCGAGCTCGGCAAGCGTCTGCCAGCGCCAACGGGGCGAACCCGGGTCGGCAAGTTGTTTGCGTCGGGCGTCAAAGCCGTAGTCACGTTCTAAAAAACGCTGAACGCTTTCCACCAGCATCTGTTGTTCGGTGGTGATGTGAAAGTTCAAAGTCAGGCTCCTTGCGCTCAGAGTCCAAGGACCATTTGCGAAATGATATTGCGCTGGATCTCGTTGGATCCGCCGTAGATCGTGGTTTTGCGCATGTTCAAATAGGCAGCGCCAAGCGGAATTGCCCAGGAAGCAACCGGTGCCTGGGCTTGCCAGCCCGCGTTGACCCAGTCACGCTGAAAGGGGATGGCAGCCGAGCCCACGGCAAGCATCATCAACTCGGTCAGCGCTTGCTGAATTTCACTGCCCTTGATTTTCAAAATCGAGGCCTCAGGACCGGGGCTGCGTTTTTCAGCCTCGGCGGCAAGTACCCTCAAATTGGTGATTTCAAGCGCCATCAGTTCAGCTTCAAGCCGCGCCAGCTTGGCTGCAAACAAGGGATCTTGCAGGAGCGGTTTACCCTGACGTGTTTCCCGAGAGGCGATGCGCTTGAGTCTTGCCAGTTCCCGCTTCGAAATCCCCACCCCGGCGATATTGATCCGCTCGTGGCCGAGTAAATACTTGGCATAAGTCCATCCTCGATTTTCCTCACCGATACGGTTCGATGTGGGAACGCGAACGTTATCAAAAAAGACTTCATTGACTTCGTGCGCTCCATCCAACAGCAGAATCGGTCTGACCGTAATGCCTGGTGACTTCATGTCAATCAGCAAAAAGCTGATGCCCTGCTGCGGTTTATTGGCCTGCGCATCGGTTCGCACCAGACAAAACATCCAATCGGCGTAGTGACCCAGGGTCGTCCAGGTTTTCTGCCCGTTCACGACATAGTAGTCACCATCGCGCAGCGCACGGGTCTTGAGCGATGCCAGATCGGAGCCAGCGCCCGGCTCCGAGTAACCCTGACACCACCATTCATCGGCACTGAGAATCTTGGGCAAGTAGCGCGCCTGTTGCTCTGGTGAACCGAAAGCCATGATGACCGGGCCAACCATTTTGAGTCCGAATGACAGCAGCCTTGGCCCACCGGCAGCGGCATGCTCTTCGTCGAAAATGAACTGCCGAACCGGATCCCAGCCTGTGCCACCGAACTCGGTGGGCCAACTGACGCCGGCCCATCCCTTGGCGTGGAGCAGCTTTTGCCAGCTGATGTAATCATCGCGGGCAATCGCCAGCCCGTTGTTGACTTTCCATCGGATCGACTCTGGCAGGTGGCTTGCGACGAACGCGCGTACCTCCTGCCGGAAGTGCTCTTGTTCGGGGCTAAACTGAAGATCCATGGTCGCTTCCTTGCGAGGTCTTTTTTGTATACAGTGGGATTATCGCTTTGAATCGCTAGCGTTGCGCTCAATCGAAAATCGCCAAAGCTGCGGTCAACCGGAAAGGCGCTTGAGGCGTTATCTTCATTAAGCTGTTAAGGAGGTCAAGACGATGCTGAGCAAACGAAAGCTTTCACCCAGGCTCCTGTGCCTGACCGCACTCAGTCTTCTTTGGGCAGCAAGCGCTATCCAGCCTTCGTATGCCGCACCGCAGCATGTTCATCATCATCGCTTCGGATCAGGCTATGGTCATGGCCTGCCGGTAATTGTCAACAGCCGGGTGGTCAGCTATCAGATTCATGGTGGCTCCTACCGCAACCACGGCTACTACGGGCCACCGCGTCATTACGTTTACCGTCATGGATACGGTCTCGGCGCTGTCGGACTCGGCATTCTGGGCGGGGGCATTCTGGGCGCAGCGATTGCCCATGCGGGCACCCCGGTGGTGGTTAATCCAGCTCCGGTTATCTACAGCCATCCGCTGGTGGTCGCCTCATCGGTGCCATCGCCAACCGTGTTGATCGATCCTTCGCAAGGCGCAGTTCAGTCGCAGAGTGCAGTTCCGCCATTCGGGACCCTTTATTCGGCCCTGCCTGCGGGCTGTGTGCTGGAGCAGGTGCAAGCGCAGACTTACTACCGCTGCGGGTCGTATTGGTACCTCCCCCAACTCGGGCCGCAGGGCGTTCAATATCAATACGTAGCACCGCCGCTTTCCCCCTGAAATTAAAGCAGCACTTCGATCAGTGAGGGTTCTTTAGAGGCCACTGCGCGCGTCAAAGCCTTTTGGAATGCTTCAGCCTCGCTCACGCGCTCGGCCTTGAGTCCGTGGCCTTGTGCGATCGACACCCAGTCCAGCACGGGACGATCCAAACTCAGCATGTCGATTGCGCGTTGTCCAGGCAATCCGGCACCCACTGCGTTGAATTCGCCGCGCAAGATGGCGTAACTCCGGTTGGCAAAAATCACAACCGTGATGGCCAGTTGCTCGCGTGCCATGGTCCAGAGCGATTGTTCGGTATACATGGCAGAACCATCGCCTTCCAGACAAATCACCGCACGATCCGGACAAGCAATCGCCGCACCGATGGCATTGGGCATGCCAAAGCCAATAGAGCCACCCATGGAATTCAACCAGCAATGCGGCAAAGCACCGCGGGTGGTCGCTGAAAATTGTCGGCCGGTTGTGACCGCTTCATCAATCACGATGCCTTGCTCAGGGATACATACGCTCAGCACTTGAGCGATGCTTTCTGGATTGAGCGCCCCGTAAGCCTGACCGAGCGCACTGCGCTCGGCGACCTGAGCCAAAGGTGCTTGGCTGGCCTTGCAAGCTTGCACCAGGTCTTGAAGCACCGCCAGCAAATCGTCGTCGACGGTTGCAAGTTCCAGAACTTGTGCTTGGGGATTCAGCAAGACACTCGGTTTATCGGGGTAACCGAAAAAGGCCACAGGGGTTTTTGCACCGATCAAAATAACATGACGGTATGGAGCGAGCAGTTTGATGGCTTGCTCAACCACATAGGGCACGCGCGGCAGGTCCACGCGGCCTGCGCCGCGTTCAAGGCGCGCGTTGTTGAACTCGGCCATCAGCGTGCATCCGGTCTTTCCGGCGACCTTACCGGCAAGCGCTAGTGCGGGTTCGCGAACCGCGACGCCTCCAAGAAGGACCAGGCAATTGGGCTCGCGCAGCATCGCTGCCGCGGCTTCGATCCTGGCCGCTTCAACTCGGGTCCTGGGCTCTGGCTCTGCAGACCTGGCGGGTACCGCACCCTCAGACCAGGCGGTATCAGCAGGCAGAATCAGCGTTGCAATCTGTCCGGCTTTTGAGCGGGAAACCCGAATCGCTTCAGCGCCATCAGCGCCGACTTCACCAGCGTTTTTGCTTGTCCTCACCCAATGCGACACCGGTCTTGCGATGCCTTCGATGTCGGAGGTGAGCGGGGCATCGTGCGCAATGTGGTGCAATGCGTGTTCACCCACCACGTTGACGATGCCAGAGCGCGCTTTTCGGGCGTTATGCAAATTCGCAATGCCGTTGCCAAGACCGGGGCCCAAGTGGAGCAAGGTGGCTGCCGGCTTGCCTTTAAGGCGGTAGTAACCGTCGGCCGCACCGGTCACCACGCCCTCGAATAAGCCAAGTACGCAGCGCAATCCGCGAATACGGTCAAGCGCCGACACAAAGTGCATCTCCGAAGTGCCAGGGTTGGTGATGCACAGCTCAACGCCGTTCTCAATCAAGCTGTGGGTCAGTGCGTCGGCTCCGATCATGGTTCAACTCCAACGGGTCGTGTGTGAAATGTTCTGAGGCTCGTGGATAAGTTACGGCGATGAACCCATGCGGTGTCGGCCCCAACAAGACGACTTAAGGCTTTCGCACAAGCCGCCAAAGAACCGGGCCTAGCACCAGGGCCGCAGCAATAAGCAAGAGACTCGCTGACAGAGGCCGTGTGAAAAAGGTGGACCACTGCCCTTGCGATATGGTGAGGGCTTGTCGGATTGATTGCTCGAGCATCGGTCCGAGAATCAAGCCAACGACCAGCGGTGCAACCGGAAAATCGAAACGGCGCATGCCGTAGCCGAGCAAACCAAAAACGTAGAGCAATGCGACATCAAAAAGCGAGTTGCTCGCCCCATACACGCCCACGGTTGAGATCACCAGAATACCCGGATAAAGCCAGGCCGCTGGAATATGCAGCAGCCGCACCCAGAGCCCGACCAGGGGTAAGTTGAGCAGCAACAAAATCACATTGCCGATGAAGAGACTTGCAATCAAGGTCCACACCAGCGAGCCCTGCTGGGTAAAGAGCATCGGCCCGGGCTGTATCCCGTAGCTTTCAAAGGCGGACAAAATAACGGCAGCGGTTGCTGAGGTGGGAATACCCAGCGTGAGCAAGGGCATGAGCACGCCAGCCGCCGCGGCGTTGTTGGCAGCTTCGGGTCCGGCAACGCCTTCGATGGCACCGTGCCCGAACTCCTCCGGGTATTTGCTCAGTTTTTTTTCGGCGTAGTACGACAAAAGTGTGGGTAATTCGGCACCACCTGCCGGCAAGGCCCCGATGGGAAACCCAAACGCTGCACCGCGCAACCAGGCCTTCCAGCTGCGACCCCAATCCGCTTTTGAGAGCATCAGGCTGCCAGTCATGCGCATGATCTCTGCATTTGCATGGTTTCCCTGCCAGGCCAGATACATGGCTTCGCCCACAGCGAAAAGGCCAACCGCTGCAATGGTGACTTCAATGCCGTCGAGCAGCTCGGCGGTTCCGAAGGTAAAGCGAGGCTGGCCTGTTTGCAAATCGATGCCTACCAGTCCAAAAAGTATACCGAGGGCAAGCGCGATAAGTCCTCGTAGCGCCGATCGACCGAGCACAGCCGATACAGCGACCAGCGCGAGAACCATCAAGGCGGCGTATTCCGCCGGCCCAAAGGCAAGTGCTGCTTCCACCACCAGCGGGGCGAAAAAGGTCAGCGCCAAGGTGCCGATGGTGCCGGCGACAAAGCTGCCGATCGCTGCTGTGGCAAGTGCCGGGCCTCCGCGACCGTTACGGGCCATCTTGTTGCCCTCAAGCGCAGTCACCAGGGTTGCCGATTCGCCGGGCGTATTCAAAAGGATCGAGGTGGTCGACCCGCCATACATCGCTCCGTAGTAAATGCCGGCGAATAAAACAAACATGGCCGCAGCCGGAACCTTGAACGTCAGGGGCAAAAGCAAGGCGATGGTCAGGGCAGGACCGATGCCCGGCATGACGCCCACCACGGTGCCGAGCAAACAACCCACAAAACCATAAAGCAGGATGGTGGGTTGCAGGGCAGCGTGAAAGCCCTGGATCAAAGCATCAAAACTTGCCATCGCTTATCCCTTGTGCCTGCTCGATGCAAGCCGATCGCCGGTGGATCAATCGGTTGGGCCGGGTAAGGACTTAGCCGACGAGCCCAAGGACCAGGGGGCCGAGCTGCACGCCCAAGCCCTTGGCAAACAGCAGCCAGCAAAGCGTCGTGAAAACTGCCCCCATGGCAAGGTCGGCTGCGGTGCGTCGCGAATCGAAGGCTTTTGCAATCCCGGCAAAGGCAAAGGCGCCGGCTGGGCCCAGGCCTGCGATCGGAATCAACACGATCAATGCCAACAGTCCAAGGCCGTACCACAGCAGGCGCTTGTTTGCGCCTTCGTGCGGGCGCTCGTCCGGATCATCGCTGGCATCGACGCTAAGTCCTTGACGATCGGCAAGCAGGTAAGCCAGCGCCAGTAGGGTGAGAAAAACCGCGCTTACCCCGGGCACCAAATGCGGGCCCACTTCGGCGTAAACCGGGGGTGAGGGAATCACCGTCACCTGCCAGCCCGCGACAAGGCTCAAGGCCAGCAGGATCAGGCCTGCGAGACGGGTGGCCTTGAAGCGACGCATCATGAGCATGCGATCGAACCGATCATGAATCCAAGCTAGAACTTAAGCGAGGCCCAAATCCTTCAGTACGATTTCGGTGGCCACGATATCGGCAGCAAGCTCTTTGGCAAAAGGATCGCCGGCAAGAAATACATCGGTCCATTTGCGTTGCTGCAAGACTTCCTTCCAAGCGGCCGAAGCATGCATTTTGGTGAGCAACTGGACCAGGGCATCGCGTTGCGCAGCGCTGATCGCAGGCGCTCCAAAAACGCCGCGCCAGTTTGCCGCGGTCACATCCATGCCTTGTTCGCGCAAGGTCGGGATGTCGACCCCGGGAATCCGGGTCGTGCCCGATACTGCGATCGGGCGCATACGGCCTGCTTTGATTTGTTCGGCAAATTCGGAGTAACCACTGATGCCCGCAGACACCTGGCCACCGAGAATTGCGGCATTGGCAGGGCCGCCTCCTGCAAAGGCGACATAGGCCGCCTCGCGCGGGTTTTTCCCCACGGCTTTGAGCATCATCCCAAGCAAAATATGGTCTGTGCCACCAGCGCTTCCACCAGCAACACTTACGGCTTTCGGATTTGCCTTGATGGCCTGCTCAAAATCCTTGAAGTTCTTGATCGCTGAGTTTGACGGCACAACCAGCACACCCGCTTCTTCGGTCAATCGCGCCACGGGGGTGACATCCTTGATGGTGACCGGACTCTTGTTGGTGATACCGCCGCCTACCATCACCGAACCGCCGACCATCAAGGCATTGGCCATGCCCTTGCGCTGATTCACAAAGCGGGGAAGACCGACCATGCCGGCTGCCCCACCCACGTTTTCAAACTGAAAACTACCGACCAGACCGCTGTCGCGTGCGGCCTTCTCGATCGATCGTGCTGTACCGTCCCAGCCACCGCCAGGCGCTGCAGGCACAAACATCAATATGCTTTCAAAAAGTGGGGAAGCCTGAGCGAGCATGGGAAAGCCGCTTGCAGCCGTCAGTGCCAGCGAACTTCCAGCCTTGATGATGGTTCTTCTTCCTGCCTGGATACCGGGTACATGGCCTGAATGAAACGATGTCATGGAGTCCTCCGTTTTTTTCCGAATCCGAAGATTACACTTCCTTGCGCGTTTCGAAAGCGCCGTTTTGAATTTGTTTCACCTCATGTTCTTCAATTTTTATGATGAATCGTCCTATCCAGCCTGCTCAGCATCTCCAATCGCAAGTGCCGGTCGAACTTCAGGCACCTGATATTCGTCCCTATCGCCGTGTGTCGGCTGCAGCAGGAACACCAGCGATCGATTACCTTGTACGTTTGGAGTCGGGCAAACCAGGGCCTCATGTGCTGATCCAGGCTTTGACCCACGGCAACGAGTTGTGCGGTGCGATTGCGCTCGACTTTTTGCTGCAAGAGGATGTTCGTCCCCTGCAAGGCGTCTTGTCCTTGGTCTTTGCCAATGTCGAGGCCTACCACCGATGGGACCCGGAAAATCCGCACGGCAATCGATTTTGTGATGAAGATTATAATCGTCTGTGGGGCGATGATGTCCTCAAAGGCCCGCGCGATTCGATTGAGTTAAGGCGCGCCCGCGAGTTGGTGAACTATATCGATTCGGCCGATTACCTGCTGGACCTGCATTCGATGAGCGCGCCTTGCGAGGCCTTGATGGTTTGCGGCGTTCGCGAGCATGGGGGACTCAAGGCGGTGGCGATGACGCAGGGCATCGGCCTGCCGCGCTGGCTGATGATGGACACCGGACACCCGGCTGGCCTGCGCATGATCGAGCGGGGCCGCTTTGGCGATCCCCGCGCCAAGGCCGTAGCCGCTTTGCTTGAGGCCGGACAGCATTGGGAGCGAAAAAGCGAAGCGGTTGCGCGGGATGCAAGCTTGCGCTTTTTGGCTTACACCGGATTGATCGACAGGGACTGGGCCTTGTCGCGTTGCAGCTTGGCGCCAGAGCAACAACGGGTAATACAGGTGACCGAGGCTGTGATAGCAAAGACCAAGTCCTTTCAATGGCTTGCCGATTACCAAGGCCTTGAAGTGATCGAACACGCCGGAACGGCGATTGCGCAGGACGGCGATGCTTGCTTGCGCACGCCCTATGACGATTGCGTGCTGGTGATGCCCACGCGGGCCCGGTTTACTGTGGGCAATACCATGCTTCGATTCGGGCGAATCGAATCCTAGCTTTTCGATGGGATCAGCGCCTGTTCAAAGCATGCGAACAATTCGGAAGCGGGCTGGGCACCTGATAAGCCGTAGCGTTGGTCGACGATGAAAAAGGGTACGCCGCCAATACCGCGTTCGGACCAGGCCAGGCTTTGCTCACGGACAAGGTCAAGCGCCTTGGGCGATTGCGCCCTTTCGATTTCTTCTGCCGTCAAGCCGCAGCCTTTTCCGATGTCGTAAAGCACATCGAGGTCACCGATTGCTCGGTGATCGTGAAAGTAGGCAGCGAACAACTGTTCAACCAGCTGTTCTTGCAGCGTTTCATTCTCGCCAGCGGCGGCGATCAATGCGTGAGCCCGGGTGGTGTTGGGTTGATGCTTGATGCCGCCGAAATCAGGCTTGAGTCCGACCTGTGAAGCCGCGTGCGATACGCGCTCGTAAATGATCGAAGGATCTGATCGTCCAAATTTCCATAATAAATAATCGCTTCGCGGCATCCCCTCATCAGGCAACTGGGGATTGAGCTGAAAGGGCTGCCAGTGCACGCTTGCGGCATGGCCGGCCGATTGCCAGCGTGCCAGCGCCGATTCGAGATTGCGCTTGCCGATCCAGCACCAGGGGCAGACCACATCGGATACCACGATGATGTCGATCGATTGATTCATGGCAAGACGCTCCGCGGGCAAGAAGGACCGGCTGCTATGCTAGCTCATTCGCATCGGCACAAGGCTGCGCAGCAAGACTCTATCGGGAGCGCTTCGAGCCTGTACCGATTTCTGATGCAACGAGCCCACTGATGCCTACTCCAAAGCTTTCAGATAGCCCTCAGGCCAGCGATTCCCGAGTACGCAGCGCGCGAAAGCGCGCAGGCCTTGGCTGGGTGAAGGGAGCAGGCCTTGGCTGGGTGAAGGGGGCAGGCCCTGGCTGGGTAAAGCGCAGTCTGCGCTTGGGCCTTCTCCTCGTTGTGACGACCTCGCTTGCACTTGTGCTCTTGATTGCGGTTTACATCGCGCTTGCCTGGCCCCGTATGAGCGATCAATTGCAACTGCCAGGCCTTAAGGCCCCGGTGCTGATCCAACACGACGATGCCGGGGTTGTCCATGTGCTGGCTGACAGCAGCCGCGATGCCTGGTTTGCCTTGGGTGCACTGCATGCGCGGGAGCGCCTGTGGCAGCTTGAGATGAACCGCAGGATCGCCCAGGGACGATTGTCGGAGTTATTCGGGGCATCGACCTTGCCGACGGACCGGTTCTTGCGCAGTCTGGATCTGCAGCCGCTCGCCAAGCGGCAATTGCGCGGCGCATCAGCAAGCTTGCAAGAGCAATTGCAGGCCTACGCCGATGGCGTCAACGCCTGGGTGGCACAGATGAAGGTTTACCCGCCTGAGTTCTTGTTGCTGAAATCATGGTCGGAAGGGCCTTACTTTGAGCCCTACCGACCCGAAGATGCGCAGGCCTGGTCGCTGGTGATGGCCTTGGATCTGGGCGGCAATCATGCTCAGGAAATTGCCCGACTCGAATTGGCGCGCCATCTTTCGATGACCCAGCTTCAGGATTTGATGCCACCGATTGCCAAGGATCTGGGCGCCTGGTATCGGGAATTGGCGGTGTACCGGCCGATTGCTCCACCAAACGCGGTGAAGGCCCAGGCCTCTGAAAAGGGATGGTTGCCCAGAACCGTCAGCCTGCACCCTATGGCGCAAGTCATGCCGCAAGCCTCAAGCGCGCAAGCTTTCCCCGGACTGAGCCTGGGCGAGGGCCTTGAGGGTCTTGGTTCCAATGATTGGGTGCTTGACGGCAGTCGAAGCGCAAGTGGCAAGCCCTTGCTTGCCAACGATCCACACCTTGGCTTGAGCGCACCCACGATCTGGCATATCGCCCACTTGCGGGCGCCCGGACTCGATGTGATTGGCGGGGTACTGATTGGCATTCCTGCGGTGGTTCTGGGCCGAAACAGCCAGGTTGCCTGGGGTTTCACCAACACCGGGCCGGATGTTCAGGACCTGATGCTCGAGCAGCTTCACCCGCAAGACCCGGGGCGTTATCGCGTGGCAATGGCAGGTGATGAGTCGACAGCCTATGCCGCGTTTGAAACCCGAAGCGAGCGAATTCTGGTTCGCGGGGGCAAGGCCGAAGACCGGGTTTACAGGCGCACACGCCATGGGCCGGTGATCTCCGATGTGCATGAAGCGCTGCAAGCGCAGGTGGACAGCACACGTTATGCGCTCGCCTTGCGCTGGACTGCGCTGTCTGAGAACAATGTGAGTTTGGAGGCATCGGTGGCCATGGCCCAGGCCAAGGACCTCGGGCAATTGCGCCAAGCCTTGAGACTTTATCAAGCGCCGGCGCAAAACGTGGTGATGGCTGATGTCCAGGGCGACATCGCCTACCAGGTGGCCGGTCTGATCCCCAAGCGCAAAGAACAAAAGATCGCAGGTGTTGCTCCGGTTCCAGGCTGGGATCCGCAGTTCGCCTGGGACGGGTACTTGGCCTTTGAAGAATTGCCCTCCAAAAATCGTTACGATATTCAGAAGCTCGGCGCAGTCTTCGCAACGGCCAATGAAAAGCCCGATCATCCGGCTTTTTTGGGCCATGATTTTGCGCGTCCCGACCGAAAAATCCGCATCACCGAATTGCTCTTGAATTCAGATCGTCATAATCTTGAGACGATGCGTGCGATTCAGGCCGATCGTTATTCGCGCTCCTTGCATAGGCTGCTACAGCAAATGGGTAAACCGCAAAGTCGGCATCGCTTGCATGCAAGCGCTGCGGCCTTGCTTGAGGGATTTGACGGCCAGATGGATCAAGGCTCGGTCGCAGCAAGTCTTGCCGTGGCCTGGGTCGACGCTTTCACCCAGCGCGTGCTCGCCGATGACTTCGGTGCGGGGCTTTGGTCGCGTCATTATGGCCGGCGCGATTTTCGAAGCCTGATCGAAGTCATCGTCGCGCGACAAGACGAGAGCTGGTGCGACGATCGCAGCAGCGCAAGCCTTGAATCCTGTCAGACGATGCTGGCACTTGCCTGGGATGATGCGCTTGACCGTTTAAGCGCGCGCTATGGCGACGATCCCCGACAATGGACCTGGGGTCGGCTTCATCCGGCTGTCAGTGCGCATCGTCCCTTTTCAACCATTCCAGGATTGCGATCGATCTTTGAATTGCGTGTGCCCAGCGACGGTGAAACCTACACCATCAACGTCGGGCGTCTTGCCCTATCGCATCGTGATGAGCCCTATCGCAATCAACATGCAGCCAGTCTGCGGTTGATTTTTGATTTGTCCAGTACCGAATCCTCCCGGTTCATCATGCAAACCGGTCAGTCAGGCTGGGTTTTTGCACCAGGCTACCGCGATATGAACAAGGCCTGGTCTCAGGTGAAGGACCGGCCGTTGCGCATGCACCCCGAGGCGAGTGCTTTGCTCGGGCAAGAGCGCTGGCTTGCGCGTGAGCGCTGAGCGGTCGGGCTGTGTTGCCAGGGATCTCGCTGCGAACGGTCAATCGTTATAGGATTATCATTAAAACGTTATAACTTGTAATAAACCATTTGCTGGGTGCTTGCGAGTAAGTCGCCTTGGCGAGACCACACAAGCGCTTGCTGATCGAAGAAGCCACGGTGAAACCGATGACTGTCGGCCTGACCCAGCAAGTACGCGGTGCCCACATCGTCGAGCTCGGTCTGGCTGCAGTGAAAGTAAATGCTCATGCTCACCGTACCTGCGGGTACCCAAATCGGACGACGCACAAAAATGCGCGGGAAAAAAATATCGCACAGGGAGGCAAGTCCTGGAAAATCCAGCGTCCGCAAAGGTTCATCGCGCAGCCACAGCAGACTTTTGCTGCTATTCACGTCGGGCAGCCCCAAGCCTTCAATCGCGCACTCAAGCGCTGCTTCGTCCTGGGCTTTGCCGCGGATTTGCATGCCGCCTTCGACATAACGCATATCAAAACTGTTGACCCAGTCGGGGGCCTGCGGCCGATAAAAGCGCTCAATGGACTCGGGCGGGGGTACTTGTGGCATCGGCGTTTCTTGCAAACTCCAGGTCTTGCGCCTTATGGCGGTGATCAACATGCCGGTCATGACCACTTGGGGCGCTTCGCTTTCGCCTTGCAACATGTCAATGGCCCAGTGTTGCGTACTTCGGTTGCTGCGACGCAGGCTTGCCTCAATCCGGATGTCGCCTTCTGCGACCGGTGCAGCGTAGTGCAAGGTCAACGACATAGGGTCGCCAATGCGACGTGTATCGAGCATGACCGCCTGCAGCATTTGCGCTGCGGTCACGCCGCCATAGGGTCCGACCATGTTCCGATAAAAGGGATGTGTGCTGCCTTCCCAATGGCCAGCAGTCTCCCCGGGCCTTAAAACCAAAGCCTGATCAAGCGGATGAACGCTTTGCGGTGCTTGTGACATGAAAAAATAACCCTTTAAGGCAACCTTGAAAAAGGCAAGGGCATGAATTTACAGCTTTCTGGGCGAAGCGCCCTCGTCACCGGCGCTTCGGCGGGCATCGGCCGTGCAATCGCCAGGCTGCTGGCAGAGGAGGGGGTGAAGCTGGCGCTGTGTGGTCGTCGCATGGCCGAACTCGCATCGCTTGCGACAGAGATTCAAGCGCTTGGCGGCTTCAAGCCTGTGCTGATCGTGCAGGAGTTGATGGAGCATGACGCAGCCCAGCGTGTGGCTGAGCAGGCGCTTGCGGCTTTGGGATCGGTCGCGATTCTGGTAAACAATGCCGGCGGCTCAAGGCCCTTTGATCGGGATGCAAGCGAGTCGCAATGGGATGAAGCGATGACCTTGAATTTCACCCGTCATCGGCAGCTAACCGGCCTGCTGTTGCCGCAAATGATCGAGGCATCCTGGGGCCGCGTGATCAACATCACCGGAAAATCGGAGCCTGAGGGCATCAACGGAGCATTCAGCGCAAAAGCGGCGGTGCATGCCTGGGCGAAAGGCTTGTCGCGCGATGTCGGCAAACACGGCATCACCGTGAACTGCGTGCCGCCAGGACGTATTTTGAGTGATCAGATTCTGCGCAACTACCCTGAGACTTATCGCCAGTGGCAGTCCGAGCACGAGATCCCGGTAGGTCGCTATGGAGATCCGGAAGAACTTGCTAACCTTGTTGCGTTTTTGGCTTCACCCAAAGCCTCATACATCACCGGTGCGGTCATTCCGGTGGACGGTGGATTAAGAAAGTATCAATTTTGAGTATTGATATAATATAGATATCGTTAACTGCGTGTGGTTTGTGTTTCTTTTGTTTTGTGTTTTGTGTTTTGTGTTCTGTGTTTCTTCTGTTTTCGTTTTCTGTGTTTTTTATCTGGATCCTGTGCTTCCTGTGCTTGCTGTGTTTTCAAAGTCGCCCCCGTGCGGAATCGAAGGTCAACATGAACAAACGCGTGTATCCTGATCGCTTGAAGGCCCAACGCCGGCTTTGGCTTGCAAGGGCGGGGCGCAGCCTAGCAGCCTTGTCGTCTTCACAGCTGATGCCGCAAGCCTTTCTGGGGTCGGGCTTTGCATTGGCTGGGCTAGCTGCCAGCCGCGTTGCGCAGGCGCAGACCTGGCCCAGCAAATCGATCCGACTGGTTGTGCCCTTTGCGCCCGGCGGAACCTCGGAAATCGTTGCCCGCGCGGTCGCCGCTGAACTCACTCGCATTCTGGGGCAGTCGGTTTTTGTTGAAAACAAGCCAGGCGGTGCCGGCACCATAGCGATGTCCGAGGTCCAGCGGGCTGCAGCCGATGGCCACACGCTGATTCTCGGCCATGTCGGTACGCTTGCCGTCAATCCCTACGCGATGACCAAGCAAAGCTATGATGTGAATCGCGATTTTCAACCGGTTTCACTGCTTGCCCGCGTGCCCAATTTGTTTGTGGTTCATCCCTCTGTCCCGGTTAAGAATCTCAAGGAATTGGTTGAGCTGGCCAAGAAAAAGCCCGGTGCTCTGAATTATGGCTCAGCAGGTAACGGCAGTGCGGGACATTTAGCCTTTGAGTATTTGCAGCTCGTGACCGGCACCGAGCTGACCCATATCCCTTATCGCGGCACCGGACCGCAGCTTGTCGATCTGCTCGCCGGGCGAACCGAAGCGTCGTCGGCAGGGGCACCTGCCTTGTTGCCGCACATCCGAGAGGGCAAACTCAGGGCGATTGCCGTGGGTATGCCTCAACGCATCGCTGCGCTTGCCGATGTGCCAACGGTTGCCGAGCAAGGTTATCCGGGCTTTGAAACCTCGCAGTGGTACGGGATCATCGCGCCGGCCGGCGTACCCAAAGAGATTGTGCAAAAGCTTTCGCTTGCTGTCGCCGAAGCGATGAAATCGAGTGCCATTACCGAACGTTTTGCAAAAGATAACGCTGTTGCCGGTGGTGGCACGCCCGAAGAGTTTGCGCGTTTCATCAAGGCTGAACAGGAGCGTTGGTCTGCGGTTGTGAAGAAATCGGGGTTAAAGCTCGATTGAGCAGGGTCGACGTTTTGGTCATCGGCGGCGGGAACGCCGCTTTGTGCGCTGCCCTTGTGGCTGCAGAATCCGGTGCCAAGGTGATGCTGCTTGAGTCGGCACCGCGCGATGAGCGTGGGGGCAATTCAATCCACACCCGAAACATTCGCTGTATGCACGAGGCGCCGCAAGATGTGCTGACCGATGTCTACGACGCCGATGAATACTTTGAGGACTTGCTCAGGGTGACCAAGGGCGTAACCGATGAAACCCTCGCGCGGATCGTGATTCGGCAATCGTCAAGCTGCCGCAGTTGGATGAAGCAACACGGGGTTCGCTTCCAGCCCTCGCTTGGGGGTACCTTGCATTTGTCACGAACAAACGCTTTTTTTCTCGGCGGTGGCAAGGCCCTGATGAATGCCTATTACCGCAGCGCTGAGCGTTTTGGAATACAGATTCGATATCAATCACCGGTGGTTGGCCTTGTCTGTGAGGGAAGGAGAATCCGAGCCGCGCTGATAGGTGAGCCCAGCGCTGCTGACCGTGATGATGTCCGGCTTGAATGGCCGGTCCGCGAGCGGATTGATGCGAAAACGATCGTGATCGCCAGCGGTGGCTTTGAATCGAATATCCCCTGGCTGACCGAGGCTTGGGGCGAAGCAGCCGCTAACTTCCGGATTCGGGGTTGCCGCTTTAATCGCGGACGGGTGCTTCGGCAGCTGATCGACGCCGGAGCGCAAGCAATCGGTGATCCAAGGCAATGCCACGCGGTCGCGATCGATGCACGTGCACCGCTTTACGATGGCGGTATCGTCACCCGCGTTGATTGCGTGTCTCTGGGCATTGTGGTCAACACCGAAGCTCAACGCTTTTACGATGAAGGCGAGGATTTCTGGCCCAAGCGTTATGCGATTTGGGGACGCCTGGTGGCCGGACAGCCTCAGCAGCTTGCCTGGTCGGTCATCGATGCCCAGGCTCAGGGGCGCTTCATGCCACCGGTGTTTCCCGGCGAAGAGGCCCAAAGCCTGCCTGAGCTTGCGCGCAAAATGAAAGTACCGGTAGCGCAATTTATGGAAACGGTCGAGGCTTATAACGCTTCAGTGGTGCCCGGACGCTTTGACCATGCGGTGCTTGATGATTGTCACACCCAGGGGATCAGTCCAGCCAAAACGCATTGGGCGCTGCGGATTGAAAAACCGCCCTTCAAGGCCTATCCGCTAAGGCCCGGCATCACCTTCACCTATCTTGGGGTCAAGGTCGATGAGCAGGCCCAGGTGCTGGGTTTTGACAATGTCTTTGCGGCCGGTGAGATCATGGCAGGCAATGTGCTCGGTCAAGGTTATGTGGCAGGGATCGGTATGACGATCGGAACGATTTTCGGACGCATCGCTGGAGCTCGGGCTGCCACCATGGCTCTGGGACGGCAAGCAAGGCCTCAGGGGATCCTGCAATGACGCAAGCAAGTCGTTTTCGCAGCATCATGCTTAGCCCTGCGCAGACCGAAGGGGCAAGGGTGATGGGCATTTGCAATTCTTGTCGCTATTGCGAAGGCTTTTGTGCGGTGTTCCCCGCCATGGAGCGCAGGCTCGACTTTAATGCCGTGGACATGGATTACCTGGCCAATTTGTGCCACAACTGTGGGGCCTGTTATCACGCCTGTCAGTACGCGCCGCCTCATGCGTTTGCGCTCAATGTGCCGCGAAGCTTAGCGCGCATCCGAAAGGCGAGCTATGCGCACTATGCCTGGCCGGTGGCGCTGGGTCGCCTGTATCAGCGCCAAGGATTGCTGCTGGCACTGGCTCTGGTGGGTTCGCTGGCCGTGCTGATGTTTGTGGCCAACGCGCTGATCGGGTCAACAGCAACCTTGGGACAACAATCCTTTTACGCGGTGATCCCCCACCAGACGATGGTTGTTCTTTTTGGATCGGTGTTTTCCTTCGCAGTACTTGCCATGACGGTAAGCGCGTGGCGATTCTGGCGCGAGCATGCGGTTGAAAATCAGCCGGGTGCGGACCGAGAAAGCCTGGCTGCGATTGCCGGGTTGCGTTATCTCGACGGTGGTGGTGAGGGCTGTGTTGAGCAAACGGATGCGCCGAGCCTGGCTCGCAAGCATTTGCACCACGCAAGTTTTTATGGGTTTTTGCTCTGTTTTGCCTCAACGTCAGTGGCAACGCTTTACCACTACATCTTTGGCTGGCAAGCACCCTACGATTTGTTGAGTCTGCCGGTTGTGCTTGGCACGGTTGGCGGGATCTTGATGTGCGTTGGGAGCGCAGGGCTTTTGGTCATGAGAATCAGACGAGATCGGCGGCTTGGCGACCCTGAACAGTATCCGATGGATGTCGGTTTTGTGAGTTTATTGTTCCTGGTTGCCTTCAGCGGCTTGGTGCTCCTGGTGTTGCGCGACACCGAGGCGATGCGCGCAAGTCTGATTGTGCACCTTGCCAGCGTGCTGGCTTTTTTCGTTTTGATGCCTTATTCAAAATTTGTCCACGGCCTTTACCGAGGGCTGGCGATCTTGAAGCATCATCGCGAACAAAAATCACCCAACCCCCTTGGACTTTCCGAAGGTTAAATATGCCAACCTGCCACGATCGCCGAAACCTGATTCAAGCACTTTGCCTGCCATTGGGCACACTGACGGCCAGCCTTGCTGCAAGCGGTTTTTCCAGCGCGCGGGCTCAATCCGCCTGGCCCACGAAACCGGTGCGGCTCGTGATTCCTTTTCCAGCCGGTGGTGCAACCGATATCATCGGTAGAACCTTGGCAACCCGTTTATCGACCGCCTTGGGTCAACAGATTGTTATTGAAAACAAGCCTGGCGCAGGCGGCGTGATTGGTGCAGATGCTGTGGCCAAGTCTGCCCCCGATGGCTACAGCGTTGTGCTTGCCACCGGCTCGACCCACTCGGTAGGCCCGGCTTTGAATCCCAAACTGCCTTATCAGGCCGATAAGGATTTCTTACCGATCGTGCATGTTGCCACCGCACCAAGCGTGATGGTGACCGGCGCATCCTTTCCGGTCAATAACATCAAGGAAATGGTTGACTTACTCAAAAGAAGTCCGGGCAAGTACAACTTTGGCTCGAGCGGCATTGGTACCTACCCGCACTTGACCGCTGAAATGTTCAAGTGGCGAGCAGGCGGGCTTTTTGTGGTGCATATTCCTTATCGCGGAACCGGGCTGGTGATTACCGATCTGGTTGCCGGGCAGATTGCCTTTTTGATGGATTCGGTGGTGTCAGCACAAACCCATATTCGGGATGGCAAGGTCAAGCCCCTGGCTGTTACTGGCACCCGGCGCAGTGAAAGCTTGCCTCAGGTACCGACCTTTGCCGAGGTTGGCATCGAGGGGATGAACATCTCCAACTGGTTCGGCATGCTGGGTCCGGCAGCGATGCCTGCTGAGATTGCCGCCCGAATGAATCGGGAGGTCAACGCAGCGCTCAAAGCGCCTGAGGTCATCGAGCGTCTCACCCGCGCCGGGGCAGAGCCGGTGGGTGGAACGCCCGATGCGTTCAAGTCCATCATTCGCACCGAGTATGACAATTGGAAGGCTCTGATTGCGCGTGCCGGCATCAAACCCGAATCAGGTTCCTGATGGCAAAGGTTCAAGCGCTCGCGGAAGCTTTGCAGGCGATCGCTGGCTACGAAACCGCCTGGTCCCGCGACAACACGCCGCCCTGGGGCATCCACGAAGCAGACCCTCCCCCCTACAACCGCCTCTACGGCCCGGTGTATCCGCGCGGTGGTCTTTGCGCACTGGTGTTTCAGCACGGCGAGTGTCTGGCTCACCTTGGCGATGTGCATCGATCGGACCTCACCTTCAGTGTGGCCAAGACCTATCTCGCGCTGCTGGCCGGTGTTGCGCACGATCAGGGCCTGCTGCCTGATGTCCATGAAGCCGTCTTTAAACGCTGTCCGGGCATCGGATTTGATACGGGTCGCTTGCAGCGAATCAGCTGGGAACACTTGTTGCAGCAGACCAGCGAATGGGAAGGCACTTGTCTGGGCATTCCGGAGCAGGTCGATCGTTATCGATGGTTGAGCTATCAGCCAGGCGAGCCGACAGGCCGCAAGGGGGATTTACGGCCGCTGCAGGAGCCTGGCTCGTATTTTGAATATAACGATGTGAGAATCAATCAGCTATCGCTTGCATTGCTGCATTTGTTTAAGCGACCCTTGCCTGAGGTCTTTGAGGAAGCAATCCTCAAAGCTTGCGACTGCAGCGATCCTTTTCGCTGGGATGGCTATGCACAAGGCCTCACAGCGATCGACGGCAAGACCCTGATCTCGGTGCCGGGTGGCAGTCACTGGGGCGGCGGTGTATCGATTTCAGCGATGGATCAGGCGCGCATCGGGCTCATGATGATGCGTCAGGGAAAGTCAGTGCGCGGCAAGCAAGTGCTCTCAGCCCAGTGGATTGAGGCGATGCAAAGGCCTTGCGCGGTGGCGCCTTTTTATGGCTATCTGGTTTGGCTTAACGGTCAAGCGCGTCTCTTTTCCGAGGCATCGCCAAGCGCCTGGTTTGCGCTCGGTGCAGGTTCATCGGTGACCTGGGTTGACCCGTCCATGGAGCTGGTGGTGGTGTTGCGCTGGATCGATGCGCAAAAAACGAATGACTGTATCGGGATGATCATGCGCGCACTCTTAGCCGCATAAACTTTGTCGCATCAGGCTGCAGACCCTGTTCGCGATGACTTCTGCTCGCATCGGGATCAGGACCCTTGATCGAAAGGAGATGAGTCATGGCCCATGCCTACATGGGTGGATTTGGCAATCAGTTTGCCACTGAGGCCTTGACTGGCGCTTTGCCCCAGGGTCGCAATTCACCGCAACGACCCGCTTATGGTCTTTATCCCGAGCAGCTCTCGGGCTCGTCGTTTACCGCACCGCGTGAGAGCAATTTGCGCAGCTGGATGTACCGCTTGTTGCCCTCGGTGCGCCATGGCGCATACCGTCCCTGGGATGCGCCCCCCGCATTGGGTTCGCCTGTGCATTGGCCGGTTTCACCCCAGCAGGCACGCTGGGATGCGCCGCCGATGCCCCAAGCGCCCTGCCACTGGCTTGCCTCACTCAAGCGCATGGCCTTGAATGGTTCGGCCGCAAGCCGAGAGGGGGCAAGTCTGTATGTCTTTGCCTGCAATGCAGCGATGCAGGATCGCTTTTTTCAATCGGCTGATGGCGAGTGGTTGATTATTCCGCAAGAGGGCGCGCTCGCCTTGGAGACCGAGTTTGGCCTGCTTGAGATTGCTCCAGGATTTATCGCGGTCATCCCGCGCGGGATTCGATTTCAAATCAATCCGATTGCAGCCCAATCAAGGGGCTACGCTTGCGAGAACTGGGGTTTGCCATTGCGCCTGCCCGAACTCGGACCCATCGGTTCAAACGGCTTGGCGAATCCAAGGGATTTTGAGTATCCGACCGCCGCCTTTGTGGATCTGCCGGGCAACTTTCAGCTCATCACCAAGCTGCTTGATGCGTACTGGATTTGCGATCTGCCAGCGCACCCATGCAACGTGGTCGCCTGGCACGGCAATTACGCGCCCTATCGATATGATTTAAGGCGCTTTAACACGATCAATACGGTGAGTTTTGATCACCCGGATCCCTCGATATTCACGGTGCTCACCTCGCCAAGCAATCAGACGGGAACCGCAAATCTTGACTTCGTGATTTTTCCTGATCGCTGGATGGTGGCCGAGGACAGCTTTCGGCCACCTTGGTTTCATCGCAACGTGATGAGCGAGTTTATGGGTTTGATTGAAGGCCGTTACGATGCAAAGGGTGAAGGCTTTAGCCCGGGATGTTCAAGCCTTCATAACTGTATGACAGCGCACGGCCCCGATGCGCAAACGGTTGCCCTCGCGAGCGAAGCGGAGCTGCTGCCACACAAACAAACGGGAACGCTCGCTTTTATGCTCGAGAGTTCACGCGTTTTCCAGCCCAGCGACTTTGCCCTGCACGGGGGCTTGCTTCAGCCCGACTACCTGGCTTGCTGGCAAAACCTGCAAAGCCGCTTCCACGGCTTGGAGCGGACTTAGCTTCACTGGCTTGATCATCGCGACGCGGTTTTGCAAGGCTTACGCGGTCCTGCCAGCCATCGGCGCGAGCCTTTGCGGGCCGGGCATTGTCCTGCCAACGATCGCCCGGAGTTTTGGTTTGTGGTGCACGATCTTGCCAGCTGTTTGTGCGGCTTTTTGCCTCGGGCTTGCCGGTGTTACGGAGCAGTGGCCGCACTTTAGGCTCAAGTCCTGCAATGATGCTGTTTTCAAGTCGACGCTCGATCACCCGCTCAATCGCGCGCAATTTGCGCATATCGCTGTGTTCGACCATGGTCACGGCCACGCCGCTGCGACCTGCGCGGGCGGTACGTCCGATGCGATGGACATAATCTTCTGGTTTCATCGGAAGGCCAAGGTTGATGACATGCGAAATGCTTGGCACATCAAGACCGCGCGCTGCCACATCGGTTGCCACCAGCCATTGCACCCGTCTTTCGCGAAATGCACTGAGCCTGCGCATACGAACCGACTGCGGTAGTGCACCGTGGAGGAAAGTCACCGACAGACCTTGGGCATTGAGCTTTTCGCCAAGCTTTTCACATTCAACCTGGGTGCGCGCAAAAATGACCGCCTGATCAACCGTGCTATCAGAAAGATAATGTTCCAGTAATTTCATCCGGTGCGTGTCGTGATCAGCCAGGTGGATCAATTCACGGATATCGGGTTTAGCCTGGTTCAAGCTGGTGATCGCCACCCGCAGCGGATCCTTGGTGAGTTTTTCGGCCAATTGCATGATGCGTGGTGCAAATGTTGCAGAAAACATCAGGGTTTGCTGCCGCTGTGCACTCGCCATGGCAATGGCCTGCAAGTCTTCTGCAAAACCCAGATCAAGCATGCGGTCGGCTTCGTCAACCACCATTTGCACCACTTGATCGAGCCGAATCTTTCGGGTGCGATACAAATCGAGCAATCGACCGGGCGTGGCCACCACAAGATCGGCGCCGCGCAGCGCCTGCAGCTGTTTGCCATAGGGCAAGCCGCCAATCACCGTTGCCACCCGCGCGCCCTTGCTGCCTTTGAGCAGATCGATGGCGTCGTCGGCAACTTGCTGCGCGAGCTCACGTGTGGGGCTAAGCACCAGAATGCTCGGCCCGCTTGGCACGCGCATCACCGAGCCTCTCGAAGTCAACAAGCCATGCAAGAGCGGAATTAAGAAAGCCGCGGTCTTACCGGAACCGGTCTGACTGCTCACCAGCAGATCTTTGCCAGCAAGCGCTTGGGGAATCACCTGTTCCTGTACAGGTGTCGGGGTGTGAAATCCAAGTGCATCAATCGCTGCTTGGAGGTTGGATTGCAGCCGAAAAGCCGCAAAGCCCGAAGCGATCGGGTGGGGATGTGTAGACACGGTGGTCCCTTTTCCAAATTGTAGAGCGCCGGACAGCCCCAAAGCTTGTCGATGAAGGATTGGGGTGTTGCCGAATCAGCGGTCGTGACTTAAGGCATCGACCAGCGGACAACCGGCAAGCAAGCTTGCTACAAAAGGCACCAAGGGCGATGAGGAGGGCGGAGTATGCCACAGATCGCTCGCCCTGTGATGCCATGAGATGGCCTCGGGCTTAAGGTCATTGGCCCGGCATCGCCTGCAAATCGGCATCAAGAGCTTCGCGCTGGTCAAAGACAAAACAGCGACCTTGAAAATGACGCTGCCCGACGGTTTCAAAATACTTGAGAATCCCGCCATCAAGTTGATAACAATGCGTCATACCCATCGATTGCATCAACAAGCCTGCCTTTTCACAACGAATCCCGCCTGTGCAAAAACTTACAACGGTTTTGCCTTCCAGCGCCTGGCGGTGCGCTTTAATGGCTTTGGGAAAATCGCTGAATTGTTTGAGCTGGTACGAAACCGCGTGGTGAAAGCTGCCATAGTCGACCTCAAACGCATTGCGCGTGTCGAGCATCACGATCGGCCGGCCATGATCGTCATGGCCTTGATCGAGCCAACGCGCAAGCGTTGAAGCGCTGATCCATGGTGCACGCCCGGCAACCGGTGCAAGATCGGGGCTGTTCATGCGGATGATTTCCTTTTTCAGGCGCACCCGCATGCGCTCAAAGGGCTGATGTTGCGACCAGCTGTATTTGACCTCCAGATCAGCGAATCGCGGATCCTGTTGAAGTTCGCTTAGCCAAAGCTCAATGGCCTGAGGGTCCGCTGCAAGAAAAAGATTAATCCCTTCGGGTGCAATCAAGATCGTGCCTTTGATCTTGAGCCCTAAGCAGCGTTCAAGCCAGTTTTTCTGCAGCCTGTCGCGGTCATTGACCAGCACGAATCGATAGGCCGCGATATTGAGAACCGGCAGTCCAGGCTGCGTGGGGATGGGGAGGCTTGGCTGCGTGGGCGCGGGGGAGCCAGGCTGCGGTATGTCCTCGTTGGCCGGGTAAAGCTTTGCTAGGGGCGGGTGCATGCAAAGCACTTGCGTCAAGCATGCGTCTTGAACCAGGCTGCCAGATCGACCGGCAACTGGTGCATGATCCAGTGACCACAATCCTCCCATAGCGTGAGGGACTGCAGGCCGGCGCCTTTGTCTCGCATGTGTTCGCCCCACCAAGCCTCAAGCCTCAGAGGATCGATCGTCGGATCTTGCAAACCCCAAAGCGCATGAACCGGTACCTTCGTTTGTTGAATGATTTCACGCAACTTTGCTTGATGAGACGCTTCACGACTTCTCCAGCGGGTTTGTCGGCAACACTCCGCATGAATGGCTAAGGCTAATTCGTCGATCTGTTCGTCCCGGTGCAGCATGAGTGCCCTCAGGTTGTGCTTGTAGGCCTCAAGCAACTGCTCGGGGTTTCTGGCGCGTTGCCAAAGCAGCATATCGATCGGCGCTTCAGGCCGCATACCCATGCCGGCGCTTCCAACAAGTTTCAGGGATTGAATCGGCGCTCCCTCGCCAAGCATATGCCCGGCGACCAAACCGCCAAACGAAAAACCACCTAGCGCATACCCACGCGCAGCAAGGCCCAAGTGGTCTAGCGCATGGATCAGCGCCTTGGCCATCTCGCTGACTTCCGGCGGCGTTTGCATGTCGTCCGAGAGTCCAAATCCCGGAAGGTCCGGAATCCAAAGGGTAAAGTCGGATGAAAGCTCAGGAATCAGCAAGAGCCAGTGCATCCAGCTGCCATGACCACCGTGTAAGAGCACACAATCCGGCCCTTTGCCAAAGCGCATCCAGTGGATCGGGCAGTCGGCTTCACCCAGGCCAGGCGTGCGCAGCGATTCGCCTTGCGCCTGGACCGACTGGATCCTGGCAAGTCCTTCATCAAGATTTAATAGCGTCGCTGGCATCATAAGGATGCAGATTGTGGCATAGTGACCCAGGAAGTTTTAAACTGGATTTTTCCTTTTCAACAGCGTTTTTCATTGAGCGAACATCATGGAATCAAACCAGTCATCAATGGTTCAAGCCATGCAATCGGTCGCTTCGAGTGCGCCGGTTCGCAGGATCGAATCAACCGAGCTAAGGCCCGAATCGGCGTCAACCGGCCGGTCGTCGTCAGCGCCGCCTGCGCTTCGGGTTGAGCCAGCCGTACGCGTGGATTTATCGAGTCAGGCCAAGGCTATCGCGTCGGATAGCACCGGAAAAACCACCCCGACGCAAAGCGTTGAACAGCAAGTCAGTGTGCGCAAGGCTGAATTCACCGAGCAAGCGCTTGTGCGCGCTGCTCAGGCCGATCAGTCGGAAAATCGTGCGCAAGAAGTCATGTCGACCCAGCGCATGCAAGATCTTGCCCAGAAAGAGAAGGTGCAGGCGATGGTGCGTGCCGATGCACCACAGCCCAAAAAAGAAGTCCCGGTTCAGCAGGACAGTCTCTACCTCTAGCGCTGCTGCGATGGGGGCTTGTGTTGCGCCTTGCAAGCCCTCTGGGCGGCCCTGGCGATCCATGCTGTCTGCGCTTTGGGCTCTGGTGCTGTTCCTTGGCTTTCACAGCCTACCCTTGATTGCGCATGCCAAGCCGCATGAACATGGGGTGGCGGCGCTTGAGATCAGCCTCAGCGGTCAGACATTGAATTTGCGCTTAAGTTCACCGCTTGACTCTTTTTTGGGCTGGGAGCGTGCGCCGCGAAACGATCAGGAAAAAGCCCTTTATCGGCAATTGCGTCAGGATTTATCACACTATGCCCCGATACTGAGTCTGCCGGTGCAAGCGGGATGCGTTTTGGAAAAGGCCGAGGTCAGCGACCCGCACCGGCTCTCCGGCGGTCAATCCACGTCAGAAGCGAGCGCTGAGCATCAGGATTTGGTGGCGGAATGGTGGGTGCGCTGCGAGATGCCGAATCAGTTAAAGCGTGTCACGATTCAGGGCTTTGACCGGTTCAAGCGGCTTAGGCGGGTCGATGTCGTTGCGAACACAGCAAGCGGTCTTGGCAAGGCCCGATTAACGAGCAGGCAGCGCGATTTTCAAATGCCTTGAATCAATCATTCAACAATCCGAGGAGGAAGCGATGGGAAGTCAGGTTCAATTTCAGCGTCCGGATGGGTCTTCATGCGGCGGCTATTTGTCAGCGCAGCAAAGCGGCAGACCTGCTGTGGTGGTGATTCAGGAGTGGTGGGGTTTGAATGATCAGATTTGCGGCATTGCCGACCGTATGGCGCGCGCTGGCTTTAATGCACTTGCCCCTGATCTGTACCACGGTCGGGTCACTGACAAGCCCGACGAAGCCAACCACCTGATGAGCGGACTCGATTTTCCCGGCGCCACGCATCAGGACATTCGCGGCGCAGTCCAGCACTTGAAAGCAAACGGTAGTACCAAGGTTGCGGTGATGGGCTATTGCATGGGCGGCGCCCTGACAATCGCCTCGGCTGTCCACATCCCCGAGCTTGATGCTGGGGTTTGCTTTTACGGTATCCCGCCCAAGGATTTTGCCGACCCTGGCCAGATTCGAATTCCACTCCAGGGGCATTTTGCAAGCCGCGATGACTGGTGCACGCCGGCTGCCGCTGATGCGCTTGAAGAAGCGCTGAAAGCATCGCATGCGAATTACGAATTATATCGTTATGAGGCGAATCACGGGTTTTGCAACGAGCGTTCGGCTTTGAATTACGATGCCGCCAGTTGTAATCTTGCCTTTGAACGTTTACAGGCCTTCTTGCTCAAGCATCTTGCGTGAAGTCCTGAGGCTCAAGCAGGCGCGAGCTGATGTAACCGGCAAGCAGCCCCCAGAAGGCTGCGCCGATTGATGCAATTTCCAGACCTGAGACGGTGACAAGAAAGCAAATCAACGCGCCGAAACTGAATTGCGCCCGGAAAGCTGATTGAAATGCGGTTTGTAACACCTTAAGCATCGCCAACCCGCCCAGCACCACGATGAATGCAGCGGGTGTGGCCATCAACAAGCCAATAAATCCGGGCGAAAAAAGCCCAAACAAAACCGCAAACAAACCGACGCTCATGCCACCGATGTAGTGCGATGCTTTCGGTCCGGAAGAAACCAAAATGGCGTTGGTCGGTCCGGTGAGACAGGTGCTCACCGAGCCAACCGATGCAGTGAGCAAGGACCAAAGCCCGCAAGCACTGGCGACCGCATTGATCGGCGCATCATGGCCAGCAGCGCGCAGCACAGCGGCTCCCTGCCCATTCTGAACAAGCAAGACGGTGATCGCAAGCGGAAGCACCAGTTCAAGGCAGGCCCTCAGACTGAACACCGGCATGGTGAAGACCGGGTCAGCAAGCCAATGCAATTGTTCAAAGTCAAGCTTGGGTGCCTCAAAAATGAAGATCAAGACAACACCCGCAATCACCGCGCCGATCAGTGGCGGCACATAGCGCCCGATGCGCCCGAAAACGCTGAGGGCAAGGAAAACGACAAGCATCGGCAGGGCAATCCAGGTATCCGATTGCAAATGGCGGATCAGATCGGTCCCAAAGCGAAGAAAAACACCGGCCACCATGGCCATCACAATGGCCAGTGGAATGGCTTTCATGATGCGTCCGATAAGTCCGCTCAGACCGAGCGCAAGCATCAGAATCCCGGTCACAAGGTAGGCGCCCACGACTTCATCAAAGGGCAGTCGCTTGAGCGACTCGCCCATCAGGACCATGCCTGGAATGGTCCAAAAAAATGCGAGCGGTTTCCTGTAGGTCCAACTCAGGGCAATACTGAGGATGCCATTGAGCCCAAAGCAACCGAAGACGCAAGATGCAATCAGGCTCGAGGGCATGCCGGCGCCGCTACCAACCGACAAAATGATGGCGAGCGGTCCGGATGCCGCGAAGATAAATCCGAGCAGGCCGTTGACCAGGGCCTGGATATGAAAATCCCGGCGCAATCCCCTCAGTGAGGGAACCGGGCCGGGCGCTTCAATCATGTTGCACGAGCTTCAGTCATGCCACAAGGGCTTGAGTGAGGCCACAAGGGCTCCAGTCATGCAACAGGACTGGACACAGGGAAGCAGGCTTACTTCTTTGCGGGTGTACCAGCTTTCGATGCTGCGCCACTCTCAGCGCCCCAATAATAATTGGCTGCAAAGGAGTAAGGGGGAAACATCGCGCGCTTGGCGGGAACAACCTTGGATGCGTACTCCTTCTGGCTGTCGGACACCTTTTTGAAGAATTCGTTCTTAGCCGATTCTTCAGCGACGACTTCATCCCATGCCTTTAAAGACGCGGTGAGAATGTCAGCAGGTGTGCGACGCACGATCACGCCATGCTTGTTGATCAGTTCATCAAGCGCGTCGGCATTCATTTTCTGCCAACGCATGCTGAAGGTCAGGAAGGTGTCTTTCACTGCCGATTTGATGATTTCCTGTTGCGTGGCGCTGAGGCTCTTCCACACATCGTTGTTGATCATCAACTCACCGATCGAGTTGTTTTCGTGCATGCCCGGCGTGTAGTGATACTTAAACACCTGATGCAGGCCCAGGCGCAAATCCTCAATACCGCCCACCCATTCAGCACAATCAATCACACCGCGCTGCGCAGCAGGAAGGATTTCCCCGCCAGGAAGATTGACCACTGCCATGCCGAGCTTGGCGTAAATATCGGTATTCAAACCCGTTTGGCGGCACTTCAATCCCTTGAAGTCGGCAACCGATTTGATCTCTTTTTTGAACCAACCCAGCGCTTGAGGGCTCGAGGGAAGAATCGGGAAAGAGATCACGTTGAGCTTCATCCGGTTCAGATATAGGTCATGCCACATTTCAAGGCCGCCACCCTCCCAGACCCAGGCCAGATAGTCGACATGGTCCATGCCAAAGGGGCCACCCGGAGGACCTGCAAAAAGTGCTGCTGCTTTGTCCTTGCCAACCCAGTAGTAGGCAACGCCATGGCCGCCGTCGATGACCCTTTTGTGCGTGGCATCGAGGATTTCGAATGCCGGCACAACCTGGCCTGCGGCCAGCGCTTCAACCTTCAGCGCTCCGCCGCTAAGCTTGTCGACGCGTTCGGCAAAGTACTTGAAGTTTTCCTGAAGCGTCAGACTTGCCGGCCAAGTCGATTGAAACTTGAGCACACGCGGCGCAGGTGCTTGCGCTTGCACACTGGCAAAAGCGGTGGCGCTGACCGCAGCGGCAAGCAGCATTTTGAAGAAGCTTTTCATGTGGGGACCTCCTTTGGGTTGATCGGAAACAGCAGGGGTTGATATCGTGGTGGCAGGGATCAAAAAATTCCAACGCATTCACGGATTAGCGTCAGATGTTTCGAAATGTACACTGGGATCGGCAAGCGTGCATGATTTACCCAGCATTGCCGAATACGCGCGGTTACTTGAGGTCGTCTGACTTTTCCAGATCGTCGCCTTTCATCATGTTATTGGCGTTTGTTTTTGGCGAAGGCCCCTTTGTTGTCGCGTTCACGTCGCCTTTTTCAAGTTCATCGCCTTCGCCCACACGCAGTTCTTCCTTCCCGCTCTCGCTTGTGCCGCTTGCCGGCTCTGTCTCCAGGGCTGCAGGCAAGGGTTTGTCAAACAGGACCGAGGGCAAGTAGGTTGCGATCTGCGGAAATGCAAAAAGTATAACGATACAAAAAGCCTGGATGACCATGAACTCCATCATGCCGGCGTAAATGGTCTTCAAGGACCACTCTTTGACCACTTGCTTGATGTAGTAGGCCGACATCGCAACCGGGGGCGATAAAAATGCGGTCTGCAAGGTGACCGCAGTCACAGCGCCGAACCACACGAGATCGACTTTCAGTGCGACCAGGATCGGATAAAAAATAGGTAAAAACACAAGAATAATGGCAGGCCATTCAAAGGGCCAGCCAAGCAGGAAAATCAAAAAGACAATCAAACCGAGGGTGAGTTCCGGGGGGATCGGCAGCGCAAGAATGGCATCAGAGACCCAGCCGGCCGTACCAAGTCTTGAGAACACTGCGCCAAAAATATTGGAGGTCACCGCCAAAAACAGCACCATGCTTGAGGTCATCATCGTTTGCATCAAGGCCTGATGAAAGCCGCGCCAGCTGAAACGGCCGTAGGCAATCGAAAGGAGCAGTGCGCCAAGTGCGCCGATCGCTGAGGCTTCGGTGGGCGTTGCAAGTCCGATCAGAATGGATCCGAGTGCGGCTGTGATCAGGCCCACGAGCGGCAAGGTCCCGACCACAATTTCTTTCAGAATCAGCGCAAATGATCCTGTGCGCTCATCCAATGGCACTGCCGGACCAAGTGCAGGATTGAGGTAGCTCCGAACGAGCAGATAGATGATGTAAAGCAGAGCGAGCGTGAACCCCGGGCCAAAAGCGGCAGCGTAAAGGCTCGCCACTGACACGCCCAAAACGGGGCCCATCACAATCAGCATCACCGATGGCGGAATCAGCGTACCAAGCGTTCCGCCCGCTGCAATCGCGCCCGCAGAAAGCCGATGATCGTAGCCTGACTTGATCATGATCGGGCCTGCCATAATTCCTAAAACGGTAACTGCCGCGCCCACAATACCGGTTGCCATCGCGAAAATTGTCGAGGTAAGAATCACCACCAGATAGAGGGAGCCGCGTATCGGCGCAAGCAACTGCCGAAGCGCTTGAAAGAGGCGCTCCATGAGTCCGGCTTGTTCGGTGAGAAAGCCCATGAAAATAAACATCGGAATGGCAGCGAGCAACTCCTCTTTCATCATGCCGATGGTCTGGAAGTAGGCCAGATCAAAAACGCTTGCGCCCAGCCCGATGTAGCCAAAGACCAGTGCAAGAAATAGAATCGTGAAGGAAATCGGAAAACCGGCAAAGATCACGGTGATCATCAGAACCAGCATCACCAGCCCCATCAACTGTTGCTTGTCCATCTTAGATTTCTACCTTTTCCCGATGATCGAGTTCCTCACCGGTACGGGCCAGATACCAAGCTTTGATCAGCTCCGAAATGCCTTGAACCATCAATAAGAAAAATGACACGGGTACAGCGAGCTTCATCGGCCAAAGAAGCGGTCGCCAAACCGTTTGTTCAGAACGCTCTGACAGTGAGAACGCATGGGTGAACTCCTCCAGGCCGACCCAAAAAAGCAGCATCAGGGCCGGAAAAAACAAGCCCACATAGGCAATCGTGTCAATCCAGCCTTTGGTTTGATTGCTGAAGTTATCCCACAGGAAATCCGTGCGAATGTGCGCTCCACGGCGCAAGGTGTACGCCGCTCCCAGCATGAACATCGTTCCGTACAACATGTAGGTGAGGTCGTAAGACCATTCGGTGGGTTGATGAAAAAAATAACGGGATACCACCTCCCAGACAACGCCGCCGACCAGAGGAACCATCAGCCAGGCAAAAATATTGCCGCTGATCTCGGTGATCTTGTCAATGGTTCGTAACAGGCGCTTGGTTGCTTCGGAGACATCGACAGGCGCGTTGGCCTTGGTTTCTAAACTCATAACGGTACAATTAGCGAGGTGTTGGAGGCAGAATTGAAGGCGAAGTTGACGGGAGCGTGACAAAGGCCAAGCGAGTGTGCCACAGGGAGATGCGTTGCGGCGCTCATTTGAGCATGATCAAAGGCTTAGGCGCGCTTTGATGCGATCGCTCAGACCCTAATGGCAAGCATTTGCAAGCGAATTGGCCCAAGTGGTGCACAATCGAGGGTTCTGCACCATCATGACAGACTGATAACAGCGGAGCGCACCATGTCTACGCATGCTTCCTCACGACGATTTGCACCCAACAAAATCATCGGATCTTTTCACCCACCCAAGCGGATCCTGATGGGACCAGGCCCTTCGGAAATCCACCCCCGTGTTCTTGCGGCCTCGTCTGCGCCTTCCATGGGTTATCTCGACCCGGTCTTCGTTGGCATGATGGACGAGATTAAACAATTGATCCGTTACGCTTACCAGACCCGCAACGGGTTGACCTTTCCACTTTCCGGGCCGGGCTCGGTGGGGATGGAATCGAGTTTCGTGAATATGGTCGAGCCGGGCGATTCAGTGATCGTGATGCGCAACGGTGTTTTCGGCGGCAGGATGGTCGAGAATGTTCAACGCGCTGGCGGCAAAGCCATCGTGATTGAAGACAACTGGGGTTCGCCCTGTGATCCCAACAAGCTCCGCGAAGCTTTGAAGCAGCACCCATCGGTACGAACCGTGGGCTATGTCCACGCGGAAACATCAACCGGTGCGCAATCCGATGCAAAAACCCTCACGGCTATTGCGCACGAGTTTGGCGCGCTGGTGATCTGCGATGCGGTCACTTCGCTTGCCGGGGTGCCGTTGCTGGTTGACGAATGGGGTGTGGATGCGGTTTATTCAGGCTCGCAAAAGTGCCTCTCCTGTGTGCCCGGGCTTTCGCCGGTCTCTTACAGCGACGCTGTGATTGAACGCGTGAAGGCGCGCAAAGACAGCGCGCAGGTGCAAAGCTGGTTCATGGATTTGAATCTCGTGCTTGAGTACTGGGGTGAGACCGCCCGTACCTATCACCACACCGCGCCGATCAACAGCTTGTTTGCGCTGCACGAATCGCTGGTGATGCTTCAGGAGGAAGGCCTTGAGCAATCATGGGCAAGACACCGACTTCACCATGAGGCTTTCAAGGCAGGTATTGAAGCGATGGGTCTGAGCTTTTTGGTGGATCCCGCCAACCGCTTGCCGCAAATGAATGCGGTCAAGGTGCCTGAGGGCTTCGAGCCTGGAGTCGAAGCGCAATTGCGCAAACGCCTCTTAGCGGACTACAGCATGGAGATCGGTGCCGGACTCGGACCCTTGGCCGGAAAGATCTGGCGATTCGGTCTGATGGGTCAATCGTGCAGCCGCGCTAATGTGATGTCCTGCCTCGGAGCCCTAACCTGCGAGCTGCCTGAGTTTGGAATGCCCGTGAAAATGGGTGATGCCGAACAGGCGGCATTAAACGTTTACAACCGCGCTGCGCAAAACAAGCATGAGTCTTGCGGCTGATGTCGCTTTCCTGATGCTGGCATCGAAATGATAGAAATTAGAACTGGAAGGCCTGCGACGCTTGCCAGGCGCGGCATGGTCACTTCGCCGCACAGCCTTGCCTCAGCAGCCGGAGTCGATGTGTTACGTGCGGGCGGGTCGGTTGTTGATGCGGCCATTGCCGCAAGCGCCGTGCTTGCGGTCGTGTATCCGCACATGACCGGGGTCGGAGGCGATGCCTACTGGCTGATTCATGACGCAAAGCAGGCCAAGGTGCGATGCCTGGACGGCGGCGGGCGCGCCTCAAGGCATGCTGATTTGCATGCCTTACGGCAGCAGGGTTTGACTGAGATACCCTTTCGGGGGATCTTGGCGGCAACGCTCACGACGCCGGGTGCGGTGTCGAGTTGGGATCAGGCGCACAAAGCCTATGGTCGTTTGTCCCTGAGGCGGGTGTTGGCAAGCGCCATCGACTATGCGCGCGACGGATTTGTGGTTACCCCACGCTTTGCGGCCTGGCTCGCTGCTCATCAGGCCGATGTAATCCCCTTTGAAGACAGCAAGCGCTTATTTCTTGCTGACGGCCCGCTCAAGGCGGGCGCCCTCTTGACCAACGTCGGCTTGGCAAGAACGCTCGAGGCGATCGCATCCGATGGAGCCGATGGCTTTTACCGTGGCGAGACTGGCCGCTTACTGGCTGCATTTTCAGCAGCCCAAGGCGGCGTATTTGATGCGCAGGACCTGGCGGCGCAGCAAGCGCGTTGGACCGAACCGATCAAGGGCAGCTACCGTGGCCTTCAGCTTTACCAGACGCCAGCGCCGACGCAAGGATTCACGCTCCTTCAAATGCTCCATATATTGGAAGGGTTCGATTTGCGCGCTGCCGGCTATCTCAGCCCCGAGCATGTTCACTTGCTCGTGCAGGCCAAGCAGATTGCCTATCACGACCGCGATCGCTATCTGGCCGATCCGCAGTTTGTTGATGTGCCGATGCAGCGTCTGATCGATCCAGGCTACGCTGCGCAGCGTCGCAGCTTGATCGATCCAGGGAGTGCTCTTGCCTGGGATCGGGTGCCCTCTTACGGCAGCTTGGTTGGCGATACCGTTTATATAGCGGTTGCAGATGATCAGGGCAATGCGGTTTCCTTGATTCAAAGTCTTTACGGGGCCTTTGGATCGGGTGTAGTCGCGGGCGAAACAGGGGTGCTGCTGCAAAACCGAAGCGCTTACTTTTCCCTTGATCCGCATCATCCCAATAGCCTGCAGGCGCACAAAACACCGATGCATACCTTGATCGCCTCCATCGGTTTTCGCAATGATCGTTTATGGAGCGTTTTGGGCTGCATGGGTGCAGACGGTCAACCGCAGATTCAGCTCCAGGCCTATGTGGCGATGCTTGACTTTGATTGTGATGTGCAGTGCGCGATTGAAACACCCCGATGGTTGTCAGGTCGATTCGCGCTCGGTGAGTCGCGCGATACCTTGCATATCGAAAGCAGGTTTCCGAAAGCAACGATCGAGGAACTGGACCGAAGAGGACATATCCTGGACCCATGGGGACCCTGGCATGAACTTGCCGGCCACGCGCACGGAATTGTAATTGATCCAATCACAAACGTTTTGGCAGGGGGATCCGACCCCCGAAGCGACGGTGCTGCCATCGGCTGGTGATTCGCGCGGCAAGCGCAGGGCATGCCGACGCAGCACGATTCGGTCCCTCGCAGCAGGGATTGCGGCCAGTGCCTTGGCAGCACAAAAGGCTTGGGCTCAGGCGGTTCAGTCCGACGCCGTAAGCTTATCCGATCAAGAGTATGACGTTCCATTTGTTGTGACACCCCAAGCCGTGGTCGATGTCATGCTTGAGATGGCTGAGTTTCGCCAAGGCGATCGCCTTATCGATCTGGGCTGCGGCGATGGGCGAATCGTTCGAACCGCGGCTCGGCGCTACCGGGTGCAAGGTCTGGGGGTCGATCTGGATCCGGCCCTGGTCGGGCAGGCGCAAGCCTTGGCACGCGAAGAGGGCGTGGGGGCACTGTGCCGTTTTGAAGTTCGAGATCTTTACGATACCGATTTGTCTCAAGCGGATGTTCTCACCCTCTATCTCCTGCCGGCAGTGAATTTAGCCCTCAGACCGCGCCTGCAAGCCTTAAAGCCCGGCACGAGAATCCTTTCACACGACTGGGATCTGGGCGATTGGTCAGCACAGGAAATCCGGTGGATTGACGCGCCAGACAAAGCGGTTGGCTTTGAGAAACGCAGCAAGATACTGAAATGGATTATCCCTTGATGCTGCAAGTTGGAGCCTGACTTGCGCCATGACTGGACCGCGCTTTGAATAAACGGGATCGCTTATGACCGCGCATGTACCCTTGATTGAAGTGCTCCGCGCTGATGTTCATGAATCGGAGCATGCCGGTTCGATCGCGGTGGTCGATGCGAGCGGAAAACTGCTGGCTAGCTGCGGCGATATGCATCGTGCGGTTTTTACCCGCTCATCGCTGAAGCCCTTTCAGGCTGCGCCTTTCGTTGCGGCTGGCGGGCTTGAAAGGCGCGGCTGGGGCTTGCCCGAACTAGCCCTGATGTGTGCCAGTCACTCCGGTGAGCAAAGGCATCTTGAGCTTGCCGCTTCCATGCTTGCAGATTGCGGCCTTGATCATCAACAACTGCTTTGCGGATGCCAGATCCCGATAGCCTACAGCCAGTCGGGTCGGCTTCCTGCTGCGGATGAGGTTTTTACCGCGCTGCATCATAATTGCTCGGGAAAACATAGCGGATTTCTGGCCGCTTGCTTACACCACGGCGATCCGATCGACGATTATGTGGCGATGGACCACCCGCTTCAGCGCCGAATTCGGCAGTCTCTCAGGCAGGCACTCAATCCCGACACAGCTTTTCAATCGGGTATCGATGGCTGTGCTGCACCCAACCTGGCCATGCCATTGCCGCAGCTTGCGCGCTTATTTGCGGTGCTGGCATCTGAGCACCCGCCCGAGCCCTTTTCTGCGGTGTATGGCGATGCGCCGCAACGATGTTTTTCGGCGATGACCTCGCATCCCGATCTGGTTTCTGGAACGGATCGAAGCGACTTGATCATGATGCAAATCGGCGCGGGTGACTGGGTTTGTAAAGCCGGGGCTGAGGCGGTTCAGGCAATCGGGATTCGAAGTCGCGGGCTTGGCATTGCTGTGAAAATTGCAGACGGCAACGCCCGTGCGATGCTCTGGGTCATGGTCGAGGTACTGCGTCAGCTCGCCATTGCTGACAGCGATCAGATCAAGTCCATGCAAGCGCTTGTGGATCGACCGATCCGAAATGCTCGCGGCGATGCCGTGGGCCGCTATCAACCGGTTTTTGCGCTGTCAAGGTCGGACTAAGCTTGTGTTGTTAGTCCTTGGGCCGTTTGCGATCGTTTGCAGGTAGCAAATCGCAACCGTTCGGAAGCGCAAGGCAGCCCTTGATCGATTCAATGTTTTTTGCAGCGATGTTTTTCATCGCTTTCGCACCGGGATCATCACGCTCGGAGGCTGCGATTTTCTCGTACCAACTCAGTGCTTCGCGATCATTTTTTTCGGTGCCGCTGCCGGTCTTCAGCATAAAGGCAAGATTATTCATGGCACCAAGGTGGCCTTTTGCAGCCGCCAGCCGGTACAAACGCACCGCCTCTCTGGGGTCTGGGGGTATGCCGCGGCCATTGGCGTAAATCGCACCGAGATTGAACTGGGCATTGGCGTCGCCCTTGTCAGCCAGCGGCTTGAGGGTTTCGATCGCCCGCTTGAACTCCATGGTGTTCATGGCCGCCGTGGCGCCCTTCATCGCCTCAGCATTTTCAATCTTTGGCTCGGACTTTGTTTGCGCAAGGCATAGGCTTGAGACAAGCGCCAAGCTCAAAACCGAGAACTTGCCCCAGCGGTGCAATCGATTGCGCGGGACATCCGGCAGGCGTTGGGTTGATTGGCTAAGGTTCATCGCAAAGATTCGGAAAGTGGATTGTGCAGACCGGTCTAAGATAGCAGATGACCGACTTTCTCAGGGGATTTGGATGGACTTAAGCCGCTTTGCCCGCCGTCGATACAGTCAGGGACCGACTCCGATCGAGTCGATGCCACGCTTGAGTGCGGCGCTCGGCGGGCCGCAATTTTGGATCAAGCGCGATGACATGCTCGGACTCGCTCCGGGCGGAAACAAAACCCGCAAGCTCGAGTTTCTGGTTGCTGATGCGCTTGCGCAATCGGCAGACTGTTTGATTACCTGCGGTGCTCCGCAATCCAACCATTGCCGCATCACACTGTCTGCCGCTGTCAAAGAAGGACTCGAATGCCATGTGGTGATTGAGGAGCGGGTTCCCGACAGCTACCACCCTCAGGCAAGCGGCAATCATTTTCTGTTTCGTTTGTTGGGCATGCATTCGATGACGGTTGTACCTGCAGGAACCGATATGGCCGCTGCCATGTTGTCGCTGGCCGACGCTCTGCAGGCCAAAGGTAAACGCCCTTATATCATTCCTGGCGGGGGCTCTAATGCACTGGGCGGGCTGGGTTATGTGGCCTGCGCCCAAGAAATCCAGCAGCAGTGCTTTGATGAGGGGCTGCGCTTTGACCATGTGGTTGTGGGGTCCGGAAGTTCGGGTACCCATGGCGGGCTTGTTGCCGGCTTCGTTGGGAATCATATCGATATACCGATTATCGGGATCGGCGTTAGCCGTGAGCCCGAGCAACAAGAGCCGCTGGTCTACAAAGAGGCTTGTGCGGTAGCGGCCTTGCTGGGTGGCTTTGAAATCCCGCGTGACAGGGTGAAATCAATCGGCGGGTATTGGCAGCCAAAGTACTCGGTACCCAATCCGATGATGATCGAGGCGGTGCGCCTGATGGCACGCAGCGAAGCGATCCTGCTTGACCCGGTCTACACCGGCAAGGTTGTTGCGGGCATGATTGGATTAACAAGGGCCAGGTTTTTCAAGCCTGAGGATAAGGTGTTGCTGATTCATACCGGAGGTGCCAGCTCGCTTTCAGCCTACGAAGCGGTGCTCCTGGACGCATGACGTCCGACGCAAAGTCCGCTGAAAATTTTTTTCCTTGGGGTCAAAACAGATCGAGCTGACGTTCCAGTGCTCGCTGTTGCAGCCGAAGCTGATCGGCGATGCTCATCAGCTGGCGTCCGGGCAGCAGCGTGATCGGCTCACCTGCAATCAGGTTTCCCGATTCAAGCACTGCGCAGTACCAGCCGCTTCGGCCGCTTTGAATCATCTGCTTTGCCGCCTTGGCGTAGCCCATGCGCCAATTGAACTTCAGGCAGGGGATTCGCGGTTCGGTGATTTGCAGCCGAACATCCCCGATGATCAACTGATCGCCTGCGCAAACGCTTGCCTCAAGCAGGCCGTGAACCGTCAGATTCTCGCCAACAAAGCCGTAGGCCATCGGCTCATCACGGCCTATTTGGGCACGTTGTTGCTGCCAAAAACCCCAGTGCTCGACGGGCGCCATGTAAACCGCTTTGCTTGGTCCGCCGTGGATGCCCGTTTCGGCCTGTTCATCGCCTCGCACACCGAGGCGGTCGACGGCCACAGGCAGGGGTTGTTCAAGACTGCTCAGCACCTGCTTGTGGATAGCGCTTTGCAAATGCCGAAAGGCAGTCACAGGCCCTGCACAAACCGCAAGTAATCTCGCGGGCTCATGGTCAGGGCGGTGGTCTGGCGTTGGCGGGGCTTGATGCATGCTAAAAGGGGAGGGTGATCGTAGAAGCGCTGCGGTCTCAAGCTTAATACATCGATTTGCTTTGAGTCTGCAAAGTGTTCAGGCTAGCGCATGAGGGCTGGGTGCAAAAGATAAGCCGCACTCAGCCGGCAGGATGAAACGGAGCGCATGGAATGTCGATACCCAGGGTTGTGGTGGTTGGTGGTGGTGCAGGTGGCCTGGAATTGGTCACGCGACTCGGTGACAAACTTGGCCAAAAAGCTGAGGCTGAAATTACTTTGGTCGAGCGCGGCCGCACCCACTTTTGGAAACCCCATTTGCATGAGTTGGCCGCAGGCACCATGGATCTTGATGTTCATGAGCTCGATTATCTTGCCCAGTCGCATTGGCATGGTTTTCGCTACCGGATGGGCGAAATGCAAGGCATTGACCGTAAGGCCAAACAAATCACGGTGGCACCGGTTTATGACGAACAAGGCGAGGTGATTGTTCCTCGAAGATCTATAGATTATGACGTTCTGGTTCTTGCTGTAGGAAGTCGCGCCAACGATTTCGGAACACCGGGCGTTGCCGAGCACGCGGTTGCGCTGGAGAGCACCGAGGAGGCCGATCGCTTTCATCGCCGTCTGGTGAACGCATTTCTACGCGCGCATACCCAAACCGAGCCCTTGCGCCCTGATCAGTTACAAGTGGTGATCGTGGGCGCTGGGGCAACCGGCGTTGAGCTGGCTGCCGAGTTGCATAACGCTACCCGCGCGCTGGTTTCCTTTAGCCTCGATAACATTGATCCGGACAAACACATCAAGATCCATTTGATCGAGGCCTCAAGCCGTATTCTTCCGGCGCTGCCCGATCCCTTATCGGCAAAGGCCTTTGCGATGTTGCAAGCACTTGAGGTTGAGGTGCATCTCGAGGCTCGGGTCGCAGAAGTTTTGCCGCGCGGCGTTCGATTAAGCAAGGGGACGGAGATTCCAGCTGAGATGGTGGTCTGGGCAGCCGGCGTGAAGGCGCCGGAGTTTCTCTCAGAACTCGGACTTGAAACCAATGCCATCCACCAAATTGTGGTCAACCCGTACTTGCAATCGCCAAGCGATCCGTCGATTTTTGCCCTCGGCGATTGTGCTGCTGCGCCCTGGCTTGGCAGACCGTCGGGCGCTACGGTACCGCCGCGCGCGCAGGCAGCCCATCAGCAGGCGAGCTTCATGGTGGGGCAAATCCGCCGCGCTTTAGCCGGCAAAGCCTTAAAGCCGTGGCGCTATCGTGACTTCGGATCGCTGGTTTCGCTTGGCGAATACTCAACCGTTGGCCATTTGATGGGCAACTTCGTGGGTGGCAATATGTGGCTGGAGGGGCTATTTGCGCGCTGGATGTATTTGTCGCTTTATAAGATGCATGAGATCGCACTGCATGGTGCTGCGAAAACGGCGCTTGCAACGCTCGGACGCATGATTACCGCGCGAACTGAGCCCCGTGTGAAGCTTCATTAAACGAGGTCTGATGGAACAAGGTCACAGCACATTGCGGCGCCGTCTGCTCGGTGGTCTTGCGGCAGGGCTGGCATCGGTGGGCGGGTCGCTCAAGGCGCAGACCACGCAATCGCAGTTCGGTCCGTTTGGCGAGGATCGCAGCGGATTGCGCGCGCAGCCCTTGTTTGAAGGACTGGAAAACCCTTGGGCCTTTTGTTTTTTGCCCGATCGCTCGCTGCTTGTGACCGAAAGGCCAGGCCGGATGCGCTTGATGCAATTCCAGGGGCAAAGCGCCCAACTTTCTGCGCCGCTTCAGGGCCTGCCCGAAGTGCATGCGATGGGGCAGGGTGGTTTGCTCGATGTGATCACCTCGAGCGATTTTGCGCGCGATCAAACCCTGTTTTTCAGCCTTGCGCAGCCCACGGATCGTGGCGCGCGAACAGCGATTTTTCGTGCGCAACTCAAAGGTCTCACACTCAGTCAGGTTCAGCTGATCTTCGCGCAAAAACACGATCCTTCGGGTCGCCATCATTTTGGTTGTCGCCTGCTGATTGCCTCGGATGGCATGTTGTATGCGTCCATGGGTGAGCGTTTCTTCCAGGCAAAGCAGGCTCAAAGTCTTGATAATCACTTCGGAAAAGTGATCCGAATCGGCCTTGACGGAGGCGTGCCAGGCAATAATCCCTTTGTTGGCAAAGGCGATGCGCTTGCTGAGATTTATAGCTATGGACATCGCAATCCGCAGGGGCTTGCAAGCCATCCGCAGACGCAAAACCTCTGGATGCACGAACATGGACCCCAGGGCGGGGATGAACTCAACATCCTTGCCGCTGGCCGCAATTACGGCTGGCCAAGCATCACCTATGGACGCGAGTATGTGACGAATCTGCGCATCGGTGAGGGCACATCGCGGGCTGATGTGCAGCCACCGGTGCACTATTGGATACCGTCGATTGCCCCTTCAGGACTATGCTTTGTCCGTCGCAGCCCGATCGATGCCCTGCGCGGCGGCCTGCTTATTGGCTCGCTCAAGGAACGCTGTTTGGCGTTTTTGCGTTTGCAAGGCGATCGGGTGATTGGCGAGCAGCGTTTGCTGACCGGCTTGAACGCCCGGGTTCGCGATGTGCGCGAAAGCCCAACGGGTGAGCTTTTGTTTATCACCGATGAGAGTCGAGGCGCCTTATTGCGTCTGAGTGTTTAGCCGATGGCCGTTGAACCTCAAACGGGCAGGCTTTCGGCGGGACGGGCCCAACTGCTTGCCATCGCTTTTGCTTTGGTAAGCGGCATGTCAGCGGTGATTGCCTCTGCGCTCGCATCGCATGCACTGGGCCATTACAGCCCGACTGCCCAGGCCTCCTGGGATGTTGCCGCGCGCATGCATTTGGCCCACAGTTTGTTGATGCTGCTGATGAGCCTTTGCTGGGCGCAGCACGCCTATCGGCTGCTTGGTGTTTCCTGCCTTTTATTGGGTTTGGGTGTGATACTTTTTTCGGTGAATATCTATGTTCGGGTGCTCTTTGGCGATTCCTTCGTCTCGCGGCTCACAGCTTTGGGCGGTTTGTGTTTGATGGCAGGATGGTTAGTGCCTTTGCCAATTCTTTCCGATCTGTGGCGTCGGCACGGCACAGGCGCTTTGCGCTCTTAGCGATTGGCCTGGGCACAAGCCTGCCAGCCGCCGATACCGCGGTCAATGTGGCGCTTCCTGCAATTGCCGATGCGCTTTTAAGCGACCCCTTAGCGATTCGTTGGACCGTCATCGTTTATGTTCTGACCTATGCCTGCCTGATGATGCTTATCGGGGCTTGGGGCGATCGCAAGGGGTATTGGCGGGTATTTCGTTTGGGTTTGTGGACCGGCGTCATCGCCTACGGAATCTGTTCGCTTGCATCCGACTACCTTGCGCTGCTCATCGGACGTGGTCTTCAGGGTTTTTCAACCGCCTTGCTGCTCAGCGTTGGGCCTGCATTGATGGTTCTTGTTTTTGCTGCAGATCAACAGGGTGCCGATCAACAAAGGCGAGGCGTGGCTGCCTACGGCGCACTCAGCTCAGCGGCAGCAGCGCTTGGGCCTTTGGTGGGTGGCTTGATGATTCATGCCCTGGGATGGTCTGGCGTGTTTTGGTTTCGGTTCCCAGCGGCCTTGCTTGCGCTTTTTTGTCTGGGTCTAGCGGGTACCGAGACTCGCAATCACGATGACTTGGGCCGTAATCGTGCAACGTTCCAAGCCTTGGCGCGCCGAACGGGCCAATCGGCGTTTGGCCTGCTTGCGCAATCCTTCAGCCATCAGTGCGCTGCAACCCTGATCCGAGCGCACGCGCTGCATGCCTGGGCTCAATGCTGCGGCTTTACCAGCATGTTATTGATCCCCTTTCTCATGGTCCACGTGATGCATCAGGCTGCCGCCTCGCTCGGACTGGTTTTATTTGCCTGGCCTGCAGGCATGGCGCTTGGTAACAGCCTTGGCCCCGGGTTGATCAGGCGTATCGGAATACTTGGCGGGATGCGAGTCGGTATCGGGATTTTGGCACTTGGAGGCATAAGCCTGGCGCTTTTTTGTTCTGTATCCGACCCTCAACAAGGTCCCTACGAAGGCAGACATGCGCTCGCGCTTGCCCTTGCCTTAGGCATCCAGGGTGCTGGTCTTGGCTTGTTTCAAATGATTTATACCGATTGGGTTTTGGCGCAGTCAGCAGCGAGCGAGCGGGGCGTTGCTGGCGCGGCGAGCCTCACCAGTAGGACCTGTGGGGTGATTGTGGCAGCCTTGTTATGGCCCGACCTCACCTCGCAATTGGCGCAGAATTTCAATTGGACCTGGTCCGAGGCGCTTGCTTTGATTTACGGATGCTGCGCTTTGAGCTTGTTCGGCCTGCTTTCGCAAACAACGCGCCGATCGCTTAGGATGTAGCGCTTTTCCGTGCCTACGCAGGCCACGGCAATGCACCGGACCGGTAACCTTCACCCCTCTTTGAAAAGCACTGAATCTTGTTTCGATTTTTTGAATCGCGCATCAATCCCTATCCTTCTGAGCAACCCAAACCTCCGCCGATCCGATTCCTTGGCTTTCTCTGGGAAGTCAGCGCGGGTGTGCGTGGCTACATCGCTGCAGTCACTATCCTGACGGCAGCGATTGGCGCCTTCGAGGCGGTTCTTTTTGCGCTGATCGGCGAGTTGGTCGATTGGCTTTCGATGGGTCCGGGTGAGGACTTCTGGCAGCGGCATGCGCTTGCCTTGAGCGGCCTGGCTGCGCTGCTTTTGAGCAGCATCGGCCTGGTGTGCCTGCAAGCGCTTGTGAAATACCAAAGTCTTTACGGCAACTTTCCGATGCGATTGCGATGGAATTTCCATCGCCTGATGCTGTCGCAAAGCATGGGTTTTTATCAAGACGAATTTGCGGGGCGTATAGCCACAAAGCTGATGCAAACCTCGCTTGCGGTGCGCGATGTCTTGATCAGCGTTTGCGACATCATGGTTTTTGTCGTGATTTACTTCGTGACCATGGTCGCCGTCTTGGGCAGCTTCGATAGCTTGATGCTCTTGCCCTTTATCGCCTGGGTGACTGCCTACGTGTTTGCCTTGCGCTTTTTTGTGCCAAAGATCGGCAAAGTGGGCAAGCTCCAGGCCGATGCTCGTTCGCTGATGACCGGTCGAATCACCGACGCTTACACCAACATCGCAACCGTCAAGCTTTTTTCGCACACCGATCGCGAAGCAGACTATGCAAAACGCGGCATGATGGAGTTCATGCAAACCGCCTACGCCCAAATGCGGCTGGCAAGTGGCTTTGAAATGATCAACCATGTGCTGAGCATGTTGCTGATCATTGGCACCAGCGCAATGGTCTTACACCTGTGGTCCCAGGGCGAAGTCGGGGCCGGCGCGGTAGCCGCAGCCACCGCAATGGCATTGCGACTGAACGGCATTTCGCATTGGGTGATGTGGGAGTTGGCCGGATTGTTTGAAAACATCGGTACGGTTCGCGACGGCATCAATATGCTCTCGAAACGTCAAAGTGTTGTTGACCTTCCCAACGCATCCGCACTCGTGGTCGATCGGGGTGAGATCGTGTTTTCCGATGTGTGCTTTGCCTACGACGAAAAGCGAACTCTGATCGATCGGCTCCATTTGCGGATCCAAGCTGGCGAGAAGGTGGGGTTGGTCGGACCTTCAGGTGCTGGTAAAAGCACCATCACCAATTTGCTGCTGCGCTTTTACGATGTGCAGTCGGGCTGCATCCTGATCGACGGCCAGGATATTGCCAAGGTGCAGCAAAGCAGCCTGCGGCAGCAAATCGGTATGGTCACCCAGGACACATCGCTTTTGCACCGTTCGGTGCGCGATAACCTGCTTTATGGTAATCCAAGCGCCGACGATGCCATGATGATTGACGCAGCCCGCCGTGCCCAGGCCGATGTTTTCATCAAGAACCTCAGCGACCCAGCAGGTCGATGCGCTTACGATGCGCACGTTGGCGAGCGTGGCGTGAAGCTCTCAGGCGGTCAGCGGCAGCGTGTTGCGATTGCCCGGGTGATGATCAAGAATGCACCGATATTGATTTTAGATGAAGCAACCAGCGCACTTGATAGCGAAATTGAAGCAGCGATCCAACATAGCCTCAATCTGCTGATGCAGGGCAAGACGGTGCTCGCGATCGCCCACCGGTTGAGCACCATCGCTGCCATGGATCGGCTGATTGTGATGGACGCAGGCCGAATCATCGAAGAGGGAAGCCATCAGACTTTACTTGCGAAAAACGGCCTGTATGCCCGGCTTTGGGCCCATCAAAGCGGCGGATTTCTGGCGGTTGACCCGCATTAATCAATGCTGATCAACCGCGGCTTGGGCTCAGGCGCTTTTGAGCCTTTCATTGGCGGGAAACATGAACTTGCGCGCCTCTGCATCGAGTTCGGTCTTGAACTGATGCCTGGTTTTTAAGGCCTCAGCCTTTTGCGCTGCAGGTCTTGCACTGATTTCATCAAGCAGACGTTTAACCTGCGGGTATTGCACCCAGACCGTGTCAGCGCCGCCCAGCACATAAGGCAGCAAGCGCGCCCAACCCCAAAAGGCCATGTCAACAATCGAGTAGCTATCGCCGAGAAAATAGTGGTGCTGGCTCAGATGCGACTCGATGATCTTCCAGTGGCGATGTGCCTCGTAATCATAACGGTTAAGCGCGTATTCCTTTGGCTCGGGCGCAACATGGCGAAAATGCACCGACTGACCTGAAAAAGGCCCAATACCGGTGGCGATAAACATCAGCCAGGACAACATCTGGCCACGCTCGGCGCTCGTCAAATCCTGTGGGACGAAAGCCTTTTCGCGGTCGGCGAGATAAAGCAAGATCGCATTGCTGTCAAAAACCGTAGTCGCACCGTCCACGATCACCGGCACTTTGGCGTTGGGGTTGACCGCAAGAAAACCTGCCTCGAATTGCTCACCCTTGCGGGTGTCGACCGGAATCGGCTCATAGGGCAGTCCGATTTCCTCGAGCAAAAGTGCGATTTTCATCGGGTTGGGTGCGGCGTTGTAGAAAAATTTCAGCATAAGACGGTTTCCTTGGGAGATGGAACGAAGAAAAAAGGTCGCGTTGACTTTCGCCGAACGCTCGCGTCTGATTCTGCCTGAAGCAGGTTTCAGGGATGGCGGCAGCGCCGCCTTATTGTCAAAAAGGAGCATTCATCATGTATCCAGGATCCTATGCAATCAAACATCCGGACCGTGCAGCCTTTATCATGGCCAGCAGCGGTGAGGCGGTGAGTTATGCAGCCTTTGAAAGGCGAAGCAACCAGCTCGCGCATTTGCTGCGAGACCAGGGGCTCAAGCGCCTTGATCATTACGCCATTTTCATGGAGAACAATGATCGCTACCTGGAGTCCTGCGCAGCCGGTGAGCGTTCAGGTCTTTATTACACCTGCGTAAACTCCTTTCTCAAGGCCGATGAGCTTGCTTATATTTTGCAAAACAGCCAGTCGCAAGCGCTCATCACCTCCTACGACAAACTCGATCTTGCGGTTCAGGCGCTTGAGCAATGCCCGCTAGTCCGCACGCTTTTGGTTTGCGGCCCGCAGTCTGAACCTTTACCGCGTATTGCGGGTGTTCGCAGCGAGGATTTTGCGCAGGCCTGCCAGCTGTATCCGGATAGCCCCATTGCCGATGAATCGCTGGGCACGCCGATGCTCTACTCCTCAGGTACCACCGGACGGCCCAAAGGGATCCTTCGTCCGCTGCCCGATCAAGCGCCGTCAAAGCCTTTGCCTTTATTCGATTTTCTTTTCAAGCTCTGGCGGTATCGCGAAGACATGATGGTTTTGTCACCTGCACCGCTGTATCACGCTGCGCCACAGGCTGCGGTTTCATTGACAATTCGTGCAGGCGGCACGGTGGTGATCATGGAGAAGTTCGATCCGCTTCAGTATTTATCACTGGTGGAACAATATAAAATAAGTCACAGTCAGCTGGTTCCTACGATGTTCAGCCGTATGCTCAAGCTCAGCGACGAGCAAAGGCATGCTTTTGATTTATCGAGTCTTGAGGTCGCCATCCATGCTGCCGCACCCTGTCCGCCTCAGGTCAAAGAGGCGATGATCGATTGGTGGGGTCCGATCATTCACGAATACTACGGCGCAACCGAGGGGCTGGGCTTTACGGCCTGCGATACCGAGCAATGGCTTGCGCATCGCGGAACGGTTGGCAAGGTCTTGTTTGGCGACTTACATATTCTTGATGAGGCGATGCAAGTTTGTCCCACAGGCCAGCCTGGCACCGTGTGGTTCAAAACCGGCTCGCCCTTTGAGTACTTTAACGACCCCGAAAAAACCCGGGAAGCCACATCGGCTGACGGGACAATGACCACGGTTGGCGATGTAGGCTATGTTGACAATGATGGTTTTTTGTACCTCACAGATCGGTCAAGCTTCATGATCATTTGCGGTGGCGTCAACATCTACCCGCAAGAGTGTGAAAACCTCTTGATTACGCATCCATGGGTTGAGGACGCTGCGGTTTTTGGTGTGCCCAACCCTGATCTCGGTGAAGAGGTCAAGGCGGTTGTTCAATTGATGCCGGGTACCGAACCCAGCAAGGCGGTTGAGGCGGAATTGATCGCCTTTTGTCGGGCGACACTTGCGATCCAGAAGTGTCCGCGGTCGATCGATTTTGAGGCGAGCCTGCCGCGTCTTCCAACCGGTAAGCTCTACAAACGGGTTTTACGCGACCGCTATTGGAGCAATCAAGCGAGTCGGATCATTTAGGGATGCGATGATCAATTGTTCGGTTTCCTCACTGCGCGCGTTATTTTTTTGCACGGTCCTTAGCGGCCTTTTGGGTTGCGCTGCGCTTGAGCCAGTGACGGGCTTTCGGCAATACGCGCCCGATGTGATGATTCTTGGTCAACCGATCGAGAATGTTGAGCGCTTGCTTGGCAAAGCGTCAACTCGCTTGCAAACAGCGGCAGGAAGCCGGCTCATTTTCACGCGCGGCCCTTATGGCAGGCACAGCTACGCGGTGGATTTTGATGCAAAGCGGCAGGCCATCGGTTTTGAGCAACTGCTCACGGAGGAGCGCTTTGCCAAAGTTTTTGCAGGGATGGGTGCCGAGGAGGTGATAGCCTTAATCGGTCCCTCAAGCGTCAGGCAAGGACTGGCCAGGCAGTGGGGTTCGCTTTGGTCTTATCGTTTTGATAACACGCGTTGTCTGTGGTTTCAAATCGAATGGGACGCTCAGATGAAAGTCAGAAGCGCCGGATACGGCATTCCACCGGAGTGCCTGCGACCTGGGCGATAGTCCATCGACCGCCCGCTTCACTTAAACGCTCAAGGGGCTCATCGCGTAGGATGCAAACATCAGCGCGGGCAAACAGCTGATCCAGGTCCAGAAAAAACGGTTCAACCCAAAAAACCAGAAGACAAGCCCATGGAAAACCAAAGCGATCGCGCAAGCGACGATGGCGACTTGCGGATGAAGCAAGAGGCAAGGCATGCTGCACTCCCAAAGGATAAAGCTCCAGCTGACTGCCATCGAAACCGATCGACGACGAAAAAGGCTTCTTGGCTGCAAAGGTCCGTAGATCGCATGATTTAAAAAATGGATCAAAGCGCGACCATCACGCCAGGCCTTTTCGCGCAGCTTCACAGCGCCTGAGATCACATAAGCGCTAAGGCTTTGAATCACGATAAACCACAGGCTTATCCTGTGACCAAGGTCAGATTCGGGCCGATCAAAAAGCTGCGCGCTGAGGTTGAAGGTTTCGCCGATCATCAAGGCGTTGAGCAGACTCAAGGTCATGATGTCGCTGCCACCGTTGAGTGCGCCGCGCCATCGGACCATCATCAAGACCTGGCTGACCCACAACATCAGCAGACTGCATGCCCTAAGACCATCGTTTGCGATCCCACCAAGCATCAGCAAGGCACAAAGGGTCCGCAACAGCAACAAGCGGTTGAGGCGTTGCGGATCGAAGCACCAGGCAAGCAAGCGAAAACTTCGAGGCCACAAGGCCTTGAGATCGTGGCCCAGCACATGCCAGGCAAAACAGGGTTCAGCCAGGGTGTCCTTGATCAACTTGCGGTCTTCAAAACTGAAAAGGATGAGTGCCAGGGCAAGCAGCGACTGACATGCAAGCAGTGCTGAATGCGGGTCCGCGAGCGCGGTCATCCGGTCAGTCCGTAGCCTTCGGCTTTGCCCTGGGCTTGCGTACGGGTGGGTGCTGAATGTTCAGACCATGATATCGGTGCGGAAAGTAGAACCAAGCGCTCATCCTCAGCCGCGATGGGTTCATCGCAGAGGTCGCAGCTTGATACATCGCATGGGGGTTCGATCCAGGGGTCGATCGATGGGGCGATCGATGGGGCGATCAAGGGGTCGATCAGCAGCAATCTGAACTGCATACCGTGAGCTTTTTCGTCACGCAAACGAACAAGCGAATCGGCGAAACCTTGAACGCTCTGATAAGCACTACGATCAAGCAAGGCTTCATTGCTCAGTTGCTGATCGCCCAGTTCGAGGGCGAGCTGATCGATCAGACTTTGCTGAAAAAGTTGCGCACTCGCTTGCGGCTGGAAAAATAGCCCATGCCAGGAGCGCTTGCTGCGGGGTTGAAAGCTTTGCCAGCGCGACCAGTCGGCATCGCCTTGAAGCGCACGAATCTGCAAAAGCGGTCGATGGCCGATCCGGTCAAAAAAATGCCAGCTCGGGAAGAAACCCCGCAGCAGGCTCATCCATGGGCTCTGGGCCTGTCTGCCCCGCCATCGCATGGCCGCCCACAACACGAGCCCATAGCCCGCGATGACAAGGAGGGCAATCAGCGTTTCGCTAGACAAGCAGCATGCCACCATCGACCAGGATCGACTGCCCGGTCATGGCCTTGGATTCGTCGCTTGCAAGCAGCACCGCAAGATGGGCTATCTCTTCGGGCTGCAGCATGCGGCCTATGGGAATTCTCGAAAGCGTGGCTTGGACGATCGCTTCAACATCGGCGCCCGAGACCTTCGCGTAGCCTTTTTTCAGGTCTTCAACCATATCGGTCTGGACAAAGCCCGGGCAAATCGCATTCACACGAACACCCGATGCTGCGGTTTCAAGCGCCACGCAACGCGTGAGTCCGACCACCGCATGTTTGCTGACGTTGTATGCGCTTTGATGACGCGAACCCCATTTGCCGGCGGTCGACGCGATGTTGATGATGCTGCCTGCGCTGCGCCTTTGCATGCCGGGTAAAGCCGCTTGCATCAAATGCAGGGTCCCGAAAAGATTCACATCGAGCAGCGCTTGAAAATCCTCAGGTTCGTTGTCAAGAAATGCGCCGGAACGATAAATTCCGGCGTTATTGACCAAAACGTCTACCCCGCCCCAGCTTTCTTCAAGCTTTTGGACCGCATCAAAGCAGGCTTTGCGATCGCGAACGTCTGCTTGAATGCACAAGCAGCTTGATTGCGGGAGCCCGCAGGCTTGAGTCAGTTCATCAAGCGCGTCAAGCCGGGTGGCAAGCAGGGCGAGGCTTGCACCTTCGCGTGCAAAGGCAAGCGCGATGGCGCGTCCGATGCCGCGGCTTGCACCGGTAATCAGCGCTCGCTTGCCCGCAAGCCGCTGAACCATGAATCACTTGGCCCGATAGTTATCATGGCAGTCTTTGCAGCTGGCGCCGGTAGCGCTCACTGCTGCCTTGAGGTCATCGAGCTTCCCGGTGCCGGCAGCGGTCTTGAGCTTGCCTACTTCAACCAGAAACTTGTCGTTGACCAGCTTGAATCCATCCTTGTCTTTCCAGATCTCGGGCTTGGCCTTGGTGTCACCCTTGTCGGTGCCTTCGCCAAAGGCGGCCCAGGGTAGCACTGCCATGTTGGCTACGATCGCGGCGTTTTCGGCAGCCAACTTGGCATCATAGGGGGCCTTGCCCTGTGCCATTGCGGCCAGGCGTGCAAAATGCTGCTGCATCACAAACAATGCATTTTTGCGATACTTGATCGCATCTTCAGGCTTTGCAAACTGTGCCTGGGCTTGCGAAGCAAGCGCAAGGCTGAGGCTGCACAGCAGCAATCCCAGGGTGCGCTTAAAGGGTGATGGCTTGACTGAGCGAAGGGCTGGGCTTTGGGTTGAGATCATGGCATTGACTCCTTGGGATGAACGATGGACGCGAAAGATCAACAGCTGAATGATCGCATGCAAGTACCTGCTTCGTCGTTAAGCCAGCCTGTTTCGGTCTGGGATTGGCCGATTCGCTTGTTTCACTGGCTGCTCGCTTTTGCGGTGACGGGTCTGGTGCTGACCGGGCTCAAAGGCGGTGATGCGATGCAGCAGCATGCGCTTTTAGGCTACACGGTGCTCGGACTGCTGAGCTTTCGGCTGCTATGGGGATTGGTCGGTTCACGAAATGCCCGTTTTCGTCATTTCCTGGCTTCGCCTGCCAAGGCTTGGGCTTACCTGCGTTTAACACGCGATGAAAAGGCACGCTGGATCGGACACTCGCCGCCCGCGGGCTATGCGGTCATGCTGATGCTCGGTTTGCTCATGCTCCAGGCCCTCACAGGGCTGATTGCCGATGATGAGATCGCTTTTTCAGGACCCTTTGCTGCTTCGGTACCCGGGGCATGGTCTGCCTGGGCCACCTGGTATCACAAAACCGTCGGCAAACCGGCCTTGCTGCTGATGATTGGCCTGCATCTGGTTGCCATCGCTTATTACGCAGTCGTCTTGCGCATTCCTTTGCTCGGCGCGATGATTTTCGGGAGCCGAGAGATCGAGAAGTAAGCCGCTCGATTGGGGAATCGGCTCGAGCCTTGCCTCGCCTTCAGTCTTTGCGGGCTGAAAAAGCCATCTCCATCAAGGCCTCAAGCGGCACGATGCGCAAGGCTGCCTCATGGGTTGCCTCCAGAATCACCGGTGGGGCAAAGCCTGCCTCGTAAGCCTGAAGCCAACGCGATGCGCAAACGCACCAGCGATCACCGGGTTTGAGCCCGGGAAATCGGTATTGCGGCAGTGGGGTCGACAAATCGTTGCCCACGGATTTGGAAAAGCTCAAAAAGCCTTCGCTCAGCTTGCAGCATACCGTGTGACTGCCCAGATCCTGCGGGCCGGTCTCACAGCATCCGTCGCGAAAAAATCCTGTGACCGGGTCGTAGGAACAGGCCATTAAAGCTGTTCCGAGGACATTGATGGAACCGTGAATGCTCATGGCTAAATCCAAAGGCTTGCTTGTTTGATCGCTGCATGCTCTCATAAAAAACATCGCGGACCGGTCAAGGCCACGATAGGGGGTGTCCATGAAGTTCAGTAAGGAGAAGCTGCAATGCAACGCTATGATTATGTGATCGTAGGCGCTGGATCCGCCGGGGCCGTGCTTGCCTCGCGCTTGAGCGAGGATCCGTCGCTACAAATCCTGCTTATCGAAGCTGGCGTCGAAAGCCATCCCTACACCCGCATGCCCTTGTCCTTCGGACTTTTGATCGACAAGCCCGATGCCAACTGGCTTTACGAGTCCGAGCCCGAGCCCAACACCGCCCATCGCAAGATTCCAGTGCCCAGAGGCAAGATCCTGGGCGGCTCAAGCGCCATCAATGGCCTGGTCTGGGTGCGCGGTCAGCCCCAGGATTACGACACCTGGGAAAAAATGGGCGCGCGATCCTGGGGTTGGCGCGATCTCGCGCCGCTTTTTCAGCGCATTGAACACTTTGTCGACGGTGACGGATCAAACGGGCGCGGCCGCGATGGCCCGCTGAAAGTCACGGTGGTGTCCGACCAGAATCCGCTCTACGACGCCCTCTTTGATGCAGGCAAGGCAGCGGGCTACCCGGCCAACCCGGACTACAACAGCATCAACCAAGAAGGGGTGGTGAAGACCCAAGCCTCGATTTATCAGGGCAGACGCATGAGTGTGGCGCACTGCTATTTGGAGCCTGCCCGCAATCGACCGAATCTGCACATCGTCACGCAAGCCCATGTCAGCAGGATTGTGCTTGAGGGTAAGCGCTGCACCGGTGTGCGTTATCAGCGTGGCAACGAAGTCTTCACTGCACTCGCTCACGAGACGGTGCTTTGTGCGGGCGGCGTTGCCACACCGCAGTTGCTTGAGCTCTCGGGCATCGGCAATCCGCAAATTCTCCAGGAGCAGGGTATCGCGGTTCTCCATGCCTTGCCCGCAGTGGGCGAGAACTTCCGCGATCACCTGAATGCGCGCATCGTCTGGCGGCTCAAGGATCCTCGGGTTTCTTATAACCATATGGCCCGAGGACTTGGCGCCATCACGCAGATGATGAAGTACATCACCTCGGGAACAGGATTCATGAGTTTGCCTTCTGCGCCAATGCTTGCCTTTCTGAAGACGGACCCTGCGATGGCAAGCCCCGATGTGCAAATGCATCTGGTGCCTTATTCGATCAAAGATCCAAAAACAAGAAAGTTACAAGATTTTCCGTCGATGACTATTTCCTGTTATCAGTTGCGTCCCGAAAGCCTTGGGTCGATTCACATTCGCTCGGCTGATCCATTCACCCAACCGGCAATCCGATTCAACTTCTTGTCCGATCCCATCGATCAAAAAGCGATGGTTGACGGCTTTCGCATGATGCGCAGCATCGTGGCTGCTGCGCCGATGAATCCATACCGTGACGTCGAATTCGCACCGGGTGAGCATGTGCAATCGGATCAGGACATTCTTGACTGGATCAGGGCCAATGCGCACACCGCCTATCATCCGATCGGCACATGCCGGATGGGAACGGGTTCTGACTGCGTGGTTGACCCGAAGTTACGCGTGCATGGCTTGGCCGGATTGCGCGTGGCTGATGCGTCAATCTTTCCCACCATGCCCTCGGGCAACACCAACGCACCGGCAATCATGGTCGGCGAAAAGGCAGCAGACATCCTCAAGGCCAGTCAGGTTTTGCAAAAGCGCATCCAAGGCGAGCTCGAGGTGGCCTGATCGGGCTCACGACGAAGCGGCACGGACAGATAGCCTCCTCATCGATGGGACCCCAACGCATCATCTGTCTGACCGAAGAAAGCACCGAATGGCTTTATTTGCTGGGTGAGGCCGAGCGCATTGTCGGCATTTCAGGCTATACCGTCAGACCCAAGCAGGCGCGTCTGGAAAAGCCTCGTGTCTCTTCCTTTCTCGATGGTAAGCAGGACAAAATCCTTGCGCTCAAACCCGATTTGGTGATTGGGTTTTCAGACATGCAAGCGGCACTTGCCGACCGGCTGATACGCGCAGGGCTGAATGTCTGGATCACCAATCAGCGCAGCATCGAAGAGATTTTTCAAACGATGTCAATGCTGGCAAGTCTGGTCGGTGCGCAAGAGCCTGCTGCACGATGGATTGATGCATGTCGCGAGCAGCATCGCCGCATCGCTGAGCAAGCGAAGGCCCGCGGACCGGCCTTGCGGGCCTATTTTGAGGAATGGGACGAGCCGATGATTTCGGCGATTCGCTGGGTTTCGGAATTGATGGCGATTGCCGGTGGGCAAGATATTTTCGAGGACTTATCGCGTCAATCGCTGGGCAAAGATCGCATCGTGACGAATGCGCAACAAGTCATCGACGCCAATCCACAAATCATTTTTGGGTCCTGGTGCGGTAAAAAATTTCGTCCTGAGCGGCTCAAGGCGCGCGAAGGATGGCACTTGATCGATGCGATTCGCGACGATCAGCTCTATGAGATCAAGTCGAGCGAGATTTTGCAGCCTGGTCCGGCTGCGCTAAGCGACGGCCTGGCCCGCATGCATCAATGCATTGGCAAATTCTGGTCTGAGACCAAAGAAAATTGATAGCGATCAAGTGTCGATCGCGATTTTCCTGCGCTCAGGCTTTGGCCTCGCTGCGGTACTGACCGCGCGCCTTCAAGAGCCCAATCGCCCGGTCTGGCCGGTTGGTGACAAGCCCGTCAATCTCGATGTCGAGCATTTGTTCCATGTTTGCAATCTCATCCACGGTCCAGGCAAGCACCTCCAAGCCAAGCTGATGAGCGATATCGATTTGAGATCGGTCTAAATGGGGATAAGAGCAAGACCAATGGGTGCCGCCTGCAGCCTTAATCATGTGCGGGATCGAATGGAACTGCCGGAGCTGAAAGCCTGCGGTCCAGGCTGAGTCAGAACCATCCGCCGCTTTGAGGTTGTTGATCGACGGGTAGGCTGTGGTGAGATAAACGGTTTGTACGCCCGGCGCAAGGCGCTGCACCCTTTGCAAGCTGCGCCAGTCAAAAGACAGCACCTGGACGCGGTCGTTTAAGCGGTAGCGGGCAATCAAGTCAAGCAGGGCATCGACCATAAGCTCGGGTGGCGGTGTAAAGCTCGGTCTGAGCGGTGAAACTTTGGTTTCGATTGCAAATCGGATGTGATGGGCGCCGCTTGATTGAACCCAATCGAAAAGATCCGAGAGCCTGGGAATGCGGAGATCTTCCATCGGCTGCTGATCGGGATAGCGTGATGCATAGCGGCTTTTCGGGTTTAAGGCACCGACTTGATACTGCTGCAAAGCGCTGTAGGTCAAATCAATGATTCGGGGTCCGCGGCCCTGCAAAAACATGCCATCTGGCCCTCGGGTGATATCCGGGTTCAAGTCCGGATCATGACTGATCACGATTACGTCGTCCTTGGTCATGACGATATCAAGCTCAAGGGTGTTCACGCCAATCGCAAGCGCTCTGGCAAAAGAGGGCAGGGTGTTTTCTGCAATCAGACCGGCAGCGCCTCGGTGGCCTTGCAAGTCTACCCATCGCCTTTGATACGCCCGCTCGGCCGTTCGGGACGCAGGCTGCGCAGTTGGTGCACGGACTGCGGCCAAAGCGCTGAGCATTGAAACGCCCAGGGGCTTGAGTAAGCTGCGCCGCGTAAAGAACGTGCTATTCATGGGACTGGCTGCCAGAAGAGGAGTTGGTCACGATGATAAGCCTGCAAAGCGCAAGCACAGTGTTGGACTCGATGCTTTTTAAGGATAGCTTTGGCACGCCGGCGATGCGGTCGATTTTTAGCGATCAAGCGGCGATGCACTATTGCATTGCGGTTGAAATTGCGTTGGCACAAGCGCAGGCGCAGTGTGGGCTCATTCCCTTCAAGGCGGCAGAGACGATCGCCGCATGCTGCCGCTCTGAGGCGCTCGATTGGGAGCGCTTGAAGTCAGAAACCGAGATCGTTGGCTACCCGATTTTGCCGCTTGTGCACCAGTTGGTTGACATGTGTGGGGAAGCTGGCGGCTATGTGCACTGGGGCGCAACCACCCAGGACATCATGGATAGTGCGCTTATTCTGCAATTGCGCGATGCGATCGATTTGTTGGAACATGACCTGCTTGCAGTACGAGCCACGCTTCAAGCGCTGGCAAGCAAGCACCGCGACACGGTCATGGCCGGACGCACACACTTGCAGCAGGCCTTGCCGATCAGCTTTGGACTGAAAGCTGCGGTCTGGCTTGGTATGCTTGATCGGCAGCAGCAGCGCTTGAACGAGTTAAAACCGCGGCTACTGGTCGGGCAGTTTGCAGGTGCCGCAGGCACGCTCGCGTCGCTGGGTGACCAGGGACTCGAGGTGCAGTCTGCCTTGATGAAAGCGCTTGGACTCGGCGTTCCAACTGTAACCTGGCATGTGGCGCGCGATAATCTGGGCGAGGTGGTCAACTGGCTTGGCCTGCTCACCGCCAGTCTTGGGAAGATCGCCTTCGATGTGATCTTGCTTGCCTCAACCGAAGTTGCCGAGCTTGCCGAACCTTTTGTCAAAGGACGCGGCGCGAGCAGCACCATGCCGCAAAAGCGCAATCCGATCAGCAGCGAACTGATACTCGCATCGGCCAAGGCGGTCAGGCAACACGCCGGCTTGATGTTGGACGCTATGGTTCAGGACCTGGAGCGCGGCACCGGTCCCTGGCATGCTGAGTGGATTGCGATTCCGCAGAGCTTTATGCTGAGTGCCGGGGCTTTACACCAGGCTGCCTACATGCTTGGGGGGCTCGAAGTCGATGCGCAGCGCATGCGCAAAAACCTTGATCTCACCCAAGGCCTGATCGTGGCTGAGGCGGTGATGATGGGGCTTGCACCGCATATCGGTCGGCAACAAGCGCACGATCTGGTCTACGATGCCTGTCGTGCCTGCCATAGCCAGGGCGGTACGCTCTTTGAGCACTTGTACGCACATGCGGTGATCCGCGACAGTCTCAGTGAGTCGCAATGCCTGGCCCTCACCGATCCGACGCGCTATCTCGGTAGCGCCGCTGCGATGGTTGATCGTGCCTTGCAAGCATCGCTTGCCATCAGCGCTCAGCGGTAAACGCCGTCCCAGGGCTTGTCGTTGACCGATGCCGATTTGCCATCGGGGCTCACGGCCGGACGGTTCAAGGCAAAGATGTTTTCCTCACCCACGACGGCGTAATCCATGTAGCCCAGCCTGGCAATCGGACGCATCGCGGCAACATCAACCCGCCCGTCGCGCAGGTAGTCGTCATCGATATAAACACCGACGACCTGGCCAAACACCACGGTCCACAAGGAATCGCTCTGACCCTCGGGTGCTGGAAGGACAATGCTCTTCCAGAGTTTGCACTCCAGTGCAACCGGACTTTCGGCCACGCGCGGGGCTTTGACAAAGTGTGAGTTGGCCGGCGTGAGACCGGCGAGTTCGAATTCGTTGACCTCGGGTCCGACTGCAGCCGAACTCATATTCATTGCGGTACGCAGCGCATCGGTGGCGATCGAGCAGGTGAATTCGCCGGTTTCTTCAATGTTTCTCAAGCTGTCTTTTCGACCGCCAGAAGAAAAGACGACCATCGGCGGTTTATCGCTGACCGCGTTGAAAAAACTGTAGGGTGCAAGATTCAGAACGCCCTGCGTTGACCGGCTGGCGATCCAGCCTATGGGCCGAGGGACAACGACCGCCTTGAAGGGGTCGTGCTTCATGCCGTGCTGGTTATGGATAGTGTCGTAGTGCATTGAACGCTCGGATTTTTCGATGGATCTAATTATTTTGTATAGCTTTTGATGAGTTCGCGGGCCGACGCAAGCAACGCTTTACCGTCGGCGCCGCGCTTGGTCATTTCCTCGGCCCATTCATCGTCAAGCCGATCGGTCGCCTGACGCCACTTTTCAAGTTCGGCGTTTGGAATTTGATTAATTGTGTAGCCCTGGGTGGCTGCAAAAGTCGCCCGACCCGGCACATCATTGCCGGACTGGGTTCGGCCTAGGAAGGCTGAAAATTCGCGACCTGAGTTTTTGTCGATGACCGCTTTCAAATCCGCTGGTAGCGATTCGTATTTGGCTTTGTTCATCGGCACAACAAACACGGTGGTGTAAAGCGCCTCAAAGTTCCGATCGGGTTCGGCAACGTACTTGGTCAGTTCGTGCACCCGCAACCCTGGTGCGACTTCGTAGGGAATCACCGCGCCGTCAATCACACCTTTGGAAAGCGCTTCGGGTACTTGAGGCACCGGCATGCCAACCGGTGTGGCGCCAAGCATTGCAAGCATCTTGTTGGTCAGACGCGTGGGGGCTCGCAGCTTCATGCCCTTGAAATCAGCCAAAGTCTTGATCGGTTTGTTTTTTGTAAAGATATTGCCAGGCCCGTGGACGTGGACGGCCAGCAACTTGACCTGCGAGAACTCATCCATCGCATGCTTTTGCACAAAGTCCCAGGCCGCGCGACTTGTCGCTTCGGCATTGGTCATCATGAAGGGCAACTCGAAGATTTCGGACTTGGGAAAGCGACCTGCTGAATAACCGGCCACAGTCCAGACAACATCGGCCACGCCATCTTTTGCCTGATCAAAAAGTTGCGGTGGCGAACCGCCCAGTTGCATCGCTGGAAAGATTTGGCACTGCAAGCGATTGTTTGAATCCCTGGCAAGATTCGCGCACCAATCGGCAAGCATCTTGGTGTGCTGAATCGATTGGGGTCCGAGAAAGTGATGAACTTTCAAAGTGATGGTTTGCGCCGTGGCGCTTGCCGAAGTGGCCAGGATGGCAAGCCCTAAAGTCCATGTTGCCAAGCGAATCGTCATTGTTCTGTCTCCTCGTTGAATCGGTAAAGAGACCGGATCATGGCATGAGTGGGCTGGAATCGTCCATTCTTGCACCGGATTTACCTGGGTTCGCCAAGCCGGCAGAGCCCAAGCTTTGCCCAAACAAACCTCAAGGCTTAGAGCAGGCTTGGGCCATACAGGGCACAATATCGGTCCTCACGCCGCTTTTCGGTGTTTCAACAAGACTCTGGAGTCGGGCGAATGATTGCAGCAATTGTCATGATCTTGATCCTTGTGGCTGCGCTTGCCGCATGGCTGGGATTTCGTGCCGGTTATCGGCGCGGCTGGATGACCCGCGATCAGCAACAATCGATTGAAAGCTGAAAAACGGCCA
>Ga0214921_10000574_pt1 | contig 67947 bp, 58 predicted proteins | sample LL1505_MetaG_FD_177992 | JGI IMG/M metagenome (GOLD analysis project Ga0214921, IMG submission 177992) | Freshwater microbial communities from Lake Lanier, Atlanta, Georgia, United States - LL-1505 | ecosystem: Environmental > Aquatic > Freshwater > Lake | place: USA: Georgia | collected... | reverse complement strand
TCAAAACCCTGTCTTCAGAACAACAAGGAGCCGGATTTACTAACTTCTGAGTGGTAAGGAAACTGGGTCAGGGTCAGGAGCCGGATTTACTAACTTCTGAGTGGTAAGGAAACTGGGTCAGGGTCAAAAGGAATTTAAAACTTATTCGAGAATAAAGTTCGGGAATTACAAACGCTAAAAATGTGTGTATGTCCTAAAAAACTGGTCCTGCTGTAAGAGCAACCCCAACTGATGGCCCCACCCCCACCCCCCTTGGGGGTCCTATGGGGGGTAGGGTAGCAACCCGGCCATTATTGATGGGGGTGGCAGTTAGGAAAGCTCTTTGATCTACAAACTCTATGCTTAGAGAATTTATGGCATACGCAATGGCATACAAAAACGAAAAAAGCCCCATAAGGGGCTTATTCATTGGTGAACTGGCGGAAGCGGTGAGATTCGAACTCACGGGCCCTTTCGAGCCGCCGGTTTTCAAGACCGGTGCAATCGACCACTCTGCCACACTTCCTGCGGGGGAAATTGTAACCTTGTTCTGTCGCGAATGAGAAGTAGGACAGAACTTGGGCTTAAATTAATGTTCATCTGACCCCAATTTATCTTGACGGTTAATCAAGCGCCACAGTTGTTTCTCAGACTCCGTGAGCATGTCGGGTTTGGCCATCGATTGTTTCAATGCATCGGCATCGCCTAGCAAATTGAGTTGCCTCACCTGGCCCAGCAAATACTTGAAGTGCTCTACGGCATGGTCGGGGTTGGCCGCAATTTTGTGCAAGGGCAAGATCGACACATCGTCCATTAGCTCGCGTTCTCTTTTGGCCTTTTCGACCAAACGCCTGAGGTCATCATCTGTTAGGTGGAGACGTTTGCTTTCTGCTTTGATGAAGGCAGCTTCTTCATCGTCAATCTGGCCATCTGCAAGCATTTCATAGATGGTGTTGACCAAAGCTTCGCGGTCCGATTTGAGTTGGTCAGCAAATGCTGCAGACAAGAGGGCGGCAGGAATGGCAAAAATACCAATGCCAATCAGGGCCAAAACAATGGTCATGGCACGACCGGCTGGTGTGACGGGGGAGATATCGCCATAACCCACCGAAGCCAATGTGATGACCGCCCAATAGATCGATTGGGGAATATTTTCAAACTTGTCTGGCTGGGCTTCGTGCTCAAACAGATAGCCCAAGCTGGCCGTCATGACCACCAGCAACAACATGATGAAGGCTGAAGCCGCCATGACCGGCCATTCGCGTGCAATCACTTGAGACAAGGACTTGGTGGCACCGGTGTATCGCGTTAATTTCAACAGCCTGAGTAATCGGAAGACTCGCATAAAGCGCAAGTCAAACAAATGGTGCAAGAAAACTTCCAAGAAGAAAGGTGCAATGGCCAACAGGTCGATGATGGAGGACGTTGACTTGGCCTGTTTTAAGCGACCCGTCAGAGCCTTTTGGAAACCTGGCTCCTCGACGCAACAATAAAGTCGCAAACAATATTCAATGGTGAAGACACTGACCGCGATCGCATCCAAGATGAGAAATTCTAGATTGAGCAGGTAGTGAATGCTTTGAACGGACTCCAAAATGACCGCCAAAACCGAGATGATCACCCAGATCACAATGAAGGTGTCAAACAACTGATGCAACTGGCCACCGTAGTCACTGGGGAAGACCAAGGCGTGAATTCTTTGTCTGAAAGTTCTGCCTTTGTTGGCCTTGATAAATTCTTTGTAAGCTGGAATCAAGACCCTGAATAATTTCAAGATTCGCAGCAACCTCAAGGATCGCAAAAATCGCAAATCAATCGAAATAAAAGCCTGCAGGAAAAAGGGCAGGATGGCGACCAAATCGATCACTGCAAAAGGACTTGTGACGTAGCGCCCTCGTGCAAAACGATACTTTTTGAACTCCTCATCCTCGGGCGCCAGATAGAACCTTAAGATGTATTCAATTGAGAAGACGATGACGGAGAGAATGTCGAAAAAATGAAATAGTTCCTGGTTGGGTTCAAAGACAGCCGGAACGTGCTCAAACACCAAAACAAAAAGATTGGCAACAATCAAGAGCCCTATCCATTGGTCAATGCTTTTTTGGTGGTTGCCTTCAATGTGAGGATCCAACAGCCATGAATAAAGCCATTTTCTTAACGGTAAATCACTAGATATGTCAACTTCTTTGTCAAGAAGTTGGGATTCAATGTTTTTTTCTGACATGGTGAATCCCTTTAAAACTCGAACTCGTCAACTTTGATGGCATAGCCACCTTTGTCGCAAACGGTTAATTTCAAACTGGTTTTGGTATCAATGGCGTCTATGTCAAGCATCTGAGAAGCCACCGTGGGTATGGCAGAGCCTGGCGGCGTGGGAACTATTTTCTCTAGCACCATGTTGCCGTTGGTCGAGCTGTCCTTCGGGTCGCACTTGGCGATGAACGTCAAGGGCTCGCCCGTGAAAGCGTTGCGAAGTCCATTGAGTTCCTTCACGTTGTCCATGATGGCCGTAAAGCACTCGCCCCAGCGCTTTCTTTCCATGGCGCTGGCTGCGCAATTTTCTAAAGCAAAGTCTTCTTTGAGGCGCGGCTCGCTGTTCTCCTTGAGCCATTTCGCCCATGCCTCGGCATTTTGTTTGGTGACTTCGTTTTTGTAGCCTTCTTCGTGCGACAAAACGCCAACCCATGCCACGCACACTAAGACACCGGCCAAGAAAATCAGAAAGAAGGTGTCCCAAATATTGGGGTAGCCAGACACCGCAGTTTCGGGCTTGGAAGCCTCATTGGATGATGTTGATTCGCTCACTTCTGTTACTCCCTGTTTCGATGCCATTCCTCAAAATGCCCAGCAGGCAATTCGATTTAAGGGTGAATCGTATGGATTCGGCTCGAAACGTCAAGCCTTTAGCGAGAATAACTCACTCGTTGTTGGTGCTGCGGTGCGCCCAAGCGGTGGTGTGCTTCTCAATGTAACTAAAAAGCTCGTACATCACCATGGCCATGGCGCCCACCACCACCAAGCCAGAAAAGGCCAAGCCCATTTGCATGGCCGAGCCAGCAGAAATAAGCAAATAGCCAATGCCTTCGTTGGCAGCCGTCATTTCAGACACGGTGGTGCCCACAAAGGCCAACGTAATGGCCACTTTGAGAGATCCAAAAAAATAAGGCATGGAGCGGGGCAGGCCCACCTTGACCAACACATCCCAACGCTTGGCGCCTAAAACGCGCAACACGTCTTCGAGTTCAGGCTCCAGTGTGGCCAAGCCCGTGGCAATGTTGACCATGATGGGAAAGAAGCTAATGAGGAAAGCTGTGAGAATGGCTGGCCCGATGCCAATGCCAAACCAGACCACCAAGATAGGCACAAAGGCGGCTTTGGGCAGCGCATTAAAGGCTGTCATGAGCGGATAGACCGCCGCATAAGCCAAGCGAGAGCTGCCAATGACAAAGCCCAACAACACGCCCACGACAATGGCAATGCCAAAGCCGGCCATGGTGACCCAATAGGTACGCCATGCATGTGCCGCAATCACGCCGCTGAATTCAATGGTTTGTTGGGCGATGCGATAGGGGCTAGGGAAAATAAACTCGGAGACATTGAAGAAGCTGCAGGCAGCTTGCCAAATGACCAAGGTGAGCACCAACAAGATCCAAGGCGCGGAAGATTCAAGCGTTTTTTTGTTCACAACAGTTTCTGCTTAGGGGTTGATGACGGCACCCGTTTTGCGAATGGCACCAATGTGGCCACGCAGCTCGTGAACAATGGCAGTGAACTCGGGGGTGTAAGTGATTTCCAAATCGCGCGGACGGGGCAGGTCTATTTCGCGCTTCACCACAAATCTGCCTGGGCTCTTGCTCATGACATACACGGTGTCTGCCAAGAAGACCGACTCACGCAAATCGTGCGTGACCAAAATGACATTGAATTTTTGTTCGGTCCAGAGGTCTCGCAAAATGCACCACAGCTCTTCACGGGTGAATGCATCGAGCGCGCCAAAGGGCTCGTCGAGCAACAGCATTTTGGGTTCATGAATGAGTGCACGGCAAATGCTGGCGCGCTGTTGCATTCCGCCAGACAGCTGCCAAGGGAACTTGTCTTCGTAGCCACCCAAGCCAACCGTCTGAAGCAACTTGCGAGCGCGCTCAATGAATTCAGGCTTGCGTTGTTTGAATTGGGAACGGTAAGGCTCGACAATTTCCAAAGGGAGCAAGACATTGTCCAGCGTGGTTCGCCAAGGTAACAAGGAAGGCGCTTGAAAGGCCATGCCGCTGATTTTTAAGGGGCCTGTGACGGGCATACCGTCCACCATGATTTGGCCCTTGCTGGGTTTTTTCAAACCCGTGGTGAGCTTCATGAAGGTGGACTTGCCGCAGCCCGAGGGCCCCACAATGGCAATGAACTCGCCCTGTTTGACCTGCAAGTTGATGTCTTCAACGGCAAAGTGATTTTGGGCCAACAACTCGTCGTTGTAGGCCAACCAAACATTTTGAAAATCAACGAAATTTGCAGTACTCAAAACAGGTCGCCTTGTTCAATCGTTTACTTTTTGGGCTTGGGCAAGATGTCGAGTTCTTTGGCGCTAGGCAAGAAAGAACCATTCCAAATGTCGTCGGCCTTCACACGGGTTTTGGTGTTGAAAGCATCAGACACTTGCGAGGCCATCAGTGACAAACGAGGTCCTTTGATTTGACCAAAGCCTTCTTCGCGAGCGGAGGGGCTGTTGATGACGGTGTCGATGGCCAATTGCAAGCGGCGTGTTTCGAGTTCGACATTGATGATGCCGTCACGCGCCTTGACATCGCCAATGGCGGCTGCTGGGTTGGTGATCACGTCTTTGGCACCCTTGGTGAACGCGGTCAAGAAGGCTTTCAAGGCGGCAGGGTTTTCCTTGATCAGTTTGGGTGAGGCGATGATGGCGTTGCCATACAACTTCACGCCAAAGTCGGGGTATTGCATGATCACCACCTCGTCGGCCTTCACGCCGCGAGCTTCAATGTTCAAGAGCGATGTGAAGGTAAAGCCCGTGATGGCATCGACATCACCGCGGACCAGCATGGTTTCGCGCAGGGGTGGGTCCATGGCGGTCCAAGCCACGGTGCCAATGTTGTTGGCTTTTTGGAAGATGGGGAAAGCACGGCGACCCGCGTCGAACACAGGTGCACCTAATTTTTTACCAGCCAGATCGGCTGGGGTTTTGATGCCCGACTTTTTCAAGGCCATGACCGATGCTGGCGTGTTGTTGTAAACCATCATGACGGCCACAGGCTTGTTGGGCGCATCGGGGTTGTTGGCATGGAACTCCATCAGGGCTGCCAAGTCGGCAAAGCCCACGTCGTAACTGCCGGAGGCCACACGCGTAACAGCGCCACCCGAGCCGTTGCCAGCGTCGACCGTCACATCGAGCTTGGCGTCTTTGAAGTAACCCTTGGCAACAGGTGTGAGGAAGAAAGCCGCAGGACCTTCAAAACGCCAGTCGAGTTGAAATTTGAGGGGGGTGGTTTGCGCAGAGGCTAGGCCCACGGTGGCTACCGCCAAAAGTGCTGCGGTGGTTTTGAGCAAAAAGCGTTTTTTCATGGGAACTCCGATTGAGTGGGTCTTAAATCTTCAAGAAAACTAGCAATAACGGTGCCATTGTGTAGGGCTTGAAAGTGCCTTTGTTTTGCAAAGTATCGATAGTTTAGTGCCTTTAAAGCCACGTAGAAACCCGAGGTTGCACCAATTGGGTTCAGTGCATTTGCAAGAGGTCCAAAAGGGTGCGCGCGATCACCTTGGTGGCTTTGCGCAGATCTTCTAAATTTAAACGTTCGTCGGCGCGCTTGGCATGAGACTCCAAGACGGTGCGGGGGCCAGCACCATAAATGACGCCTGGGATGCCGCGCTCGGCATACAGCCGAACATCCGTGTAAAGAGGGGTCCCCATGGCAGGAATGAGTTCACCAAAAAGTTCTTGGCCATGCTGTTGAATGGCCTGCACCAAGGGTGCATTGCCAGCCAATGGCTGCATGGCGTGGGCCAATAGCATGCGCTTGATGTCGATGTGAATTTGCCCATCGGCTGCACGACCTTGGTTGAATTCGTTCACCGCTTGGGCCATCACTTGCCTGATGTTGGCTTCGACCTCCGTGGGGTTTTCTTCCGGGATCATGCGCCGGTCCAGTTTGAACATCACCGTGCCTGGCACCACATTGGTATTGGTGCCGCCCTCGATGCGGCCCACATTCAAATAAGGGTGCTTGATGCCCGCGACCTTGGAGAGCACTTGCTGGTAGATTTTGTTTTGCGCGTACAGCTGATTCAAGATGTGCACCGCCCCTTGCAGGGCGTCCACACCGGTGTCTGGAATGGCCGCATGTGCCATTTTTCCGTGCACGGTAATTTCCATTTGCAAGCAGCCATTGTGCGCGGTCACCACTTGGTAGCTAAAGCCAGCTGCAATCATGAGATCGGGGTGGGTGTGGCCTTGGTTTAACAACCAGCCTGGCCCCTTTTCCCCGCCAAACTCTTCGTCGTAGGTAAAGTGCAATTCCACACTGCCTTGGAGGTTCAAGGAGCGTTGTTTTTGAACGGCCTCCAATGCGCGCAAGGCGAAGGTGAAGGTGGAAAAATCTGATTTGCTGACGGCTGTGGCGCGGCCATACATGTGGCCGTTTTCAATCTCGCCCGCATACGGCGGATGGATCCAGCCTTCGCCGGGTGGCACCACATCGCCGTGGGCATTGAGCGCAATGGTTTTGCCGCCAGCCCTAAAAGGCCGTCGCACAATGAGGTTGGTCAGAGAGCTCAGGCCGTAGGCTTTGACCTCATCTTCTGGGACCTCAAACTGCTCGGCAACGTAACCAAATTGAGACAGCAAGGCTGCGGTTTTTTGAGCATGCGGTGTGTTGTTGCCGGGCGGCGTGTCGGTGGGCACTTGAACGAGCGCTTGCAAAAATTGAACTTGCTCGTCAAAGTGCGCGTCGATCCATTGATCAAGGTCGTGGTAGGTTTGTGGGGCTGTCATGGGGTGTGAAGCTGACGTTTCGATTTCAGGCGGCATCGAGTTGCAACAACAGATGGGCAAAGGCCTCCACACACAGTTGCATGTCGTCGCAGGTGGTGGACTCCAGGGGGTTGTGGCTGATGCCAGAGTTTTCACCCCGCACAAACAACATGGCTTGAGGCATCATTTCATGCAGCTTCATGGCGTCGTGGCCCGCGCCACTGGGCATCACAAATACAGGCACGCCCAAGTGGTGAAGGGCCTTTTCCCAACGTTGTTGCCAGGCGCTGTCGCTTGGAGCCGCTGGCACACTCAAAATACGTTCTGTGTGGCAAACCACACCGCGGCGCTCGCTAATGTCCTGAATGGCTTGAAGCACATCGCGCTCTAAGGCAACGCGCTGCGCATCGATGGGGGCGCGCATGTCGATGGAAAAATCACATCGGCCCGGCACCACATTGATGGAGCCGTTGGGCACTTGAAGTTGACCAATGGTGGCCACTGAATCGCCGTCCGCCGCTGCACGTTTTTCTATCCAGAGCGCCAGTTCAGCCAATGCACTCACCGCGTCACGCCTTCTGTTCATGGGCGTTGTGCCTGCATGGCAGGCCATGCCTTGCATGCGGCACAAGTAGCGCACACTGCCATTGATGGAGCTCACCACGCCCAAAGGCAGGTTCAGCTCGTTGAGCACAGGCCCTTGTTCAACATGCACTTCTACAAAGCCCACATAGTCGGAGGCATTGCGCTTGATGTCTGCGATGTCCTTCACTTGAAGGCCAGCAGCGTGCATGGCGTCTTGCATGCTGATGCCATCGGCATCAAGTTGCGTGAGCCATTGCGTATTGAATTGGCCCACCAAGGCGCCTGAACCAAAAAATGTGGCCTTGTAGCGTTGGCCTTCTTCTTCGGCAAAGGCCACCACTTCAATGCCCACCGATAATCTTTGGTGTTGCTGTGCCAGTTGCTGCACGCAGGCAATGGGCACATAAATGCCCAGCCGACCATCGTATTTGCCGCCATTGCGCACCGTGTCGTAGTGGCTGCCTGTGAGCACATACTTGGGCCCCGTGTTGGAAGCTTGGGGCAATGGATGGTAGCGACCCACCACGTTGCCCACGGCATCCACCCAGACCTCGTCAAAGCCTGCCGAAGCCATGGTCCGCTTGATGCTTTCGCAGCAAGCCCTGTGTGCCTCCGTCAGGTAAGTTACCGTCAATTGACCATTTTCTTTGAATCCAGGATCGCTGAACTGGGCCAAGTCTTCTTGCCAGTCCCACACTTGTTGACCCCATGTGGGTTGAATGCCTGTTTTGTCGTTCAACCTGATTTCGGCAATGCGGTGAATATTGCGCAAGCATTCTTGCAATTCAAAATCGGGGTGACCCTGCAGCCTTCTTTCAAAGGTCTCAATGATTTGCTTTTTGTGCAGTCCCAAGCCGCGAGGTCCGCGCACGGCCAAGATAAAAGGCCAGCCAAACTTGGCGTTGTAGGCCTGATTCAAGGCCTGAATTTTGTCAAATTCTTCTGGCGTGCATTGTGTCAAACCAGCTTGGTGTTGCTCGTGGCTCGATTCTGCTGTGAGCTCTTGTCGCACCATGGCTTTGCCGGCCAGTTCGGGGTGCGCTCGAACAAGCGCTACTTGGGCATCGTGTCCTGCATTTTTTAAAACCTCGCACATGCCATGCTTGAGATGAGCCCAAGATTGAAATGGCCTATTTTGAAGGGCCTGCGCTGCAATCCAAGGCGAGTGTTCGTACAAGCCCTCGAGCCAGAGAGCGGCCTCTGGCAGCGGCACTGTGTTCAACTGTTCTAGCGTCATCGACATAGGGTGTGTGGGGCTTAAGCTTTGAAGGGATGTGTTTGTTGCCAATGACGCGCAAGGTCTAAGCGCCTGCAAATCCAAACGTGAGCGTGTGCTTGTACGTGGTCTAAGAATTTTTGCAAGGCCGTGATGCGGCCTGGCCGCCCAAGCAGCCGGCAGTGCATGCCAATGCTCATCATTTTGGGCCGATTCAATCCTTCCGGATCGCCTTCTTTGTACAGTGCATCAAAGCTGTCTTTGAGGTAGTGGAAAAAAGGGTCGGCGTGCGAGAAGCCTTGAGGCAGTGCAAAGCGCATGTCATTGCAGTCGAGGGTGTAGGGCACGATCAATTGAGGCACCATGCTGCCGTCGGTTTTTTGAACTTTCATCCAAAAGGGCAGGTCGTCGCCGTAATAGTCGCTGTCGTATTCGAAGCCACCAAAATCGGCCACCAAGCGGCGAGTGCGCGGGCTGTCACGTCCGGTGTACCAGCCAAGGGGCCGCTCGCCCGCCAGGTTTTGAAGCATCGCCATGGCCTCAGCCATGTGAGCACGTTCAGTGGCTTCATCGATGTTTTGATAGTGAATCCACTTCAAACCATGGCAGGCGATGTCGTGCCCCAATGCTTGAAAGGCAGCCAGCACCTCTGGATTTCTTTGCAAAGCTGTGGCCACGCCAAAGACCGTGAGCGGCAATTTGCGTGATTCAAACTCACGCAGCAATCGCCATACGCCTGCGCGCGAGCCGTATTCGTAAATACCCTCCATGCTGATGTGGCGCTCTGGATAGGCAGCAGGGTTGAACATTTCTGACAAAAATTGCTCTGAACCAGCATCGCCATGCAAGACTGAATTCTCACCACCTTCTTCGTAATTCAACACAAATTGCACCGCCACGCGAGCTTGCCCAGGCCATTGGGCATGGGGTGGGTTGGGGCCATAACCTTGGAGGTCTCGGGGGTAAGGCGCCGTGCTGTCGTAGGTGGGGTGGGCTGAATGTGTCATGGCTTGGGCAATATGACAAAAGTGTATACACTTTTGGTTCAATTTAAAAAGGTCATGCCATGGGCTTGAGTACGCACGTCTTAGACACCATGCACGGCTGCCCTGCGGCCGGTATGCAGGTGAGCCTTTACACCACCGAAGGCCAATTTGCCACCTTGGTCAAAAGCTTCACTTTGAATGCCGATGGCCGCAACCCCGACGGTCTCCTGTATGACCATGCCCATTTGCTCAAAGGCACCTACCGGCTCACATTTGATGTGGCGGGGTATTTCAACGCCAAAGGCGTTTCATTGCCTGAGCCTGCGTTTCTCAATCTGGTCAGTTTGGATTTTGGTGTGGCAGATCCCAGCCAACATTACCATGTGCCCTTGTTGGTTAGCCCATGGAGCTATTCAACTTACCGTGGTTCTTGAAATAAAATACACCCTTTGACTCCCTCTCTACCCCCATCCTATTTATGAGCCAAGTGACCAACACTGTGCGTTTTGTGCTTGACGGCAAGATTGTCGAAGCCCAAGGCGAACGCCGCACCACCACCGTCTTAGATTACCTGCGCGAGCAACTTCATCGCACAGGCACCAAGGAGGGATGTGCAGAAGGCGATTGCGGTGCCTGTGTGGTCATGGTGGGTTCGCTCAATGCGGCGGGCCAAGGTGTCGACTACGTGCCGGTGAACAGCTGTATCCAACTTTTGCCCACCTTGGATGGCAAGTCGGTCAAAACGGTGGAAAGCCTGAAGAAGGCCGATGGCACATTGCACCCTGTGCAAAAAGCCATGGTCGATTGCCACGGTTCGCAATGTGGCTTTTGCACCCCCGGCATTGTCATGAGCTTGGTCAATTTGGTGCAAGTCAATCCATCCCCCAAGCGACAAGAAGTGAGCGACGCGCTCAGTGGCAACCTCTGCCGTTGCACGGGCTATGCGCCCATTTTGAATGCCGCTGCCAAAGCCTGCGAGCACAAAGCCAGCCTCAAATTGGACGATGCCGCCGATCTGCCCTTGCTCAAAGAAATTCGACGCGCATCCACGCCCACGCTCAGTTTGGAGGGCGACATCATTGTGCAGCCGGTGGTGCGCACGCGCAAAGGCAATGAGTTTGTGTCACCCGCCACCATTGCGGAAGTGGCCGACTATTTGGTCAAGCATCCCACCTCTACTTTGTTGGCTGGCAGCACCGAAGTGGGCTTGCAAGTGAACAAGCAATTTTCTCGCCCCGATCACATTGTGTATTTGGGCAATGTGGCCGAACTAAAGCAAGTGAAGAACACCCCTCAAGCTTGGCACATTGGCGCCGTGGTGTCGCTCACAGAAGTGGAAAACTTGGTGGCCAAGTCTTACCCTGATTTTGCAGAAGTGTTGCGCCGATTTGGTTCGCCCCCCATTCGCTCCACGGCCACCTTGGCTGGCAACATTGCCAACGGATCGCCCATTGGAGACACCATGCCCTGCCTCATGGCCTTGGGCGCCACGCTCACCTTGCGCCGTGCCGACAAAACGCGGACGGTGGCTTTGGACCAGTTTTACAGCGGCCTCAAACAAAGCGTGATGCAAGCAGGCGAGTTCATTGAAGCCGTGGTGTTACCTAAGCCACAAGCGGGTCAAGTGTTCCGCGCGCACAAAGTGAGCAAGCGTTTTGAACAAGACATCTCGGCCACCTGCGCGGCCATCTCCTACACCTTGAAGAGTGGCAAGTTGAGCGGCGTCAAATTGGCCTACAACGGTTTGGCGCCATCGCCTTGCCGAGCGCCAAAGCTTGAAGCGGTCCTTGAGGGCAAAGCGCCGGCCGATGTGCTGGCAACCGACCTCGATGTCGCCATTGCGGCCAGTTTTGTGGCGCGCGATGGCTTGCGCGCTACATGGGCTTATCGCTCTTTGGTGGCGCGCAATTTGGTGCTCGATTTCATTGAAGAACAAACACAACACACTTCGGAGGTGGCATAAATGAACGCGCCCATTTCATTGCACAATTTATTGCCCAAGTCTGGTATTCAGCAGGGCACCGATGTCATTCATGAGTCTGCACATTTGCATGTCACAGGCGGCGCCACTTTCACCGACGACATGCCCGAGTTGGCTGGCACGCTGTATGCCGCCATCGTCAAATCACCAGTCGCCCATGGCGAATTGATCGGCGACGGCATTGACCGTGAAGCCATCTTAAAAGAACACGGCGTGGTGGCGGTGTTCACAGCCAAAGACATCCCTGGAGAGAACAACTGCGGCCCCATCATTCACGACGACCCCTTTTTGGCTGCTGGCAAAGTAGAGTTCATTGGCCAAGCGGTGGCCGTGGTGGTGGCGCGCAACATGTTGTACGCCCGTGAAGCGGCTCACAAAGCCAAAGTCTTGCTCAAAGAATTGCCTGCTATTTTGACCATTGACGAAGCCATGGCGGCCCAAAGCTTTGTCATGCCGCCCAAAGGCATAACCCGCGGCAACGCCTCGGAAGCCATTGCCAATGCGCCTCGCAAGGTGAAGGGCAGTACCGAAACCGGTCAGCAAGAACAGTTCTACATGGAAGGCCAAATCACATACGCCGTACCCCGTGAAGATGGTCAGCTCACTTTGTACTGTTCTACTCAGCACCCCGATGGCAACCAGCGTGAAGCCGCCTCTGCCCTGAACCTCAGCACCAACGACGTGGAAGTCATTTGCCGTCGCATGGGCGGTGGCTTTGGTGGCAAAGAAGGCAATGCCAGCATCTTCAGCCAGAGCGCCGCGTTGGCCGCATTCAAGTTGCAGCGTCCCGTCAAGTTGCGCGTGAACCGCGACGATGACATGATGATCACCGGCAAGCGCCACGACTTCCGCATCGACTACGAAGTGGGCTACGACGACGAAGGCCGCATCTTGGGCGCCGACATCACGCTCATGTCACGTTGTGGTTACAGCACCGACTACTCTGGCCCCGTGAACGATCGTGCCTGTTTGCACATCGACAACTGCTACTACATCCCCAACTTGAAACTCATCAGCCACCGCTGCAAAACCAACACGCAAAGCGCCACAGCGTTCCGCGGTTTTGGTGGTCCGCAGGGCATGTTTGGCATCGAGACCGTCATTGAGCAAATTGCCAATGACATTGGCAAAGATCCTTTGGATGTGCGTTTGCTCAACATCTACAAAGACCCTGCTATCTCTGGCAACCCAGCCACCATGGTGACGCAGTACGGCCAGACCATTGCCGACTGGGTGGGCGACAAGGTGATTGACCAAGTGGCCTCAAAAGCCAAGTACCGCGAGCGCCGCGACAGCGTCAATGCCTTCAACAAAGTGAACAAGCGCCGCAAGCGTGGTTTGGCTTTGGTGCCTTTGAAGTTTGGCATCAGCTTTACCGCCACCATGTTGAACCAAGGCAGCGCCTTGCTCAACATTTACATGGACGGCTCAGTGAGTTGCAACCATGGCGGTACCGAAATGGGCCAGGGCCTTAACACCAAGATGGCGCAAGTCTGTGCCGATGGTTTGGGCATTGACATTAAATTTGTGCGCGTGACAGGCACCGACACACAAAAGGTGCCCAATGCATCGGCCACGTCAGCCTCTAGCGGTGCCGACATCAATGGCGCAGCCATCATGAACGCCACTGCGCAAATGCGTGCGCGCTTGGCACCCGTAGTCGCCAACATGTTGGGTTGCAAAGACACTGATGTGAGCTTTGCCAACAACATGGCACACGGCGGCGGCAAGTCTGTTGAGTGGACCGCAGTGGCCAAGCAAGCTTGGATGGACCGTGTCGGCTTGTCCGTCACAGGCTTCTACATGACGCCCGAAATTAAGTACGACTTTGCCACCCTCACAGGTCATGCTTTTTATTACTACTGCTACGGCGCCTCTGTGAGTGAAGTAGAAATTGACACCCGCACGGGCGAGTATTGGGTCAAAGCCGTCGACATCGTTCACGATGCCGGCAAGAGCATCAACCCTGCCATCGACAAAGGCCAGATTGAAGGTGGCTATGTGCAAGGCATGGGCTGGCTCACCATGGAAGAGTGCATTTGGGACAAGAAGGGCAAGTTCCTCACGCATGGCCCCAGCACTTACAAAATTCCGGTGGCCGGCGACATCCCAGAGCACTTCAATGTGACGCTGTTTGATGGCAGCAACCTCAAGCCCACACCGTTCAACTCCAAAGCTGTGGGCGAGCCACCTTTGATGTTGGCGCTCTCAACGTTCTTTGCGCTGCGTGATGCGGTCAGTGCCAGTGCCGACCACAAAACCGTGGTTCACATGAGCGCACCGGCCACGCCCGAGAAAATTTTGATGACTTGCGAGAAGGCAAAGTCTGCCTTTTAAATTCTGATCTTCTCAGCGAAAGCCGCGCTTTTCAGTCTTGCACCACAGTCTGGTCTGGAGCGTCCATCGAATGAAAGCGAAAGCCAGTGCATTGGAAGAATGAGTTTCTTGAAAAGTTACAAGCATCGCCTGCGGTTTGGATCGAGGTGGTGAAGGCGCAAGGCTCGGTGCCCCGAGAGCAAGGCACAGTCATGGCTGTGTTTCAGGATGTTTTCTTTGGCACCATTGGCGGGGGGCATTTGGAGTTTGAAGCCATTGACCAAGCGCGAGATTGGCTGAAGGAGATGGCCAAGGCTTCCACGCAATCTGATGCGTCTGAAAATGCGCAAAGCCTTGAGCCCTTTGAAAAACGCTATGCCCTTGGCCCAAGTCTTGGTCAATGTTGTGGTGGTGCGCTGGTCTTGCGTTTTGAATGTGTCACGCATCACGATAAGGCACGGCTTGCGCATTTTTTACAAGTTCAAACCGAGGCGCGATGTCAGCCCTTGGCTTTGTTTGGGGGTGGGCATGTGGGCAAAGCCTTGGTGCAGGTGTTGGCACCCCTGCCATTTCAAGTGCGCTGGATCGACAGCCGCGATGAAATATTTCCTGAACCTTTACCGCCCCAAGTGGTGTGCGAGCACGCCAATCCGGTGCAATCGGCCGTCTCCGATTTGATGCCAAACAGCCAGGTACTCATCATGAGTTTCAGCCATGCGGAAGATTTGGACATTGTGATGGCTTGTTTAAAGCGCCAGCGCCAGCATCATGATTTGCCCTACATTGGCCTCATTGGCAGCGCCACCAAATGGGCCACCTTCAAGCGTCGCTTGGCAGAACGAGGTTTTACAGATGAAGAGTGCGCCCACATCACGTGCCCCATTGGGGTTCCGGGCATCGAGGGCAAAGAGCCGGAAGTGATTGCGGTGGCTGTGGCGGCACAGCTCTTGCAAGCTGTTTAAGTTGGATACACTTCCTTCAACTTTGCGCCCTCATTATTCAGGTACCCGACATGGAAGCTTATTTGCTAGATTGGGCCAATCTGCTGTTGCGGTGGGTCCATGTGATCACCGCCATTGCTTGGATTGGCTCGTCTTTTTATTTCGTCTTTTTAGACAACAATTTGCTTCGGCCCAACTCGCCTGATTTGCTCGAAAAAGGTGTGGACGGCGCCATGTGGGCGGTGCATGGCGGTGGTTTTTACAACCCCCAAAAATACATGGTGGCGCCCAAGATCATTCACACCAAGTTGCACTGGTTTTATTGGGAGAGCTATTCCACTTGGCTGTCGGGCTTTGCGCTTTTCACAGTCATGTACTTGTGGAATGCCGGCACCTACCTGGTCGACAAGTCCCTCATGGATTGGTCGCCCGCCACAGCGGTATGGGTGGCGCTCTGTTTCCTCTTGAGTTTTTGGGTCATCTACGACGCTGTGTGTCGTCTGTTTGGCTTCAGCAAAAACGGTGAGTTGATTGTGGCGGCCGTGATGCTTTGCGTGGTGGCGCTTAGCGCTTGGTTGGCATGTCAATTGTTTTCGGGCAGAGCCGCCTTCTTGTTGGTGGGCGCCATGATTGCCACGGCCATGAGTGCCAACGTGTTTGTATGGATCATTCCTGGCCAGCGCAAGGTGGTGGCCGCCATGACGTCTGGCGAAAAATACGACGCCATGGGTTTGGCCATTCATGGCAAACGTGGCAAGCAGCGCAGCGTGCACAACACTTACTTCACGCTGCCCGTTATCTTTGCCATGTTGAGCAACCACTACAGTTTCTTGTACACACACCCACAGCGTTGGCTCATTTTGTTTGTCATGATGTTTGCAGGTGCACTCATCCGTCAGTTTTTTGTGCAGCGGCATGGCCATTTGTTAGGCCGCGCTCGCAATCCATGGCCCTTTGCGGCCGTTGGCGTGGTGCTTATCTTGGCGGTTATTTTGGCCATGGCGCCGTGGGGCGCCAAGCCTGCGGTATCGCAAGATGCCAATGCTTCACAAACACCTTCCTTTGCGCAAGTTCAATCGGTGATTGCGCAGCGGTGTGTGTCTTGTCACGGCCCGCAAGTTCAAATGAAAAACGTGCGTCTTGATTCAGCAGACGGCATTCGCTTGAACGCTCAAAACCTGTATGTGCAGGTGAACGTGACTCGCCAAATGCCCATGAACAATGCCACTGGCCTTACCGAGGAAGAACGTGCGCTCATTGGGCGTTGGTATTTGGCTGGTGCGAAATTGGATTGAGCCATGCCCTGTCAAGCATCGTGAGGCTCAATCGCAACGAAGGCCTCAATGCCCCTCAGCCAACTCCAAGGCAAAGCGGTTGTGTTGCTCGATCACCCTGCCTAAATCGAGAGTGGCCAAAAGGCCTTCTTTCACCACCACCCGACCATTCACCACGGTGTAATTGGCATGGGCGCTGGCGCACAGCATGAGGCTGCCAATGGGGTCATGCACGGCGCCACCCGCGAAGCTCAAGCTGCGCAAATCAAACAAAGCCATGTCGGCGCAATAGCCCACGCTCAGTTGGCCAATGTCGGTGCGGCCTAAAACCTCGGCGCCACCGCGCGTGGCCAAACGCAATGCATCGCGCGCGGTCATCTCAAGCGGGGCGGTGTCGCAGCCATAGACGGTTTGACCTTGGATATTCACCTGCGGTGCTTCCAAGGATTTTCGGAGGCGCGCCAACAACATGGCTTGTCGCGCTTCGTTCAGCATGTGGGCCGCGTCGTTGCTGGCACTGCCGTCCACACCCAAGCCCACGGCCACACCCGCATTGAGCATCTTGCGCACTGGGGCAATGCCACTGGCCAGTCGCATGTTGCTGCAAGGGCAATGGGCAATGCCGGTGCGTGTGGCGGCAAACAAAGAGATGCCTTCGTCGTCCAACTTCACGCAGTGCGCGTGCCACACATCGTGGCCCACCCAGCCCAGCTCTTCAGCGTATTGGGCGGGTGTGCGTTTGAATTTTTCCAGGCTGTAGGCAATGTCGTGATCGTTTTCGGCCAAGTGCGTGTGCAGCCTGACGCCGTAGTGGCGGGCCATTTCGGCCGACAAGCGCATCAAGTCTTGACTGACGCTGAAGGGTGAACAAGGTGCCACCGCTACTTGTGTCATGGCACCGTGGGCAGCTTGGTGGTAGGTTTCAATGAGGCGTTGGGTGTCTTTCAAAATAGCGTCTTCTTGCTCCACCACTGCATCGGGCGGTAAGCCGCCTTTGGACTGGCCCACGCTCATGCTGCCGCGCGTGGCCACAAAGCGCATGCCAATTTCTTGCGCTGCTGCAATGCAATCGTCCAGCTGCACACCGTTCGGATAAATGTACAAATGATCCGAGCTGGTGGTGCAGCCCGACAGCAGCAATTCGGCCATGGCAGTTTGCGTGCTGGTGTAAACCATGTGGGGCAACAGCCCCGCCCAGATGGGGTACAGCCCCTTGAGCCAGCCAAATAGCTCTGCGTTTTGAACCCCCGGAATGGCCCGCGTCAAACTTTGCGACATGTGATGGTGGGTGTTCACCATGCCAGGAATGACCACGTGGTGTTGGGCATTGATCACTTGGTCTGCGGTGTGTGGCAAGTCTTTGGCTTTGCCAATGGCTTCAATGCGGTTGTGCCGAACAAAAATGGAGGCGTCTTTGAGTTCATCCCCCGCATCGTTGAGCGTGGCAATGGTGTGCGCGTTTTGGATCAACAGGGTGGTCATGGGGCTTAATTCTGCATGAAGAATGCAGGAAGGCCAGAGTGCAGGCGCTTAAGATCGCAAAGACATGAAATGGGACAAGACACTACACTTGAGCACCATGACCTTACTCAATGCATTGCATCCCGATGTTTTAGCCAACCCACGTCAATTGTTGCGAGAGTTGTTTGATGTCGCTGTCAGCCGTGCTTTGCCACTGCAAAACATGCCTGCGTTTTTGCCCAAGCCGCCCCGCGGCAGAACCCTGGTGTTAGGGGCCGGCAAGGCGGCTGGGGCCATGGCCCATGCGGTGGAAGCTTTGTGGCCGCAAGATGCACCCTTGTCAGGCATGGTGGTCACCAGATATGGTCACACCCCCAGAAGGCCCGAGGGTCTGCCCCAAAGGTTGAAGGTGGTGGAGGCCTCTCACCCCGTGCCTGATGCAGCCGGTTTGGCAGCGGCAGAAGAAATTTTGTCTCTTGCCCAAGGGCTGACAGCAGACGACTTGGTGCTTTGCCTTATTTCCGGGGGGGGCTCTGCTTTGCTCAGCTTGCCCGCTCTAGGCTTGAGTCTCTTGGACAAACAACACATTAACCAAGCCCTGCTGCAATGTGGTGCCAACATCTCCGAAATGAATTGTGTGCGTAAACATCTTTCTCGCATCAAGGGTGGCCGCTTGGCGGCGGCTTGTGCACCAGCCCGCGTGGTCACTCTGGCCATCAGCGATGTGCCGGGCGACAATCCTTCTGTGATTGCCAGTGGCCCTACCGTGCCCGATGCCAGCAGCTGCGCTGAGGCGCTCGACATACTGCAGCGTTATCAAATAGACATTCCACCGGTGGCCTTGATGGCCTTGCAGAGCGGGGCATGGGAATCACCCAAACCTGGCGATGCCAGACTGAGCAACACCACTGTGCATTTGATCGCCACGCCCAGACAGTCCTTGATGGCTGCCGCCGCGTTGGCTGAGTCCAAAGGACTCAAGGCCTATGTGCTGAGCGATGAAATAGAAGGTGAATCGAGAGACGTGGGCAAAGTGCATGCCGCCTTGGCAAGGGCCAGTGCGCAAGGGCTTGGCCCCTTGACCAAGCCTTGCGTGATCTTGAGCGGCGGCGAAACCACCGTGACGCTTCGCAACAAGGCGTCGCGTGCAGGAAGGGGCGGGCGAGCGGGTGAGTTTTGCATGGGCTTGGCACTGGCGCTTCAAGGACAACCAGGAGTCTGGGCCATTGCGGCAGACACGGACGGCATCGATGGTGTGGAAGACAACGCGGGTGCCGTGGTCACGCCAGACAGCTTGTTGCGTGGCAAAGCCGCCGGTGTCAGTCTGAATGCGCACCTAGAGAGCAACAATGCCTACGCCTATTTTCAAGCTTTGAATGATTTGGTTTTCACGGGGCCAACGCACACCAATGTGAACGACTTCAGGGCTATCTTGGTGTTGTAAGAAAAATTTGATGTGCGTCAATGCACGAAGCAGGGGACTCTGGCAAATTGATTCCTATGTTGAATCGTTTCCTTGTTGGCAATTCCTGTACCTCAGACCTCATCCCTGAAGGCACTGTTTTGTTCAGGCGTGGACAGTCAGCGCCCAAAGCCTTGCATTTATTGCATGGCCGGGTGGCTTTGGGCGTGATGGACCTTGGGGTCATGGTGCACCAATTGGGCGTGGTGGAGGGACCCTTTTGGTTGGAGGCCGCGGCGCCCATGCTAGGGCTTGCGCATGCGGTGGACGCCGTGGCCGAAACCAGCATCACCCTTGAGACCATGGCTCTGGGGCCTTTTAAACATCAGCTCAAACAACTGCCAGAGCCTGTTCACACCCTCATGGTCGATTTGGCCAAAGCGCAACGGCAGCAAATTGAGGTGGCGGTGAGCCGGTTGGCCAAAGACGCGGATTCGCGTTTTGCCGAATGGCTGTTGCGACACGCCGAGCCCGCAGAGCTTGCAGGAGAATTGGCCGTCATCTTGAAAGAACGCAAGCGCTTCATTGCTGCGCAGTTGGGCATGGCGCCAGAAACCTTTTCTAGAGTACTCAAACATTTGCGAGAACGCAAGCTCATCAGTGGAAGTGGCCGGGTCTTGAACTTGATCGATCCTTCAGGCTTGCAGCTGTTGGCCAGCAAATAATTTTTAATCTATCGCCCACAGCGCGCGCTGGTCTTAAAGATCGATAAAATTTATCGATCTCAAAGTCCGCCATGCTCACCAACCTGCCTGCAAGGCTATCACTGTCTCACATCACCAAGCGATACTCAGGCGTGGTGGCCAACCGCGGCGTCTCCCTCCAGGTCCAAGCTGGCGAGGCTCACGCCGTCTTGGGAGAAAACGGTGCTGGTAAATCGACCCTCATGAAAATCATCTATGGCGCTGTGAGGCCAGACGAGGGTGAGATTTTCTTTAATGGCCAAGCTGTCAACATTCGCAATCCCAAGCAAACCCGAGCCTTGGGCATCAGCATGGTGTTTCAGCATTTCAGTTTGTTTGACACCTTCAGCGTGGCCCAAAACGTGTGGCTGGGTTTGGACAAATCGCTCACCCTGCCAGAGGTGGTTCAAAAGATAGCGCAGAAGGCCGAAGCCTATGGTCTCGACATCGATCCCATGCGACCTGTTCACACGCTCAGTGTGGGGGAGATGCAACGCGTCGAAATTATTCGGGCCTTGTTGTCAGAGCCCCAGCTTCTCATTTTGGACGAACCCACCTCGGTGCTCACGCCGCAAGCGGTTGAAAAGCTCTTCAAGGTGCTCAACACACTGGTGAGCGAGGGTTGCAGCATTTTGTACATCAGCCACAAGCTGCACGAAATTCGAGCGCTGTGCACGGCCTGCACGGTGTTGCGCGGTGGCCAGGTTACGGGTGTTTGCAATCCCCAAGATGAATCCAATGCTTCTTTGAGTCGTCTCATGATTGGCGCGGAGCCGCCGGCCTTGGCTTACCTAGCACGTGAACCCGGTGCAGTGTTGTTGGAAGTGAAAAATTTAAACTTGGCCAAAGCCGATCCTTTTGGTGTCGATTTGCAGGGGCTTCATTTGCACGTGAAAGCGGGCGAGGTGTTGGGCATTGCCGGTGTGTCCGGCAATGGTCAGCGTGAATTGCTTGAAGCGCTTTCAGGGGAAGACACCCGTGCGGTGCCCGAGTCGATTGCGTTAATGGGCCAATCAGCAGGACATTGGGGCCCTCAGCTTAAGCGATTGGCTGGTTTGCATTTCGTGCCCGAAGAGCGGCTTGGAAGAGGTGCTGTACCGTCTCTCAGTTTGGCGCAAAATATGTTGCTCACGCGAACCGAGTCGGTGACGGCGAAAGGTTGGCTAAAAACACAAAGCCTTCAAGCGCAAGCCCAAAAAATCATTGAACGCTTCCATGTCAAAGCCGATGGCCCCAATGCGCCTGCGCAATCATTGTCGGGTGGCAATTTGCAAAAATTCATTGTGGGACGGGAGATCGAAGCCCAGCCCAAAGTCTTGTTGGTGTCACAGCCCACATGGGGCGTGGATGTGGGTGCAGCCGCTCAAATTCGCGCCGAAATTTTGGCATTGCGCGATGCGGGTTGCGCTGTCTTGGTGGTCAGTGAAGAGCTCGAAGAACTGTTTGAAATTTGCGACCGGCTGCATGTCATGGCCAAAGGTCAACTGTCGCCTTCCGTGCCAAGGCACGCCGCCACGGTGGCGCAAATAGGCGTCTGGATGAGTGGCTTGTGGGAGGCGCATGCTGAAATTTGAAGCGCGCCCTCAGGCCTCCCTTTTTTGGCGCTATGCCTCGCCCTTGTTGGCCTTGCTGATCACGGTGGTTTTGGGCATTGGCCTCTTTGTGTTGTTGGGCAAAGATCCTGTTCGGGGTTTGCAAATGTTTTTTTGGGAGCCCCTCAAATCGGCCTATGCCTTGGGTGAACTCACGGTGAAGGCCACACCTTTGTTGCTCATTGCCCTGGGCCTGGCGGTGTGCTTCAGGTCCAATGTGTGGAACATTGGGGCAGAGGGGCAGTTTGTCATGGGCGCCGTGGCCGCGGGCGGCGTGGCCCTGCTGGCCGACAAAGACACTGGCCGATGGATGGTGCTGGCCATCCTTTTAGCGGGTGTGTTGGGCGGCATGTTTTGGGCGGGCATCACGGCCTGGCTCAAAGACAAGTTTCACGCCAATGAAATCTTGGTCAGCCTCATGCTGGTCTATGTGGCCGACATGGTGCTGAGCTATTTGGTGTATGGCCCTTGGAAAGACCCTGCGGGATACAACTTTCCCCAAACCAAAACCTTTGAAGCTGTCACGCAAATTCCCAGACTCATGACGGGCTCACGGGTCAGTGTGGGCATCCTCTTGGCCCTATTGTGCGTGGCCGCAGTATGGGTCTTTTTGTTCAGAACGCGTTTGGGCTTTGCCCAACAGGTCGGCGGGCTTGCACCTGCAGCTTCACGCTATGCCGGTTTTTCTTCGCGCCAATCGCTTTGGCTGGCGCTGATGGTGTCGGGTGGCTTTGCGGGTTTGGCCGGGGCATTGGAGGTGGCAGGACCCATTGGCCAACTCAATCCCTATGTGCCGGCAGGCTATGGATTTGCAGCCATCATCGTGGCTTATGTGGGCCGCTTGCACCCTGTGGGCATGGTTTTTTCAGCAGTGCTCTTAAGCATGTTCTTCATTGGCGGCGAATTGGCGCAATCACGCATGGGTTTGCCCAAATCCATCACGGGCGTGTTTCAAGGCTTGTTGCTGTTTAGTTTATTGGCTTGCGATACATTGGTGGCCAATCAATTGCGCTGGCAAGGAAGGAGGGCTTGATGGAATCTTATGCCTTGCTCTTGGCGGCCACCCTCAATGCGGGCACTGTCTTGGCGATTGCGGCTTTGGGTTTGCTTATCAATGAGCGTGCTGGCGTGGTTAACTTGGGTGCTGAAGGCATGATGTTGTGCGCGGCCTTGGCAGGCTTTGCCACGGTGGTGTACACCGGCAGCGACTTGTTGGGCTTCTTAGCGGGCATGGGGGCTGGCGCATTGTTGGCCTGCTTGTTTGGTGTGTTGGTCATTTATTTGGGCACCAACCAGTACGCCACGGGCTTGGCCCTGAGTTTGTTTGGCGTGGGCTTTTCAGCCTTTGCGGGCATCGGGTATGTGCAAGAAAAATTACCTCCCCGAATGGCTTATGAGATTCCTGGTTTGGCAGACATCCCCTTGCTTGGTGTGGCCATTTTTAAACAGCACCCTTTGGTTTATGGGGTCATGGCGTTTGCCCTTGCCTTTGTACTCTTTCTAGACAAAACGCGTTCCGGCTTGGTGCTGCGTTCGGTGGGTGAATCACCCGAGTCAGCGCATGCACTGGGCTTTCAGGTGCGCAAAATCAGGTTCCTTGCGGTGGTGGCAGGTGGCGCGCTGTGTGGTTTGGCAGGGGCCTATATTTCGGTTGTGTACACCCCTTTGTGGGTGGAGGGCATGGTGGCCGGCAAAGGCTGGATTGCATTGGCCTTGACCACCTTCGCCACTTGGCGACCTGCCCGAATATTGTTGGGCGCCTATTTGTTTGGTGGTGTCACCATGCTGCAATTTCATTTGCAAGGCATGGGTGTTCAAGTGGCCAGCCAATGGCTGTCCGCACTGCCCTATGTGGCAACCATTGTGGTGTTGGTTTTGATTTCGCGAAATCCAACATGGATCAAATTAAACATGCCAGCCTCTTTGGGCAAACCTTTTCATCCAAGTTCATAATTGTCTTTTGTGCAATCCTCTCTTTAACTTTCAAGGAAATTTGATGACATTTCTGAACAAGCGATCGGTTCTAAAGTGGACCGCCATTTCTATGGTTGCAGCTGCTTTGGTGGCTTGCGGAAAAAAAGAAGAAGCCGCACCTGCTGCGTCTGCTGCCAAAGTAGAGCCCCTGAAAGTGGCGTTTGCCTACGTGGGCCCTGTGGGCGATGGGGGTTGGACCTTTGCACATGACAATGCACGCAAGGCCATCGAAAAAGAATTTGGCGACAAAATCGTGACCAGCTTTGTTGAAAATGTTGCCGAAAGTGCTGATGCTGAGCGCAATTTCCGTGACTTGGCCGGACAAGGCAACAAACTCATTTTCGGCACCACATTTGGCTACATGGACCCCATGCTCAAAGTGGCCGCCGACAACAAAGACATCAAGTTTGAACATGCCACCGGTTACAAAACAGCCGAGAACATGCGTACCTATGACAGCCGTACCTATGAAGGCGCTTACATGGCAGGCGTTATAGCTGGCAAGATGACAAAGACCAATACGTTGGGTGTGGTTGCTTCTAAGCCCATACCTGAGGTCGTTCGTAACATTAACTCTTTTACTTTGGGCGCCCAATCTGTCAATGCAAAGGTCAAAACAAAAGTTGTTTGGGTGAATGATTGGTTCAATCCACCAAAAGAAACAGAGGCTGCAACGACATTGATTAACCAAGGTGCGGATGTTTTGATGCAAAACACCGACTCTCCAGCTGTGTTGAAAACGGCTGAGAAATTAGGAAAGCGTGCATTCGGTTGGGACTCAGACATGACTGCATACGGTCCTAAAGCTCACTTGGGTTCTGCGGTTATCAATTGGGCTCCTTATTACATCAAAGCTGTTGGAGAAACTCTTGATGGCAAATGGACTTCCGGTAAAAGCTGGTGGGGCGTTAAAGAAGGTGCGATCGACATGGTGTCTGTAGCCGCTGATGTACCAGAAGATGTTAAGAAAAAAATTGATGAGATTAAAGCTGGGTTGAAAGACGGTAGCTTTGTAATTTGGAAAGGCCCTATCGTTGGATCAGACGGCAAGGAAGTTTTGGCCAAAGATGCTGTAGCCGATGACAAATTCCTGGGTGAAATCATGTTCTACGTCAAAGGCGTGGAAGGCAAAGTGCCGAATTGACGTTGGCCTTCAAAAATTAAAAAAGCCGCTCTTTTTAGGAAGAGCGGCTTTTTTTTAAGCTTGCAATTACTTCTTGGCAGCTGCCGCAAAGTCTCCCGCATACACATTTAAAAACTGTGCAGCGTTGAAGGTTTTGCGAATGGCCGCATTGACCTCTTCCAGGGTGGTTGATGTAATTTGTGCATCGGTCTTTTCGAGATAGAGCATGTCTCGGTTAGCGAAGGAGAGTGCCGCATGGCTGCCCGCCAAAGCCTTGTCTTGGGCGCGGCTAATTTTGCGTTCCTCTTGCCAGCCTTTTTTGGCATCTGCCAGCTCTTCAGCGGTAATGCCCTCATTGACAAACTTGGTCAATTCTTCTTGCACACCCGCTTTGAGTTTGGCTAAATTTTGGGGCGCGTAAATGGCATACAAGACCCACATGCCCGAGGGCTCAAACGCACTGGCATTGAGTTGGCTACCGGCATCGTAGCTGATGCCTTCTTTTTGACGCAGTCTGTCAAAGAGGCGAGATTTGACGCCACCGCCCAACACGCGGTTGGCCAATTGCAATGGCACAAATTCAGCTTGGGTGTCTTGCAAGGCCAAAGGCAAGCCTGCCAAGAAAAACGCGTTGGCTTTGTCGGGGGCCTCTAATTGGATAAACTGGGCTTTGGGCTGTTTGGTTTCAGACTTCAAGCGAGCATAGGCTTGCTTGCTTTTCCAATCGCCAAAAAGTTGGGCCAAATGCTGCTTAGTGGTGTCGCTGTCGAAATCGCCCACCAAAGCAAGTTCACTGTTGTTGGCGCCGTAATAGTTGCTGTGAAATTGTTTGACCTGATCCAACTTGACGGCTTTGAGCGCAGCGATGGAATCGTCCAAACTGCGCGCTGCGCGCACGTCGCCTTTTTTGTAGACATCGAGGGCCAAGGCCATTGCTTGCGAGCCCATGGCATTGGGTTCACTGCGTTGGCTTTCAAGCCCCGCAATGCTTTCTTGAACCACCAAGTCAAATTCTTTGGCAGGGAAGGTGGGCTTGCGCAACAAGTCCCGAACCAAATTAAGAACTTCTGGCAAATTCTGACGCAATGAATCAAAGCGGACAGAGACAGTCTGGCCGCCCCCACTGACCTGAACTTGTGATTTGAGTTCGTCCAACTTGGCCGATATGTCTGAGCGTTGCAAGGTGCCTGCACCGCGCATGAGCAAACTGGCCGCCAGGCTGGAAGCAGTGGCTTGATTGAAGAGCGACTTTTCATCGCCAAAACGCAAGGTGATCACGCCACTGACTGTTTGTCCGCGCGTTTTCTTGGGCGTCAAAATAAGCTTCATGCCATTGTTGAGCGCTAGTCGTTGGGTGCGCCTTTCAATGTTGGCCGGGCTGATGTCAAACACCTCGCCCTCGCTGGCGGCGGCCTTGCCTTTGTAGTTTGCGACCAACTTGGCCACGTCAATGGTCTCAGGTATTTTGGCGCGGTCGGGATTGGCTGTTGGGATGAATTGACCCACAGTGCGATTGCTTTCCTTGAAATAACTGAGACCTACTTTTTGCAAATCGGCCACCGTGAGGTTTTCAATTTGATCGCGCTGCAAAAAGAACAAACGCCAATCGCCGTTGGCAATGGACTCAGACATTTGAACCGCGAGCATCTGCGGATCATTGATGATTTTGTCGTACTCGCTCAAGATACTGGCCTTGGCGCGTTTGAGTTCTTCTTCGGTGACGGGTTTTTTCTGCAGGCCTTCCAACTCCTGCAGCAGCACTTTGCGAGCGTCTGCCAAGCTTTGGGTTTTATTGAGCTCGGCCATGAACATCACATAGCCTCGCTCAGCCAAATCAAAGCTCATGGGACTCACATTCACAGCCAATTTTTTCTCGATCAAACTTTTGTGCAATCGGCCATTGGGTGTACTGGCTAACACTTCACTCAAGGCCGACATGGCTGAGGCATCAGGATGGCTGCCCGCTGCTGTGTGATAAAGCACAGCAGACAGTTGGGTGTCTCCCGTGCGCTTGACCGTGACCTCGCGCGGGCCATCTTGTGCAGGGTCTTGGGTGTAGGTGGGCTCGATGATGCGCGTGGGTTTGGGAATGGCCCCAAATATCTCTTGAATCAAACTCAAGGTGGCAGGGGCATCAAACTTGCCAGCCACCAACAACACAGCGTTGTCGGGTTGATAGTACTTGCGATAGAAGCTTTGCAAGTTTTCAATTTTGACGTTTTCGACATCGGTGCGTGCGCCAATGGTGCTCTTGCCGTAGTTGTGCCAATCGAAAGCGGTGGACGCCATGCGCTGCCAAAGCGAGATCTGGGGGCTGTTTTCGCCATGCTCCATTTCATTGCGCACCACCGAAAACTCGGTGTCTAAATCTTTGCGAGCAATGAAGCTGTTGACCATGCGGTCGGCTTCCATGGCCAATGCCCATTTCAAGTTGTCGGGGTTGGCGGGAAAGGTTTCGTAGTAATTGGTGCGATCGTAAGAAGTGGTGCCATTGAAAGCCATGCCCCGCTTGCCCAATTCTTGAATGATGTTGCCTTGAGAGGGTGTGCCTTTGAACACCATGTGTTCTAGTAAGTGTGCCATGCCAGTTTCACCATAATTTTCGTGACGACTGCCGACCAAGTAGGTGATGTTGACGGTGGTGGTGGGCTTGGAGGTATCGGGCGCCAGCAACACTCGCAGGCCATTGGGCAAGCGAAATTCGGAAATGCCCTCTGCCGTGGCAACAGCTTGGAGAGAGATGCTGCCAGGGTTAGGGCTTGCAACGGGGCCTGCATTAGGCCTTGCATTGGTTTGCGACTGTCCAAGGACAGGCGTCAACAAGGCAACGCAGCAAATACTGATTTGAACAAAGGTTTGGCGCATGACAAGCTTTGGTGAAGAGGAAAAGTTTAAGTTTATACACCTGCTTTAGAATGCTCACCTGCACTTGCAAGTTCTTGTAGGTGTTTGCTTTCATCTTTCATTCATATGCCTGCGCTCCGGCGGGTGTATTTATTTTTTTCCGGAGCCATGTAGAGGACTACCATGTATAAAAACCTCGCAACCGCGCTCGCGGTCGCCTGTTTCTTTTCACCCCTTCAATTGCCTGCAGCAGAAGCCAGCCCATCGCTTGCTTCCAAAGCCGCACCCATCAAAGCTGCTTTTGTCTACGTCACGCCTGTTTTTGACATGGGCTGGACGCGCCAACACGATGAAGGTCGAAAAGCCGTTGAAAAAGCTTTAGGCACCTCGGTTAAAACCACCGTGGTGGCCGACGTGGCCGAAGGCCCAGACTCAGAGCGCGTGGTGCGCGATTTGGCCCAGCAAGGCCACGACATTATTTTTACCACCAGCTTTGGTTATATGGAGCCCACGCTCAAAGTTGCCAAAGAGTTTCCGAATGTGAAGTTTGAATCCATCACGGGGTACAAAACCGCCAGCAATGTGTCAGTGGCCAATGCGCGCTATTACGAAGGCCGTTTTTTGGCGGGCGTTGCTGCGGGCCGAATGACCCAGTCCAACGTGGCCGGGTATGTGGCAGGCTTTCCCATTCCCGAAGTGCTGCAAGGCATCAATGCGTTTACCCAGGGCATGCGATCCGTCAATCCCAAAGCAGAGGTCAAGGTGGTGTGGCTCAATGCTTGGTTCGACCCTGCCAAGGAACGTGATGCCGCCATGACCTTGTTCAACCAATCGGTCGACGTGATCACCTTTCACAGTGCCACCAACGCGGTCATGGTGGCAGCCCAAGAGCGCGGCAAAATGGCCATTGCCTATCACTCCGACATGCGCAAAGTAGCGCCCGATGCCCAACTCATGTCCGTCAAACACGAATGGGGACGCTATTACACACAGCGAGTGCGCGATGTGCAAACGGGTCAATGGAAATCGGGCCAGGTTTGGGCGGGCATGAAAGAGGGTATGGTGAGTGTGGGCGACTTTGGTCCCAAGATGCCCGAGAAAGTGCGTGATGAGATAGCCCAATTGCAAAAAGACATTGTTCAAGGCAAGCGGCATCCATTTGCAGGACCTGTCGTGACCAACGAAGGCAAAGAAATCGTGTCTGCAGGCATGCAACTGACCGATGCCCAAATATTGAGCATGAACTATTTGGTGACGGGGGTGGTGGGCAAAACCACCCCTTAAGCTGAAGCGCTTGAAGCTTGGCTTAGCTGTCGAGTTGAATGTTGCGCGCCTTGGCCAGCTGCGTCCAGCGGGCCAAATCGGCCTTCATATAAGCCGCAAATTCTGCAGGTTTCATGGGCATCAATTCCACGGCTTCAGAGCTTAATTTTTCTTTGAAGTCGGGCTGCGCCAGAACGTTCAGCATGGCGTCGTTCAGCGTTTTTACAATGGCGGCAGGCATGTTGGCTGGGCCCACCACGCCATACCACTGTTGTGCATCAAATCCTTTGAGGCCGGCCTCTTCCAGCGTGGGGATGTCTTTGACTTGTGGATGCCGCTTAGCGCCCGTCACGGCAATGGCGCGGATGCGGCCGCTGCGAATGTGCGGCAATGCTGCGGCCAGGCCTGGAAACATCATTTGCGTTTGGCCGCCAATCAGGTCGGTGATGGCAGGCGCAATGCCGCGGTAAGGAATGTGCACCATGAAGCTGTTGGTTTGCAGCTTGAACAATTCTGCCGTGAGATGGGTCAGTGAACCCGCGCCAGCTGAGCCATATGACAAGCGACCTGGGTTTTGCTTCACGTATTCGAGGAAGGCCTTGAAGTTTTGTGGTGGCAGGCTGGTGTTGATGCACAGCACGTTGGGCGTGGAGCCAATCATGCCAATGGGGGTGAAGTCTTTTTCAGCGTCGTAAGGCAGCTTGCGAGTGGCAGGTGCCGTACCATGGGTGGCCACATAGCCCTGCATGAGGGTGTACCCATCAGCGGCCGCACGGGCCGTATTTTGGGACGCAATCACACCGCCACCGCCGCCAATGTTGTCCACCACCACAGACTGGCCCAACACCTTGGCCCAGCGCTCACACAGAGCGCGGCCCACCATGTCAGAACCACCGCCCGCCGCCACGGGAACGATGTACCGAATGGGTTTGTTGGGATAGGCCGTTTGCGCGTGGCTGGCGCCAGAAAGGCCAAACAACAAAGGACTGGCTTGGAGCAGGGTGCGTCTTTTCATGGTGTCTCTCTAAAAGGCTGGGTGCAGAAAGTTTAGCCCAGTCTGCACTTTACAATCCCTCCTGGGAACAGAAGAACCTTTGAAAGATGCAGCAATGACGATCAAAAGCGATAAATGGATTCGCCGAATGGCAGCCGAGCACGGCATGATTGAGCCCTTTGAGCCTGGGCAAGTGCGTCAAAACGCCGCTGGCCAAAAAATTGTGAGCTACGGCACCAGCAGTTATGGTTACGACATTCGCTGCGCCCCCGAGTTCAAGGTGTTTACCAACATCTACAGCACCGTGGTCGACCCCAAGAATTTCGACGAAAAAAGCTTTGTCGACATCCAATCTGATGTCTGCGTGATTCCGCCCAACAGCTTTGCCTTGGCCCGCACCCTCGAATATTTCCGTATTCCGCGCAATGTCCTTACCATTTGTTTGGGCAAAAGTACCTATGCCCGCTGCGGCATCATTGTGAATGTCACCCCCTTCGAGCCCGAGTGGGAAGGCTACGTCACCCTCGAATTCAGCAACACCACCCCCCTGCCAGCCAAGATTTATGCAGGCGAGGGCTGTGCCCAGGTGTTGTTCTTTGAAAGTGACGAAGTGTGCGAGACCAGCTACAAGGATCGGGGTGGCAAATACCAAGGTCAGGTGGGTGTCACATTGCCGAAAACCTAAAGTGCGACAATAGCGGGTTAATGACCGACTCTTTTTCAAATCTATCGCTGGCTGAACCGCTGGCACGTGCCGTGGCCGAAATGGGCTACGAATCCATGACCCCCATCCAAGCCCAGGCCATTCCTGTGGTTTTGACGGGCAAAGACGTGATGGGTGCAGCCCAAACAGGTACCGGTAAAACAGCGGCCTTTTCGCTGCCCTTGCTCCAGCGTCTGCTCAAGCACGAAAACACCTCGACATCGCCTGCACGTCACCCTGTCCGCGCCTTGGTGCTCTTGCCCACCCGCGAATTGGCCGATCAGGTGGCGCAGCAAATCAAGCTGTACGCCAAGTACACCCAAATGCGCAGTGCGGTGGTGTTTGGCGGCATGGACATGAAGCCGCAAACCCTTGAGCTCAAAAGAGGCGTCGAAATTTTGGTGGCCACCCCCGGCCGCTTGCTGGACCACATTGAAGCCAAAAACGCGGTCCTGAACCAAGTTGAATACGTGGTGCTCGACGAAGCCGACCGCATGCTGGACATTGGCTTCCTACCTGACCTGCAGCGCATCTTGAGTTACTTGCCCAAACAGCGCACCACGCTTTTGTTTTCGGCCACTTTCTCGCCAGAAATTAAGCGTTTGGCCGGAAGCTATTTGCAAGACCCTGTCACCATTGAGGTGGCCCGCCCTAACCAAACAGCTTCCACTGTGGAGCAGCGTTTTTACAGCGCCCAAGATGACGACAAGCGCAGGGTGGTCAAAGCCGTTTTAAACGAGCGCGGCATCAAGCAAGCCTTTATTTTTGTCAACAGCAAACTGGGTTGTGGCCGGCTGGCTCGTTCTTTAGAGCGTGAAGGTTTGGTGACCGCTGCATTGCATGGCGACAAGTCGCAAGACGAGCGCCTCAAAGCCCTTGAAGCCTTCAAAAAAGGCGAGGTCGATTTGCTCGTGTGTACCGATGTGGCCGCACGCGGCTTGGACATCAAAGATGTGCCGGCGGTGTTCAATTTTGATGTGCCCTTCAATGCCGAAGACTACGTTCACCGCATTGGCCGAACGGGTCGTGCGGGTGCATCGGGCTTGGCCGTGACCTTGGTGTCGCCTTCCGACATGCGCTTGGTGGCCGACATTGAAAAACTCATCAAGACGCCACTGAAAGTGGAAACCTACCCTCTGCCCGATGAACGCCAGCGTGAAGAAAGACGGCCCGAGCGCAGCGCGGAGCGGGGCTCCATGCGTGGCTCTGAGCGCGGAACAGAGCGCGGAACAGAGCGCGGAACAGAGCGCGGTTTTGAACGCCGACGCGATGAAGACGACTCACGCGATCGGCGCAGCAGTTTCCGCCCAGCCCAGGCCTCACGCGATCCGTTTTTTGAAAAGCCCTACGAGGCAGCTGCTGCATTAGACGATGCAGGTTCCGCGTCTTGGGAATCAAGTTCCAAGTCGGCCACGGTGCGCCCCGGCTTGTCTGCCAACATCAAGCCCAAGCGCAAGGTGGCGGCTTTGTTTAAATCATCTGAATAAATGTCTAGGCGTCTGAATTCCTTGGCCATGCTCATTTTCATGGGCATGAGTTCTGCAATGTCTTGGGGGCAAAGCAACCCACAGCCACCCTCACAGCCAAATGCCCCAGTGCAAGACATGGGGCAAGTAGAGATCAAAAGCAACCGAGACAACGACAACGAAGCGCGCCGCCAATCTACCGCTGCCAAAATCGTCATTGGGCGTGAGGAACTAGACCGGCAGGGCGACAGCACTTTGGGCGAAGTGCTCAAGCGCATGCCCGGCGTGACTGTGCAAGGCGCGCCAGGCCGAGGTGGCGCTATTCGCATGCGGGGCTTGGGGTCCGGTTACACCCAAATCTTGCTGGATGGCCAACGAGTCCCCCCCGGCTTTTCCATTGAATCGCTCACCCCCGAGATGGTGGAAAAAGTAGAAATACTCAGAGCCCCCACCGCCGAAACCGGCGCACGCGCCATCGCCGGCACCATCAACATTGTGCTCAGAGAAGGTCAGCGCGCCAGCTTAGATGACCTCAAAGTGGGTAGCAGTTTTGAGCATGGCCAACGTTCAGACAATGTGAATTGGGTGCACGCCCTCAAAACAGAAGGCTTGACTGGCACCTTCACTTTGTCGGGTTCCAATGGCTGGCGTCTTGATGAAAACACCACCCTCACCGATGCCGATGTGTTGCCCACGGGGGCCAGCCCAGAGGTTCGCTCGCACCGTGAACGCAACACCTACAGCTTAGGTCACCGTCAAGGCATGAACGCCAACGCCAGGCTCATGTGGCGCGGTGAAGAAGGTAAAAGTTTGGTCTTGATGCCATTCATTGTTTTCAACGAATCCAACAACTTGGGACGCATCGATTTATCGGAAAGCCGATCGATCAATGGTGTGACGCAGGTCTCAAGCGCTGATGCGGCTAACACCACCAACAGCAACCGTTTTCAAATGATGCGCGTCAACGGGCAGTGGACCCAACGGCTTTCTGCTGACGCACGTTTCGAACTCAAGTTTGGTGTGGGTGAAACTCATTTCCGGTCTCGTTTTAATCAAGTGGCCTTAGGTAACTCAGGCCTGCTTTACAGCTTGCAAGAAGCTCAAAGCTTTAAAGATGTGTCGCAATCATGGAATGGCAAACTTTCCCAGGTGCTGGCCAATGGTCATCAATGGGTCAGTGGCTTAGAACTGGAAGGTGTGAGGCGCACAGAAGAGTCGGTTGCAGAAATTGCTGACGATGCGGGCAACTTGCGAGCTCAAACACAACGCTGGGCTGCATACACACAAGACGAATGGACCCTGAACCCCAACTGGAGTGCCTACGCTGGCATTCGCTACGAAAACATCCAAACCCAAGGCAACAATGAAGAAGGCCTCAAGCACAATCAAAGCAGTGTGCTCACCCCTTTGATGCATGCGGTTTGGCGCCCAGTGCCAGAAAGCCGAGACCAGGTTCGCTTCAGTTTGACCCGAAGTTACAAGCCTCCCACCATCTGGCAATTGGTCTCGCGTTCCGCCCAGTCCAGAGAAGCCAATAGCCCCACCCGGCCTGATCGCATCAGCAACCCTGCCCTCAAGCCCGAGCTGGCCACAGGCATTGATGTGGCCGTGGAACGCTTCTTACCTGAAGGCGGTGTGTTGAGCGCCAACATCTTTCGGCGCAATATTTCAGACCTCATCAGAACCGTCACCAGTGAGCGATACAACACCCCTTGGGCGCCAGGGCTCAAACGATATGTGTCCAGCAATCAAAACGTGGGCGATGCCATTACCCAAGGCTTGGAGTTAGAAGCCAAGTTTCAAATGAACCGAGTTTGGACCGACCTGCCGCCCATCGATTTTCGGAGCAACCTGAGTTTCTTCAATTCGCGAGTGCTCGACGTGATGGGCCCCAACAACCGCTTAGACCAACAACCCAACATGACCGCCAATGTGGGCGCCGATTACCGAATTCGTGAAGTGCCGCTCACTTTGGGCGGCAATGTCAACATCAACCCCGACTACACCACTCGCCGCACCGAGCAGCAGTGGGTTTATCAGGGGGCCAAAAAAGTGCTTGATGTTTATGGCTTGTGGAAGTTTTCTTCTGCCACCGCATTGCGTGTCACCGTCAGCAATTTGATTCCCAGGGACTACCTCACAGGGACCACCTTCATTGGCAATGGCATTTCAGAAACAGCCAACACCCATACGCACAATTGGCAAACCTTGCAGCTGCGTTTAGAGATGAAAATTTAAAGGGGCATTGCATGGCGCAACAAAATTCTGCATGGTACGACGGCATGTACAACAACCGCGCGTTGGTGCCCGATTTTGCCGCGCATTTTTCGGATTGGACGCAAGGCTCTGAAGCTGCCAGGTCCCAATTGAAAGCGCATTTTGACATTGCCTATGGCGATGGCCCCAACGAAACCCTTGATGTGTTTCCGGCAAAGCAGCCCAACGCGCCCGTGGTGGTGTTCATCCATGGCGGCTACTGGCGCAGCTTAGACAAATCAGACCACTCATTTGTGGCGCCACCTTTGCATGACATGGGGGCTTGTGTGGTGGTGGTCAATTACGCACTGTGCCCAGGCACTGCAGAAATGCCCGTCACCATTCCCGACATCGCTTATCAAATGACCAAAGCCATGGCCTGGGTTTGGCATAACATTGCTCAGTACGGTGGTAACAACAAGGATGTGGTGGTGGCCGGCCATTCCGCTGGGGGGCATTTGGCCGCCATGTTGTTGGCATGTGATTGGAAGGCCGTCCATCCTCAAATACCAACGCAGTGGGTTCAAAAAGCGGTGTCAATTTCTGGCCTGTTTGACCTCAGACCGCTTTGCAAAACGCCCTATTTACAAGCGTCCTTGAAACTCACAACCTCGCATGCTCGCATGGCCAGTCCGGCGCTTTGGCCTCGGCCTTCCAAAGGTGTTTTGTACGCTGTGGTGGGGGGTGATGAAAGTGCCGAATTTTTGCGCCACAACCGCTTGATTCATCAAGCTTGGGGGCCCCGTACGGTGCCCGTGTGTGAAGAACTTAAGGGTCTGAATCACTTTAGCATCATGAGCTCGCTCACAAAAAAAGGCACTCGACTGAGTGCCTTGTTCAAGCAACTGCTTCAGGCCTGAGCTTTTGAGGAAGCCCTGGCACTGAAGCCACAGGCTTTATTCGGGTTCGATTTTGGCGTCTCGAACCACTTTGCCCCAACGAGGCGCTTCGGCTTTGATCAAAGCTGCAAACTGCTCGGGTGTGCCGCCACCCATTTCGTTGCCTTGACTCAAAATCTTGTCTTTCACTTCAGGATCTATCAAGGCTTTGTTAAGGGCTGCATTGAGCACTTTGACCAAGTCGGGTGAAATCCCTTTGGGGGCAATCAAACCTTGCCAGTTTTGCACTTCCACTGCAGGATAGCCCTGTTCAGCCATGGTGGGGATCTCGGGCAGCAAAGGCGAGCGAGTTTTGCTGGTGATGGCCAAGGCACGCAGACGACCGCCTTTGATGGCGGGCATGGCCGAGTACATCTGCTCAAACATCATGGTCACCTGGCCGCCCATCAGGTCGGTGGCGCCGGCAGATCCGCTTTTGTAGGGGGCGTGAATCATGTCGATGTCGGCAGCATTTTCCAACAAAGCGCCACTCAGGTGGTGTGAACCACCAATGCCACCGGAGGCATAGCTGAGCTTGCCAGGATTGGCCTTGGCCGCTGCCACGACGTCTTTGACCGACTTGTAAGGCGAGTCGTTGCGGACCATCAAAATGAGGGGGCCTTTTTCAATCAAGCCAACAGGCACGAGGTCGTTAAAAGGATCGAAGTTGAGCTTTTTGAACAAAGCATGGTTCACGGCCAAGGGGGCAAAGTTGCCCATCCCGATGGTGTAGCCGTCGGGCTTGCCACGGGCTATGGCTTCAGTGCCAATGTTGCCGCCTGCGCCAGATTTGTTGTCAATGATGATGGGCTGACCCAAGATGATGGACATGGCCTTGGCCACTTGCCGTGAACGAGAGTCGGCATTGCCGCCCGCAGCGTAGGGGCAAATCCATGTGATGGGCTTGCTGGGGTATTTGTCTTGGGCAAAGACCAAGCTGGGCACCAAGGCCGCACCCACCGCAGATTGAATCAGGTCGCGTCTTTTCATAAAGTCTCCCATTGATTGTAAAAATTACATGAGCAAGTGTTCGCCAGCATTATCACCGCCCAAGATGACGTAGTTGACTTTGCGAATGTCCATAAGCTTGGTGCCACCTGAGTAGCTGATAGAGCTTTGAGTGTCTTGCTCCATTTCAATCAGGGTGTTGGCCAAACTGCCCTTGATGGGCTCCAAAATTCGCTTGCCTTCCACATGCTTGTACTCGCCTTTGTTGAAGTCGGATGCCGAGCCGTAATATTCTTTGTAGAGCTTGCCGTCTACCTCCACGGTGGCGCCAGGAGACTCCTCGTGGCCTGCCAACATGGAGCCAATCATGATCATGGTGGCGCCAAAGCGAATGCTCTTGGCAATGTCGCCATGCTCTCGAATACCGCCGTCGGCAATGATGGGCTTGGTGGCCACACGCGCACACCATTTGAGCGCAGACAATTGCCAACCACCCGTGCCAAAACCTGTTTTCAGTTTGGTGATGCAGACCTTGCCTGGGCCAATGCCCACTTTGGTAGCGTCGGCGCCCCAAGTTTCCAAATCGATGATGGCTTCTGGCGTACCCACATTGCCCGCAATGACAAAAGACTGAGGCAATTTTTGCTTCAAAGTGACGATCATTTTGTGCACACTTTCGGCATGGCCGTGTGCAATGTCGATGGTGATGTATTCAGGGCTTAAGCCCTGGCTCACCAACTGGTCGACGGTGGCGTAGTCGGCTGCTTTGACGCCTAGGGAGATAGAGGCATACAGGCCCTTGGCATGCATGTCACGAACGAATTGAACATTGTCTAAATCGAAACGGTGCATGACATAAAAGTAGTCGTTTTGCGCCATCCATGTGCAGATCTTCTCGTTGACCACCGTTTTCATGTTGGCCGGTACCACGGGAAGGCGAAACTTGCGGCCGCCAAGCTCTACGCTGGCATCGCACTCAGAGCGGCTTTCCACGCGGCACTTGCGAGGCAGTAACAAGACGTTGTCGTAATCAAAAATTTCCATTGAACCAAGCTCCAAAAAGGATCGTTGAAAGAACGAGTGAGCGCTTGGCTTGGCCGGTTTGTTTGACTTTTTTTGGACAAAAAAAACCGGACGCAAGAATCTTGGGCCCGGTGACTGATTCTACTCGCCTTGTTTGCGTTTTCAAAACGGAGCGCAAGACTTTCTACAATGGAGGGATGCACGAACCCTTCCCCCTTTTGAGCAACCTGAATCCTGAACAATTGAGGGCAGTCACGCTTCCCGCTGATTCAGCCCTGATATTGGCCGGGGCCGGTTCCGGCAAAACCCGGGTACTCACCACCCGAATTGCTTGGTTGTTGCAAACCTCCCAAGTGGGGTCGGGCGGTATTTTGGCCGTCACCTTTACCAACAAGGCCGCCAAGGAAATGCTGATGCGCCTGCAGGCCATGTTGCCCGTGAATGTGCGGGGCATGTGGATTGGCACCTTCCATGGCTTGTGCAATCGGTTCTTGCGCGCACATTACAAGATGGCCAATTTGCCGCAGACCTTTCAAATACTCGACACCCAAGACCAGTTGTCTGCCATCAAGCGATTGTGCAAACAACATGGTGTGGACGACGAGCGTTTTCCGCCCAAACAATTACAGTGGTTCATTGCCGGTTGCAAGGAAGACGGCTTGAGGCCCAAAGATGTCGATGTGCGCGACGACGAAACGCGCCGTAAAGTTGACATTTATCAGCTCTACGAAGACCAATGCCAGCGCGAAGGCGTGGTGGATTTTGGTGAATTGATGTTGCGCTCGTTTGAATTGCTGCGCGACAACGACGCCATCAGACTGCATTACCGCTCGCGCTTTAAACACGTTCTGATTGACGAATTTCAAGATACCAACAAGCTGCAATACGCTTGGATCAAGATGATTGCAGGTTTGCCCGCCGAACACGGCAGCGCGGTTTTGGCCGTGGGCGATGACGACCAAAGTATTTATGCATTTCGCGGCGCACGGGTGGGCAATATGGCCGACTTTGTGCGCGAATTTGGGGTGCAGCATCAAATTAAATTAGAGCAAAACTACCGCAGTTACAGCAACATTTTGGACTCGGCCAATGCGCTCATTGGCAACAACAAAAACAGATTGGGTAAAAACCTGCGGACCGACCAGGGGGCCGGCGAGCCAGTGCGGGTGTATGAGTCCACCAGCGACTTTGCAGAGGCCCAGTGGTTGGTCGATGAAATACGGCAATTGGTGAAGGGCGACGGGTTGTCGCGCAAAGAAGTGGCGGTGCTGTACCGTAGCAATGCGCAAAGCCGTGTTATGGAAACAGCGCTCTTCAATGCGGGTGTGCCCTACAAAGTTTATGGCGGCTTGCGCTTTTTTGAACGTGCTGAAATCAAGCATGCCTTGGCTTATTTGCGCATCTTAGAAAACCACAACGACGACACCAGTTTCTTGCGGATTGTCAATTTTCCACCGCGTGGCATTGGCGCGCGAAGCATTGAACAATTGCAAGACGCCGCCAAAGGATTGGGTTGTTCGCTCCATGACGCTGTCAGCACCACGGCCGGTAAAGCCGGCGCAAAGTTGGCCAGTTTTGTGGCCATGATGGATGTCATGCGCGAGCAAACTCCAGGCATGACCTTGCGAGAAATCATTGAGTTGGTCATTGACAAGACTGGCTTGATTGAACACTACAAAACTGAAAAAGAAGGTGCCGACCGGGTGGAAAACTTGGAGGAATTGGTCAACGCGGCCGAGAGTTTTGTGACCCAAGAAGGCTTTGGCCGAGATGCCGAAGCCACCGCCACGGAAATGGCGCCGATGGCCGACGATGGCGAAGTGATGTCTCCCTTGGCGGCCTTTCTCACCCATGCCGCTTTGGAAGCTGGCGACAACCAAGCCCAAGCCGGAGAAGACGCGGTGCAACTGATGACGGTGCATGCCAGCAAAGGCTTGGAATTTGATGCGGTGTTTATTTCGGGCTTGGAAGAGGGCTTGTTTCCTCACGAAAACTCAATGAACGATTACGACGGTTTGGAAGAAGAACGGCGCCTGATGTACGTGGCCATCACGCGGGCGCGCAAACGCTTGTATTTGAGCCATTCTCAAACGCGCATGCTCCACGGACAAACTCGCTACAACCTGAAAAGCCGATTCTTGGATGAGTTGCCTGAGGCTTGTCTCAAGTGGATCACCCCCAAGAATCCAGGTTTTGCAACGGGTTTGGGCGGTGGGTGGACATCGCCTGCGCAAGCATTTCAGGGTCGGCCGGCTTGGGGTCAAAGCAGTTTGGGCTCTGCAGAAACTTACAAATCGCCGCCCGTTCCTGTGCAAAAATCGGAACCCTCGCACGGCATCAAGCAGGCCATGAAAGTGTTTCACACCAAGTTTGGTGAAGGCCTTGTCTTGGCCGTTGAGGGTGCGGGCACCGATGCGCGTGCACAAGTGAATTTTCCAAGACACGGGGTCAAGTGGCTGGCCTTGTCAGTGGCCAAACTCACGCCCGTTGAATGATGTTTTTTAAAAGTAAGAGGTCAGCATGAAGATTGAAAAAGACACTGTGGTCACTTTGAAATACAAAGTGTCGGATGCCCAAGGCAAACTGTTGGAGGCCGCAGAAGAGCCCATGGCTTATTTGCATGGCGGTTACGAAAACACCTTGCCCAAAATAGAAGAAGCTTTGGATGGGCAAGTCAAGGGCTATCAAACGACGCTCACCTTGTCGGCCGCAGACGGCTTCGGTGAGCGCGATGAGAGTTTGCTTCAAACCATGCCCAAAAAAGATTTTCCAGCGGGCGTGAAAGTGGGTGGTCAATTGCGCGGGCGCACGACCGATGGCCGAGAAGCCATCTTCAATGTGCTGAAAATCAAGGGCGATACCGTGATGCTAGACGGCAACCACCCTTGGGCGGGTCAAACCTTGCGCTTTCAACTTCAGGTGATCGATGTGCGTGCCGCCATTCAGGAAGAAATAGCGCACCGTCACGTGCATGGTGCACACGGCCACCATCATTGAGACAAAGTGCTTACCGCTCCTGAGTCAGGGCCTCTGAACTCAGGCCTCTGTTTCACCGCCAGGTGAAGGCAAATCAAAACAGTCTTTCACACTGAAATAGACCGATGTGAAAAACATGGCGCTCATGAGCAATGCGCCTGGCATGAGGATGGCCGCTGTGATGTCGTTGCCGCCCATCAGGCTACTGAGCGTGAGCGTCAGGGTGGCACCCACCACAAAAATACAGCCCCAAGCCAAGATGTAGATGGCGAAGGCCCCCAGATTGCGCCAGCATGCAACAGCACTGAAAAACATGCTTTTAACGGGCGCAACGCCATGCCAGTGCACCAGTGCAGGCGCATGCCAAAACAGCATGGACATGGGGATGTACATGACGGTGGTGATCCAGATGGCCATTTGAAAATCTGCAGCTTCCACCACCTCGGGCGTGATGGGGGCATTGGCCAAATAAACTTTGGCAAAACCGCCACCGTCGATGAGCATTGACAGTGCCATGACCAGCAAGAAACAAAGGGCATACAAGGCGCCCATGATCAACATGGATTGAAATCGCTGCTGGCCAGCACGAAAGGCCACCATGAGGACCGTGGGCATGGGAAACTTGCCAGCAGAGGCTTGTTCGGTGGCCACCATGAGTCCCAATGTGGCGGCAGGCAAGATGACCAAAGACAAAATGGCACCCAACACAGGAATCATGGACAAGACAGACACCGTGGCCATGAACAAGAAGAACAAACCTGTGAAGGCCAAGGGTTGCCGCCAAAAGGTTCGCATGCCCATCTTGACCCAGACCCAGCCTTGTTTTGCGGGAACGATGTTAAGTTTCATGGGGCAAGCTTATAGGGGTGTGTGAGCCGCTCTCGCAATACCCGTTCAAAATGAGTGGGATCGTGTGGCACCAACATGGCGGCATCGCGGGGCAAATAAAAATCCCACAGCCTTGAGATCCAAAAACGAAGAGCGCCGGCCCTGAGCATGGCGGGCAACATCTGGCGTTCTGCAGCGCGCAAAGGGCGCACCGATTGGTAGGCTGAAAGCATGGCCAGCGCGCGTGCTTCATGGTGCTGGCCCGTGGGCAAATCGATGCACCAGTCGTTCATGCACACCGCCAAATCAAAGAGCCATGTGTCGACGCCAGCAAAATAAAAATCAAAAAACCCCGTGAGCGTGGTGCCTTCAAACATCACGTTGTCACGAAATAAATCAGCATGCACAGGACCTTGGGGGAGTGCCAAGTAGGCGGCAGCTTGGGCCATGTGATTTTGATAAGCCAGTTCGCCTTGAAGCAGGCTGGCCTGCGCCTCATTCAAAAAGGGCCGCACCAAGGGGGCGGTCTCGTTCCACCAATTCAGGCCTCGCAAATTGGGTTGGTGTCGGTTGTAGTCTTGGCCCGCCAAGTGCATCCGGGCCAACATGGCCCCTACAGCTTCACAGTGCAAGGCCTCGGGTGCCAATTGACTTTGACCATTCAGCCGGTTGACCACGGCCGCAGGCTTGTTGCACAGCGTGTGCAAGATGTCGCCGTCTCGGTTGGCAGCTGGGTTGGGTACTGGAATGCCTTTGTCTGCCAAGTGTTTCATGAAAAACAAATAGAACGGCAGCTGCTCAAAATTGAGGCGCTCAAACAGGGTGAGGACGTATTCGCCATGCACAGTGGTGGCGAAATAGTTGGTGTTTTCAATGCCGCCCTGAATGCCTTTGAGCTCGGTCAAATGACCCAAACCCAAATCTTGGAGAAGTAAGGACGCGAGGTCTTCGGAAACGGGCGTAAAGACAGCCATGACTTATCGAAGAAACATGGGGGAGGGGTGAATGCTGTGGGGCGGTGCAAAGTGCATCAAGAGATTGTAGTGGCTGTTAAAAAACACATTTTCTGGACCTTTTTGAAAGTCTGAGTGTGAAAAAATTGGGCGCAAGACAGGCACAATGGCGACATGAGCGACAAGAAAACCCTATTGCTGGTGGATGGTTCCAGCTACCTGTACCGAGCATTTCATGCCATGCCCGATCTGCGTGCCGTGCCAGGCGACGCCAGCAGCCCAGCCACCGGCGCCATTCGCGGCATGATCAACATGATGGAGCGATTGCGCAAAGACTTTCCCGCCGACTACGCCGCCTGTGTGTTTGACGCCAAGGGCCCTACGTTTCGCGACGAAATTTACCCTGCTTACAAACAAAACCGCAGCCCCATGCCCGACGATTTGCGTGCGCAAATTGAGCCCATCCACCAACTGGTTCGTTTGATGGGTTGGACGGTGTTGGACGTGCCCGGCGTAGAAGCCGACGATGTGATTGGTACCTTGGCCGCCGTAGGCTCATCTCAGGGCATTCAAGTGGTGGTGTCCAGTGGCGACAAAGACTTGGCTCAATTGGTCAATGAGCACATCACCATCATCGACACCATGAACGGCAAACGCCGCGATTTGGCGGGCGTGCAAGAAGAGTTTGGTGTGCCTGCTTCGCTCATGCTCGATTACCAAATTTTGGTGGGCGACACGGTTGACAACGTGCCCGGGGTGCAAAAGGTGGGCCCCAAGACGGCCGCCAAACTTTTGCTTGAGCATGGCTCGCTCGACAATTTAATGCGCAACGCCGATCAAATCAAAGGCGTGGTGGGCGAAAACCTGCGCCAAGCGGTCGATTGGTTGCCCACCGGACGTCAGCTCTTAAAAATTAGAACCGACTGCGATTTAAGCGCCTACATTCCAGCCTTGCCTGCCTTAGACACCATCACATTCGCCGAACCCAACGAAGCCGAATTGTTGGCGTTTTATGAAAAATTTGGCTTCAAGGGTTTGGTCAGAAGCCGTGGCGCTGGCAACAGCAGCGCCCCTGCCAAGCCTGCGTTTGTGCCCAACCACGATTTATTTGCTGAACTTGAACCCGTGGTCACGGTGGTGGGCGACAAGCGCTACGAAACCATCCTCACTTGGGAGCAACTGAACGCATGGTTGCCCCGATTGGAAGCCGCCGACTGCGTAGCCCTAGATACAGAAACCACTTCGCTCGATGCCATGCGCGCCGATTTGGTGGGCATCAGCTTCAGTGTCAAGCCCGGTGAAGCCGCTTATCTTCCTCTGCAACATTCTGGGCCGGATGCCCCAGCGCAGTTGCCTTTGAAGGAGGTGCTGGCCAAGCTCAAGCCTTGGTTAGAGAATCCTCTTCAATTGAAGGTTGGCCAGCACATTAAATACGACCGGCACGTGTTTGCCAACCAAGGCATTGAGGTCCACGGTTATGCGCACGACACCATGCTGCAAAGCTATGTGCTTGAAGTGCACAAGCCGCACAGCCTCAGCAGTTTGGCCTTGCGACATGTAGGCCGAACAGGCATCACTTACGAAGACCTTTGCGGCAAGGGCGTGCACCAAATATCGATTGCGCAGGTGGATGTCGACAAGGCTTCTGAGTACGCATGCGAAGACGCCGATCAGTGTTTAGACGTGCACGGCGTGCTGTGGCCACGCATTCAAGCCGACCCCAAACTCAAGGTCATTTATGACATTGAAATTGCCACCAGCGAGGCTTTGTTTCGGATTGAACGCAATGGTGTGCTCATTGATGGCCCCACCTTGGCCGCCCAAAGCCAAGCGCTGGGACAGCGCATCTTGCAGCTCGAATCCGAAACCTATGAGATTGCGGGGCAGCCCTTCAACTTAAGCAGCCCCAAACAGTTGGGTGAAATATTCTTTGACAAACTTGGTTTGCCCGTCATTAAAAAAACCGCTACCGGTGCGCGCAGCACCGATGAAGAGGTCTTGGAAAAGTTGGCTGAAGACTATCCCTTGCCCGCCAGAATTTTGGAACATCGCAGCTTGTCCAAACTCAAAGGCACCTACACCGACAAGCTGGCGCAAATGGCATTGCCCCGCACCGGCCGAGTTCATACCCACTATGCGCAAGCTGTGGCCGTGACGGGGCGACTGTCGAGCAACGATCCCAATTTACAAAACATTCCCATCCGTACCGCAGAGGGCCGCAAGGTGCGCGAAGCTTTTGTGGCACCAGCCGGTTGCTTCATTGCCAGCGCAGACTATTCACAAATTGAACTTCGCATCATGGCGCACTTGAGCGGCGATGACGCTTTGCTGAAAGCCTTTCACCAAGGTTTGGACGTGCACAAAGCCACAGCGGCCGAAGTGTTTGGTCTCACGCCCGACCAGGTCTCGAGCGAGCAACGCCGCTATGCCAAGACCATCAACTTTGGACTCATCTATGGCATGAGTGCCTTTGGCTTGGCCAAGGCCTTGGGCATCGAAAACGGTGCCGCCAAAAATTACATCGAGCGTTATTTCCAGCGCTTTGCGGGCGTCAAGCGTTACATGGACAACACCCGCGAGCAAGCCAAATCGCAGGGCTATGTTGAAACCGTGTTGGGTCGGCGTTTGTATTTGCCGGAAATCAATTCACCGAATGGTCCCAGGCGTGCAGGTGCAGAGCGTGCCGCCATCAATGCGCCCATGCAGGGCACCGCTGCCGACCTCATCAAGCTGGCCATGATTGCCGTGCAAGCTGGCATAGACCGCGAGCAACGTCAAACCAAAGTGATCATGCAAGTGCACGATGAATTGGTGTTTGAAGTGCCTGCAGACGAAGTGGAGTGGCTCAAAGTGGCCGTGCCCCAGTGGATGGCCGAAGTGGCCAGCCTCAAAGTGCCTTTGCTGGCAGAAGTGGGCGTGGGCCTCAATTGGGATCAGGCGCATTAAACGCTTTTGACGCATTGCAAGAACATGGCCTTGTGGCAAGCGATTCAACAATTTAAAGCCAAGCTGAGCACTTCAGAGATTGCTGTATTGGAGCAATGTTTGCAAGAGGCTCGGCAGGCTTTACCCCGCGATTGGATGCCCTGGTATTTAGGCCCTGCAAAGCAAGCCACAGGATTTTTCAAGCCTCACATTGCGGCCTTGATTCAATCACTCGATGCGAGATGGATCCGGCTGCCGCAAGGACTACATTGGGACACAGCCGAAGCCACGTCCGAATCGCGTAGCTTGGCCTTGGCGCATTTGGCAGATCAACTTCGGTTGCAAGGGGTGATCACGGGCTGGCGCGATGAAAAATTTTCTTATTGGCCGGTGCCTTTGTTTGAAAGTGGGGGGTCTGAGCCACTGCTTCAGCCCAGCCCAGAGGTGGCAGAAGACTTTCAGATGGAGCGTGCAGCGTTCCGATTGTTTGGTTTGCACAGCCATGCCGTTCACATCAATGGCTTGACACCCAATGGTGATCTTTGGTGTGGTCGTCGTGCCATGAGCAAGGCCACCGACCCTGGCATGCTGGACAACTTGGCCGCAGGTGGCCTGCCGGCCGGAGAAACTTGCGCATCCTGTGCGGTTCGCGAGCTGGCTGAGGAAGCAGGCATTGACGCAATGTTGGCTCAAACGGCCGTGCCCATGGCGGGTGTGACCACTTGCAGAGAGGTGCCGGAGGGCTGGCACTACGAGACGCTTTGGGTCTACAACCTTTTGTTGCCAGAGGGCTTGACGCCCGTCAACCAAGACGGTGAAGTGAGTGAATTCATGTGTTTGTCGCCGCATGAAGTGGTCCAAGCCATTGCAGACAAGCACTTCACACCCGATGCGGCCTGCGTCATTGCATGGGCCAGCTTGCGGCCCTGAGCTTGCCTCAAGACGACGAAGGCATAATTGCCTCTTGCTCAGCTTCGGTCTGAGACTTTGTTGGAATTTGAATGACGCTTTTGGCAATCTTATTGGGCACCATGGCTGCAGGCATTGGCAGCGTGTGGTTAGCCGCCTGGCTGAGTTTTGGCATGGTGAGCCGCTACACGCAACACATGCTCAGCCTGGCTGCGGGTGCTTTGCTGGCCACCGCTTTTTTGCATTTGTTGCCTGAAGCTTTTGAGGCGGGGGTCGAGCCCTACCAACTCTTTGTCACCTTGTTGTTTGGTTTGTTGTTCTTCTTTTTGCTAGACAAGGCTGAACTTTGGCACCATGGTCATGAACACCACCACCCTCATGATGCACATGATGCGCCTCACACGCACAAGCCTTCTGAAGAACATGCCCACCACCCTGCATCGGGTGGCTGGGCCATTTTGGCTGGCGACAGCGTTCATTGCTTTGGCGATGGTGTCCTCATTGCCTCTGCTTTCATGGTTGATTTGCGTTTAGGCTTTGTGGCCGCCTTGGCAGTTTTGGCGCACGAAGTGCCCCACCACATGGGTGACTTGATGGTGCTTCGACAAAGTTCGGGCAATCGACACATGGCCATTTTGAAGGTGTCAATGGCGGGTGCCATCACGTCCTTGGGCGGCATCGCTGGCTTTTTGTTGCTAGAGCAATTGCATGGCATCTTGCCTTACATGCTCACCGTGGCCAGCAGCAGTTTTATTTATGTGGCATTGGCCGACCTCATCCCCCAACTGCAAAAACGCCTGAGCGCCAGCGAAACCGCTTTTCAGGTGGTGTGGTTGGTGGTCGGCATGGCCTTGGTCAGTGCGGCCAGCATGCTGGCTCACAGCAGCGTTGTGCACTGAGCACCAGCGCCCCCCAATTTAGCTCTTTGCGCAAGGCATGCCTGGGGTGTTGCACCACTCACTCCAACTGCCTGGATAAAGTGGTGTCTGTCCAAGACCTGCAATCTCCATGGCCAAAAGATTCGGCACGGCGCTCACCCCACTGCCGCAGTGATGGACCACGCTTTGGGGTGCACGGCCGGCCAACAGCGTTTCAAACTCTTGTCTCAACACCTCGGGTGGTTTGAAAAATCCATCAGGGCTGAAGTTGTCTGTAAAGGGTCGATTGAGCGCGCCAGGAATGTGGCCCGCCACAGGATCGAGGGGCTCCGTTTCACCGCGATAGCGGGCAGCCCCTCTGGCATCTAACAAATTGAAGTTGGGGCGTCCCAATTGGGCTTTGACCTCAACGGCGCTCACCCATTCTCTGAGAGCAGGTTTCAATGCAAACGGCGCGGTCTTGGGTTGTTTGAAAGGGGCCTCTGTAGCACCTTGTGCCAAAGCGCCCCCGGCCTTGGACCATGCTTGGAGGCCACCATCCAGCACGGCCGCAGCGTCATGCCCCAACCACTTCAACATCCACCACAAACGACCGCAGTAATTGGCCCCGTTGCGGTCGTAGACCACAGCTTGCATGTCGTTTTGAAAGCCAATGCTGGTAAGCCACGCGGCCACGCTGTCGCGGGTGGGCAAGGGGTGACGTCCACCATTCAAGGCAGAGGGTTCGTGTGTGCTCAGGTGACGGTCCAAGTGTGCGTGAACCGCCCCTGCTATTCGATGACTGGCAAACAGTGCATCGGCATTTTCGGGCTGCATCAAATCAAAACTGCAGTCAAACATCATGAGGGGCTTGCCAGATGCTTGCAAAGCTTGAAGCTGCGCCACAGCAATGAGGGTGGTGTACATGGCCCGTCGTCCTATGAATGAAATGTCAGATGGCTTGTCGGCTTCAATTCTAGAGCGATTGTTCTTCAGCCGGAATGTGGCGCAAGCTTCTGTCGCGCAGTGCAGTGGCCAAGATGCCGCTCAAGACAATCAGGCCTATGCCTGCCCAGCCAATGAAGGGAATTTGATCGCCAAATAGAAACAAGCCAAACAGCGCAGAGAACACAATGCCGGTGTATTGCAAATTGGCCACGACCAAAGTGGCGCCATTGCTGTAAGCCCGTGTCATGCACCACTGGCCCAATGCGGCCAAAATGCCCACTGGCAAGAGCCACAATGTTTGTGGCCACAACCATTCATGGGTACCCAAAATGCACATGGCCAAGGCGCCTGAGACAGCGGCACCCAGAGAAAAGTAAAAGACGGTTCTCTCAACCGGCTCACCCGCACGACCCAAGGCCGCCACTTGCAAATAGGCCACGGCCGACACAATGCCAGACATCACGCCCACCAAGCCCGCCACAATTTGGTTTTGCTCAAAGGTAGGACGCAACACCATCAGCACACCGGCAAATCCAGCCAGCACAGTGAGTGCCACTGGAATTTGAAGCTTGGCATTTTGAAGGGAGCCCAGCCAAATGGTGCTGCCCACCACAAACGCAGCAACCCACACGGCGCTCATGTAATTGAGGGTGACGGCTGTGGCCAAAGGCAAATGGGCAATGGCGTAAAACCAAGCGGCCAATGAGGTGACACCCACCAGCACCCGAATGGCATGCATCTTGGGCACAGGGGTGTACAGCGAGACGCCTTTTTGGCGCAGCGCCACCCACATGATCAAGGTACCGATGGCGCCTCGATAACCGACCAGCTCAAAGGTGTTGAAATAGACGGCTGCAAACTTGACGCAGACACTCATGACGGAAAAGAACAGGGATGCCAAAACCATCCAAAGTGCTTGCATTCCTTTTACAAGTCCATCTTGCTGCGGTACCACTCATGAAAGTGTTGCATGCCATCTTCCATGGGGCTTTGGTAGGGCCCCACTTCGTTGTCGCCGCGTTGCATGAGGGCTTTTCGGCCAGCGTCCATGCGCTCTGCAATCTCATCGTCTTCGATGCAGGTCTCCATGTAGGCGGCCTGTTGTGCTTCGACAAACTCTCGCTCAAAAGCGACAATTTCTTCGGGGTAGTAAAACTCCACCATGTTGAGCGTTTTTTCGGGGCAGATGGGGTGCAACGTAGACACCGTGAGCACATGCGGATACCACTCCACCATGATGTGAGGGTAGTAGGTTAGCCAGATGGCACCATATTCGGGCACTTGCCCTTGACGGTATTGCATGAGTTGTTTTTGCCAGCGCTCGTAGACAGGGCTTCCCGCTTTGCCCAAACGATTGTTGATGCCAACAGTTTGGACGGAATACTCTTTTTTGAACTCCCAATTGAGATCGTCACAGGTGACAAAATTGCCCAGGCCAGGGTGGAAGGGCTCGACGTGATAGTCTTCTAAGTAAACCTCAATGAAGGTCTTCCAGTTGTAGTTGCACTCGTGCAATTCCACATGGTCTAGCTGAAAGCCTGTGAAGTCGATGGCAGAGCGTGTGCCCATGCGGGCCAAATCAGCCGCAATGTCACGGCCATTGTCTTCAAACAACAAGCCGTTCCATTCTTTCAGGGGGTAGTTGTTGAGGTTCAGGCAAGGGTCGTTGGCAAAATGCGGGGCGCCCAACAAGTGACCCTCAGGCGCGTAGGTCCAGCGGTGCAAGGGGCACACGATGTTGCCGCCAGCGCTGCCTTTTTGTTGGGTTTGGAGTGAGCCGCGGCCTTCCAACATGACCGCTTGGCGGTGCCGACAAATGTTGGAGATTAGTTGTACCCCTTGGGCGGATCGCACCAATGCACGACCCCCGGCTTCTTGGGGCAGGGCGTGATAATCCCCGATCTCGGGAACTGACAACTGGTGGCCGACGTAGCGAGGGCCTTGCTGAAAAATACTTTTCAGCTCACGCTGAAACAGCGCTTCATTGAAGTAGCTTGAAACTGGTAGTTGGCTTGCGGCCTGCTGCAGTTGAAGACTTAAATCAGACATGGGTGACCTGACCTAGAGACTCCCCCTATGAAGGGGCAGGAAGAAAGCGGGAGCCGGTGGGCTCTGCCGCGAAAAAAACGGACCTTGGTCCGCGATGAAGTTTGGATTGTACCCTTTGGTCAGCAATTTTGGGTAGAAGTCGTCCTAAAATGCATTTCTTTCGTTTGGAATTAGCCATGCCCAAAGCCACTTCACCCTCTTCGCCAGCGCCGGCCGAATCAGCCACTCCCGCGAGCTACGAGGTGGCCGTGAAAGAATTGGAGCAACTCTTGAGCCAACTCGAATCGGGCCAATTGCCACTTGATCAATTGCTCACACACTATCAAAGAGGCGCTAGCTTGTTGGCCTATTGCAGAGACAAACTGGCGGCCATTGAAAATCAAATCAGTGTTTTAGACGATGCAGGATTGAAAACTTGGGACGGCCAATGACAGTGCCTTTTTCCAACAACTTCCATTTCAATGCGTGGGCCCATGAGCGGCTGGCCCAAGTAGAGCAAGCCTTGAAGCACGGCATCGATGCCCATGCGCCCGCTGGCTTGGGCGAAGCCATGCGCTATGCCGTGTTGGACGGTGGCAAGCGTTTGCGCCCTTTGCTGGTCTTGGCCGCAGCAGAGGCGGTGGGCGTTGACCTCGAGGCCGCCACGGTCTCCGACCAACCCAGTGCCATGGCGGCTTTGAAGGCGGCATGCGCCGTTGAGCTCATTCATGCTTACTCTTTGGTGCACGATGACATGCCCTGCATGGACAACGATGTGATGCGACGTGGCAAGCCCACCGTGCATGTGAAATATGGCCAAGCGCAAGCCTTGTTGGCAGGCGATGCCTTGCAGGCCTTGGCGTTTGAGTTTTTAACACCGCAAGATGGCAGCACCGATTTAAGCGTTCAAGCCATGCAGGTGGGTTTGCTGGCGCGTGCCGCGGGCTATCATGGTATGGCGGGCGGTCAAGCCATTGATTTGGACAGTGTGGGTTTGGCACTGACCGAACAACAACTGCGTCAAATGCACCGACTTAAAACAGGCGCATTGTTGCTTTGCAGTGTGCAGTTGGGCACCGTTTGCGCCGGCAAGCCGACAGCCTCTGTGTTCGATTCTCTCAGCCAATTTGCCAATGCCTTGGGATTGGCTTTTCAAGTGATCGACGATATTTTGGACGTCACCGCAGACTCGGTCACCTTGGGCAAAACAGCAGGCAAAGACGCCGCTGCCGACAAACCCACCTACGTGTCTTTGTTGGGCCTGGCGGGCGCCCAACAATTGGCAGACAGCCTCTATGCAGAATCCCTTGCAGCCTTAGACGGCAGTGGTCTCAACCACAGTGCCACTGCAGCCTTGCGTGCTCTGGCACAGCAAGTGGTCAATCGGAACCATTAAACATGCTTGAAGCCATTCACTCTCCCATTGACCTCCGAAAATTAAAACGCACAGATTTGCACCAAGTTGCCGTTGAACTGCGCCAATGCGTGCTCGACAATGTGTCGCAAACCGGTGGCCATTTGAGTTCCAACTTGGGTACCGTGGAACTCACGGTGGCCTTGCACTATGTGTTCAATACCCCTGAGGACCGCATTGTTTGGGATGTTGGCCATCAAACCTATCCCCACAAAATTCTCACGGGGCGTCGCGAGCGCATGCCCAGCTTGCGTCAGTTGGGAGGCCTTTCGGGCTTTCCGCGCCGTGATGAAAGTGAGTACGACACCTTTGGTACGGCGCATTCTTCCACCAGCATTTCGGCAGCCTTGGGCATGGCCATTGCGGCCCGTCAAAAAGGCGAGGACCGGCACGCCATTGCGGTCATTGGCGATGGTGCCATGACGGCGGGCATGGCCTTTGAAGCGCTGAACAATGCGGGCGTTGAAGATTGCAGGCTCTTGGTCATTTTGAACGACAACGACATGTCGATCAGCCCACCCGTGGGCGCCTTGAATCGGTATTTGGCGCAACTCATGAGTGGCCGTTTTTACAGCACGGCCAAGTCGGTGGGCAAGAATGTTTTAAAGGGTGCACCGCCCTTGTTCGAATTGGCCAAACGCTTTGAGCAACACGCCAAAGGCATGGTGGTGCCCGCCACGTTGTTTGAGCAATTTGGATTCAACTACATCGGCCCCATCGATGGCCACGATTTGGAATCACTCATTCCTACGTTGGAAAACATCAAGAAATTGCAAGGTCCTCAGTTCTTGCATGTGATTACCAAAAAAGGGCAGGGCTACAAGCTGGCTGAAGACGATCCCATCAACTACCATGGACCGGGTAAATTCGACCCCAAACTGGGCTTGGTGCCTGCCGCCAAACCACCCAAACCAGCGTTCATGCACATTTTTGGTCAGTGGCTTTGCGACATGGCCGCACACGACCCCCGCTTGGTGGGTATCACGCCTGCCATGCGTGAAGGCTCAGGCATGGTGGAATTTCACAAGCGCTTTCCCAGCCGTTACTTTGATGTGGGCATCGCAGAGCAACATGCGGTCACGTTTGCGGCAGGTTTGGCCTGTGAGGGTCTCAAGCCCGTGGTGGCCATCTACTCTACATTTTTGCAACGAGGCTACGACCAACTCATTCACGATGTGGCTTTGCAAAACTTGCCTGTGGTGTTTGCCCTCGACCGCGCGGGCTTGGTGGGCGCCGATGGCGCCACGCATGCAGGCGCTTACGACATTGCTTACTTGCGATGCATTCCCAACATGGCCATCGCTTGCCCCAGCGATGAACGCGAGTGCCGTTGGTTGCTCAGCACCGCTTATGCCCAAAACCATCCTGTGGCCGTGCGTTATCCGAGGGGATCTGGCGCGGGCGTTGAGGCTGGCGCTGACCTTGATACCCTTGAATTTGGCAAAGCCGAGGTCAGGCGTGAAGGTCAGGGTGTGTGCATTTTGGCCTTTGGTACTTTGCTGTATGCGGCACTGGAAGTGGCTGAAAAAATCAATGCCACCGTGGTCAACATGCGTTGGGCCAAGCCTCTGGACAAAGACATGATTCTCAAGATGGCCGCCACGCATGATCGACTCGTGACCCTCGAGGATGCGTGTGTCATGGGCGGTGCAGGCAGTGCTGTGTGTGAGTTTTTGCAGACCGTCGGTATTCTAAAATCGGTGCTTAACTTGGGCTTGCCAGACGAATTCATTGAGCACGGTGATCCCCTGAAGCTCATGTCGATGCAGGGCTTAGACGCTGCAGGCATACAATCTGCCATTTCCAAAAAGTGGCCGCAAACTGTTTGAAATTCTTGCCTTTTGATGCGCAGGCTGAAGGGTAAACCCCTTCAAAACGTGCGTGTTTATTTTCTACAATCGGGTGTTGTTACCTTTTCCTGGAGTGAGTATGGAATCCCTGTTAGCGTTGTCGAAACGAATAGACCAATTCAGTGAGTGGTTGGGCCGCTCAGTGGCCTGGTTGGTCTTGGCCGCTGTCCTCATCAGCGCTGGTAATGCTGTTTCTCGCAAGGCATTCAACTTAAGTTCCAATGCCTTTTTGGAAATTCAATGGTACTTGTTTGCGGCTGTTTTCATGTTGGCGGCGGGCTACACCTTGATGCGGCAGGAGCATGTCAAGATCGATGTCATTTCTGGCCGTTTCTCTAAACGCACTCAAATTTGGATTGACATCGTCGGCATCTGTTTGTTCCTGTTGCCCTTCGTTTTCTACATCATCAAGTTGGCAATGCCTTTGGTCATCAATGCATTGATGACGCACGAAATGTCATCCAATGCAGGCGGCTTGGTTCGTTGGCCTGTGTTCGCGCTGCTTCCCTTGGGCATGTTGCTCCTGGGCATTCAAGCCATTTCAGAATTAATAAAGCGTTTTGCTTTCTTGCAGGGTCTCATACCCGATCCCAGTAAAAAGCAAGGTGCCAAAACACCTGAAGAAGAATTTGCTGAATTTTTGCTGCAAAAAGAAGTTGCTGCACGTGAAGCAGCGCAATTGGGAGCACAAAAATGAATGAGTTTCTGATCGCCAACATGGCGCCCATCATGTTTGCATCGCTGATCATCTTTTTGATGTTTGGCTATGCGGTTGCATTTTCCCTGGCTGCTTGCGGTTTGTTTTTTGGTTTTGTGGGAGTTGAGCTGGGCATGATTCAAGCCAGTTTCTTGCAAAGCTTGCCGCTTCGAATGTTCGGCATCATGCAAAACGATACCTTGCTGGCCATTCCCTTCTTCACCTTCATGGGCTTGATTTTGGAGCGCTCAGGCATGGCGGAAGACTTGCTAGACACCATTGGCCAATTGTTTGGTCCTATTCGCGGTGGCTTGGCCTATGCTGTTATTTTGGTGGGTGCTATGTTGGCCGCCACCACCGGCGTGGTGGCAGCTTCGGTTATTTCCATGGGTCTCATTTCCTTGCCTATCATGTTGCGCTACGGTTATGACCGACGCGTGGCAGGTGGCGTGATTGCTGCATCAGGTACTTTGGCGCAAATCATTCCGCCTTCCTTGGTGCTGATTGTGTTGGCCGACCAATTGGGCAAAAGTGTGGGTGACCTTTACAAAGGTGCCTTCATTCCAGGTTTTGTGCTCACAGGTTTGTATGTGGGCTACATTTTGCTCATTAGCTTTATTCGTCCTCAATGGGTGCCCGCTTTGCCGACAGAGGCACGCACCATTCGTGAAAGCGACGGTACTTCTGGCCTGCGCTCTTTGTCTATTTTGACGCTTATTTCTGTGGCCATCTCAATTGGTTTTGCCAAGTGGTTGCCAGACACTACGCCACTGGATGAGACCATTGTGGTCTCCATGTGTCTCGGTGTCGGTTTTTCGTTCTTTGCCGCCCTTATTAACAAAGTGACCAAGATGGGTTTGCTGTCCAATATGGCAGAGCGAGTGACGTTTGTGCTCATCCCACCCTTGGCCCTGATTTTCTTGGTTTTGGGTACTATTTTCTTGGGCATTGCCACCCCCACAGAAGGCGGAGCGATGGGCGCTGTAGGTGCTTTGATCATGGCATTGGCGCGCAATCGAATTGACATGAAGCTGATTCGTCAGGCCATGGACTCCACCATGAAGCTGTCATGCTTCGTGTTGTTCATTCTCATTGGCGCCACCGTTTTCAGCTTGGCTTTTCAAGGCGTAGATGGCCCTAAATGGGTGGAGCACCTTTTAACTGGCTTGCCCGGTGGTCAGTTGGGCTTCCTCATTGTGGTCAACATTTTGGTGTTCGTGTTAGCCTTCTTCTTAGACTTCTTTGAATTGGCTTTCATCATCATCCCCCTCATTGGCCCTGTGGCTGAAAAGTTGGGAATTGATTTGGTTTGGTTTGGTGTATTGATTGCGGTCAACATGCAAACTTCCTTCATGCATCCCCCGTTTGGTTTTGCATTGTTCTACCTGCGAAGTGTGGCCCCCGTTGAAGATTACATTGACAGGATTACCAAAAAGCCCATCAAGAAAATTACCATTGAACAGATCTATTGGGGTGCAGTGCCTTTTGTGATCATTCAAGTTTTGATGGTTGGTTTGATCATTGCCTTCCCAGGCTTGGTCTCCAGTGGCCTGACCAAAGAGCCCACGGTGGACGCTGAAGCGGTGCTCATGCAGATGCGAGCAGACACCGCTTCGGATGCTGAAGATGCTGCTAAAAATCCTGCTGAAGGTGAGGCAGTCGATCCTGTCAAAGCCTTGATGGAGTCGATGAAAGATGATCAAGCCAAGAAGCCTTGACGATGGGTGCAATCCCGAGGGGCTAGCGCAGGCTTGTACCCTCACAGCAACAAAAAACCCGCCTCGGCGGGTTTTTTGTTGGGGCAAGATCGTCGCCCCCGCCGTATGCTGTTGATTACAGCTTCTGGCTTTCCATGAAGTTGTTCATGCTGCCTTCAGCCAAGCTGAACCACTGATTGGCTTCGCGGCGGTAGTTGGCGTAATCTGCGTAGATTTTTTTCCACTCAGGATTGGTGTTGCTTAAGTTTGCGTAAACTTCTTGCGAAGACTTGAAGGCAGCGTTCATGACGTCTTTGGGGAAGGCTCGCAATTTGGCGCCTTGACCAATGAGGGTCTTCAAAGCGGCTGGGTTTTTGTAGTCGTACTTGGCTTGCATGTCGGTGTGTGCAAAAGCTGCAGCACATTCAACAATGGACTTGTACTCGCTGGACAAACCTTCATAGGCTTTTTGGTTGACGTACAAAGCCAACTGTGGGCCCACTTCCCAGAATCCAGGGAAGTAGTAGTTGGGGGCCACTTTGTTCAGGCCCAACTTGAGGTCGTCGTAAGGGCCGACCCACTCGGCGGCGTCAATGGTGCCTTTTTCCAGGGCTTGGTAAATTTCACCACCAGGAATGTTTTGGGCCACAACGCCCAAGGGCTCCAATACTTTTCCGCCAAAACCGCCTACTCGGAATTTGAGGCCCTTCAAGTCGGCCAAAGATTTGATTTCTTTGCGATACCAGCCGCCCATTTGAACGCCTGTGTTGCCCATGGGGAAGTTCACAATACCGACTTTGGCGTAGAACTCACGGAACAGTTTCAAGCCGTTGCCTTCGTACATCCATGCGGTCATTTGGCGGCTGTTCAGGCCGAAAGGAATGGCGCAATCCAAAGCGTATGTGGGGTCTTTGCCGAAGAAATAATAAGGCGCAGTGTTGGCCATTTCGACGGTACCGTTGGACACGCCATCGAGCACACCAAACGCTGGCATCAATTCGCCAGCAGCGTGGGTGGTGATGGTGAACTTGCCGCCGGACAATTCGCCCACTTTTTTGGCAAATACGTCGCAAACACCGAACAAGGTGTCCAATGATTTGGGAAAGCTTGAAGCAATGCGCCAGCGCAATGTGGCTTGAGCATGAACCGCTGGGGCGATGCCTGCGGCCAAGACGCCAGCAATACCGGCATTTTTAATAAGAGAACGACGATCCATGGGGTTCACTCCGGAAGTCTAGGTTAATGAATTCAGGGCGCCAAAGCGAAACTGAAGACTGGTCACAGTCATAAAGCGATTGTAGGAAATTTGCAAGCTCATTTGGCGGGGGTTTTCCCTGCGATGCGACATCATCGTCCGGTAAAACAAACCGGCGCTGATGGATCGATGGGCGGACCTTCGTGCGAATTTTTGGCATAGGCCACATCCATGTCGCGCGGCAGCGGCACCCCATTTTTAACCGCCAGCACTTCAGCCATGATGCTGACCGCAATTTCGGCAGGTGTTTTGCTGCCAATGTAAATGCCGATGGGCCCGCGCAACCTGGCCAAAGACGCTTCGGTCTGTTCAAAGTGTTCGATCATGCGTTGTTGGCGCAGGATGTTGTTGCGGCGAGAGCCAATGGCGCCGATGTAAAAAGCCTCGGTTTCAAGTGCGGCCAGCAAGGCCAAATCGTCTAATTTGGGATCGTGGGTGAGCGCAATCACACAGCTGCGTTTGTCGGGTTTGTAGCTTTGCACCAAATCGTCGGGCATGTCGTGCTTGACCGTCACGCCGGCCACTGACCAAGCACCGCGATATTCTTCGCGAGGGTCGCACACTGTGACGGCAAAGCCATTGAACAGGGCCATGGTGGCCAGATACTCGGTCATTTGACCGGCACCAATGAGGAGCATGCGGTACTCAGGGCCAAAAGTGTTGACCAATTGCACGGCATCGATTTGAAGTTCGCTGGGCGCATCTGTGGTCTTCAGGCTCACGGCGCCATCGCTTAAATGGGTGATGCGCTGGGTGAGTTGGCCCTGCGCCAAAGATTGGATGAGCGCATCCAGGCTTTGGGCATCGGGATTGAATTCCAATAAAAGCTCAAGGGTACCGCCACAAGGCAGCCCAAAGCGATGGGCCTCATCGGCACTGATGCCGTATTTCAGCAAGACAGGTGCTTGGCTCACGATGGCGTTGGCTTTGCTGTACTGGGCAATCAAGTCGTCTTCAATGCAGCCACCTGAGACCGAGCCCACCACGGCACCCGACTCGCATAAAGCCATGATGGAGCCTACTGGTCTTGGAGAGGAACCCCAGGTGCGAACCACGGTGGTGAGCATGGCGTGAAGCCCAGCCTCACGCCAGGTTTTCAGGGTTCTTAAAACCACAATGTCTAAATTTTCCATGGCGGCCTTGTGCAACAAGTCATGCAGAAAAATGGGTCAATCAACTCAAAAAGGCAAACTAGCCCACAAGATACCAAACGGCACCTGCGCCCACCACCAAAGCCAACCAAACCCAGTTGGGCACCGACGCAGCTTTTGAATTGGAGGGTGCCTGCGCTGCCGAATGATCATTGTTTTCTGTGTGCAATGAGGCCGAATCAGAGGCTGCATATTTGGCTTGCAATGCTTCATCAAAGCGTTTGAAAAAGTCTTCCGCCAATGATTTGGCTGCGCCATCGATGAGCCTTTGACCGAGCTGCGCCAATTTGCCGCCCACGGTGGAATGCACGGTGTATTTCAATTCACAGCCTTCTTCGTGGGGGTGCAATGAGACCTTGGATTCGCCTTTGCCAAAGCCTGCGACGCCGCCTTGCGCTTCAAAATTCAGTGCATACGAGTTGGGCGCCTCAATGTCGGTCAGGCTGACCTTGCCAGAAAACTTGGCTGAAACGGGACCAATTTTGATGGCCACGCCCACGTTGTAGACATTCGCATCTGACAACTCAAATTTGTCGCAACCTGGAATGCAGGATTTCAAAATTTCAGCATCGTTCAGTGCGTCCCAGGCTTGCGCTGGGGTGACGTGTAATACGCGTTGACCTTGCATGTCCATGTACGGTTCTCCTATTTTATTTTTAACAAGGTGTTCAAAGCACTTGCCAGTTCTTCCAAGCGCGCCAAATTGTGAATGGCCAGCATGCCGTTCACATGCCGATTCAAAACGCTGGCCCCGGTGGCAATGGGAGCGTAGCCTTCAAATCTGAGCAATGGGTTGAGCCAAAGCAAAGAGCGTGTGTGTCGCTTGAGCCAAACAAGCTCAGAGTCTAGCGTTTCTGCAGTGCCGGTATCGAGCCCATCGCTGATTAACAACACCACGGTGCGCCGACCTGTGAGCTTTTTTGCAAAATGGACACGCAGATGCGCGATCGATTTGCCCAGTTGTGTGCCGCCCGCAAAGTCTTGAATTTGACGATTGGCCTGCGTCAACATGTCATCCGTATCGCGCAATTTAAAAGCTTGGTTCAAATCGGTCAGATCGGTGCCGAAGGCGAAAATTTGCCGCGGTGATTCGCGAGTGGCTTGGTGCAAAAAGGCCAGCAACAAGCGGGCATAGCGCTCCATGGAGCCTGAAATATCAACCAAGATCAAGAGCGGCAGCGCTTGCGGCTTTCTTTGCATGCGCGGCAAAGACAAAATATCGCCATCTTGTCTGGCTGCCATCTGCATGGTTTTGGCCCAATGAATGCGTTCACCGCGGCCACCCGTGCGCGTTCTTCGCCCCTTTATTTGGGGCAGCGGCAGTTTGACTTGCCGAGCTAATTTTTCGACCAATCTGAACTCGCTGGCACTCAAGCTTTGAAAGTCGGCTTGTTGTAAGCGTTGCTTGTCGCTGGCGCTCATGGCCGCGTCAAATTTCATCTCATCTTCTTTGGACTTGCCGGGATCGTTTTGTTTGTTTTTGCCCGCCAATGCTTCTTGAACTCTGGATTTGCGTGGCACGCCTGGCTTGGCAGTAGGCATTTGCGGCAAGAGCTGTGACAAAAGTTGTCGCGTGAGCTCAGGATCTTTGAAAAGTGCTGCAAACATTTGGTCAAAGACCATCTGGTCTTCTTGCCGGCTGACCAAGCACGCTTTCAAGGCGGCTGACAAATCTTCTTTTCTTTCGATGCCCACAAGCCCTGTGGCTTCAATGGCCAGGCTGATCCGCGAGGCATCAATGGGCAGTCCTGCGCGCCTGAGCGCGCGCGCAAAACCCGTGATGTTGTCACCGAGTTTGCCGCTGCGTGCGTCGCCCAATAGCATGATGACCCAGCCTTGGGATTAAAGGCTTGTGATTGGCGCAGGCGCCAGTAAATCATGGAGTAGCGGCGTGATGGCCGCAACGTCTTCGCGCTGCTTGAACAAAATGCCCACGGTGTCTTGCACCACTTCGGGGTCGAGCGTCAGGGTGTTCAAGGCGACCAATGCTTTGGCCCATTCCACGCTTTCGGCAATGCCGGGTGCGCGTTGAAACGCACTGGAGAAGGGTTGGCTTCTAAGGCGACCTACAAACTGGGCCACTTGCTCAGTCAGTTGAGCGCTGGCCTCGGGCACTTGCGATCTGACCACCGCCAACTCGCGCTCACGGTCGGGGTAGTCCATCCACTGGTAAATGCAACGGCGCTTCACGGCGTCGTTCAAGTCGCGGGTGCGGTTGCTGGTGAGAATGGTGACGGGTGCCACCTCGGCTTGGAGGGTGCCTAGCTCGGGAATACTCACTTGGTATTCGCCCAAGTACTCTAGCAAAAATGCCTCGAAGGGCTCGTCGGCGCGGTCGACTTCGTCAATCAACAGCAGTGCGCCTGGTGCAGGCGTTTGCAAAGCTTCAAGCAAGGGCCGCTTGACCAAAAAACGCTTTTGGTAAACCTCGCGTTCTATGTCTTGTGGGGTAGCACCTGATCCTGTTTGAGAGGCGGCAGCGCGCATGTGCAGCAACTGCGCAGCATGGTTCCACTCGTACAAAGCTTCTCGTTGCTCCATGCCGTCATAGCATTGCAATCGAATAAGGGGACGGCCCAAAATTTTGGCCAGCGCTTTGGCCAGCTCAGTTTTGCCAACGCCAGGTTCACCTTCTAAGAGAAGAGGGCGCTCTAACTTGAGGCTCAAAAAAACGGCGGTGATGAGCCGCCGTTCCGCGAAATAGCCCACGCCTTGAAGGGCTCGGGCCAGTTCGTCGATGGTTTTGAAAGTGTCTTTTGCGGTCATCCGTTCGCCTGTTTCACCGCCCTTTGAGTTTGCACGGTAATCAGGTGAGCGCGGTAGGCCTTTGAAGCGTGCAGGTCGGCATTGAGATCTGTAGAGTCTACCGCGACATCGGCCACTGCTTCAGGGGTAAAGCTTTGGGTTAGCGCATTCTCCAAACCAGCGTGACGGAAGACGCCATTGCCAGCACCTGTGATGGCCACACGAGCGCCCGAAGCAGTGTGGGCTACAAACACGCCCACCAATGCAAAACGAGATGCAGGTTGGTTGAACTTGGCGTAGGCGGACTTGGTAGGAATGGGAAAACTGACTGAGGTGATGATTTCGCCAGCATCTAAAGCGGTGCTGTACAGACCTTGGAAAAAGTCGTCGGCCTTGATGGAGCGCTTGTCGGTGACAACGGTTGCGCCCAAAGCCAACAAGGCGCTGGGATAGCATGCTGCGGGATCGTTGTTGGCCACAGAGCCGCCAATGGTGCCCATGGCGCGAACTTGCTTGTCACCAATGTTGTTGGCCAAAGCCGCCAAGCCGGGAATGTGCTGTTGCACTTCGGGGTGATCGGCCACATCTTGGTGGCACGTCATGGCGCCAATGACGATGTTGTTGCCCTCTTTTTTGATGCCAGCCAAGCCACTGATGGCCGCCAAGTCAACCAAGGTTTCGGGTTGTTGAAGGCGTTGCTTCATGGCAGCGATCATGGTTTGACCACCGGCCAAAACTTGACCGCCTGCTTGCGCTGATTTTTGCGCATCTGCCAATGCGGTAGGGCGCTCGTATTTGAATGCGTACATGATGATTCTCCGAATTTTTAATTAATGCTTGGCGGCTTGAATGGCTTCCCACACGCGGTGGGGTGTGGCAGGCATGTCAAAGTCTTTGACGCCCAGAGGTGCCAAGGCATCGAGCACGGCATTGATGACGGATGGCGGTGAGCCAATGGCGCCGGCTTCGCCGCAACCCTTGGTACCCAATGGATTGGTGGTGCAGGGGGTACATTCGTGACCAATGGAGAACACTGGAAAGTCGTCGGCGCGGGGCATGGTGTAGTCCATGAAAGAGCCGGTCAAAAGTTGGCCAGTTTCTTTGTCGTACACACAGTTTTCCATGAGTGCTTGGCCAATGCCCTGCACCAAACCGCCATGCACTTGGCCTTCCACAATCATGGGGTTGATGATGGTGCCGAAGTCGTCTACTGCCGTGAACTTGTCCACTTTGGTGACGCCAGTTTGCGGGTCAATTTCTACTTCGCAGATGTAAGTGCCTGCAGGGAAAGTGAAGTTGGTCGGGTCGTAGAACGCCGTTTCGTTGAGGCCTGGCTCCAACTTGTCGAGCGGGTAGTTGTGCGGAACGTAAGCCGTCAGTGCCACCGTGCCAAATGGAATCTTTTTGTCTGTGCCCTTGACGCTGAATTCGCCATTGGCAAAGTCAATGTCGGCGTCGCCTGCTTCCATGAGGTGAGCCGCAATTTTCTTGGCTTTGGCTTCAATTTTGTCGAGGGCGCGCATGAGGGCGGCGCCGCCCACAGAAATAGAGCGTGAGCCATAAGTGCCCATGCCGAAGGGCACGCGGCCTGTGTCACCATGAACGATGTCGACGTTTTCAACCGGAATGCCCAAGCGCGCAGCCACCACTTGTGCAAAGGTGGTTTCGTGGCCTTGGCCGTGGCTGTGGGAGCCAGTGAACACTGTGACGCTGCCGGTGGGGTGCACCCGCACTTCGCCACACTCAAACAAACCAGCACGCGCGCCCAAGGCGCCGGCTACGTTGCTGGGGGCCAAGCCGCAAGCTTCAATGTAGCTGGAATAACCAATGCCGCGCAGCAAACCTTTGGCCGCACTGGCGGCTTTGCGTTGCGCAAAGCCTGCCACATCGCCCAGTTTGTTGGCGTGGTTCATGAGGGCATGAAAGTCGCCGGTGTCGTATTGCAATGCCACGGGGGTTTGGTAAGGAAACTGCGTGATGAAGTTTTTGCTGCGAATGGCGTCTTGCGTCATGCCCAGCTCAAAGGCTGCGCGAGACACAATGCGCTCCAGCAGGTAAGTGGCTTCGGGACGACCTGCGCCGCGGTATGCATCAACAGGGGCTGTGTTGGTGAACCATGCGTCCACTTCCACATACACCTGCGGTGTGGCGTATTGGCCAGCCAACAGTGTGGCGTACAAAATAGTAGGCACCGCTGTAGAGAACGTGGACAAATACGCGCCCAAGTTGGCATCGGTGTGCACGCGCAATGCCAAGAACTTGCCGTCTTTGTCGATGGCCAATTCGGCATGACTAGAGTGATCACGGCCATGCGCATCGCTTAAGAAAGCTTCCGAGCGGTCGCAATTCCATTTGATGTTGCGGTTGAGCTTTTTAGAAGCCCACGTGAGGCACACGTCTTCGGCGTACAAATAAATTTTGGCGCCAAAGCCACCGCCCACATCGGGCGCGATGACGCGCACTTTGTGTTCGGGCAAGCCCAGCACAAACGCCGTCATGAGCAGACGCTCAACGTGCGGATTTTGGTTGGACACATACAGCGTGTATTCGTCGTTGGCGCGGTTGTAGCTGCCAATGGCAGCGCGGGGCTCCATGGGGTTGGGTGCCAAGCGGTTGTTGATCAAATCAAGCTTGGTAACATGAGCCGCATTGGCAAAGGCAGCGTCGACGGCCGCTTTGTCGCCTATGGCCCAGTTGTAGCAATGGTTGTCGGGGGCTTCAGCGTGCAGCGCTGTAGAAGTTTTGGCGTGACGCACATCGACCACGGCGGGCAACACGTCGTAGTCCACTTCGACCAACTCGGCCGCGTTTTTGGCTTGTTCCAAAGTTTCGGCCACCACCATGGCCACGTGGTCGCCCACGTAACGCACCTTGCCATTGGCCAGGATGGGGTGAGGCGGCTCGTTCATGGGCTTGCCGCTGGTGTCGGTAATGAGCCAGCCGCAGGGCAGGCCATTGATCTTGGCGTCGACCACATCAGGCCCGTCAAGCACAGCCACCACACCAGGTGCTGCCAAAGCTTTGGCCTTGTTGACGCTTTTGATGTTGGCATGCGCGTGAGGCGAGCGCACGAACACTGCGTGCGTCATGTTGTCTAGGCGAATGTCGTCGGTGTAATTGCCAGCACCTGTGAGGAAGCGGTAGTCTTCCTTGCGACGCAAGGACTCTCCGATGTGGGGGAGTTTGGAGAAATCAGATGCACCCATGGTGAGCTCCTTATGCGTTCATGGCAGCAGAACCCTGTTGCACGGCTTTGACAATGTTTTGATAACCGGTGCAACGACACAGATTGCCTTCCAGCAATTCGCGAATTTCGGTTTCGCTGGCTTTGGGGTGGCGATGGGCGATATCGACCGCACTCATGACCATGCCGGTGGTGCAAAAACCGCATTGCAGACCGTGGCATTCCTTGAAGGCTGCTTGCATGGGGTGCATGGTGCCATCGGCATGGGCCAAGCCTTCAATGGTGGTGACTTCGGCGCCTTGGGCTTGGGCAGTTAGCATGTTGCATGACTTCACGGCACGGCCGTTGACATGAACCGTACATGCACCGCACTGGGCTGTGTCGCAACCCACGTGGGTGCCAGTGAGTTTGAGGTGCTCGCGCAAGGCTTGAACGAGCAATGTGTTGGGGGCTGCGTCAACGGTCACTGATTTGCCGTTAACCGTCATTTGAACCTGCATGCGTATCTCCTGAGATTGAAATTCAACCCATAGTAGAGCATGCCCTTAAGCCGTTTTTTTAAGTAGTTTCCCTAAATTTTATAGCGGCCAGATCAAGCCTTTGATCTGTGTCGTTAAAAGGGAGGGCCTTCGTCTTCGGAATCAGCTTCCGCAAACACATTCTCACCCCCCAAAGCCGCTAGCAAATCTTTGATCAAGGGACCTAAGAGGCCCGTGCTCAGAACCACATCGGCATCAAAGGGGTCTTCTCCCTCGGTGCTGACGGCCTCTTGAGCGGTGCCATCTAAAAAGTTCAATTTTTTCAATTGCAGTGTTTCTGTGAGCACAAAGCTGGCTTTGCCCTCCCAGCTGAGTGCCAATTGCGTGGGCAACTTTCCTTCGCGAACGTGTTTTCGCACTTCGTCGGTGCTCAAATGATGACGGGTGTACTTCACCATGGGCTGATCTTCTGCGCCCGACTTCAAGACACATTCTCTTTCAACACTCAAACTGCTTGGAAGCTCTTGAGGGTCGGTGGCCAATAGCCAGGCTGACATGGCCGCTTGGGGGGAGGTGGCCGTCTGCAACAAATTCAGGTCTAGCCCTGGCAGGGCTCGCACCAATTGGGTTATGACTTCATCGGCTTTGCCCGTGCTGCTGGCGGCAATGGTCAGCAAGCGATCTGGGGCATTGAGCCAAACCATGACCGCAGCTTGTTTGGAAAAAGCTTGGGGCAGCAAACTGTGCAAGATGTTTTCACGCATCTCGCGTGTTTCCTTTTTGCCAGGCTTGCGTCCTGTTTTGCTTTCGATGTCCAGGGCTTGCAATTGGGCTTTGCGTTTGACCACAGAGGCCGGCACTGCTTTGGTTTCAATCATGAGCTTGGCAATCCATTGGCCGCCAATGTTTTCTAACAAAGGGCCGTGGTCAATGCCGCGGGGTTCGGTCCAGCCGACCGATTTGTCTTGTCCTGGTGTGCATTCAATGAAACGGTGGCTGGCCAAAGCGCTTTCAATGTCTGAGACGGTGGCATTCCAATTGGGCCCAATTCGATAGGCCATCACATTTTTAAACAAGTCAATCCTTGAGGGGTGGTTTGACTGAAAGTCAAAGAAAGACTGATCATAGTGGATGCCTTGTTCTACATTGGGCCCATTGAATCAAGGTTTGGCTGATTTGGATTTGTCTGAGCTTTTATCCTCAGATGACGAAGCAGGCTTGGCGCTCATGTGGGGTTTGGCCGATGAGCTCGACACGGCGCCCTTAAACTCATTGCCATTGACTGTCAGGCCTTGTGTCGAAAATTTGGCCGCACTTTTTTCGCCAATGCCGCTCACACGGTGCATGAGGTCGGGCCAGTCTTTGAAATTGCCTTTGCTGCGTTCTTTCAATATCTTGCCCGACAGCGATGGGCCGATGCCTTTCAGGTCGTCGAGTTCTGCGGCGCTGGCTTTGTTGACCTCAACGGCTGCGAAACAAGACAGAGAAAGCAGCAAAACAGCCGCTGTAAACAATTTTTTTAACATGGTAAATCCTTAGATTGGCACAACCCCTTTGGTCATGCAACCCCGATTCAACCGCTGATTGAGAATGAAAAGTGAAGTTTGCAAGCCAAGGACAATGCTTGCAACGCAGTGAAAGATTCAGAGTTCTTCCACCCGCTTTGGCGGGTAGCTGTCCCAAGCTTGGCATCCTGGGCAATGCCAGAAATGTTCTTTGGCTTCGAAGCCACATGCTGCACAGCGATAACGCGCCAAGGGCCGTGAAGCATGTTCGAGTGCTTTTTGCACTGGAACGCGGGTGTCATCGAGGCCCAAATCAGCACCGGCCAACCAGCGTGAAGCTGCCAGCAAAGACGGCTGATGTTGCAAGTGTTGGATGTATCTGTTTCGACTTTGTGCGTCGGTGTTTGAGAGGGGCTCCGCCATTGATTTCTCAAGGCTCACCAAGGCGTCCATCACATCGATGCAAGGGCTTTGCGTGTAATGCGTTTGCAACAAGGACAAGGCCTTGGGTTCTTGCTTTGCGGCAATGGCCGCTCGAACAAAGCTGGCTGCGGCCAATGGCACTGCCACGGATCGGTGTTCAAGCAGTTGGGCCATGGTTTCAAAGGCCTGAGCAGCTTGCCCCAGGTTCAATTGGAGTTGTCCCAACAGCAGGCGTGGGCGAGGCGCGTCGGGGGCCTCTGCAATGGCTTTCAAAAGCAATTCGCTTGCACTGGCACCATCGCCTTGCGCATTGACTTCGCGAGCTTGTTCACACAGGTAGTGGGCTTTGCGAACCGACAAATTGACTTCGCCAGACAACTCCAATTGCTCAGCCACCTTGCGGGCTTGGGGCCACTCTCGAGAGCGTTCGTAAATGGACAATCGGGCCAATCGAGCTTGGCCTTCAAAGGGCGTGCCTTCTAATTTTTTGAGAGCATCTTCAGCACGGTCAAGCAGGCCGGCTTTGACATAGTCTTTGGCCAAGGCATTTTGAGCACGCTGCCGATCGGCCGTGCTCAAATCGCCGCGGGAGAGGAGGTGCTCATGAACCCGAACAGCGCGTTCGTATTCGCCGCGCCGACGAAACAAATTGCCCAAGGCAAAATGCAATTCTGAGGTGTCGGGGTCGTTTTGAACGGCTTCAATGAAGGCGTCAATGGCTTTGTCTTGTTGCTCATTGAGCAAAAAATTCAAGCCCTTGAAGTAGGCGCGAGGCGCTTGGCGATTGTCTATTTTGAGTTGATGCAAATCGAGTCGAGATGCCAACCAACCCAAGCCAAAGGCGGCGGGCAGGCCAATCAAGATCCAGATGAGGTCAAGTTCCATGCGGAATATCGGTAGGCGCTGTGACGGCCGTTTGGCTAACGGGTGCTGCCGGCGTAGGCATCAATTGCGCCGCCTTGCGGTGACGCCACCAACGAGGCACCATGCCCAATACGCCAATCACCATACCCAGCGCAAAGGCTGACAGCACAATGAGCACCATGGGCGAGCGCCATTGGGTGCCAAAGAAAAAATACACCTTGGCCTCATGCTGATTGTTCAACGCGAAGGCAAACAATGTGAAAAACACGGCCGCATTGAGCAGCCATTGAAGCAGTCGCAAGACCCCTTTCATGGTGCCTCAGACTTGCTGCGAAGGGCCGAACCAGCGCCCTGATCCACGGCTTCGCGCAAGGCCTTGCCGGGCTTGAAATGGGGCACACGTTTTTCTGGAATTTGAACACTTTCGCCGGAACGTGGGTTACGTCCTAAGCGAGGGGGGCGGCGGTTGATGGTGAAGCTGCCAAAGCCGCGAATTTCGATTCGGTGACCTTTGACCAAAGCCTCACTCATGGCGTCCAGCACGGTTTTGACCGCAAACTCGGCGTCACGGTGCGTCAGTTGCTCAAAGCGAGCCGCCAAGGCTTCAACTAGGTCGGAGCGGGTCATTTGAAATGAAGGAAATAGTCTTGACAAATGATAAAGCCTCTGGCCCACCCCGTGAAGGGGGCGGGCCAGAGGCTTGGTCATCAGCAGATCATTCTGCGGTGTCGTTGTTGTCCAACTTGGCACGCAACAAAGCGCCCAAGCTGGTGGTGCCAGCGTTTTCGCGAGAAGACTGTTGGCTCAATGAAGCCATGGCTTCATTTTGATCGGCAGCATCTTTGGCCTTGATGGACAACTGGATGTTGCGTGTCTTGCGATCGACGTTGACGACCACCGCAGTGACTTCGTCGCCTTCTTTGAGCAAGCTGCGAGCGTCTTCCACGCGATCGCGTGAAATTTCGCTGGCGCGCAAGTAACCAATGATGTCGTCGCCCAAATCGATTTCAGCGCCGCGAGCGTCAACAGTCTTGACCTTACCGGTCACTGTTTGGCCCTTGTCGTTCACTGTCACGAAAGTGGTGAAGGGGTCGCCGTCGAGTTGTTTGATGCCCAAGCTGATGCGCTCGCGCTCCACATCGACTGCCAACACGATGGCTTCAACGTCTTGACCCTTCTTGTAGTTGCGAACAGCGGCTTCGCCGGTTTCGTTCCATGACAAGTCGGACAAGTGAACCAAACCGTCGATGCCAGCGGCCAAGCCCACGAACACACCGAAGTCGGTGATGGACTTGATGGGGCCTTTGACGCGGTCGCCACGCTTGGTGTTTT
>Ga0214921_10000573_pt1 | contig 68023 bp, 58 predicted proteins | sample LL1505_MetaG_FD_177992 | JGI IMG/M metagenome (GOLD analysis project Ga0214921, IMG submission 177992) | Freshwater microbial communities from Lake Lanier, Atlanta, Georgia, United States - LL-1505 | ecosystem: Environmental > Aquatic > Freshwater > Lake | place: USA: Georgia | collected... | reverse complement strand
GGCTTGCTTGCGGTGAGAAGTAGCGGCACACAGACGGTTGCGCCACTAGGTTGCAGCAGCAAGTAGCCCGGTAGCTCGGTATTGCGGTCGCTGCCGACCCAGGCCTTGCATTCAGTAGGCGGCGAGACTCGGGCTACGGGGGGCGGGGGCGGCAGCACGCTACAGGATGCTAGCGCCACAGCCAAGCAGGGCAGAACGAAAAATTGGCGCATTGTGTCTCCTAAAAGAGCTTTAATTAGTAATTCGTTGATTTATCCCGCGCTCTCGTTGAAATTATAGGAACCACTTGACCTGTGTCAACAGATAAAGCGTCATCACCTTTTACAGCCCCACGAGTAATCAGGTTCTAGAGTTTGGACGCTTGCATTGCACTGGACGGTTCAAAGCGTCAAGAGTGAATGCCAGTTCGAAGTCTTAAATTAGTTCGACTCCGTATCCGGGAGCAAGGCAGGATATACACCGTGCCTTGGATGCCTTCTAAATTAGACCTCAATCCTGACGTCCTTCATTCCGCCGCTTTTCCCGCAGCATGAACAAATACAGTCCTTCAACTTTGTCTCTGGCCCACGGGGTCTTGCGCAAGAACTTCAAACTGGAACTGACGCTGGGGTCTTGGGTGAAGCATCGTATTGGTATCCTTTGCCCAAGTTCAGTCCATCCGAAGTAGGCTTCAAGCTCACTCACAATGGCTTCAAGGGTCAAACCATGCAGAGGGTTTCGAGGCTGTTCATGGGTGGGCGTTGCATCGTTCATGATGGAATTTTCCCTCAAATTCAGAACTGTCGGCTGTAATGCTTCGCCATGTGTTGATTTCAATTTAAAAAATCGTTCTAACCGTCAGGCGCAAGTTTCTGGGTGCGCCTGCGTAAAGGTAGTAATGACCAAACTGCTTGGGCGATTCTCTCCAATAAGATCTGTTCGCGGCGTTCTCTAAGGCCAGTGTCCAGTCAGTGTCTTGCCCCGCCACTTTGGTGCTGTAATGCGCAGCCAAATCAGCCGTGGTCCAGGCTGGCAATGTCATGGTACCGCCCTCCGTCAGGTAGCGTTCGCCTTCATGGCTTAGGCGCAATGAGGTGCGCAAACCAGGAACTTGTAACCAGCGGTATTCAGCGGCAGCACGCACCACCAATGAAGGCACATTCAAAGGACGCTGACCATTTTGAGCGGGGTCAATCAAGGCCTCGAAACGTTTGGCATTTAACCATGTGGCGGCAGTGTCTAGTTTCCATTGAGTACTGCGGTAGCCCAAGCCCAATTCAACGCCCTTGTGTTGGGCAACGCCGTCCAACTTTCGCGTACAAGAGTTGGCCTCTTCGCAAACACCTTGATCCCCCCAAACTGGACGTGTGATATCAAACAAGGCGGCGTTCCAAAGCCACGGGCCTTGCGCGCCTTTGATACCCAATTCTTTTTGTTTACTTTTGACAGAGGGCAGTGCAACACCCGCGTTGGTATAGCGGCTGCGATTGGGCGTCACTTGGGCTTCTAAGCCTTGACCATAACTAAGATAACCAAGCGCGTTGAATGGGAGTTGGTGACTAAATGCCAGCCAAGGCGCAGTGATGTTTCTGTCGTCGTGTGTGGCGCGGCTACCATCGGTGCGTTGGCTATCTCGCTGAATGTGACTGGCGCGCAAGCCTATCCACAGGTCTGCAAATCGATGCACTTGAATGCGATCTTTCACACTGACTTCGGTGGCATATTCTTGTCGATTGGTATTCAGGTCGTAAGGCGTTGGGTCTGCAGCGCTGTCGCTGAAGCCGCCTAAGCTGCCCATGCCTGCGTAGTTGTAGGCCTGCGCGCCCGACAGCTTGTCAATTTGGCGGTGCCTTAACCAAGTAAAACTGATATCGTGTTGCAGTCCTGCTAATTGAACTTGGCCACTGATTTCGGTTTGCAGCGCATCGCTTAAGCGGCGCTCGTTATCGCTTCGGTAGTCGTAAAGGTCAAAAGTTTTATCGCTGCAAAATCGGTCGTAGTTGCCTTCTGCATAGCAGCCGAAGGCGTAGCTCAGTCGGTCGTCTGTTCGCAGTCTTTGTGCACCGTATTGTGTGGTCCAGAGCCAGCCGTTATCTAACCGTTGCTTTAGGCGAAGGGTGCCAGTGAGGCCCTCAAATACTTGGGGTACAGACCACGCTTGTTTGCTGAAGTTATTGCGTGCGTAGAGGGGTGAGGGCAGGACGTTGCCAATCAGGCTGGCAGCATTCACGCCCATTTGTTGGCGCGAGCTGCTTTCAACTTCCCACTCTAAGCGCGTGTTTGAATTGATGCGCCAGTCCATGGCCAAGGACAAGAGTTGGCGATGACCTTTGGCGTTTTGAATGTAGGGGTTGAGGTCTTCGTAAGCTGCATTGACGCGGTAGCCAAATGCGTTGTTCTCGCCATAGCGGCCGCCAAGATCCAAAGCTGCCGAGCGGTTGTTGCCGTTGCCATAACTAAAGGTCATGCTTCGAAAACTGGTGTCGGCAGAATTGGGCGGACGCTTCACCACGTAGTTGGCCAAGCCACCCGGTGCACTGGTGCCAGCTTGTATGCCGCTGGTGCCTTTGAACAGTTCAATGCGCTCTTTGTTGTCCATGGGAATCATGGTTTCAGCATTGATGGGCAAGCCTTCGCGGCGGTAGTTGTAGCGGTTGTCTAATGTATAGCCGCGCACACTCAGGATGTCCCAATAGGCGGGCGAGTTGTAGCTGTCTGTGACAGAAGAATCTAAGCGCAAAGCTTCTGAAATTCTTTGTGCACCTAAGTCGCGCAGTGTGGCGTTGTCTATGTTGGTAGCACTGAACGGTGCTTGGCGAAGGCTGAGGTTTTCAAAACCGCTGACTTGTTGCGAAGCCGGGCTGGTGATCAAGACCGTGTCGTTTTGTGCAAGCGCAGAGGCGCTAACAAGCAACAATGCTTGACAGAATAAGTTTGGCAAATGATGTGCCATTGCGTTTTCCTTCAACGAAATGGCAGGTCGGCTGGATCATTCAACGAATGTTGGCAAATGAGTGTTTGCCTCGTTGTTTAGACAAGCTTCCCTGCGCGAGGATTACCTCAATCAGGTTCAAAGGGACTTTCTCAGTCTTAGCCTTACAGCTAAAACACCCCTAGCGGATGTGACTACAGATTTGTATTTGCAGCCACAGGTTGAATTCTATGACACACCCAAGAGTTTGTGCAAATGCGTGGAAGTGGTGGTGTATTGGAGTAGGGTTTTTCGCTCTGGGTGGAGCAAGTCAGCCGCACCAAAGGCGGCCAAGGTGGCTTCGTGAAAGCCACACAAAATGAGCTTCTTTTTGCCTGGGTAGGTGTTGATGTCGCCCACAGCAAAAATGCCTTGAGCCTGCGTGGCGAAGTTTTCTGTGTTCACCACCAATTGCTTGCGTTCCATGGCCAAGCCCCATTCGCTAAGTGGGCCTAGCTTGGGAGAAATGCCTAGACACAAAAGAATCGCGTCTGCAGGTAGAACTTCTGTTTCGCCTTGGGCGTTGAGAATTTCTAGGCCAGACAGGTGCCTACTGCTTGAGCCTGAGTTTGAACCTTCATCTTGAACTAAGGCTGTGGGTTGGCCCGCCACAAAGCGCATTGATTTTGCGATGCAGGCTTGGCGCATTTGTTCAGTGGCTTGAGGCGTTGCTTGAAATTGATCGCGCCTGTGAACCAGGGTGACACTGGCTGCAGCATTGGCACCTTGGCGCCACAGCGCGCAAGCTTCTAGGGCTGCATCGTTGTCGCCCAGTACCAAGAGGTGTTTGCCTTTGAAGCTTGACGAGTTGGGTGCTTTGTGAAATATGTTTTTGCCCAGTAGCGCCTCGAAGCCTTGCAAATTCAGGCCGCGTTGAACAAAAGCACCCACACCTGCGGCAATGAATACTGTGGCTGCTTTAAATTGCTTACCCTTGTCGGTTTGCATATGCCACTGGCCGTCTTCTGTGGCTTTGAGTTCACTCACCAATTCTTGAAGGTGAAACTGCGGTGCGAAGGGTTTAATTTGTGTTTGCAGTTGGTCAATCAGTTCTTGACCAGTGCATAGCGGTATGCCGGGTATGTCGTAAATGGGTTTGTCGGCATAAAGCTCTGCACATTGGCCGCCCACTTGCGGCAACGCATCTACCACGTGGCATCTAATGTCTTGAAGCCCTAGTTGAAACGCTTGGAACAGCCCCACGGGGCCTGCGCCAATGATCAGGGCTTCGGTTTGGATCAACGGATCAACTCGCTCAGTTTGCCCGTCTTGTCTTTCCAGTCGTCAGCATCGGGCATGGGAATTTTGCGTTTGGTGATGCTTTTCCAAGTGGGCAGCAAAGCCAGTTCGGCATTGAGCTTTGTCATGTGAACTTGGTCTGCTGGCAGGTCTTCTTCGGCATAGATGGCATTGACGGGGCACTCGGGAATGCACACAGCGCAGTCGATACACTCGTCAGGGTCTATGGTGAGAAAGTTGGGTCCTTCGCGGAAGCAGTCTACGGGGCAGACATCCACACAGTCGGTGTATTTGCAGCGGATACAGGATTCAGAAACAACGTGGGTCATGGCAGTTTGCTAGGGCTAAAGCGTTATACGGACGGAATTGCGCGAAAGAATGGCATTTTAAAGCAGTTAAGGGCAGAGATTAATTCACCAACACTGCGCCTGAGGTCTTATGGCTGGCCGTATCGACCAAAATCAGGGCACCCAACACGCGGGATTTGGCAAAAGGCAAGGTAATCAGGGGCTCTTGGAAGGCCAAAGTCACTTGACCCACGGCATTGGCGGGCAATTCAGTGGCGTCTTCTTTGGCCAGCGTATGGATGTTCAATCGGTGCACTATGCGCTGCACTTTGGCTTTGACCCAGCGGTGGCCATGCAGGGCCCAATAAAGCCGACCCGCCACCAAGGGCTCGTCGTCCATCCAGGCCACGGTGGCGTCAATTTGAAGCTGTGTTTCTAAGCCTGAGTCGGCTGCCACAATCCAATCGCCTCGGGATACATCGACTTCTCTGTCCAGAACCAAACCAGCGCTCTGTCCTGTGATGTTTGGTTTTTCTTTGCGAGTGGCTGATAAAACCTGCGCTACCTTGGCGGTTTGACCGCTTGGGAATACTTTGACACTTTGGCCCAGGCGCAATGAACCCGTGGCCACACGACCCCAGAACACACGGCGGCCTTGATGTGTGACCTTGGAGTGGTGGAATTTTTCCACCCACTGAACGGGGAAGCTCATGGCCGCATCGGCCTCGGCTAGGGTACTTGGTAATGTTTCTAATATTTGTAAAAGGCTGGGGCCGGTGTAGCTGCACCAGTTTTCTTGGGTGTCCACCACGTTCCAGCCTTTGAGCGCAGAAATGGGTACCCAAGCTTTGACGTTAATGCCAGCTTCAATGGCAAATTTGGCCAAGGCGTCTCGAATGTGTTGGTAAGCAACAGTTGCATTTTCAACGGCATCGAGTTTGTTGATGGCAAACACCACAGAAGGAACACGCAACAGTTTTAAAAGCAAACTGTGACGCCGTGTTTGCGGCAGCAAATTCAGATTGGCGTCTTTCCAATCTAGTTTGGTGGCGTCGACCAGCACCACGGCGGCATCGGCGCTTGAAGCCGCAGTGACCATGTTGCGCGTGTATTGCTCATGACCAGGCGCATCGCCAATGATGAACTTGCGAGCCTCAGTGTTGAAGTAGCGGTAAGCCACATCGATGGTAATGCCTTGCTCGCGTTCAGCCGACAAGCCATCGGTGAGCAATGCCAAATCGGTTACGCCTTGGCGCTGCACACCCGCCAAGTGGTCTTGCAACACAGCCTTGGTGTCGACCAACAAGCGGCCAATGAGGGTACTCTTGCCGTCGTCTACCGAGCCGCAGGTGATGAATTTGAGGGCGTTGGTCATTAGAAATACCCGTCTTTTTTGCGTTTTTCCATCGAGGCCTCAGAGGTCTTGTCGTCCATGCGCGTAGCGCCGCGCTCGCTCACATCGGCGGCCAATGTCTCAATCACTATTTCTTCAGGGGTAGCAGCGGTGCTGGCCACAGGGCAGGTGCAGGTGATATCACCTACAGTGCGAAAACGGACGTCGCGAACTTGAATAGCCTCACCATCTTTGGCTGGCGTGAGTTCTGTTACCGGCACCAGTAAACCTCGGCGATCAACCACTTCTCGTTTGTGCGTGTAGTAGATAGAGGGCAGTGCAATGTTTTCACGGGCAATGTATTGCCACACATCGAGCTCTGTCCAATTAGAAATAGGGAACACACGAAAGTGTTCTCCTGGTTGCAACTTGGTGTTGAAAAGTGACCACAACTCGGGCCGTTGTGATTTTGGCTGCCATTGACCAAAGCTGTCGCGGTGGCTGAAGATACGTTCTTTGGCGCGGGCTTTTTCTTCGTCGCGACGAGCGCCGCCAATCAGGGCATCGAACTTGAACTCCTCAATGGCTTCGAGCAAGGTAACAGATTGATGCACATTGCGTGATTCGCTAGGATGGGCCAAGCGCACGGTGCCGCGCTTCATGGAATCTTCCACACTGCGGACGATAAGTTCTGCGCCTAATTCATTGGCGCGAAAATCTCGGAAGTCGGTCACTTCTTTGAAGTTGTGACCCGTGTCAATCATGAGCAAGGGGTAAGGAATATGACCCCCTTTTTGTTTGTCAACAAAGGCTTTTTCTGCACACTTCAGCATGACGAGCGAGTCTTTGCCGCCAGAAAAAAGCAAAGTAGGGCGCTCGAAGGCGGCTGCCACTTCGCGCAGAATAAAGATGGTTTCTTCTTCCAAGGCGTCAAGGTGTGCGTTGCTTAGGTGATGGAGCAGTTCGGGTTCAGTGCGTGCGTTCATGAATGTTCAATTTAAAATTCGTGTTATTTGTGAGCGTGCAAGCCACACTCTTTGGCAGCTTCGTCTTCCCACCACCATCGGCCCGCGCGAAACTCTTCTCCTAAGCTGATGGCGCGCGTGCAAGGCGCACAGCCAATGCTTGGAAAAAACTGGTCGTGCAGAGAGTTGTAGTCCACCTGGTTCACAGCGATGTAGTGCCACACATCACCCCACGTCCAGTTGGCTAAAGGGTTGAGTTTGATTTGGTTTTTAGTAGCCTCATCGGTACGGTCAATCAAGGGCACTTCAGCCCGATTACTAGATTGCTCTCGTCGCAACCCTGTGACCCATGCCCTTTGGCCTTTCAAAGCATATGCCAAAGGCTGAAGCTTGCGCACTTGGCAGCAAGCTTTGCGAAGTTCAAGGCTTTCGTACATGGCATCTTGGCCGTGTGTTTTAATGAAAGCAATGACTTTTTCTGTGACGGGACGATAGACATTCACAGGTGCTTGAGAATGCGCTTGCGTGCGCTCGAGCAGCGCTAAAGTTTCGCGGTGCAGTGCACCTGTATCCAATACAAATATTGGAATGTTCAGGGCATTCTGGTTAATCAGGTGTGTGATGACCACATCTTCGGCGCCCAAGCTAGAAGCCTGAGTGACAGGACTTAAATTAGCAGCCGCTTGTTGAAGCAGAGACAAGCTTTCTGCCACTTTCTCTGTGTACGTGGCACTTGGCTTTGCATTCGAGTGAATGGCATTGGACTGATGCTTAGACTTGCCAATGCTGACTGTCGACACGCTCATGCGGCCATCTTTGCAAATAAGGGTTTTGTGTCAATTGCTGAGCCTTGGTAGAAAGCTGGGAAGCGGTCAAACTGACGCTGGGCTGCGCTGGCATCCAAGCCATCACGCAAAACGGCTACATCAAACCCTGTTCGTGACATGGACACCAACTGGTCGATGAGTACATCGCCTGTAGCGCGAATTTCACCTTGAAAGCCAAGGCGACGGCGCAGCAAAAAAGCTTGGCTGTAAGCACGGCCATCGGTGAATTTGGGAAAGTGCAAATCGATGCGCTTGACACCCTCCAGTGACACCTCGCGAGGATCTGCGTCGTTGGCCATACTGATGACGCCAGCATCTGCTGCTGAGCTGCTGTGTTCTTTAAAGGAAAGAATTTTCATATTCATTTCAAGTCGGTTCAGGCGACTGCAGGTTCAGAATGACGGGCAGAATTAGCCGCCTCTTTGAAGCTGTCTTGGCCCACACGGCGCAAGGTTTCAATGAAGTATTCGGCGCGGCCGTTTTGGGCCTTGCTTGTTGGTGCGCGAAGTTCAAGGTACTTGTTGATCACGGCTTCAATGACCTCTGGGACCTCGGCTGCGGAAAAAGATGGCCCGACTACTTTGCCAGCCCCAGCTGTGCCTGACAGTGCAGAACCATCAGAGCCACCTAAAGTGACTTGATACCATTCTTTGCCGTCTTTATCGACACCCAAAATGCCAATGTGGCCGCTGTGGTGATGGCCACACGAATTGATGCAGCCGCTGATGTGCAGGTCGATAGGGCCCAGATCATCCAACTCGTCTAAGTCTTGGTAACGCTCTGAAATAGCCGCTGCCACAGGTATGGCGCGGGCATTGGCCAAAGCGCAGTAGTCGCCGCCGGGGCAAGCAATCATGTCATTCAGCAAACCAATGTTGGGACTTGCCAAGCCTAATGCTTTGGCCTCTTGCCAGAGGTCTAACAACTGGCTTTCGGGTACCCAAGGGAGCACCAAGTTTTGAGAATGCGTGACACGCGCTTCACCGCGTGAATATTTGGCTACCAATTGCGCAGAGGCTTCAAGTTGCTCTGCGGTTGCATCGCCCGGTGCCAAGCCCAAACGTTTGAAGGAAAGCGTGACTGCGCGCAGTGCGGGATTTTTGTTTGGCACAACGTTTTGATTCAACCAACGTTGGAACGCGGGGTCTTGTGTGTTGCTGCTATCCACCGAGGAGGTGGGGGAAGCCGGTGCCATGGGTTCTACGAAGCAAGCTGCCACGCGATCAAATTCGGCTTGGCTGATGGTGTGCGGTCCACCATCTGTGTTCACGATCTCTTTGAATTCAGCTTCAACTTCATCAATGTAGCGCTGACCTTCGGCCTTGACCAAAATTTTGATGCGAGCTTTGTAAATGTTGTCCCGGCGACCCCAACGGTTGTAAATGCGGACAACAGCTTCCAGGTAATTCATGATGTGTTGCCATGGCAAGAAATCACGAATCAGTGTGCCTATAACGGGTGTGCGCCCCATGCCGCCGCCCACCCAGACTTTGAAGCCCACTTCGCCTTGTGCATTTTTGACAAGCTGCAAACCAACGTCGTGCCAACCAATGGCAGCGCGGTCTTCGTGAGCGCCTGTGATAGCGATTTTGAACTTGCGCGGCAGAAATGCAAACTCAGGGTGCAGCGTGCTCCACTGCCGCAAAATTTCTGCATAGGGCCTAGGGTCGACCACTTCATCGATGGCTACGCCCGCTAATTCATCGGTGGTGATGTTGCGAATGCAATTGCCACTGGTCTGAATGCCATGCATGTCCACGGTGGCCAAGAGGTCCATCACATCGGCCGATTGATCCAATGGAATCCAGTTGAACTGAACGTTTTGACGGGTGGTGAAGTGACCGTAACCTTTGATGAGGCGAGGAGATTTGCCGGGCAACAAGTCTTGTTGGGCTTGGGCTTTTGAAAAAATTTCGCTGTTGGGCTGATCGTATTCTTTGGCAATGGTGGCCAACACACTCAGTTGTTTGCTAGAAATTTCGCCATAGGGCACAGCCACGCGCAACATGGGCGCATAGCGTTGAACGTACCAGCCGTTTTGAAGGCGCAGGGGGCGAAACTCTTCGTCAGCCAGCTGGCCTTTTTGCCAACGCTCGAGTTGGTCTCTGTGCTGGGCTGCTCGCTGCTTAACAAACTGGCGGTCGAATTCTGTGTATTGGTACATCTTTGCGATTGGTGGGTGAAGGCTTTGGCCAAGCCAAATAAGGGTTGGACTTTAAGGCCTCTTTATGTCAAATCAAACTACTTATTCGTTTGACATATATGCTTTTTGATCATAAGAGGGGTGTTGCAGGGCGCCTAAAAGTCTCCAAAGTGACTGGATTTAGGCATGCTGATACAGTTTAAGTTTTGAGGAGTGTGGAATGAAGTCTTTTCCATTGAAAGCTTGGGGCGTGGCGCTGTTCGCCATGCTGGCCATGTCTGCAAGCGCACAAACCCCCATTCGCATTGGCGAAATCAACAGCTATTCAGCCATCCCTCAGTTCACACAACCCTACAAGCAGGGCTGGCAATTGGCCGTTGAAGAAGTCAATGCAGCAGGTGGCTTATTGGGTCGCAAAGTTGAGGTCATTGCCCGAGACGACGCAGGCAAACCCGAAGATGCGTTGCGGCATGCCATCGAGTTGATCAGCCAAGAAAAAGTGGATGTTTTAGCCGGTGGTTTTTTATCCAATGTGGGTTTGGCCTTGGCCGATCATGCGGGTAAAAGCAAACGACTTTTTGTGGCCAGTGAGCCGCTAACCGATGCAATCGTTTGGGACAAAGGCAATCGCTACACCTTCCGCTTGCGCCCCAGCACTTACATGCAAGCTGCCATGTTGGTAGAGGAAGCGGTCAAGTTGCCTGCCAAGCGCTGGGCCACCTTGGCCCCAAATTACGAGTACGGACAAAGTGCCGTTGCCAGTTTCAAAGAATTGTTAAAAGCCAAGCGCCCCGATGTCGAGTTTGTGGGCGAACAGTGGCCCGCACTTGGAAAAATTGATGCCGGCAGCAGCTTGAGTGCACTCATGCAGAGCAAACCCGATGCTATTTTTAATGTGACCTTTGGCGCCGACTTGGCCAAGCTGGTGCGTGAGGGCAACCAGCGCAGCATTTTCCCCAAGGTACCCGTGGTGTCCATGTTGTCTGGCGAGCCCGAATACCTAGAGGTGTTGAAAGATGAAACACCCAAGGGCTGGATTGTGACGGGCTATCCGTGGGACCAAATAGACACCAAGGAACACGCTTCCTTTGCGGCCAACTATTACAAGAAGTTCAGAGAGAACCCCAAGGTGGGATCTGTGGTGGGCTATGCCACCATGCAAGCTATTTTTGCGGCCATCAAAAAAGCAGGCAGCACTGACAACGAGAAGTTGGTGTTGGCCATGCGGGGTCTGAAATTCAGCACGCCGTTTGGTCCTGCAGAGTTTCGGGCCATTGATCAGCAGTCCACCATGGGTGCGTTTGTAGGCAAGCTAGATCTGCGCGGCAATCAAGGCACCATGACGCAATGGCGTTATGCCGATGGCAAAAACTACCAGCCTACCGATGCCTATGTGAAGTCTCGCAGGCCTGCCGCTGCACAGCAATGAACTTAGCCAAATCTTGAGGCCGCCATCAGTTTGGCCAATGATGCGGCCATGGGCAAAGGCTCGTGGTTCAAGTGTGCGGCCAACAGTTCGCCGCACAACACCGACCAACTGATGCCTCTTGCGCCCATGCCTGTGCACACATTCAAGCCTTTGAATTCGGCATGTGCAAACTGACCCACAGCGGGCAGTCGATCTGGCAGTGCCATGCGAATGGCGGCCCATGATGAGGTCTTTTCAAGATCAATGTTGTGAAGGATGTCGTCTTCAAATTCAGGCATGAGTTCAGCCCACTGTTGTCTGTTAGTCAACTGATCTGCTTCTCGGGTTTGTAAATCAAAGTCGTTGCGTTGAAAGCTAGAGCCCACAATCCAATAAGGCTCCTTCATATCTGCAGAGATAGCTTGGAGATTGCCGATGTAACTGCCATGACCATTGACTGGAAACTCTGGTAGTTTGTTGCGCAGTTGAACAGGCAATAGGCTCATAGGACCCAAAGAAACTTGACCACGCAAGGCTGTAGCAGGCAGGTGAGGGCGATGGCATTCCTGAGTTTGCAATTCAACGCTGTCAATCAAGAATTGGCCATCGTAGGCGCTGGCAATGATGACCTGAGGTGCTTGTGCAATGACAAGCCCTGTGGCATCGAGACACTGCCATTGATTGTTTCTAGAAATGAGTTTAGCAACCGCGCTTTGCGTTGACAAACGGATGTTGCGATGCCCGAGTTGCGCCTTTACCAAAGCTTGGGTTTGAATCCAACCGGCTATGCCGTGCCACAGTGCTGGTGTAATTTGATTCAAGCCTGACGCTTGCTTTTGCAATTCGCTGGCTTGTGTGCTCCACTCGTGGCCAGCAGCAGGCCACAAGCTGCCTTCGGGCAATTGTCTTTTACCAGCATAACGATGTTCAAGCAGATGAGAAACTTGCCATTCAAGGCCATGCTTCAGCAGCTCTTGTGCACGTTGTACGGTGGCGCGCACACCATCTCGCGTAATGCGTGACAGCACATTGTTATCTGGCGATACGTGCGTGGCAAAGAGGCCAGCGGGCAAGCCAGAAGCGCCGGCACCCAACGCATGCGCTTTGTCGAGCACCTCAACTTGCCAGCCTCTGAGCGCCAAGCTGTGAGCCACGGCCGAGCCTGCTAAACCTGCGCCAATGACAATGGCATCAACTTGAGGTTTTGACTTCTCAATGTTAAAAGCTTTGGCACGATGACGCAGTGCGGTTTTCACTTCCCAAGTTGGACGATAACAAGCTGATGATCTTGACTCATCCAAAATGAAGCCAACACTTTGAAGCTCATTGACGAGAGTGTCTTGGGCGAAACGCCATTTGATTTGAGACCCTACTTGAGACAATCGTGCCAAAGTTTTGGCGCTCCATATTGCTAGGTTGTCAACGCAAATGCTGTCTGCCGCGATGTCAATTTCTTTGGCAATATGGGGTGCTGCGCCAATGCACAAAGTCAATTGAACGCATCCACCTTCAAAAGAAATTCGGTGAACACCGGGCAGCAGGCCATAGCAAACTTGCGCCAGCTCAGTGGGAAGGTCTGTGGGTGCTTCGCTGGTGAAGGCGGTGAAAAAAAGACGGGGTGCTGAGTTAGGATTTGATCGCCAAACTTTGACAGCTTCAAGAAAAGACTCGCCGCGCCCAAACGAGGTTTCTAGAGCGTGCCAAGTTGTTTGGCACGCGGTTCTGCTTTTCCAATGACTGGCGTGAAAATTAGGGGTTGGTGGGAGGGACATAACCTTGGGCGGCATCGGCGCCAGATCCAAAGAAATGATTCTCCATTTGACGGGCCAAGTACTGACGAGCGCGAGCGTCTGCCAAGTTCAAGCGGTTTTCATTGACCAACATGGTTTGATGCTTGAGCCAGGCAGCCCAAGCTTCTTTGCTGACGTTTTCCCAAATGCGTTTGCCCAAGTCACCAGGATAGGGTGGAAAGTCTAGCCCTTCGGCTTCGGTTTCCAATTTGATGCATTTAACTGTGCGCGCCATGATGTTCCTTGATTTATTCTAAAGATGAGGTGGGTATAGGGATATAAAATTATTGTATTTCCATTACAGGCCAATAAGCTTGAAAATGGCTTGTTTTGTTTCAATTCCCTAAGTTTTATGAGTGCATTTTTAGAAGAAAAAGTCCTGAGTGTTCACCACTGGACCGATCGATTGTTCAGTTTCACCACCACCCGCGATCAGGCGCTGCGCTTTTCCAATGGCCATTTCACCATGATTGGCCTGCGGGGTGAAAACGGCAAACCTTTGCTGCGTGCCTACAGCATTGCCAGTGCCAATTATGAAGAGCACCTTGAATTTTTGAGCATCAAAGTTCAAGACGGGCCCCTAACTTCTAAATTGCAACACATTCAAGTGGGCGACACCATAGTGGTCGGACGCAAACCCACAGGCACACTGCTCATTGATTACCTTACGCCCGCAAAACGTTTGTACCTAATTGGCACTGGCACGGGCCTAGCGCCCTATTTGAGCATCATTCGCGACCCCGAAACCTACGAGCGATTTGAGCAAGTGGTCTTGTTGCATGGTGTGCGAGAAGTGAAAGAGTTGGCCTACCACGACTACATCACCAAAGAACTCCCTCAAAATGAGTTTCTAGGTGAGATGGTTAGCAAGCAACTGTTGTACTACCCCACCGTCACGCGTGAAGCGTTTGAGCACCAAGGCCGAGTGACGGAGTTGCTTGAAAACGGCACCATCAGTTCAGACCTCGGCATTCCTGTTTTAAATCCCGCAGAAGATCGGGTCATGATTTGTGGTAGCCCTGAAATGTTGCGCGACCTCAAAGCATTGTGTGAAAAACGCGGATTTGTAGAAGGCAATACCAGTATCCCTGGGCAGTTCGTGATAGAACGTGCTTTTGTTGAAAGCTAATTCTTGAAAAATTTATCGACGCAGCGTTGGCTTGCCCTCCTTGCTGCAGGGTGCTTGGCCATGTTGGCATTTGGCATTGTTTATTTGCAAAACCATTTGGGCTTAGAGCCTTGCCCCATGTGCATTGTTCAGCGCTACGCCCTGATCGGTGTCATTGTGTGGTGTCTTTTGGGCATCAGCTCAAATGCGCCGGTGCGCACATTGGCCATGACATGGCTCATTGCAATCACTTCGGGTTTTGGAGCCTTCGTGGCTGCGCGTCAATCCTGGCTTCAGTGGTTCCCACCCGAGGTAGTGTCTTGCGGCCGTGATTTTTACGGCATGATTGAAAACTTCCCGCTTCAGCGAGCCATTCCCATGATTTTCAAGGGCAGTGGCGATTGCACCAAAATCGATTGGATATTTCTGGGGGGCTCTATCGCCAATTGGTCGTTTGCCGTTTTCATGGGCATCTTTTTTCTGATGATCTATCTGCGACTGCGTGACGGCTTGTTGAGAACGACTCCCAACCTAGAAGCCTCAGAACCCCTTAGCTGAGTTTTTTAACCAGCACTTGGCTACGGCGGTCCCAGTTGTATTTGCGCTTGCGGCCCTCAGGCAACCAGTCGGGGTCCATTTGAACAAACCCGCGCTTGATGAACCAATGCATGGTGCGAGTGGTAAGCACAAAAATACTGTCCAAGCCCATGGCGCGAGCCCGCTGCTCTACACGCTTCAATATTTTTTCGCCATCACCTTGGCCCTGCGATTGGGGTGATACCGTGAGGGCCGCCATCTCGGCGGTCTTGGCTTCGGCATAGGGGTAGAGCGCAGCACAGGCAAAAATCACCCCATCGTGCTCAATGATGGTGTAGTGGTCAACATCGCGTTCAATTTCTGTTCGGTTGCGCTTCACCAAGGTGCCATCGTTTTCGAAGGGCTCAATCAGTTGAAGAATGCCGCCAACATCGTCCGAAGTGGCTTCTCTTAATTCTTCCAGTTTTTCATCAATCACCATGGTGCCAATGCCATCGTGCACATAAATTTCTAGCAACAAGGCCCCATCGACTGCAAACGGCAAGATGTGACTGCGTTCAACGCCTTCCTTGCAAGCCTTCACGCAGTGTTGTAAATAAAAACCGATGTCAGTAGGTGTGAGCGCTGGGGGCAGTTTTTTCAACAAACTTTCTGCAGCAGCCAAAGGCAACTCGGTGTCAATGGGATTGTCTTCAGACTCAGGCTCTTCAGGGTTGATGCGCAGACCCGGAATTTCGGTCAAGAAAATAAGTTTATCGGCTTGAAGTTCAATGGCCACGCTGGTGGCCACTTCTTCCATCGACAAATTAAAAGCTTCACCCGTTGGCGAAAAACCAAAGGGCGATAGCAAAACCATGGCGCCCATTTTGAGGGTCTGGGTAATGCCAGCGACGTCAACTTTGCGAACCAGACCTGAGTGCTGGAAATCTACGCCATCGACAATGCCAACTGGGCGTGCGGTCAGAAAATTACCACTGATCACTCGCACCGTAGAACCAGCCATGGGCGTGTTGGGTAAGCCTTGGCTGAAGGCCGCTTCAATTTCATAGCGCAGTTGGCCGGCGGCTTCTTGCGCGCAATCTAGCGCTACCTCGTCGGTGATGCGAATGCCTTGAGAGTATTTGGGGACATGACCCTTGGCCATGAGTTGCTCATTCACTTGAGGCCTAAAGCCATGGACCAGCACAATCTTCACGCCCATGCTTTGAATCAAGGCCAAATCTTGGGCCAAGTGTTGCAGCTTGCCGGCTGCGATGGCTTCACCTGCAATGCCCACCACAAAGGTTTTGCCACGGTGCATGTGGATGTAGGGTGCCACCGAGCGAAACCAAGGTACGAAGGTGAAGTTAAAGACAGTAGACATGAGCTTGTGGGTCTCTAAAAAGGGGCCAAGACAGCGGATAATTCAAGGCTTACGCCATCCCTGATTTTTACAGAAGTTTTGCCATTGTCCGCTACCCCCTTGAAAATCGAGTTTCCCGAGTCTTTGCCGGTGTCGGCAAAGCGCGACGAAATCGCTCAAGCCATGGCGGATCATCAGGTCATCATCGTCTGTGGTGAGACGGGATCAGGCAAAACCACACAGTTGCCCAAGATCGCTTTGGCCCTTGGCCGCGGCAGGCTCAATGCCGCTGCAGGCCAGCGGGGCAAGTGGATCGGCCATACACAGCCTAGGCGCATTGCAGCCAGCAGCGTGGCCAAACGCATTGCCGAGGAGCTTAAAACGCCTTTGGGCGATGTGGTGGGCTACAAAATTCGATTTCAAGACCGCCTGTCAAAGGATGCGTCGGTCAAGCTCATGACAGACGGTATTTTGTTGGCCGAAACGCAAAACGACCCGCTTTTAGAAGCCTACGATACCCTGATAATTGACGAAGCCCACGAACGAAGTTTGAACATTGACTTCTTGTTGGGCTACTTGCGTCAAATCTTGCCGCGCCGACCCGACCTCAAAGTGGTGGTCACTTCGGCCACCATCGATGCCGATCGTTTTGCGCGGCACTTTGCTTCCAGCAAGGGGCCCGCTCCGGTCATCATGGTCTCTGGCAGAACCTTTCCAGTAGAGATGCGGTGGCGTCCGTTTGAAGAGACGCGTGAGCACGACTTGAAAGATGCCATTGCCGAAGCGGTAGACGAACTATGGATTGGCAACGCAGCCGGTGATATCTTGGTGTTCTTGCCAGGTGAGCGTGAAATTCGAGAAGCAGCTGACCATTTGCGCAAGCACTTATCTCACAGCGCCGTTACACGTGGTGCTGAAGTACTTCCCTTGTTTTCGCGCTTATCGCAAGCCGATCAAGAGCGGGTGTTTGATACGCATTCAGGTAGGCGCATTGTTTTGGCCACCAACGTAGCCGAAACCTCACTCACAGTGCCAGGCATTCGGTATGTGATTGATGTGGGTACCGCCCGCATGAAGCGCTACAGCCTGCGCAGCAAGGTGGAGCAGCTCATGGTGGAGCCCATCAGCCAAGCGGCGGCCAATCAGCGCGCAGGCCGTTGCGGTCGTGTGGCCAACGGCATTTGCATTCGTCTCTACGAAGAAAAAGATTTCAACGGGCGCCCCCGTTTTACCGACCCAGAAATTTTGCGATCCTCCTTGGCGGGTGTGATTTTGCGCATGAAGTCATTGCACCTAGGGGTGGTCGATGACTTTCCGTTCATTGAAGCACCTTCCAAACGCGCCATTACCGATGGATACCAATTGCTGGCTGAACTGGGTGCCGTGACAGATGCCAACGAACTGACGCGTACAGGTGCTGAATTGGCCAAGTTACCCTTGGACCCTCGCGTGGGCCGCATGATTTTGGAAGCACGCGACAGACAAGCTTTAGACGAAGTGTTGGTCATTGCCAGTGCTTTGTCGGTGCAAGACGTTCGTGACCGCCCCTTAGAGGCGCAGTCGCAAGCCGATCAGGCGCATGTGAAGTTTGACGACGAGAAAAGCGAATTCACGGGTTATTTGAAATTGTGGAAATGGTTGGCTGATGCACGCGGTGGTAAATCTCCTGCTGGTTCAGAGCACAAGTTAAGCAATCGCCAATATGAGCAGTTGTTGCGTCAAAATTTTGTCAACATTCGGCGTGTGCGTGAATGGCGCGACACGCACACACAACTGCACACCACTGTGGCGGAGCACCGTTGGCAATTGAACGCCAAGCCTGCAAGCTACGAGCAAATTCACATGTCAATGATGGCCGGTTTGCTAGGCAACGTGGGTTGCAAACAAGACGATGAAGACGTTTATTTAGGGGCGCGTGGTATCAAGTTTTACCGCCACCCGGGCGCGCACTTGTCCAAGAAGCCAGGCCGCTGGACCGTGGTGTCTGAGTTGGTAGAGACCACACGTTTGTTTGGCCGTGGCATTGCCAACATTGAGCCTGCATGGCTGGAACAAGTGGGTGCTCATTTGTTGCGCAAGCAACTTTTAGATCCGCATTGGGAAAAGAAATCGGGTGAAGTGATTGCGCTCGAGCGCGCCACACTGTATGGCTTGGTGGTTTACAGCGGCAGGCGTGTGCCATTTGGCAAAGTCGATCCGCAAACGGCTCGCGAAATTTTCATTCGCGAAGCCTTGGTTCAAGGGCAATGGGAAACCAATCTGACGTTCTTGGACGCCAATCACAAAATGATTGCCAAAGTGGAAGAGCTGGAACACAAATCTCGCAGGCAAGACGTGCTGGTAGACGATGAGCTGATCTACGCGTTTTACGACCAACAGATTCCTGCCGATGTCTGCTCTGGCCGTTTACTAGAAGCTTGGTATAAAAATGAAGTGAAGCGCCAGCCCAGTTTGCTGGTCCTAAGCCGTGAAGAGTTGATGCGCCACGAAGCGGCGGGCATTACCACGCAAGCCTTTCCCAAAACCCTTCGCTTGGGCGGCACCGATTGCACAGCCACTTATTTGCATCAGCCTGGCGATGCACGCGATGGCGTCACGGTCACGGTGCCTTTGTTTGTATTAAATCAAGTGAGCGAAGAGCGTTGTGAGTGGTTGGTGCCAGGTTTACTCAAGGACAAAATTCACGCATTGCTCAAAAGCTTGCCCCAAAAACCTCGCACCCGATTTGTGCCATTGCCAGATTCTGCTGCCAAGTTGGCCGAAACATTGGGTGTGCCAGAAATTTTTGGAACAGGCTCATTGACCGACGTCCTTTTGAAGAAAGTGCGCGACATCACCAGTCTGGATGTCAAGCGCGCAGACTTTAAATTAGACATGCTCAGCCCGCACTTGTTCATGAACTTGTGTGTGGTCGACGAACATGGCCGACAACTGGGCATGGGTCGCAATCTAGGCGCCCTCAAAGCCGATTGGGGCTCGCAAGCACGCGGCGCTTTCCAAGCGCTGGCACAGCTCAGAGTGCAATCAACTGGCAATGCCACGCTACAGGCAACGGATGCCAAGGACAAACACGCTTCGCAAGATGGGGCCACTGTCGCAGCAACTGCAACCAAGGCAGGTTCAACTTCTTCAGGGGCCAAGTCAGGCCAAAAGACGGCCATTGCGCAACAACGTTACACCGCATGGACCTTTGGTGATTTGCCCGAACTCATGGAGATCAACAAAGGCGGGCAAAGCTTGATTGGTTTCCCAGCTTTGGTAGACCTGTTTGATGCGGTACAAATTGAGGTGTTTGACGAACTCGAAGTGGCAACTCAAAAACACCGCGAAGGCTTACGCCGTTTGTTTGCCTTGCAAATCAAAGATGCCTTGAAGTATTTGGAAAAGAACATTCCTGATTTGCAAAAAATGGCCGTGGCCTACATGCCATTGGGCACCGCAGACGAATTGCGACAACAGATCATTGAAGTGGCCTTGGACCGTGCCTTCCTCATGGACCCTTTGCCATCCGATGAGCTCAGTTTTAAGAAGCGCATTGACGAGGGGCGAGGGCGCTTGACCCTGATTGCCAATGAGGTGGCCCGTTTGGCCGGTGTCATTCTGATTGAATTTGCTGTAGCCACTCGCAAAATAAAAGACACCAAAAATGCACCTGAGGCCACAGCCGATTGTGCCCAACAGTTGCAACGCTTGGTGCCCAAACGATTCTTGGCGCTCACACCTTGGACGCAGTTGCAGCACTATGCACGGTACTTGAAGGCCATTGTGTTGCGCCTGGAAAAATGGCGTGCCGATCCTGCACGCGATGGCGCTAAGTTGTTGGAGCTCAAACCACAAGAGCAGCGCTATTGGCGTTTGGTGGCCGAGCGCAAAGGGGCGGTAGACGACCGCATGTTGGAGTTTCGATGGTTGCTTGAAGAGCTGCGCGTGAGTTTCTTTGCTCAAGAATTGCGCACGCCACAACCAGTGAGTGTGAAGCGCCTTGACAAGGCTTGGACGCAGTTAAATCACTGAGTCTTTGGTCAAGTTAAATCAGAGTGCTTTGGGCAAAGTCATCAAGGGGATGTCTTTGTCTGCTGCCAATTTGTCCAATTGCTGCCTTGTTTTGCTGGCCAAAAAGCTTGCAACAGCGTCGTGCGTTGACTTGGCATACAAGGTCTTATCGTGTTTGACCACAATGCCTGCGGCTTCGCACAATGACTTTGCAAAATGCGGCTCTAATGCAGCCACAGCCACGCGGCCGTTTTTGCAGGCGTACATGTTGTAGCCAGCGTGCGCACCGCCCACTGCACCTTTAGGCAAGGTCATGCCCCATTGTCTTGGCAGAGCCAACCAAGCGGCTGCGTCACTGAGAGCCACTTCGTGGAAGTTGCCTTTGCCAGTGCTGCGCTGTTTTAGAACAGCTTTTAAAACGGCTTCGCTGGCCATCAATGCGCCGCCCATGTCGGCAAACAAACTGGCGGGCAAGGTCATGCCAGGCACCAAGTTGACTTCAGCTTGGTAGGTTAAATCGTGCCCTGGAATTTCAGCCAAGGGGCCAGGCGCTCCGACCACCGTGACGCAACTGAGCTTGGGGTATTGTTTGTGCAATGTCTTCCAGCTCAAGCCCAGTTTGTTCAAGGCAGAGGGCCTGAAAGAGGTGAGCAGCACATCGGTTTTGGCAAGCAACTGATGCAAAGCTTGTTGGCCCTTGGCTTCTTTCAAATCACATTGGATTTGCTTCATGCCTTTGTGCAAAACTTCATAGAAGCTTGGCGTGTAGTGCGCCATGGGATCGCCTTGAGGCGGATTGACCTTGGTGCAAGTGGCGCCCATTTGTACCAAGCGCATCAATGCGGCGGGCCCGGGTAAGTTCAGTGCCAAACTGACAATGCGCACGCCTTTCAGGGTGGAGTCATTGGCCATTTTGATTACACACCCAAATGTTGGGCCATGATTTCAGGCTGAGATTGCAGCAACTCAGAGCTGCCCTCAAACACGACTTCACCTTTGACCAATATCACATTGCGATCGGTAATCTTGGTGACGTGCTTCCAGTTTTTGTCAACAATGATGCTGCTGATGCCGCTCTCTTTGATCACACTGCAGATGCGCCAAATCTCTCTGGCAATCAGAGGGGCTAAACCTTCTGTGGCTTCATCCAAAATAAGCACATCGGGGTTGGTCATCAAGGCGCGGCCAATGGTCAGCATCTGTTGCTCGCCACCAGAAAGCTGTTGTCCACCATGCCCTAGCCGCTCTTTCAAGCGCGGAAAAGTTTCGAGCACACGCTCGTACGTCCAATCGTTTTGACCTTGTGTGCCAGGACGTGCCGCCATTTTCAAATTCTCAAGCACACTCAGGTTGCCAAAGATACCGCGACCTTCAGGGACATACGCAATGCCAAGTTGCGCGACTTCAAAAATATCGCGCCCATTCACGCGCTCGCCTTTGATGTGCACATGACCCGATTGGGGTGTGACAATGCCCATGATAGATTTGAGCAAAGTACTTTTGCCCATGCCATTGCGACCCATCAGGCCAATGGTTTCGCCGCGATTTACTTTGAAGTCAATGTTGCGCAAAATATGGCTGGCCCCGTAGAAGCTGTTAAGGCCTTGCACTTGAATCAATGTGTTGCTCATTTCAATGATCCTCACCCAAATAGGCCGCTTGAACGCCTTCGTCGGCGCGCACATTAGCAGGCAAGCCGCTGGCAATCACTTGGCCATTGACCATCACGGTCAGTTGGTCTGCCAAAGCAAAAACCGCGTCCATGTCGTGCTCAACCAACATCATGGCGTGCAATGGTTTTAAACGCAGCAGCAACTGCACCATGCTCTCGGCTTCTGCCAAGCCCATGCCTGCCAGGGGCTCGTCTAGCAAAAGAACTTGCGGCTCTGTGGCCAAAGTCATGGCAATTTCCAGTTGACGTTGCTCGCCATGACTGGCTGCGCCTGCCATGGCTTGTCGGCGATTTTGAAGGCCCGCTAATTCAAGGGCGCGCTCTGCACGCTCGTTCACGTCTGCCATGAGGCTGGCCTGTTGAAGCCACGCCAGTGGATTGAAAGGCATGGGTTGACTGCGTGACTGCGCCGACAAACGAACGTTGTCCCACACGCTAAAGCTTCTGAAGATATTGGTCTTTTGATAGCTTCTGCCCATGCCATGGCGAGAAATTTTTTCAGGTGTCCAGCCGGTAATGTCTTGACCGTTCAATGTCACATGGCCGGATGTGAGTGGCAGGTCACCCGTGAGTAAATTGGTCAGCGTCGATTTGCCCGCGCCATTGGGCCCAATGACTGCATGAATTTGGCCTTTGCGCAAATCGACTGACACTTCGTTCACGGCAGTCAGGCCGCCAAACTGTTTGGTGATCTTGTTGGCGCGCAACAGCAAGTCGTGCGCTGAATGAGCGTTCGTCATGGCTGAGGGCCTTGTTTGTCTGACTTGTCTTTGAGCATCACAGCAAACAAGCCCAAGATGCCTCGGGGTGCCAGCACCACCAGCGCCACAATGAACAAGCCCATCCACAACTGCCAATGCTTGCCTAAATTAAAGCCCGCCACTTGGGGCAAGTCTTTGAACACATGCAGCAAATACTCGAACGAGAAAGCGCCCACAATAGCGCCTGCAAAATTACCCATGCCGCCAAGGATGACCATCATGATGACATGCGCACTCATGTGAAAACCCATGAGTTCAGGGTTGACGTACCCCGATTGCGCGCCCCACAAGAAACCAGCTAAACCTGCCAATGCGCCGGCCAAAGTAAAGGCCGCCAGTTTGTGATTGAAGGTGCCATAACCCAGTGCGCGCATGCGGTGTTCGTTGACACGAATGCCAGCCAGTGCGCGGCCAAAGGGGCTCCACAGCAGACGCCGTAAAAACACATAAACCAAGACCATGAGAGCCAAGGTGAAGAAATAGAAAACTTTTTTGTTTTCTAAATCAAACAACACAGCTTCAGGTTTGAAGTTGATATAAAGGCCGTCTGAGCCGCCCAATACCTTGTTGTCAAAGAAGGCATAGAACACCATTTGTGCAAAGGCCATGGTGACCATGATGAAGTAAATGCCGTGGGTACGCACGACCAAGAAGCCAATGATCAAAGCCAGTAAGGCTGAAGCGCCAACCGCTGCAGGCAAGGTCCACCACAAGGACACGGGCTCTCCGGGGGGCGTTAAAAATGCCAAAGCATAGCCAGCCACTCCAAAGTAAGCGGCATGTCCCAATGAGACGAGGCCCGTAACACCTTGCAGCAAATCAAGGCTAATGGCAAAGATGGCCAAAATCATCATGCGGGTGACCATTTGCAGGTAATAGTCAGTGCCGACAAAGGGGAAGGCCGCCAGTGCCAAGAGCGCAGTACCTAGCAAAATTTTCAAACTGCGGGGCAGTGTTTCAAGGGGTGCGTGTGCGTCGCTCATGCCAGCCCCCTTAGTTTTTAAACAAGCCTTCAGGCTTGTAAAGTAAAACAATGGCCATCAACACATAAACCAACATGCCTGCCACTTGCGGTAACAACACTTTGCCAAAAGTATCGACCAAACCCACCAGCAATGCCGCAATGAGCGCACCCTTGACCGACCCAATGCCGCCAATGACCACCACCACAAAACACATGATGAGAACCTGCGAGCCCATGTTGGGATACACACTGGAAACAGGTGCAGCCACCATGCCGGCAATGGTGGCCAAGCCCACACCCATGGCGAACACCAAAGCATGAATCAATTTGATGTTGACGCCCAAGGCTTCGGTCATCTCGTGGTTGAAAGCGCCCGCGCGAATTTTCATGCCCAAGCGTGTTTTGGAAATGAGCAAATACAGACCCAAAGCCAGCAACAAACAAACGCCAGACATGAACAAGCGGTAGACCGGATACGAAAGTGTTTCTGTCAGAGGAATAGAGGCGCTGAGAATATCTGGAATGGTGACGCCATGCACATCGTCGCCCCACAAAATGGAGCGCATCTCTTCAAAAACGTAAATAAGACCGAAGGTCAGTAGCACTTGGTCGAGGTGATCGCGTTTGTAGAAGTGCCTGAACAACAACCACTCAAGCAGCAAACCAAACAGCACAGAAAGCAATGTGCCCAATATGATGGCGAGTGTGAAGCTTTGGGTCAGGGCGGCCAGTGACCATGCCAAATAGGCGCCCAACATGTAGAAACTGCCATGCGCCAAATTGACCACGCCCATGATGCCGAAAATCAAAGTCAGGCCCGCAGCCAACATGAACAGCAGCAATCCGTACTGAACACTGTTTAGCAACTGGATGAGAAAATTGACGAAATCCATAGGGGAAAGATTAACACCAAAGAGTTGGAGTATCGCGTGTCAAGTCTGCATAAAAAAAGCGACGGATCACTCCGCCGCTTTGGCGTGACAGGCTTTTTGAATTAGCCCATGCGGCAACCGGCGCCAGAATCGGCCAGCGCTTTGGATGCAACCCCAATGACCTTGTTTTCGCCATTCTCGGCGACACGCAAGTAAATGTCTTGTACAGGATTGTGTGATTTGCTCATGGTCCATTTGCCGCGGGGGCTGTCAATGACGGCGCCTTCCATGGCTTTGTAGAGCTCGGGCTTTTTATTCAAGTCACCTTTGACGGCATTGGCGCCTTGCACCAACAGCAAGCCCGTGTCGTAGCCTTGAACAGCATAAACGTCGGGTTGCATTTTGAACGCCTTGGCGTATTCCAAGCGGAAAGATTTGTTGCGAGGTGTGTCCAAAGAATCGCTGTAATGAAGGGTGGTCATGACGCCGTCTGCTGCGGGTCCTGCCGCCTGCAACACGCCTTCGGTTAAGAAGCCAGAACCGTACAGTGCAATTTTTCCCTTGAGGCCAGCTGCCGCAAAGTCTCGCATGAACTTAGCGCCTGATGGGCCAGCAAAGAAACAAGCGACTGCATCAGGTTTCAGTGCAGCGATTTCTGTGAGCAGGGCTTGAAACTCAACGTTAGGGAATGGCAAGCCCAACTCTTTGACAATGGTGCCGCCCGCTTTGGTGTAGCTTTCTTTGAAGCCTTCGAAGGCTTCGTCGCCCGCTGCATATTTCCAAGTGATCCAAACAGCTTTCTTGTGCCCTTTGGCCACCATGGCTTGGCCTAAAGCCAATGTGGGTTGGCTGTTGGAGAAGCTGGTGCGAAACACATTCGGTGCGCACAAAGCGCGAGTTGCAGCGTGCACACCTGCGTTAGGAATCAAGGAGAGAACACCTGAATCGCGGGCTACTTTTTGGATGCCCATTTGCACACCAGAGTGCACCGTGCCGATGAGCACGTCGACCTTGTCGCGTTGTACCAATTTATTGGCATTTTCAATGCCCTTGGAAGGATCTGACTCATCGTCGACTTTGAACCATTCAATTTCACGCCCACCCAACTTGCCACCTTGTTCGTTGATGGCCATGCGCACGCCATTTTCAATGGCCACACCCAAGGGTGCAAAAGCACCAGAGTAGGGCAACATCAAACCGACGCGAATTTTGCCGGACTGAGCCTGCGCTAATTCGGGCAACAACAAGCTTGAACTGGCGGCGCCAACTAATGCGGCACTGCGTGTTAAAACCGAACGACGTGAGGGTGAGGTGGTCATGAAAGTCTCCTTGTAAGATGCATTATGTTGCATATCATGGGTTGAAAAATCTAGGGAAAACCCTGATTTTTGAAAAACATCTTGATGAATTGTTGCCGGTTGAGTGATGCGGCGAGCCTTGAGTGTGGCCATTTGATGGTCTGCCCGGAGGGACTCGAACCCCCGACCTACGGCTTAGAAGGCCGTTGCTCTATCCAGTTGAGCTACGGGCAGATAAAAAAGGCCCTGGAACCTGAAAGGTAGGGCCTTAATTGGGAAAAATGGTCGGAGCGAAAGGATTCGAACCTTCGACCCTCTGGTCCCAAACCAGATGCGCTACCAGACTGCGCTACGCTCCGACTAGCCTGCTATTCTAATGCGCTAACTGGGGAAATCATGAAACTTGATTAAAAAGTTCTTTCAAAGTTTCTAGATGTCCCTCGCTTAAGCGCTACGGCCTCATGGGCTGACACTCAGTGAATGTCTGGTTAACTGCCGCGGGTGACGGGCATGTCTACCTCGCCTGGCATGAGCAAGTGCTTGGCCAACTCGAGCTTGGCCAAAGAGTTGCGGTGCACCTCATCGGGGCCGTCTGCCAAACGCAATGTGCGCTGATGGGCATATGCATAGGCCAATGGGAAGTCTTGTGAAACCCCGCCGCCGCCATGCGCTTGAATGGACCAATCAATGATCTGGCAAGCCATTTGAGGCGCCACAATTTTGATCATGGCAATTTCTGCTTTGGCCACTTTGTTGCCCACGGTGTCCATCATGTAAGCGGCTTTCAAAGTGAGCAAACGTGCTTGCTCAATCATGCAACGTGACTCAGCAATGCGTTCTTGCCAAACAGTTTGACGCGCAACTTCGCGGCCAAATGCCACGCGTGAGTTCAAACGTTTGCACATGAGTTCCAGCGCGCGCTCGGCTATGCCAATGGTGCGCATGCAATGGTGAATGCGTCCTGGGCCTAAGCGGCCTTGTGCAATTTCAAAGCCGCGACCTTCACCCAGCAGCAAATTGGCTGCAGGCACACGAACGTTCTTCAAGACCACTTCCATGTGACCATGGGGCGCATCGTCGTAACCAAAGACAGACAGTGCACGCACCACCGTAATGCCGGGCGTGTTGGCCGGCACAATGATCATGGACTGTTGTTCGTGGCGGCCAGCGTCTGGATTGGTTTTGCCCATGACGATGTAAACCGCGCAGCGTGGGTCACCCGCACCTGACGACCACCACTTGCGACCGTTGATGACATACTCATTGCCATCGCGCTTAATTTCGCACTGAATGTTGGTGGCATCGGACGAAGCAACGTCGGGCTCGGTCATGAGGAAGGCTGAGCGAATTTCGCCTCTGAGCAGTGGCTCTAACCATTGGTCTTTGAGTTCTTCGCTGGCATAGCGTTCAAAGGTTTCCATGTTGCCTGTGTCGGGCGCTGAGCAATTGAAAATTTCAGCAGCGAAAGGCACACGTCCCATGATTTCGCAAAGGGGTGCATATTCCAAGTTAGACAAACCTTGGGGTGCGCGGTGTGATTTAGGCAAGAACAAATTCCAAAGGCCAGCAGCCAGTGCTTTGGGTTTGAGTTCTTCAACAATTTTGGTGGGAACCCAAGCATTGCCTTTGGCGCGGTTATCTGCAATTTCTTGAAAGAATCGCGCCTCGTTGGGATAAATGTGTTCGTCCATGAAGGCCAGCAAGCGGGCTTGCATGCTTTTGACTTTGTCTGAGTATTCGAATTGCATTGAGGTTCTCCTGTTAAATCTTAAAAATTGGTGCGGTCTGTTGAGTGGAAGCTTAATGAACTTGACTGGCAAACTGCCAAGCCAGTTCGGCCATAGGTTTAGCGCCGTTGCCTGACGCTTTGGCTTGATCGCTAGAAGCAGTGCCGTCTACCACGCGTTTGGCAATGCCTTGCAAAATGGCTGCAATGCGGAACAAGTTGTAGGCCATGTAGAAGTTCCAATCGAGTGCCAGTTTCTCGGGTGTGGTGAAGCCAGTGCGTTGGCAATAACGTTGGATGTACTCGGCTTCTTCTGGAATGCCCAATGCTTTGTGATCTAAGCCGCCTATGCCGCGAAATGAACCTGGCTTGATGTGCCATGCCATGCAGTGATAACTGAAGTCAGCCAATGGATGACCTAAAGTAGACAGCTCCCAATCTAGCACCGCCAATACTTTGGGCTCAGTGGGGTGAAACATCATGTTGTCCAGGCGAAAGTCGCCATGCACAATGCTGACCAAGGACTCGTCTTTGGCGCTGCTGGGCGTGTTGCTTGGCAACCATGCCATCAAACGGTCCATTTCTGGAATGGACTGTGTTTGCGAGGCCACATACTGCTTACTCCAGCGGCCAATTTGACGTTCGATGTAACTGCCAGGCTTGCCATAATTGGCCAAGCCTTGATCTGCAAACTTGACGGTGTGCAGCGCTGCAATGACACGGTTCATTTCATCGTATATTTCGCCGCGTTGGCTGTTGGTCATGCCCGGCAAAGACTGATCCCACAACACTCTGCCAGCCACAAATTCCATGATGTAAAAAGCACGGCCAATGATGGCCTCATCTTCGCAAAGCACATGCATTTTGGCGACAGGCACTGCTGTGCCCGCAAGGCCTTTCATGACGGCAAACTCTCGCTCAATGGCGTGGGCAGATGGCAATAATTTGGCCACAGGACCGGGCTTGGCGCGCATCACATAGGCGCAACTGGGTGTGATGAGTTTGTAGGTCGGGTTCGATTGTCCGCCTTTGAACATTTCAACACTGAGTGGGCCTTCAAAGCCAGACATGTTGTCCACAAGCCAACGCTCAAGGACTGGCACATCAAAGGCATGCGAGCCGGTGACTGGGCGTGTGCCCACGAAATGATCAAACTGGCTCATGGCAATTACCGTTGTGAATGAACGAAGTGCGGATCAGGGTGCTGGCGTTCAGTTGTCCGAATTCACGATTTTGATAAGCGCTTCTCTGTCGAGCACGGTGAGACCACCGGGTTCGATTTTGATGACATGTTCGCGCTCCATTTGTTTGAGCTCTTGGTTCACGCGTTGCCGGGAGGCGCCCAATAACTGAGCGAGCTCTTCTTGCGCCAATTGCAAACTGATTCGAATGGCTTTGGCATCGGACAAACTGGGCACGCCGTAGCTTCGAACCAAGTGGTTGAGTTGTTTGGCCAAGCGCGCTCTGAGAGGCAATGTGTTCAAGTCTTCGACCAATCCGAACAACTGTCGAATGCGCCGTGCATGCAATCTCAACATGGCGTCGTACAACTCGACATGCGACGACAAAATTTTCTTGAAATCTGCCTTGGCCACATTGAGTGTGGTGGTTTCGCCATGTGCGTAGGCATCGTGCGTGCGCCTGTCGCCGTCGAAGATGGAGACGTCGCCAAACCAAATACCAGGCTCGACATAGGTGAGGGTGATCAATTTGCCCGATACGGAGGTAGAGCTGACACGGACCGCCCCTTTGGCGCAGGCGATCCACTGCTCCGGCGGTTCTCCGCGGGCTGCAATGAGTTCGCCGTCTTTGTACCGTTTGACGTAAGCGCATCGAAGTATGTCGTGCCTGAGTGAAGGTGAAAGGGAAGAGAACCAACGGCCGGCGTTGATGGATTCTCTTTCCTCCATCGTAAGAATGGGTTCGTCCATAGTCTGTCTTTTGAGTGACTGGGTTGCAAAAATTTGTCGCCTGAGGGACCCTGTCTTACTCGTAGCGAGGTTTTTCTTTGTTTAAAAAGGCTGTGATACCAATGCCTGCATTGACATGGTGCAAATTCTTCACAAAATGATCGCGTTCCAAAGCCAATTGGTGATGAAAGGAAGCGGCATCAGCTTCATTGATCAGCTCCTTTATGCTGGTCAAGGCATTATGGGCTTTTTGATTTAACAGGCTGGCCAGGGTGAGGGCGGTGCCCAGTGCTTGGCCAGGCTCACACAATCTGTTGACCACACCCAGCTGATGAAGTCTTTCTGCAGGCATGCGCTCGCCCAGCATCAACAACTCGGTGGCCAATTGGCGAGGCACACTGCGGGCTAAACTCCAAGTGCCACCGCCATCAGGTGACAGCGCAATGTTGCTGTAAGCCATGACAAACACACTGTTTCGTGCCGCCACAATCATGTCGCAGGCCAAAGCCAAAGAAAATCCTGCGCCAGCTGCAGGACCTTCAACCGCTGCAATGACGGACTTTGGAAAAGTTCGAATGGCCTCTATCCAGTTGTGCAGACCTTCGATGCTTTGAGCTTGGTGCTCTGGTGGTTGTTGGCGGTTGTTGTTCAGTCTTTGCAAGTTACCGCCCGCACTGAACAAGGCGCCCTCGCCGGTAATGACCACGCTTTTAATTTCAGGGCTTGACTCGGCCACGCTCAGTGCCTCGACCCCTGCCGCATACATTTCTGGGCCGAGCGCATTCTTGTGTTCAGGATTGCTCAAGGTGAGAATGAGTGTGGCACCTTCGCTGGTGCTGAGCAGTTGAGCTGACATGGTTTAGTCCTCGGTATGAAGTAAGGACAAGCCAATGGCGCCTCGGCGACGCAACCATGGGCTTGGGCGATACCTTGGATCGCCATAAACGGTTTGCAAATTGAACAGCACTTCCAAAACATTGGTAGGGCCTAATTTGTCACCCAGTGCAAGTGGGCCCAAGGGGTAACCAAGGCCCAAAGTGACAGCGACATCCAAATCTTGTGGTGTGCAAACACCTTGTTGGCACATGTCACAAGCGATATTCACAATGTTGGCCACAACGCGTTGGGTGATGAAGCCGCCGCTGTCACGCACCACGCTGACAGCTTTACCATCTCTGGCAAACAGGGCGTGTGCTGCATCGCGCATGTCAGATCGGGTTGCTGGGTTGGTGGCCAATACGCGTCGTTTGGTGGCTGCATCGTCAAACAGCATGTCAATGCCAATGGTGCGCGCTGGGTCAAGTCGTTCCACCACGGCCACGGTAGTGACATCAAAGCCTAAAGGCGCAACAAGGGTTAGAGCTTGCGGGGAAGGTGATGCACCCGTTTCAAGGGTGGCGCCCAAGTCTTTGAGGAGCTGTAAAAGTTCGAGGCGTCTTGTGGCACGAGGAGAGACCCAAACAGGCGGAAACTCTTTGACTTGCGGCACGGCAGGTTCTGTGGCCACAACTGCTTTGCCATCTGTGTATTTGTAGAAACCTTCACCCACTTTTTTGCCCACCACGCCCCCTGCCAAACGCTGGGCTGTGATGACGCTGGGGCGGTAGCGAGGCTCTTGGTAATACTGGTTATAGATTGATTCCATGACAGGATGTGACACATCCAAAGCCGTTAAATCGAAGAGCTCAAAGGGGCCCAATTTGAACCCTACTTGGTCTTTCAAAATTCGATCAATGGTGGCGAAATCTGCCACGCCTTCAGACACAACGCGCAAAGCTTCGGTGCCATAGCCACGGCCTGCATGGTTCACAATAAAGCCTGGTGTGTCGTGTGCTTGAACGGCTGTGTGACCCATTTGTTTGGCAAACGCAGTCAGTCGAAGGCACACATCAGGATTGGTTTTGAGACCGGCAATGACTTCCACCACTTTCATCAATGGCGCAGGGTTGAAAAAGTGATAACCCGCAAATTGGGTGGGTCGCTGAAGGGCTGCAGCGATGGCCGTGACGGAAAGCGAGGAAGTGTTGGTTACCAAAACCGTTGTGTCAGGGACCAAGTTTTCTAATTCAACAAACAAGCTTTTTTTAATGTCGAGTCGTTCAACAATGGCCTCGACAATTAACTCGCAATCCTTTAAGTCTTGCAGGCTGCTGGCCGTCTTTAAATTTGATTTGTAATTGGCGACAGTGTCTGCGTCAAGGCGGCCTTTAAGAAGAAGTGAGTCCCATACTTGGTACACGGCCTCTTTGGCTTTGAGCGTGGCATCTGCTTGGGTGTCATAAAGGAAAACAAGACTTCCTGCTTGTGCAGCAATTTGGGCAATGCCGCGTCCCATAGCACCTGCACCAATGACGGCTACTTTGTTAAATGCAATGTTCATGATCTGATTGAGATTTGTTTTAAATTTTCAAGCAGACAAAATCTGCGTGTTGGCTCTTAACGACGAACTTGCAAAGCGCCAGGGTTGACGATGTTGGTGGGAGTGCCTTTGATGAAATTGACCACGTTGTCAAATGCGGCACCAAAGTACAACTCGTAGTTGTCTTTTTCCACATAACCAATGTGGGGCGTACAAATGCAATTTTCCAATCGCAACAGTGCATGGCCCTGCAAAATGGGTTCGTGTTCAAAAACATCGATGGCTGCTAAACCAGGCCGCCCCCGATTGAGTGCGCTGATAAGTGCATCGGGCTCAATTAGTTCGGCGCGCGATGTGTTCACAAACATGGCGGTGGTTTTCATGCGTGACAGATTTTCCAAAGTGACAATGCCACGGGTTGCTTCGTTAAGCCGAAGGTGCACTGAAAGGACATCGCTTTGCTCAAAAAGTGCTTCACGTGTGGTGGCCGGAATATGACCATCGTTTGCCGCTTTTTCGCGCGAAGCTTCACTGCCCCAAACAACCACTTGCATGCCGAAAGCTTTGGCGTAGCCTGCAACCAGTTGGCCAATTTTTCCATAGCCCCAAATGCCCATTGTTTTGCCTCTGAGCACAGTGCCTAAACCAAAGTTACTGGGCATGGACGCACTTTTTAAACCTGACTGTTGCCAAGCGCCATGCTTGAGATTGCCAATGTATTGTGGAACTCGGCGGGCCGCCGCCATGATCAATGCCCAAGTTAATTCGGCCGGAGCATGGGGCGATCCAGTGCCTTGCGCAACAGCAATGCCACGCCCTGAGCAGGCCTCTAAATCAATGTGGGAGCCAGCGGCGCCAGTTTGGGAAATAAGCTTGAGGCGCGGGAGTTTTTCAAGCAATTGTTTGTTGAGGTGGGTGCGTTCGCGAATGAGGACCAAGATGTCGGCGTCTTTAAGGCGAACAGACAACTGCCCCAAACCTTTGACGGTGTTGGTGTAGACCTTGGCGTTGTAGGCGTCGAGTTTGGCGGCGCAATCTAGTTTTCGGACGACATCTTGGTAGTCGTCAAGGATCACAATATTCATAGGCACTATTGTGCCTTGCCTAGAGGCTGCCATTGGGAGGGGGGATGAAATTTAGCCCCCAATGGCCATGAAAATCAGTGGGTGAGGGTGGGCTTTTTCTGGGCTTCGAGTGCGACCAGCCTGTCAAGTTCTGCGCAGACATCGGACATGCGGCCCGAAATAACCATGCGACCCGCGCAATGGGGTGTTTGGCCATGCTCAGAGACTCGAAGAACTCGCAAGGCACGCTGTTTGGCGAGCATTTGGGTCTTGGGCGAGTTGCCAATGGAAGGTGCTTGAACAAGGGGCGCAGAGCCTTGGAGGTGAGCTGCAGCACTCATGAATTTTTGAATACCGTTGTAAATGCTGGAAATACCGAAAAGAGCGATGGTCATGGGTAGCCTTCTGAATTGAGAGATTGGGATTACATCAAGAGCGTGTTGCGAATGAGGCCGACCGCCAAGCCTTCTATGTCGAAGGGCTCGCCTGGGTTGACCAAGATAATGGGGTAGTCGGGGTTTTCTGGAAGAAGTTCAATGCGGTCTGCTTGACGGCGCAGGCGCTTGACGGTGACTTCATCGCCAAGGCGGGCCACCACAATTTGGCCATTGCGAACTTCTTTGGTGGCTTTGACGGCCAGCAAGTCGCCATCCATAATGCCTGCGTCTCGCATGGACATGCCGCGCACACGCAGCAAGTAGTCGGGCTGTTCTTGGAACAGGTGGCTTTCGACATGGTAGGTGCGATCGATGTGTTCTTGGGCCAAAATAGGGGAGCCGGCAGCCACGCGGCCAATGAGTGGCAATGCCAATTGGGCAAAACCAGGCAGAGGCAGGCTGAAAAGGTCGGTGGATTGGCGGACGCTGTTGCGGGACGAGCCTTTGAGCCGAATGCCTCTGGATGTGCCGCTGACCAAATCAATGGCGCCTTTTCGGGCCAGGGCTTGAAGGTGTTCTTCTGCAGCGTTGGCCGATTTAAAGCCTAAGACCTGAGCAATTTCGGCTCGGGTAGGGGGCGCGCCCGTTTCGGCAATGGTTTTTTGGATGAGTTCCAAAATTTCTTGCTGTCTAGCTGTGAGCTTAGGTTGATCGTGCATGATGCAGTCCTTTGAAGGTGTCTGAAGCCAAATAACTGTGTTCTTATCCAGTTACTGTATTTTTAACCAGTCTTTTCAGAAATGCAAGCAAATAATCAAAAAATTGTTGTTTTAGGCACAGGTGGCACCATTGCAGGGGAGTCTGAATCAGCCGATGAAGGCCTGTCTTACAAGGCCGCGCAGCGTGGCATTGGTGAGTTGTTAAAGTCAGCAAGCAGCACCCACTTAGCCTGGCCTGAAGTCTTGGCAGCCTGCCAATTTGAGGCTGAACAAGTGGCGCAATTGGACAGCAGGGACATGGACTTTGAAACATGGATTCGCTTGGCGCAGCGCTGTGATCATTGGTTAGCCCAAGACGACGTGGCTGCGCTTGTGGTGACGCATGGCACCGACACCTTAGAAGAAACGGCTTATTTTTTATCTCAGGTTCTCAATCATTCAAAATCGATTGTCTTGACGTGTGCCATGCGGCCGGCCAATTTCAAAGATGCAGACGGCCCGCAAAATTTAAGAGATGCCCTGCTGGTTGCGGCCACCACCAAGGGGCCAGGTGTTTGGCTGGCGGCCGCAGGCGAAATTCACCACAGTCAGTTTGTTCAAAAAGTGCACCCTACCAGATTGAATGCTTTTGATTCAGGTGAAACGGGTGCTGCAGGCCGTGTTCAAAAAGACAAGGTTCAGTGGTTTGAAAACTTCTCCAAGCCCTTGCCAAACTTAAGGCTGCATGTCTCTCAATTGCCTTTGCCAACGCAATGGCCATGGGTAGAGATCGTCATGAACCATGTCAACGCAAGCCAGAAGCATGTCGATGCTTTGGTCAACGCAGGCGTTCAAGGTTTGGTCATTGCTGGAACGGGCAATGGCTCCGTCAGTTCAAAAGTGAAGGAAAGTTTGGTTCGGGCCCAAGTTGCAGATGTTCAGATTCGATTGAGCAGTCGATGCAATCAGGGTGCTGTGATTCCTACAAGCAGCCATGTGTTTGATGCGAAGGGTGCTTTAAGCCCTGCTAAAACCAGAGTGGCCTTGCTGCTGGACATCATGTCCGAGCGGCAAAGCCACTGTCCTTAGTTCATGACCTAGCCGAAGCCTAAGTAGCTTAGGCCTGCAGTTCTGAATGCGTTATTTTGTTGAACCGAAAGCTTGCAGAGCGCGCTGTGTAATTTCTTCGACAGATCCCATGCCGCTGATGGCACGGTATTGGGGAGCAGATTGTGGTTCTCGTTGCGCCCATTCAGAGTAGTACGCCACTAGCGGCCGTGTTTGTTGGCTGTATACATCCAAACGCTTTTTCACAGTTTCTTCTTTGTCGTCTTCACGTTGGACCAAGGGTTCACCGGTGACATCGTCTTTGCCTTCAGCTTTTGGCGGATTGAATTTGACGTGGTAAGTGCGGCCAGAAGCAGGGTGTGAGCGGCGGCCACTCATGCGCTCAATGATGGCATCGAAGGGCACATCAATTTCAAGCACATAGTCCAATTTCACGCCAGCGGCTTTCATGGCATCAGCCTGGGGAAGGGTGCGTGGAAAGCCATCAAACAGGAAGCCATTGGCGCAATCGGCTTGGACAATACGTTCTTTCACGAGGTTGATGATGAGGTCGTCGCTGACCAAGCCGCCTGATTCCATCACGGCCTTGGCTTGCAAGCCAAGAGGGGTTCCGGCTTTGACTGCAGCGCGCAACATGTCGCCAGTGGAGATTTGAGGAATGGCATATTTTCCGCAGATGAATGCGGCCTGCGTTCCCTTACCAGCACCTGGTGCACCTAAAAGAATAAGTCTCATGAAAGTCCCGAATAGTTATTGAATCTTTCGCCATGGCGAGGATGGCTGCCATTGGAGAATATCATGGGAAGCATGTGTTTACCTGACGACTCCAAGGCGTTGATATCAGGGTTTGTACAGGGCCCTGACTCTTTCTAAATCTTCAGGGGTATCGACACCGGGGCCAGGCACATCAGGGGTGATGTGAACCGCTATTTTGTGTCCGTGCCACAAGGCCCGCAATTGCTCCAAGGCTTCACCCGTTTCGATGGGTGCAGCCTGCAATGTTGGAAAGCTTTGCAAAAACCCCACGCGGTACGCGTAAATGCCAATATGCCGAAGAGGGGCAGGTTGTGGCAGGCTTTGAATGCCTTTCGCAAAACCATCTCGCCACCAAGGGATGGGTGCGCGGCTGAAATAAAGCGCCAATTGCGCTTGGTCGATGACCACTTTGACCACATTGGGATTGGTGAACTCGGCTAGCTCGTGAATTTCGTGGGCTGCCGTACTCATGCTGGCGGTGGGGCGCTGAACGAGCAATTCGGCCACCTGATTGATCAGTTCTGGATTGATCAAGGGTTCATCGCCTTGAACATTGACCACCACATCATTTGGGCTCAAACCCAACAGCGCACTGGCTTCAGCAAGCCGATCACTGCCGCTTGGATGGTCCACTTGGGTGAGCATGGCGCGAACCCCATGGGCTTGGCAGGCCTGAACAATTTCAATGCTGTCGGCAGCGACCACCACTTGGGCCGCATTGGAAAGTGCAGCCCTTTGGGCAACGCGAACCACCATGGGCAAGCCATGGATGTCTGCCAAGGGTTTATGGGGCAGTCGCGTGGATGCCAAGCGAGCAGGAACAATGACTGTAAAGGCTTGCGACATGTGTCACTTCAAGAAAATTAGACCAGGGGCGTGCGCGGTTTGAGTTGTTCTAACTCTTCGTCGCTTAGTGTGCGAGCTTCATTTTCTAGCAAGATGGGAATGCCATTGCGAATAGGGTAAGCAAGCCGAGCACTGCGCGACCAGAGTTCTTGCAGTTCGCGTTGCAAATCTAGAGGCCCTTTGGTAACAGGGCAAACCAACAGTTCAAGTAATTTCGTGTCCATGGCTCAATGATACCTGTGACGGCTTTGAAAGAGTTGATCGAATGTTTTCCAAAATGATGGCTCTGGTTCAAACACCAAAGGCATTGCAAGCGCTTGCGGAAACCTGGCCCACAATTTAACGGCATCTTTTTCAGTGCAAAGAAGCGGCAATTCAGGATGAGACGGTTGCCATGTCTGAAAATGATCGTGATCGGGCAGGGCCGTTGAATGGCGAATTTGAAATTGCCCTTGCGCCAACATGGCCAAAAAGGCTTCTGGTTTGGCAATGCCCGATACAACTTCGACGGGATTTAATTTCAATTCTGCTATAGGTACTTGTTGGCCATCAGAAGTCAAAGCAAATGAGCTGAGTTCGCGTAGAGATTCAAAACCTTCAGGCAATGTTCTCTGATGTGTGTGCAAAAGCAAATCGACTTGTCGGGGCCAGGGTTCTCGCAAAGGCCCCGCTGGCAGCAAATGACCATTGCCTAAACCTGTTGCATCCATGACGCAAATTTCGATGTCACGTTGCAGTGCAATGTGTTGGAGTCCGTCGTCACACACCAGAACATTGACGGCGGGGAACTGATTGAGCAGTTGCCTTGCAGCCGCAACGCGCTGCGCGCCTACAACCACAGGCACATTGCATTTTTGGAAAATCATGAGCGGTTCATCGCCGACCTCACTGGCCAAACTATGCGCATTCACAATTTGCAGGGACGTTTGGGCTCTGCCGTATCCTCGAGATACCACGCCGACCCGGAAGCCCTGCTTCACAAGACGCTGAACAAGGGCCATGGTGAGCGGTGTTTTACCTCCGCCGCCCACCACGACATTGCCCACCACAATGACCGTGGCATTGACGCGATGTTGCTGAATAAACCCCAAGCGGATGGCCACTTGCCTTAGGTGCCATGCAATTTGGTAGATGACTTCAAAGGGCCAAAGCAAGTAGGTAATGGCATTTCGGTTGCGCCAATACTTAGGAAGTTGTTGCAACCACTGAATCATGATGGGTTGTTCAAGGCTTGTTGGCTTGCGAGGAATTTTGAGTTGCAAATGCGATTTTGACAACACCATTCATTCGGGCAGCCTCCAACACATTGACCACCGATTGGTGGCTGGCTGATGCATCGGCTTTGATGATCAGTGCCGCGTCAGTTTTGCGCAGTCCAGCCAAGGCCGTGCTGATGTCTTGCAAAGTTCGCCCTTCAATTTTGGCGCCGTTGACGGCATAAGTGCCTTGCGAATTGACAACCACCACCCAAGACGGTGTGGCGTCTGTCGAGCCCTGAGCATTGGCAGCAGGCAAGCTGACATTCATCTCATTGAACCGCGACCAAGTGGTGGTGAGCATTAAAAAAATGAGAACAACCAAAAGCACATCAATGAAGGGAATCAAATTGATGTCGGGTTCAATGGCCGTGTTCTTTTTAAATTTCAAAATGAACTCATTCGAAGATTGTTTTTAGTCACGCATGGCTGCCAAATGTCTGGCAAACCGTTCAGAAGCCCATTCCATCTGCAAAACCAAACGGTCTACTTTGGACTTGAAGAAACGCCACGCCATGAGGCATGGAATTGCAACCATCAGGCCGAGTGCCGTGTTGTAGAGCGCTACGGATATGCCATGCGCCAGTTCTGTAGGCTGTTGTTGTCCGGGTGTTTGTATTCCAAACAGCTCAATCATGCCAACCACGGTTCCCAACAAACCCAGTAAAGGAGATGCAGAAGCCAATGTGGCCAAGGCGGTCAGGTAGCGCTCTAAACCTTGCGCCGCCATCCGACCTTCCATTTCCATGCTTTCGCGAACATCTTGGTGGCTGGCATTGGGATTGAGAGACAGTGTTTGTAAGCCGCTTGCAAACACTGGCCCAACAGCGCCCATTTTGGCTATTTCTTGGATGCTTGAGTCGCTAGGGAAACCCTGTTGGGTACTGTCGATGGCGCGTTGCAAAGCCTGCTCAGGCAAGACCTTGTTGGTTTGCAAGGCATAGAGGCGCTCCAAAATGATGGCGAGCGCAAAGATAGAGCACGCAATGAGCGGCCATATGGGCCAGCCTGCTGCTTGTATGATGCTGTACAAAATCAATCTTTCTACTTCTGGTTTCAGTTTTGATTATGGCCGATCAAATTGTTCGTCATTTCTGTGGATAACTTTGTGAAGAACATGGCACATGCAGGCTTGTAAACCGCATGAATGCTGGGCTTTATTCCGTTGCCCATTTTTTAGACAGTAAATTTTGTAATTAAATCAATGGCTTACATCTCCCCATGCCTGTTAGGGCGGCACTGTCAGGGCGCAATGCAAGTAGATTGCAAGCTGTGGATGGATTGACCCAGAAAAGACAAGCTCTTGCAACTAATATGGCCCTGCGAACCGCGAAAAATAAGGTTTTTTCATGACGCGAATAGATTCTGAGCCACGTGTTTGGTCGGTTGGGGCACTTTGCCTTGCAATTGCTGACACCTTGAATGCCAGGTTCAATCCTGTGGCCGTTAAGGGGGAGATATCTGGCTTCTCAAGGGCGGCCAGTGGCCATTGTTATTTCAATCTCAAGGATGAGAGCGGGCAAATACGCTGTGCCATGTTCAAAAGGGCCGCCAGTGCTTTAGGTTTCATGCCGAAAGATGGCGAAATGGTGGAGCTTAGAGGCAAGCTGGGGGTGTATGAAGCGCGGGGAGATTTGCAGTTGGTTGTGGAAACCATGCAAAGAGCAGGTCAGGGTGATTTGTTCGCGCAGTTTTTAAAACTCAAAGCCAACTTGGAAGCCGAGGGCCTGTTTGATGCTTCGCGCAAACGAGATATTCCTGCTCAACCACGAGCCATTGGTGTCATTACTTCACTGGGCGCAGCTGCTTTGCATGACGTTGTCAGCGCATTGCAAAGACGTGTGCCCCATATTCCTGTGATCGTGGCGCCGGCTTCGGTACAAGGCATCAACGCCCCTTCAGAGTTGCTGCAAAGTTTGAAAAAGTTGGTCAGTTGGCAGGGGCAGTTGCCCCAGGCATTGCCCAACTCATCGCCTAATTTTTCCGCGATGCCCCTGTCGATCGATGTCATCTTGATGGTTCGCGGTGGTGGTTCGATAGAAGATTTGTGGGCCTTCAATGACGAAGCCTTGGTAAGGGCTGTGGCGTCTTGTCCCATTCCCATCATTTCAGGCGTTGGCCACGAAACCGATTTCACTTTGACAGACTTTGTTGCCGACTTGCGAGCGCCTACGCCAACAGCTGCAGCTGAATTGGTTGCGACCGAAGGCGCTCAGCTTTTGGCCGATTGCCAGCTTCTTCAAAAGGCACTTGCCGATGCGCTGACCACCCACCTAGACCGCATGAGCCAAAGGCTAGACTGGGTTGCCAATCGGCTAGGCCGCCCATCGAGCCGGTTGAAGGATCAAACCGCTCGATTGATGCGCATGCACCAGTCGCTCCAATACGGATTTAAATCGCAGGTACAAGCCCAAAAGCAAATGCTTTCTAGACATTCAGATCATTTGCCAAGGCTTCTTCAGCAAAACCTTCAGTTGCACCAGCAGCGCAACTTGAACATGGGCACCCGATTGGGGTTGCTCGATCCGCACTTGGTCTTGGAGCGCGGTTATGCTTGGCTAACCGATGACAAGGGCCGGGCCCTCACGCATGTCAGTGACTTTCAAGCGAACCAATCCGTCACGGCCAGCTTGGCCGATGGGCAAGTGAATCTGCAAGTCAAATAGCGCTTTGACTAAAGGGCCCCATGTCAACCCCAGACATGCTGTGCCTATTGCATGGAATTCACAGACAAGCAAAGCCGATCGACCTACAATAGCCAATTGGATTTTTACTGCACTTTAACGAGGAACTCATGGAACACACCCTGCCAGCATTGCCCTATGCCATTGACGCATTGGCACCCAACTACAGCCAAGAAACTTTGGAATTTCACCACGGCAAGCACCACAATGCTTACGTTGTGAATTTGAACAATTTACAAAAAGGCACTGAGTTCGAATCAATGTCTTTGGAAGAAATCATCAAGAAATCCAGCGGCGGTATTTACAACAACTCTGCTCAAATCTGGAACCACACCTTCTTCTGGAATTGCATGAAGCCTCATGGCGGTGGCGAGCCCACCGGTGCTCTGGCAGCTGCCATCAACGCCAAATTTGGCTCTTATGCTGCTTTCAAAGAAGCTTTCGTGAAAAGCGCTGTGGGCAATTTTGGTTCAGGTTGGACTTGGTTGGTCAAGAAAGCTGACGGCAGCGTTGATATCGTCAACATGGGCGCCGCAGGCACACCTTTGACAACCGGCGACAAAGCCCTGTTGACTGTAGACGTATGGGAGCACGCCTACTACATCGACTACCGCAACATGCGCCCCAAGTTTGTTGAGACTTTTCTGGACAAATTGGTCAATTGGTCTTTTGCAGAAGCCAATTTTGCTTAATTGAACTCAGGGTGGAATCAGTCGTTTCTGATACCACCCTTGTTAAAAAAAAATAGCCCAGTGCATTGCCCTGGGCTTTTTTGTTGAAAAATCAGATCATCTAATCATCATGCCGCCATCGGCCACAATGGTTTGACCGGTGATGTACTTGCCAGCGGCGCTGGCCAAGAGAACCGCAATACCGCCAATGTCATCTGGCTCGCCAATTCGGCGCAGGGGCGTTTCATTTTCAACCATGCCCGCTTTCACGGGGTCGTCTGTCAAGGCCTTGGCAAAGGCCGTTCGAATGAGGCCTGGTGCGATGCAATTGACGCGTATGTTGTCGGGGCCCCATTCCACCGCCAAGTTGCGAGCCAATTGCATGTCGGCGGCTTTGGAAATGTTGTAAGCGCCAATGACCGCTGAACCATGCAAGCCGCCCACCGACGAGACCAGCACAATGGCGCCATCCCTTTGAGCTTTCATGTCCGGATAGACCATGGTGCAGAGCCACGAGCTTGACAGAACGTTGTTGTGCATGACCTTGTTAAAGATTTCATCGCTCATGCCCGTGGTGGGGCCATAGTAGGGGTTGCTGGCGGCATTGCAAACCAAGATGTCAATGGGGCCCCAAGCATCGCGGGTTTTTTGCACCAAGTTCTGCAGCTGTTCTTTGATGGCAATGCTGGCGCTGATGGCCATGGCCGTGCCGCCTTCCGCTTCAATTTCCTTGACCACGGCCTCACAGGCTTCTTGCTTTCGGCTTGAGATCACGACCTTGGCGCCGGCTCGCGCCAACTGAAAGGCGATGGATCGGCCTATGCCTCGACTAGCGCCTGTGACAATGGCCACTTTGTTGTGTAAGTTGAACAGTTTCATGGGGCTCCTTGGTGGATTGGCTTGATTTTAAAAAAAGTAGTTTGCCTGCAAGAATCCATTTGAACTGTCGTGCGTGTGTCAGCGAGAATAGGGCATGGATCGAATTCAAACCCTTGTTTTAGGAGCCGGCGTGGTGGGCTTGGCCGTGGCACGTCAGTTGGCACTTGAAGGCCGTGAGGTGCTGCTCTTGGAGGCGGCAGATGCTTTTGGCACAGGCACCAGCTCGCGCAACAGCGAAGTCATTCACGCAGGCATTTACTACCCCGAGGGCTCCTTCAAAGCCAAACTTTGCGTACATGGCCGAAAATTGCTGTACAGCTATTGCCAAGAACGCCACATTCCCCACAAACAGTGCGGTAAATTGATCGTGGCCACCTCTGCATCCCAAGTTGCCCAATTGGCTTCCATTCAAGCCAAGGCCGATGCCAATGGCGTTTTGGGCGCCGATCAATTGAGCTTGTTGTCTGCAACCCAAGCGCAGGCCATGGAGCCGGCCTTGCAATGTGAGGCCGCGTTGTGGTCTCCTGGCACAGGCATTATTGACAGCCATGCCTTGATGCTGAGTTACTTGGGCGATTTTGAAAATGCAGGCGGCATGTTGGCCCTCAATTCTCAATTTTTGTCGGCCCAAGTTGTGCACGAGGCGGGACAAACGCAGTTCATTGTTTGCACTGCAGATGGCACAGAACTCTTAGCCGACCAAGTGATTAATTCAACGGGACTGATTGCCCCGCAGGTTGCGCGTCAGTTTGCGGGATCCAATTTGGCGCCACTGCCTCTGGCTTATTACGCCAAGGGCAACTACTTCAGCCTCACGGGAAGATCGCCCTTTTCAAGATTGATTTACCCAGTTCCAGAGGCGGCAGGTTTGGGTGTGCACTTAACTTTGGACATGGCAGGCCAAGCCAAGTTTGGACCCGACGTGGAGTGGATCGAATCGCCCGATGATTTGAGTGTCAACCCCAGCCGAGGTGATGCTTTTTATGCCGAGGTTCGCAAATATTGGCCTGGCCTCAAAGATGGCGCTCTGATGCCTTCGTATGCCGGCATTCGGCCCAAAATCAATGCGCCCCATGAGAAGGCGGCCGACTTTTGCATCATGGGGCCAGCGTCACATGGCGTGCCTGGATTGGTTCACTTGCTGGGCATTGAATCTCCTGGTCTGACCAGTTCCTTGGCCATTGCCAATGAAGTTTCGCAGGCCCTGAAACACTGAGCTTGATCAGCCCTTAACTTTGAGAGATTTGCTTCAGTGCCTTGGCCACTTCATGAACCAAGGCAGGTCCTTTGTAAATGAGGCCTGTGTAGATTTGCACGACATCGGCGCCCGCCTCAATTTTGCTGACGGCATCGTAGCCACTCAAAATACCGCCCACGCCAACGATGGGAAACTGTGGGCCGAGGTGCTGACGCAACAAGCGAATGACGCGGTTGCTTCCCGCCAAAACAGGCGAGCCCGACAAGCCACCGGCTTCATCACAGTGCGGCATGCCTTTCACTGCATCTCTAGACAAGGTTGTGTTGGTGGCAATCACGCCATCCATTTGGTGTTTAACAAGACTTTGGGCAATGACGGCGACCTGGGCATCGTCTAAGTCGGGGGCTATTTTGAGAAAGACAGGCACACGTTTTTGATGGGTATCTGCCAATGCCTTTTTGCGCTCGTTCAAGGCAGACAAAAGTTGGTCGAGTGCCTCATCGGTTTGCAATGAGCGCAGGTTCTTGGTGTTGGGACTGGAGATGTTGACTGTCACATAGTCGGCATGCTCATACACACCACTCAAACCAATGAGGTAATCGTCGGTGGCCCGTTCAATGGGGGTGCTTGCGTTCTTGCCAATGTTCAAGCCCAGCAATCGGCCTTGACTTCTGAACTTTGATTTTTTCACATTGGCCACAAACGCATCGAGCCCTTGGTTGTTAAAACCCAGTCGGTTGATCAAAGCCTTGGCGCCTCCCAGTCTGAACATGCGAGGCTTGTCGTTGCCTGGCTGCGGCAAAGGCGTGACTGTGCCCACCTCAACAAAACCAAAGCCCATGGCACCTAGGCCATCTATGCATCTTGCATTTTTATCAAGTCCTGCCGCCATGCCCACGCGATTGGGAAAAGTGAGGCCAGCCAATTGAACGGGGTCGGCAATCCAAGGCTGTCGATAGGCCCGGTCCAGAAATGTATTTTGCGTCTGGGCCAACTGATTCAAGGTGAGATCGTGGGCCGTCTCAGGATCTAAGTTGAATAAAAAGGTGCGCGCCAGTGGGTAAAGGTTCAGGGACATTGGATAATCTCATTCAATCCAAGCATTGTCTCAAATAAACCCTATGAATCAAGACGAACTCAAAGCCCTGGTTGGCCAGGCCGCGCTTCAATATGTGGTGCCCGGCCAAATTGTGGGCGTAGGCACAGGCTCTACAGTGAACAAATTCATCGAGGCGCTGGCTTCGATGAAAGATCAAATCAAAGGAGCAGTGTCCAGTTCTGAAGCCTCTACAGCGCGTTTAAAGGCCTTGGGCATTCCCGTTTTTGACAGCAATGAGGTGGCCGAGTTGGCTGTGTACATTGACGGCGCCGATGAAATCAATGGCCAAGGTCATATGGTGAAGGGCGGCGGCGCAGCGCTGACGCGTGAAAAAATTGTTGCGGCGCAGTCTAAGGTATTTGTTTGCATTGCCGACGAATCCAAATTGGTTTCAGTGCTGGGCGCTTTTCCTTTGCCTGTTGAGGTCATCCCTATGTCGAGCGCTCGCATCATGGCGCAGTTTGCAAGCATGGGCGGGCAAGCCCAAGTGCGCATGAAGGACGGACAAGCATTGGTCACAGACAATGGACAGTACATCATGGATGTGAAGGGCCTGCAAATCACCGATCCTGTGGCTTTTGAAGCCGAAGTAAGCCAATGGCCTGGTGTGGTCACTGTGGGCGTTTTTGCATACCAAAAAGCCCACGTATGTTTGTTGGGCACTTCAGCGGGCGTGAAGACGCTGAAGTTTTAGGTCATCCTTTGGCTGCCATGCCTTGGTGCCTCAGCAAGGCATTGATGGAAGGCTCACGACCTCTGAAAGCAATGAAGGATTCCAAAGCAGGGCGGCTACCACCGGCCTCCAAAATGGCTTCTCGGTAGCGCCTGCCTGTTTCTAGGCTGGGAGAGCCATCTGCCTGTGCTGTTTCTTCAAAGGCAGCGTAGGCATCGGCGGACAACACTTCAGCCCACTTGTAGCTGTAATAACCCGCAGCATAGCCGCCTGCAAAGATGTGGCTGAAGGTGTGTGCCCAGCGGTTAAAGGCAGGGGCCTGAATGACGGCAACTTCGGCCCGGACTTTTTCCAAAACGGGCATCAATGTTTCTGCGGGCTTGTGTTCACTGTGCAGCAACATGTCAAGCAAGGCCAGCTCAATTTGCCGCAGAGTTTGCAAGCCGCTTTGGAAGTTTTTGGCGGCCACCATTTTGTCAAACAATTCACGCGGCAAGGATGCGCCAGTTGTGACATGAGAGGTCATGTGCTTCAACACAGACCATTCCCAACAAAAGTTTTCCATGAATTGGCTGGGCAACTCAACGGCATCCCATTCGACACCACTGATGCCCGACACATCGCGCTCATTCACTTGTGTGAGCATGTGATGCAGGCCATGTCCAAATTCATGGAACAGCGTAATGACATCATCGTGCGTCAGCAAGGCGGGGTTGCCATCGACACCTTCTGCAAAGTTGCAGACCAAGTGGGCCACTGGGGTTTGCAGTTGCCCGTTGTCTGGTCTTAGCCAACGTGCGCGAACATCATCCATCCATGCGCCACCGCGTTTGCCTGCACGCGCGGGTTGGTCAAGGTAGAACTGACCCACCAATTGGCCATTTCTTTCGATGCGATAAAAACTGACAGCCGGGTGCCACACAGGGGCTTTGTCTGCGTGGATGCTGACCTCAAACAAGGTTTCGATGATCTTGAACAGGCCTTGCAGAACTTTAGGCGCTGTGAAATATTGCTTCACTTCTTGTTCGCTGAAGCTGTACCGGGCTTCCTTCAGTTTTTCGCCAATGTAGGGCCAATCCCAAGCTTGTGGATTTTGTAAATTCAAATGCTCGCTTGCGAATTGCCGCATGTCTGCCAAGTCTTTTTCAGCAAAGGGGCGGGCTCTTTGGGACAAATCTCGAAGAAAAGAAATGACCTTGGCAGGCGAGTCAGCCATCTTGGTGGCCACCGAAATTTCAGCATAATTTTGATAACCCAGTAACAGCGCTTCTTCTTGGCGAAGTTGCAAGATTTCTTGGATCAGTTCGCTGTTGTCTAGGCTTGCAAATTCGGCATCGGTTTGATCGGAGGCGCGAGTGACGTAGGCCCTGTAAAGTTTTTGTCTTAAATCACTGCTGGTTGCAAACTGCATCACAGGCAAGTAGCAGGGCATTTTCAAACTGAGTTTGTAGCCTTCTTTACCGTCTTTCTCTGCGGCTGCGCGAGCTGTGTGAATGACGTCGTCGGGAACACCCGCTAAATCTGCTTCCGAGACGAAAAGTGAAAACCGATCTGTTGCATCCAAAGCGTTCTCACTGAATTTCTGGCTCAGTTCGGCCATGCGTTCTTGAATGGCTGCATAGCGAGTTTTGGCTTCGCCTTGGAGATCAGCGCCGCCAAGCACAAAGTTGCGAAGTGCATTTTTCAAAGCTTGCTTTTGGGGTGCATCGAGTTGCTCTGAATTGACCGCTTTGTATTTGGCATAAAGCCTTTCGTCTGCGCCCAATCGAGTCCAGAATTCTGTGACCTTTGGAAGCGCATCGTTGTAGGCTGCGCGAAGTTCAGGCGAGTCTGCCACATGGTTCAAATGACTGACAGCACCCCAAGACATGCTTAATTGTTCGGTGCAAACATCTAAAACTTTGGCAATGGCGTGCCAGTCAGCTGGGAAGTCCGATGCCGTCACAAGCTCTAAAGCTTTTGTAGTTGAAATCAGCAACTCATCCATGGCCTGATTGACATGTTCAGGTTTGATCTGATCAAACAAGGGCAAGCCACCTGTTTGAAGCAAGGGGTTGGACAATAGAGGGTTCATAAATGATGGCCTGATTAATTTTTAAAAAGAAAAGTCGAAGGCTTAAATGCGCTCGGCGGCTTCTAGTGTGTTGACCAGCAGCATGGTAATGGTCATGGGGCCAACACCGCCAGGTACGGGTGTGATGTAGCCCGCCACTTGTTCAACACCGGCAAAATCTACATCACCGCAAAGCTTGCCTTCTTCATTGCGGTTCATGCCGACATCTAGCACCACGGCGCCGGGCTTCACCATGTCCGCCGTTAGGATGTTTCGCTTGCCAACGGCCGCCACAATGACATCGGCTTGTAGCGTGATGGCTTTCAAGTCTTGGGTGGCGCTGTGACAGATGGTGACAGTGGCATTCATTTGCAAAAGCATCAAGGCCATGGGCTTGCCAACAATGTTGCTTCGGCCAATCACGACGGCATGCTTGCCTTTCAGTTCATACCCAATGCTCTCCAGCATCTTCATGCACCCATAGGGTGTGCACGGCCAAAAACCAGGCATGCCCGTCATCAATGCGCCTGCGCTTGCAATGTGGAAGCCATCGACGTCTTTGGCGGGCGAAATGGCTTCAATGACTTTTTGTGCATCAATGTGTTTTGGCAAGGGCAGTTGAACCAAGATGCCGTGAATGCTTGCGTCTTGATTGAGTGCGGCGATTCGATCAAGCAATGCTTCTTGCGTGAGGGTGTCTGGATGTTTTTCTAAAAGGGAGTGAAGGCCACTGTCATGACAGGCCTTCACCTTGTTGCGGACATAGACTTGGCTGGCAGGATTTTCGCCGACCAAAATTACGGCCAAGCCGGGTGTGATGCCCTTGGCTTTCAGCGCAGTGGCTCGCTTTGTGACATCGGCTCGCAATATTTGGGAGAGGGCGTTGCCGTCAATTCTTTGGGCTGTCATGGGTTGCTAGTTTTCAAGGTCATTGAAATGATATCGTCAAGTAAAAACGCCCGCGAGTTGGTGTGTCACGGGCGTTCAGATGGGCCTGCTAAAGGCTAAACAGTCTTTAGCCCTTGGGGGCGTTTTGACCCAAAGCAATTTTGAGTAAATCGGCAACGGTATTGGCGTTGAGTTTTTCCATGATGTTGGCACGGTGAGCTTCAACGGTTTTGATGCTGATGCCCAAATCGTCGGCAATTTGTTTGTTCAAGCGACCTGCCACGATGCGCTCAAGCACTTGTGCTTCACGGCCTGTGAGCTTGGACAGCAAGGCATCGCGGTTGGCAGCATTTTGATGATCTGAAAAAGACTCGCGGGCATTGTCGAGCATGCGCTCGACCAGGCTGACCAAATCATCTTCTTTGAAGGGCTTCTGGATAAAGTCCATGGCCCCTTTTTTCATGGTGTCAACAGCCATGGGCACATCGCCGTGGCCAGTGATAAAGACAATGGGAAGAGGTGAGCGGCGCTCAACCAATTTGTCCTGAAGTTCTAGGCCCGTCATACCGCCCATCCGGATGTCGACGATCAAGCAAGCCACCTCACGCGGATCGTAACGGCTGAGGAATGACTCCGCTGAGTCAAAGCATCTGACGCGGTAGTCTTTGCCCTCTAAGAGCCACTGCAGAGAGTCGCGAACAGCTTCATCGTCATCGACAACGTAAACAGTTCCTTTTTTGGGTATCAAACTCATGGTGGTTCCCAGTTTTACTTGCAAATTCAATGTTTTCAGTTGGCCGTGACAGGTATCCAGAAGGAGAAGCAACAACCAACAACTTCGTCGGCATTGTAGAGGTTCTCAGCCGTGATTCTGCCTAGGTGCGATTCGACGATGGTCCGGCACAGGTTAAGTCCAATGCCCATGCCCTCATCTTTGGTGGAAAAGAAAGCCTCATAAAGGCGTTCCATGACCTGTGGTGGCAAGCCTTTTCCTGTGTCAGTGACCGAAAAATGAACTGTATTTTGGGTGTCCAAGACCTTGGGAACGACCCTCAATTCCACATGTCGACGGCCAATTGGGCGTTCCGCGTTGTCTATGGACTCTGCTGCATTTTTCATCAAATTGATTAAAACTTGTTCAATCAAGATGGGATCTACGCTAAGTTGAGGCAATCGCGCTGCGACGTAATGCGACAGGCGAACATTGCGGCGCCGGAGCTCAATTTCTGCCAATTCAACCGCTTCATTGACCATGTTGACTACTGAGGAGGGCGTCCGATTGGGCTCGCTGCGTTTCACAAAAGAGCGAATTCGGTGAATGATTTGACCTGCGCGCTGGGCTTGGTGCGATGTTTTTTCCAAGGCCCAAATCAGATCGGCTTCTTCAATCTGCTTTCCTTTGATTCGGGACAACAAGCCATTGCAATAGTTGGTAATGGCCGTCAGTGGTTGGTTGAGTTCATGCGCCACGCTCGAGGCCATTTCGCCCATGGTGATAAGTCGACTGGCGTTTTGCGCTCGTTCTGCTTGTTGGGATGACAATTCTTCAGCCTGCCTGCGTGCTGTGATGTCTGTGGCAATGACCAATTGGGCAAGTCGGCCATCGGCCCAATTGATATAACGGGTGCGAATTTCCAGCCATTTGGACAGATGCGCCAAATAAATTTCAGCGCGTTCAGCAGGGGCAACCGTGAGACTTTCTGTAGGCAAGCCCGCCAAAGCATCGACATCGTCCATTTCGGTTTCTGAGTTTCTGATGTCCAGCATGCCAGCTGTTTCAACCAAATTCAAATGGCCCAAGGTGTCAGTGCCGAACCATTGCCGATACAACTTGTTGGCAAATAACAATTCAGCGCTGCCAAGGGGCGCGACTGAAACAGATGCGTCCAAAGCTTCTAGCACGATGGTGAAGCGTTCGTAGGAGGCAGCCAATTGCTCCCTGACGCGATTGGGCTCTGTGATGTCCGTCATCGAGGTCATCCAGCCGGTTTGTTTGCCATTGGCATCAATGAGGGGAGAGACGTAAAGTCGGGCATCAAAAATACTGCCGTTTTTGCGTTTGACCCTGACTTGGAAGCCGCCCGCTGTTTGTTTACCGCTAAGCTCTTCTTCCAAGCGAGTCATTAAGGATTCTTTGTCTTCTTCTGGCCAGTAAGGGTATGGCGCAACGGCACCTATCAATTCTTGCTCTTGCCAACCCGTCATTTGGCAGAACGCTAAATTGACATAACTGATTCGCCCCTCCAAGTCCAAAGCACGCATGCCAGTCAAAATGGAATTTTCCATTGCGCGTCGGAAATTGGTTTCGGCAATCAACTCTTTTTGAGTTTGTTGTCGCTTGCGTGTGTGTCGCCAATTGGCAATCAGCATCCACGCTGTCAGCAAACTGAGTGAACCGATCACCCAAAAAAATCCGTTGCCAACAAGGTCTTGTGAAGTACGCCAAGCCTGAGCTCTGAGAATGAGGCCATTACCGACAGGCGATACAGGCACTTCAAATTCATTGTTTTGCATCGAAAAGCCAGGGATGAAACTCATTAAGCTGTTGCGTTTAGGAATGGACTGTCCCGCAACCAGGTTGCCATCACTGTCTAGCAATGAAACCGCATACTTGGCAGATATCTCACTTGGTACGCCGTAACGCAACAAGCTTTCAACAGCATATTCAGCCATGATCACGCCATTGAAGCGTCCTTGCGCATTGGTAATGGGTGTGTGCAGTTGAAGTACAACGTTCTTGGCGTAATTTTCTTGTCCTGTTGAGTTGATGCCGATTGACAAACTGCCGTCATCCTCTTGGGAGTAAATGGGTTGCATCAAGTCTCGAGCAAGGGTGTAGCTGTTTTCAGATTCGCCCCACTTTAAAACTTCGCCGACGCGCCATTTTTGACTGGCCAAAACACTCGGGGCTGTTTGGCTGGCCAATACTTTGCGCTTCTCATCGATCCATGCGATGGTTTTTACTTCCGGATTTTTGAGGACCAATGCTTCTGCACGCCTTGAAAACTCCTTCTGGTCGACGTCTTTGTTAGAGACATATCGCGCCAAGCGCATGATTTGTTCTTGACGCTCTAACAAGCGGAGCCTTAATCTTTGTTGGCTGTATTCGACGTCACGTTTAACGGCTTCTTGTTCTCGATCAGCCTCTTCGATTTTTAAGTACCAGAATGACAAAGCAATGGCGCTGAAAAACAAAAGCACAGCAGCAATGGGTGCAAGTGTGGCAAACCTGTCTTGTTTAATTGGGTTTTGACGTTTCCACCAACGACGCCACAAAGACACCGGCTTGATGGCTTTGATGACTTTCGTGACCTTTGGAGACTTCATGCCCTTAAGTTTAGGGTAAACACCCTACATTTAATTTCGTAATATGAAATCAGTAATCGCCATTTGAAATAATGTAAATATTGTGAGAGAATTTAGGAAATTAGATAAATCATGGCCTTCATTGGAGACAAACATGTCAGCTGTTCAGCCTAATCACATCCTCTCAGACTTGGATGCCATCGAAACCCGCGAATGGATGGACGCACTGTCCGCCGTCATTGAAAAAGAGGGTGGAGAGCGCGCGCACTTCTTGTTAGAGCAACTTTTAGAGCACGCTCGTCAGAGTAGCATTGACCTGCCGTTTTCCGCCAACACGGGCTATGTGAACACCATCGAGCCGGATCAGGAAGCTCATTGTCCTGGCAACATCGAAATAGAAGAGCGGCTTCGTTCTTACATGCGATGGAACGCCATGGCCATGGTGGTCAAGGCCAATCGCCACAATCCTGAGGACGGTGGCGATTTGGGCGGTCACATTGGCTCCTTTGCTTCATTGGCCCACATGTTTGGTGCTGGCTTCAATCACTTTTGGCATGCTGAAAGTGAAAATCATGGCGGAGACTGTTTGTACATCCAAGGTCACGTTTCGCCAGGCGTTTACGCACGTGCCTACCTTGAAGGCAGACTGACAGAAGAGCAGTTGCTCAACTTCCGCCAAGAAGTCGATGGCAAAGGTTTGTCCAGCTATCCTCACCCCAAATTAATGCCTGAGTTTTGGCAGTTTCCTACTGTGTCTATGGGCCTTGGCCCTTTGATGGCCATTTACCAAGCGCGCTTCTTAAAGTACTTGCATGCGCGAGGCATTGCCAATACCGAAAACCGCAAAGTCTGGGTTTTCTGCGGCGATGGCGAAATGGACGAAGTGGAATCTTTGGGTGCCATTGGATTGGCCGCTCGCGAGAATCTTGATAACTTGATCTTCGTCGTCAACTGTAATCTACAGCGTTTGGACGGCCCCGTTCGTGGCAACGGCAAGATTGTTCAAGAACTCGAGAGTGAATTCCGCGGTTCTGGTTGGAACGTCATCAAGTTGTTGTGGGGCAGCGAGTGGGACAAGCTCTTGGCACGCGATAAAGACGGCGCCCTGCGCAAGATCATGATGGACACCTTGGACGGCGACTTCCAAGCTTTCAAAGCCAATGATGGCGCCTACGTTCGCAAGCATTTCTTTGGTCGCGATCCGCGCACCCTAGAGATGGTTTCGCACATGAGTGATGACGAAATTTGGTCTTTAAAGCGTGGCGGTCATGATCCCCAAAAAGTGTATGCGGCTTACCACCAGGCTGTTAACACCAAGAATCAACCGACTGTCTTGCTCATCAAAACTGTCAAAGGTTTTGGCATGGGCAAAGTGGGCGAAGGCAAGAACAACGTGCACCAAACCAAGAAGCTTTCGGACGAAGACGTTCGCTACATGCGCGATCGCTTCAATATTCCTGTGCCCGACAGTGAGTTGGCCAATGTGCCCTTCTACAAGCCAGCGGACGATACGCCAGAAATGCGTTACCTGCATGAGCGCCGCAAGGCCTTGGGCGGTTACTTGCCACACCGCCGCACCAAAGCCGATGAAAGCTTTACTGTGCCTTCATTGGACGTGTTTAAGTCTGTGATGGAGCCCACTGCTGAAGGCCGTGAAATTTCTACCACACAAGCGTATGTGCGTTTCCTCACACAACTGTTGCGTGATCAAGCCTTAGGCCCCCGCGTTGTCCCTATTTTGGTGGACGAAGCACGTACCTTTGGTATGGAAGGCCTGTTTCGCCAAGTCGGCATTTACAACCCTGCGGGACAGCAATACACACCGGTCGACAAAGACCAAGTGATGTACTACAAAGAAGACAAAGCGGGCCAGATATTGCAAGAGGGCATTAATGAAGCAGGCGGCATGTCAAGCTGGATTGCTGCGGCTACCAGCTACTCCACAAGCAACCGCATCATGGTGCCTTTCTATGTGTACTACTCGATGTTTGGTTTCCAGCGCATTGGCGATTTGGCTTGGGCTGCTGGCGACATGCAAGCGCGTGGTTTCTTGTTGGGAGGCACTTCCGGTCGCACCACATTGAATGGCGAGGGTTTGCAACACGAAGACGGTCACAGCCATATTTTGGCGGGCACCATTCCAAACTGCATCAGCTACGACCCCACTTTTGCACACGAAGTATGCGTCATCTTGCATCACGGCTTGAAACGCATGGTGGAAAAACAAGACAATGTGTATTACTACATCACCCTGTTGAATGAAAACTACCCCATGCCAGGTTTAACGCCTGGCACGGAAGAGCAAATCATCAAGGGCATGTACTTGTGCAAGGCCGGTGGCAAAAACAAAACACGCGTTCAACTCATGGGCTCTGGCACCATTCTGCGAGAGTCTTTGGCTGCGCAGGAATTGCTCGCCAAAGACTGGGGCATTGCTGCCGACGTTTGGAGCTGCCCGAGTTTCAACGAGTTGACACGCGACGGTCAAGACGCAGAGCGCTTTAACATGCTGCATCCCTTAGAAGTACCGCGTGTGCCTTTTGTGTCGCAGCAATTGGCCAAATTCGATGGCCCCGTCATTGCATCCACCGACTACATGAAGAACTATGCGGAACAAATTCGCTCCTTCATTCCAAAAGGCCGCACTTTCAAAGTGTTAGGGACAGATGGTTTTGGCCGAAGCGATTTCCGCAGTAAATTGCGTGAGCACTTTGAAATCAACCGCCATTACATCGTTGTGGCCGCACTCAAAGCATTGAGCGAAGAGGGTGCCGTGCCTGTGGCCAAAGTCGCCGAGGCTTTGAAGCAATACGGCATCAAGACCGACAAGGTCAATCCTTTGTACGCTTGATCAAAAGAATTGGAGACACACATGGCATTGGTAGAAGTCAAAGTTCCAGACATCGGTGATTTCGATGAAGTCGCGGTCATTGAATTGATGGTCAAGGTGGGTGACACCATCAAGGCTGAGCAATCATTGATCACAGTTGAGTCGGACAAAGCAGCGATGGAAATCCCCTCTTCAACAGCAGGCGTGGTGAAAGAGCTGCGTGTCAAGCTGGGTGACAAAGTCAAACAAGGTTCGGTGGTGTTGGTGTTGGAAGCCAGTGGCGCTGTAGCGGCAGTGGCCGCTGAGGCTCCCACAGCACTCGCTTCGGCCCCGGTTGTGACGGCGCCAGTTGTCGAGGCTCCGTCTGTTGCGGCACCTTTGGTGGTGGCAACAGTTGCAGCTTCGCTCAGTGCTGCTGCGCCTGCTCACAACCCCGGTGTTCCAACCCTTGGTTTGCCGCACGCATCACCCTCTGTGCGTAAATTTGCGCGCGAATTGGGTGTGCCTTTGGAAGAAGTGAAAGGCAATGGCCCCAAAGGGCGTATTTCACAAGAAGACGTTCAAGCCTTTACCAAAGACGTGATGGCAGGTGCCACGCAAACCAAAGCACAAGCAGCCAAAGCGCCAGCAGGTGGCGATGGTGCCGCGCTGGGCCTGATTCCTTGGCCCAAAGTTGACTTCGCCAAATTTGGGCCCATTGAACGCAAAGAAATGGGCCGCATCAAGAAGATCAGCGGTGCCAACTTGCTGCGCAACGCCATCATGATTCCCGCAGTCACCAACCACGACGATGCCGACATCACCGACTTGGAAGCTTTCCGTGTGTCGACCAACAAGGAAAACGAAAAGTCTGGCGTGAAGGTCACCATGTTGGCTTTCTTAATTAAGGCTTGTGTGGCTGGGTTGAAAAAATACCCAGAGTTCAACAGCTCTTTGGATGGCGATGCCATCGTCTACAAAAACTATTGGCACATTGGTTTTGCAGCAGACACGCCCAATGGCTTGATGGTGCCCGTGATTCGCGATGCCGACAAAAAAGGCATCTTGCAAATCAGTCAGGAAATGGGCGAGTTGGCCAAGAAAGCACGTGATGGCAAATTGAGCCCTGCAGAAATGACGGGCGCTACCTTCACCATCTCAAGCCTGGGCGGCATTGGAGGCAAATACTTCACACCCATCATCAACGCGCCTGAAGTGGCCATTTTGGGTGTTTGCAAAAGCACGCACGAACCCGTTTGGGATGGCAAGCAGTTTGTACCTCGTCTCATGTTGCCTTTGTCTCTGACCTGGGATCACCGTGTGATTGATGGTGCCGCCGCCGCTCGCTTCAATGCGTACTTGGGTCAGATTCTTGGCGACTTCCGCCGTGTACTCCTTTAAACAAAAATACCATGACACTGATTGATATCAAAGTTCCGGACATTGGCGACTTCGACGAAGTGGCGGTCATTGAGTTGTTGGTAAAGCCTGGCGACCTTGTGAAGGCTGAGCAAAGTTTGATCACCGTAGAGTCTGACAAAGCCTCTATGGAAATTCCATGTTCACATGCTGGGATTGTGAAAGAGCTCAAAGTGAAGTTGGGTGACAAAGTGAAGCAAGGCTCTGTGGTCTTGGTGTTGGAAGGTGAAGCAAATGCTTTAGCCACTGCACCGGCTTCTTCAGCGTCCCAAACTGCAGCACCCGTTGCCACGGCTTCTGCACCGCCTGCTGCTGCACCTGTTGCAGCCAATATTCCGAACGCAGCTTCCTACAGTGGCACAGTCGACATTGAATGTGATTTGTTGGTTTTGGGAGCTGGCCCTGGTGGTTATTCGGCTGCTTTCCGTGCCGCTGATCTGGGCCTCAAGGTGGTGATCGTTGAGCGTTATGCCACCTTGGGTGGCGTGTGTTTGAACGTAGGTTGCATTCCTTCCAAAGCTTTATTGCACGTTGCCGCGGTCATGGACGAAGTCAGCCACATGGCCGATTTGGGTGTTGACTTTGGCACCCCCAAATTGGACATTGGTAAATTACGAACCCACAAAGAAAAAGTCATTGGCAAACTCACAGGGGGTTTGGCAGCCATGGCCAAAATGCGCAAGGTCACCACGGTTCGCGGTGTGGGTGAATTCCTGAGCGCCAACCATGTGGTGGTAGAAGAAACCACGGGCACGGGTCAAGAAAAAACTGGCGTGAAGAAGGTCATTGCCTTCAAAAACTGCATCATTGCCGCAGGCAGCCAAGCCGTGCGATTGCCCTTCATGCCCAACGACCCGCGCGTGGTTGACAGCACGGGTGCGTTGGAGTTGAAAGCAATACCCAAGCGCATGCTTATTTTGGGCGGCGGCATCATCGGTTTAGAAATGGGCACCGTTTACAGCACGCTAGGCGCTCGCCTGGATGTGGTTGAAATGATGGACGGTTTGATGCAAGGCGCCGACCGCGATTTGGTCAAGGTCTGGCAAAAAATGAACGCGCCACGTTTTGACAACATCATGCTGAAAACCAAAACCGTGGGAGCCAAAGCCACCAAGGCCGGTATTGAGGTGACGTTTGAATCGGCAGAGGAGGGCGTTGCGGCCCCTGCGCCGCAAGTCTACGACATGGTATTGCAGGCTGTAGGACGCACGCCCAACGGCAAGAAAATTGCGGCAGAAAAAGCAGGTGTGAGCGTGTCAGATCGTGGGTTCATTCCGGTCGACATTCAAATGCGCACCAACGTGCCACACATCTTTGCCATTGGCGACATCGTGGGCCAACCCATGTTGGCGCACAAAGCGGTTCATGAAGCGCATGTTGCCGCTGAAGTCATTGCAGGTGAAATTCAAGGCAACAAAGAGTTGGCAGCCAGTGCCTTCAATGCCCGCGTGATTCCAAGCGTGGCTTACACCGATCCCGAAGTGGCGTGGGTGGGCCTGACAGAAGATCAAGCCAAGGCGCAAGGCATCAAAGTCAAGAAAGGCCTGTTTCCATGGACGGCTTCAGGCCGCGCCATTGCCAACGGCCGTGATGAAGGCGTGACCAAATTGTTGTTCGATGATTCTCCCGAGGCGCATGGCCACGGCAAAATCTTGGGCGGCGGCATGGTGGGCACGCATGCGGGTGACATGATTGGCGAGGTGGCCTTGGCCATCGAGATGGGCGCAGATGCCATCGACATTGGCAAAACAATTCACCCACACCCTACCTTGGGCGAAAGCATTGGTATGGCAGCCGAGGTGGCGCATGGCAGTTGTACCGATCTGCCTCCGTCGAAAAAATAATTTTCAAGCGCAAAATAAAAAACCGCCTGCAGGCGGTTTTTTCATGGGCGCAATGGATTTAATTTTTGGCTGGCTCATTTTGAAGTTTGTCCGCTTGAACCCTTCTAGCGCCATTGAATCTCTTTTGCCAGTAGGCTTCGCGCATGTCGTCCACCTGCACGGCTTTGCCCGGTCTGGGCGCGTGAATGAATTTACCGTCACCTACATAAATGCCCACATGGCTGAAGGTTCGTTTGAGGGTGTTGAAAAAAACCAAGTCGCCAGGCTTGAGTTCACTGCGACTGATTTCTTCAGTGACTTTGGCTTGCTCTTCTGCTCTTCGGGGCAGCACCAAGCCCACAGACTTTTCATACATGTAGCGCACAAACCCGCTGCAATCAAAGCCTTTTTCTTCGCTGCTACCGCCCCTCTTGTAGGGCACTCCCAGCAGCCCCATGGCTTGAATGACCAGTTCTGAGGCTTTGCCGCCAAAGGTATTGCGTGCAGATTGCAGTGGCCCGCCCAACTGATTGCTAATTTGCTGCGTGAGTTGATCTGTCATTTGGGTGACCAAACCCCGCTCCTTGATCATGCGGTCAAGGTCGTCCTCAACGGGAACCGCCAAGGCCGCCGTTGTCAGAAATACCAGTCCACATAGAATCAAGCGCATAACTGATCAGTTTAATGCCATCTTCAATGGGTTGACACCCCCAATTTTGGATGGACAAACTGAGACATTGATTAATTTGCACCGAGGCCTGAATATGCTGCTTGAAGTTGAATCCTCTCAATTGGTTCTGGTCGATTACCAGTTGAAGTTAATGCCCGCCATGAAGGACGCCCAGGCAGTATGGCAGCGCGCTGAGGTATTGGCTCGGACCGCCAAGCTTCTGAATGTGCCCGTTTGGGCCACTGAACAAAATCCATCTGGACTGGGCGAAACAACGCCAGAGATTCGTCAGCATTGCCAACGGGTGCTGGCCAAAATGGCTTTCAGTGGCGTGGAGGAGGGTTTGGGGGAATGGTTAAGCCCTCCTGCGCCTGCTGCACCGAAGGGCAACGCCCGCAGCTTGCCACGGCATTTGCAAAAACCGGTTGAACCTGAAGCTGGACCTTCCGTTGTCATAGCGGGTTGCGAAGCGCATGTGTGCTTGCTACAAACTGCACTGGACTTACTTGAAGACGAGTTTGAAGTCTGGGTGGTGACAGATGCTTGCGCCTCGCGCAGCGACCGTGATCGTGACGCTGCATTTGACCGATTGGCAGGCGCTGGGGCTGAGCTTTTAACCACTGAAATGGTGCTGTTTGAATGGTTGCGCTCAGCACAAAACCCTGATTTCAAACAGGTTCAAACTTGGATCAAAGCTTTGGTTTAAGCTTTTGCCGTTGAGGCTGTATGTTCAAAGTCAGTTTGCAGCAAGTCCCTCATGAATAATTATGAATTCAGAAGTCAGCCTCGGCTTTAGGAGACAACATGGTTCACTATGCAGATTTTCACAAACGTTCTATTCAGGACCGCGATGCGTTCTGGGCCGAGCAAGCTCACCACATTGAGTGGCACAAAGCACCTCAGGAAATCTGTGACTACAGCAACCCGCCATTTGCAAAATGGTTCAAGGGCGGTGAAACCAATCTGTGTCACAACGCCATTGACCGGCATCTGAAAGACCGTGGCGATCAAGCTGCGTTGATTTTTGTCTCGACGGAGACCGACCAAGAAGTCACTTACACCTACAAACAGTTGCATGCTGAAGTTCAACGCATGGCGGCGTCCTTGTTGTCATTGGGCGTGAAAAAAGGCGACCGCGTTTTGATTTACATGCCCATGATTGCAGAGGCTTCCTTTGCCATGTTGGCTTGTGCGCGCATTGGCGCCATTCACTCTGTGGTGTTTGGTGGCTTTGCTTCAGGTTCTTTGGCCTCGCGCATTGAAGACGCCAGTCCCAAAGTCATTGTGAGCGCCGATGCAGGTTCTCGGGGTGGCAAAGTCGTTGTCTACAAACCCTTGTTAGATGAAGCCATTCGCTTGTCATCGCACAAGCCCGATTCAGTTGTGTTGGTCGAGCGTGGTTTGTCAAGCATGGACATGACACAGGGACGTGATGTGCTGTGGTCCACGCTGCGCGAAAAGCACATGAACGACGTGGTGCCCTGCGAGTGGGTCGATGCCACCCATCCAAGTTACACCTTGTACACCTCTGGTACAACGGGCAAGCCCAAAGGGGTTCAACGTGACACCGGCGGCTATGCTGTGGCCTTGGCTTCTAGCATTCCCAACATTTTTTGCGGCAAACCAGGCGAAACATTTTTCTGTACAAGTGACATCGGTTGGGTGGTGGGACACAGCTACATCATTTATGGCCCCTTGATTGGCGGTATGGCCACGATTCTTTACGAAGGCTTGCCCACACGCCCTGACGGCGGCATTTGGTGGAGCTTGGTTGAGAAGTACAAAGTGACCGTGATGTTCAGTGCACCCACAGCCATTCGTGTGTTGAAAAAACAAGATCCTGCTTTGCTTGGCAAATATGATTTGTCCAGTTTGAAGGCCCTGTTTTTAGCAGGCGAGCCTTTGGATGAGCCGACAGCCAAATGGATTTCCGAGGGTCTTGGCAAACCCATCATCGACAACTATTGGCAAACAGAATCGGGTTGGCCAATTTTGACGGTGTGCAATGGCATTGAAAAAACACCCAGCAAATTTGGCTCGCCTGGCAAAGCTGTCTACGGCTACGACGTGAAGTTGTTGGACGATCAAACGGGTGAAGAACTGACGCAGCCCCATCAAAAAGGCGTGGTGGCCATTGAAGGTCCTTTGCCCCCTGGTTGCTTGCAAACCATTTGGGGTGATGACGATCGTTTTGTCAAAACCTATTGGGACACTGTGCCTGGTAAAACGATTTACTCCACCTTCGACTGGGGCATTCAAGACGAAGATGGTTATTTCTTTATCTTGGGCCGCACCGACGATGTGATCAATGTCGCCGGCCATCGTTTAGGTACGCGTGAAATTGAAGAGAGTATTTCTGGTCATGCTGCGGTGGCCGAAGTGGCTGTGGTGGGTGTGGCCGACAGTTTGAAGGGCCAAGTGGCAATGGCTTTTGCTGTCCTGAAAGACAATGCGCTCTTGAATGACCCTCCAGCCTTGTTAAAACTTGAAGGTGAGATCATGAAGGTGGTCGACAACTCATTGGGAGCTGTGGCCCGACCTTCGCGTGTTCGCTTTGTGTCTGTTTTGCCCAAAACGCGCAGTGGCAAATTGTTGCGCCGAGCCATTCAAGCCGTTTGCGAAGGAAGAGACCCTGGCGACTTAACCACCATGGACGACCCTGCGGCATTGCTGCAAATTTCCGATTTGGTTAAAGCCTCAAGTGCCTGATTTGTCATTGGGCTGACTTACGCCAGACGGGAAGGATCTGCATTCAACCCGTTTTTGTTGAATAAAACAGCTGATGTGATGCAAATCAATGGGATAATGCGCAAGTTACTAAGGCCCTTCCCCATGCCACAGTCGCATCCGCCAACCGGTCAAGCCGTGTCGCGGAAGGTAGTTCAACCAACTAATGTTCCCTGAAGGGGAGCGAAGGTCAGCGAAAAATGAGTGAGACTAAATCCGTCTACACCGCCTACCAAGGCAACACCTATCTCTTCGGAGGCAATGCGCCTTACGTCGAGGAAATGTACGAGAACTACCTGGCCAATCCAGGCAGCGTTCCCGACAGTTGGCGCGAATACTTCGACGCCTTGCAACATGTTCCTGCTGCCGATGGCTCATCGGCCATAGACGTACCGCATTTGCCGGTCATCAATGCTTTTGCCGAGCGTGCAAAGCAAGGTGGTACCAAAGTCGTCATGGCCAGCGCCGATGCCGAAATGGGTCGCAAACGCACCGCTGCACAACAGCTTATCGCGGCTTACCGCAATGTGGGCCAACGTTGGGCCGACCTTGACCCCTTGAAGCGCACTGAGCGGCCCAATATTCCAGAGCTCGACCCCGCGTTTTATGGTTTTACCGATTCCGACCAAGAAACTGTGTTTGACACCAGCAACACATTTTTCGGTAAAAACGCCATGCCCTTGCGCGAATTGCTCAATGCTTTGCGCGCAACTTATTGCGGCACGTTGGGCGCAGAGTTCATGTACACCTCCGACCAGACTGAAAAGCGTTGGTGGCAGCAAAAGTTGGAAAGCATTCGAAGCAAACCCAATTTCAATGCAGATCAGAAAAAACACATCCTCGATCGCTTGACTGCGGCCGAAGGTTTAGAGCGTTTCCTGCACACCAAATATGTGGGTCAAAAACGTTTCTCTTTGGAGGGTGGCGAAACCTTCATCGCAGCCATTGACGAGCTTATTCAAGCTGCGGGTGAAAAAGGCGTCCAAGAAATTGTGATTGGCATGGCCCACCGCGGCCGCTTGAATGTGCTGGTCAACGCCATGGGCAAATTGCCCAAAGACTTGTTCGCTGAGTTTGACCACACTGCGCCAGAAGATTTGCCTGCCGGCGACGTCAAGTACCACCAAGGCTTCAGCTCTGACATCAGCACACGCGGTGGCCCTGTTCACTTGTCATTGGCCTTCAATCCCTCACACCTTGAAATTGTCAATCCTGTGGTTGAAGGCTCTGTGCGCGCGCGAATGGACCGCCGCGCCGACCCCCTGGGTAAACAAGTGTTGCCCGTGTTGGTGCACGGCGATGCAGCTTTTGCAGGCCAAGGTGTCAACCAAGAAACATTGGCTTTGGCTCAGACCCGTGGCTACTCCACAGGCGGCACAGTTCACATCATCATTAACAACCAAATTGGCTTTACGACCTCTGACCCCCGCGACATGGGTTCTACGGTGTACTGCACCGACATCGTCAAGATGGTTGAAGCACCTGTGTTGCACGTCAACGCAGACGATCCAGAAACTGCAGTGTTGGCCATGCAAATTGCGCTCGAGTACCGCATGACCTTCAACAAGGATGTGGTTCTCGATATCATTTGCTTCCGCAAATTGGGACACAACGAGCAAGACACGCCTAGCCTGACACAGCCCTTGATGTACAAGAAAATCGGCGCACATCCTGGTACCCGCAAGTTGTTCGCCGATCGTTTGGCCGCACAAGGCTTGGGCGACACCTTGGGTGACGACATGGTCAAGGCTTGCCGCGCCGCATTGGATGCTGGCAAGCACACCGACAGCGATCCTGTGCTGACCAATTTCAAAACTCAGTTCTCTGTTGACTGGGCGCCGTTCTTGAACCAGAAATGGACTGATGCAGGTAGCACTGCATTGCCCTTGGCCGAGTGGAAACGCATTGCCGAAAAAATTACCACTTTGCCAAGCGGCGTCACACCGCATCAGTTGGTCAAAAATGTTTACGACAACCGCGCTGCCATGGGCCGAGGCGACATTCCCGTTGATTGGGGCATGGGCGAGCACATGGCTTTTGCTTCTTTGGTAGCCAGCGGTTATCCCGTGCGTTTGTCGGGTGAAGATTGCGGACGTGGCACCTTCACACACCGCCACGCTGTCATTCACGATCAGAACCGCGAGAAGTGGGACATTGGTACTTATGTGCCTTTGCAAAACGTCACAGAAAATCAAGCACCTTTTGTGGTCATTGACTCCATCTTGTCTGAAGAGGCCGTGCTTGGCTTTGAATATGGCTACGCATCCAACGATCCCAACACCTTGGTCATTTGGGAAGCTCAATTTGGCGATTTTGCTAACGGCGCACAAGTGGTCATTGACCAGTTCATTGCCTCTGGCGAAGTGAAATGGGGCCGTGTCAACGGCCTGACGCTCATGCTGCCTCACGGTTATGAAGGCCAAGGTCCTGAGCACAGTTCTGCGCGTTTAGAGCGGTTCATGCAATTGGCCGCCGACACCAACATGCAAATTGTTCAGCCCACGACAGCCAGCCAAATCTTCCACGTGTTGCGTCGTCAAATGGTTCGCAATTTGCGCAAGCCCTTGATCATCTTCACACCGAAATCTTTGTTGCGCAACAAAGATGCCACATCGCCTTTGTCAGAGTTCACCAAAGGTGGTTTCCAAACGGTGATCCCTGAAAACAAAACACTCAAGGCTGACAAAGTCAAACGCGTGCTCGTATGTTCTGGCAAGGTTTATTACGACTTGGTTAAAAAGCGTGAAGAACTGGATGCAGACGACGTTGCCATTTTGCGTGCTGAGCAGTTGTACCCGTTCCCGCACAAGGCTTTTGCAATTGAAATGAAAAAGTACCCGAACGCCACCGAGTTGGTTTGGACGCAAGACGAGCCGCAAAACCAAGGTGCTTGGTTCTTCGTACAACATTACATCCACGAGAACATGACCGAAGGTCAGCGTTTGGGATATTCCGGCAGAGCAGCTTCGGCGTCGCCTGCTGTGGGTTATTCACACCTTCACCAAGAGCAACAAAAAGCTTTGGTGGATGGCGCATTCGGCAAGATCAAAGGTTTTGTGTTGTCCAAATAATAGACACCACAAACAATATTGAACCAATTAAGAAAGAATCGAAATGGCTATCGCAGAAGTGAAAGTTCCTCAGTTGTCTGAGTCGGTGGCAGAAGCCACCATGTTGAAGTGGAAAAAGAAAGTTGGTGACACTGTTGCAGCCGACGAAATCTTGATCGAAATTGAAACTGACAAAGTTGTGCTGGAAGTGCCCGCACCCTCTGCAGGTGTTTTGTCAGAGATTTTGGTGGGTGACGGGGCTACGGTAGCTGCCGAGCAACTGATTGCGCGCATTGACACCGATGGCAAAGTGGCTGCATCTGCACCCGCAGCAGCAGTGGCACCAGCCCCTGTAGCTAGCGCTGCAGCAGCACCCGCTGCACAAAGCAGCAGCATGGCGGGTGTGGCCATGCCTTCTGCTGCCAAAATCATGGCCGACAACAACTTGTCTGCTGGTTCTGTAGCGGGTTCAGGCAAAGACGGACGTGTCACCAAGGGTGATGTGTTGTCAGCTGTAGCCAGTGGCGCCAAGCCTGCACCGCAGGTTTCTATTCCAACGGGTGTACCCACAAGTTCATTGCCACAAGTGGCTGCACCTGCAGTGAATTTGGGTCAGCGTCCTGAGCAACGTGTGCCCATGACGCGACTTCGTGCGCGGGTGGCCGAGCGTTTGTTGCAATCGCAAGCAACCAATGCCATTTTGACCACCTTCAACGAAATCAACATGGCCCCTGTCATGGACATGCGCAAGCGCTTCCAAGACAGGTTCGAAAAAGAGCATGGCATCAAGTTGGGCTTTATGAGCTTCTTCGTGAAAGCTGCCGTGCACGCTTTGAAGAAATACCCCGTGTTGAATGCATCCGTTGATGGCAGCGACATTGTTTACCACGGTTACTTTGACATCGGTATAGCCGTGGGCTCGCCCCGTGGTTTGGTGGTGCCTATTTTGCGCAATGCCGATCAAATGAGCTTTGCTGACATCGAGAAAAAGATTGCTGAATTTGGCGCTAAAGCCAAAGACGGTAAGTTGGGCATTGAAGACATGACCGGCGGTACGTTCTCCATCTCCAACGGCGGTACCTTCGGCTCCATGATGTCGACCCCCATCATCAACCCACCTCAGTCTGCCATTTTGGGTGTGCACGCTACCAAAGACCGCGCCATGGTTGAAAACGGGCAAGTGGTGGTTCGCCCCATGAACTATTTCGCCATGTCTTACGATCACCGCATCATTGATGGCCGAGAAGCCGTCTTAGGCTTGGTGGCCATGAAAGAAGCGTTAGAAGATCCATCACGCTTGTTGTTTGACATCTAAGCCTTAGGAAAAAAGCATGAGCAAACAATTTGATGTGGTCGTCATTGGTGGCGGCCCAGGTGGTTACATTGCCGCCATTCGCGCAGCGCAACTAGGATTTCAAGTAGCGTGTGTCGACGAATGGAAAAACGCAACAGGCGGCCCAGCCCTTGGCGGCACTTGCACCAACGTCGGGTGCATTCCTTCCAAAGCTTTGTTGCAGTCTTCTGAACACTTCGATCAAGCCAATCATCACTTTGCCGACCACGGCATCGAGATGAAAGGTGTCAGCATGGATGTGGCCAAGATGATTGCCCGTAAAGACAATGTGGTGAAGCAAAACAACGATGGCGTTTTGTACTTGTTCAAAAAGAACAAAGTGTCTTTCTTTCATGGCCGCGCTGCATTTAGCAAAGCCGTTGAAGGTGGCTACGAAGTCACCGTCACAGGTGCTGCCAATGAAACATTGCTTGGCAAGAACATCATTGTGGCCACAGGCTCCAATGCACGTTCATTGCCCGGCACACCTTTTGACGAAGTCAATGTGTTGTCCAACGACGGCGCTTTGAATGTGGGTGCTGTGCCTAAAAAGCTGGTGCTGATTGGCTCCGGTGTCATCGGATTGGAAATGGGATCTGTCTGGCGCCGTCTGGGCTCCGATGTCACCATCCTCGAAGGCTTGCCCACTTTCTTGGGCCTTGTAGACGAGCAAATTGCCAAGGAAGCCAAAAAAGCTTTCGACAAACAAGGTTTGAAAATTGAACTCGGTGTCAAAGTCGGCGAGATTCAAAATGGCAAAAAAGGCGTCAAAGTGGCCTACACCAATGCCAAGGGCGAAGCCCTAAGCATTGATGCTGACAAACTCATTGTGTCCATTGGCCGAGTGCCAAACACCATTGGCTTGAACGCAGAAGCTGTGGGTTTGCAGTTGGACGAACGCGGCGCCATCGTGGTCGACGCTGAATGCAAAACCAATCTGCCTGGCGTTTGGGCTGTGGGCGACGTGGTGCGTGGCCCCATGTTGGCGCACAAAGCCGAAGAAGAGGGCGTTGCCGTGGCCGAGCGCATTGCCGGCCAGCACGGCCATGTGAATTTCAACACCGTGCCTTGGGTGATCTACACCAGCCCCGAGATTGCTTGGGTGGGCCGTACTGAGCAGCAGCTTAAGGCTGATGGCGTGGCTTACAAAGCGGGCACCTTCCCGTTCTTGGCCAATGGGCGTGCCCGTGCCTTAGGTGATACCACCGGCATGGTGAAGTTCTTGGCCGATGCCACCACTGACGAAATTTTGGGTGTTCACATCGTGGGCCCCATGGCCAGCGAGCTCATTGCTGAAGCCGTTGTGGCCATGGAATTCCGCGCCAGCGCAGAAGACATTGCCCGTATCTGCCATGCACACCCATCGCTCAGCGAAGCCACCAAAGAAGCTGCCTTGGCGGTGGACAAACGGACCTTGAACTTCTAAGTTTTTTGAAGTCTCGTTAAACTATGAAGCCCGGGCCCGTCCCGGGTTTTCTCATTTCAAAGAACCTTTGTTCTCAGTATTTTTCAAGAGCATACGATCCATGTCCGTTAGATTAGCCTACGACCAAGAACTTCTAAGCAGAGGCTATGAGGGTGACCCTGCGCAGCTCAGAGCAGTAGAGGCCCTAGAGCGCTGCGCACAAGAATGGGCGGCTTACCAAGAAAGCATCAAAAGCCCCTTTCGTTTTTTGAAAAAGAAACCGGTGTTGCCGCGCGGTGTTTACATGTTTGGTGGTGTAGGTCGTGGCAAAAGTTTCTTGATGGACTGTTTTTACAACGCTGTGCCGGTCAAGGACAAAACACGTTTGCACTTCCATGAGTTCATGCGCGAAGTGCACCGTGAGATGGCTTTAATGCAAGGCACGGTTAATCCACTGCAAGAGTTGGGCAAACGGATGGCCAAGCGCTATCAACTCATTTGCTTTGACGAGTTTCATGTAGCCGACATTACCGATGCCATGATTTTGCACCGCCTGTTGGTGTCCTTGTTTGAAAATGGCGTGAGCTTTGTCACCACTTCCAACTTCAAGCCCGACAACTTGTACCCAGATGGTTTGCACCGTGACCGCTTGCTACCCGCCATTGCGCTGCTCAATCAGCGCATGGAGGTTTTGAATGTCGACAACGGCACAGACTATCGCCGCCGCACCTTAGAAATGGTCAAGCTCTACCATTGCCCCTTTGGTGAAGAGGCCGACAACGCCATGACCGATGCTTTCAACAAGCTTGTCAGCAGCCAAGATGAAGATCCTGTTTTGCACATTGAAGCCAGAGAAATTGTTTCAAGAAGGCGGGCAGGGGGCGTGGTGTGGTTTGACTTTAGAACGCTGTGTGGTGGGCCGCGCTCACAAAATGATTATTTGGAAATTGCGACTCAGTTTCACACGGTGCTACTTAGCAATGTACCCATGATGCCACTTAGTATGGCATCAGAAGCAAGGCGTTTTACTTGGCTCATCGACGTTCTGTACGACAGGCGTGTTAAATTGATTCTATCGGCCGAGGTTCAGCCCGAGGCGCTTTACACGAAAGGTCCCCTTGCGCATGAGTTTCCCAGAACCATCTCCCGTCTGCACGAAATGCAGTCGTCAGAATTCTTGGCTCTAGAGCATCGCACCGTGGACACTCAAATCACCTAATTCAAGCATGTTTTCTTGCAACAAAGCTGTTCTTTTTCTTATTCTGGGTTGGACCTGCGCGATTGCAATGGCGCAATCTGCCAACTCAATGCAATTGCCTGAAACAGAAGCTATTACACAACAGCGCATTGCGTTGGCAGAGGAAAAAAAAGTCATCTTGGATCACTTTCACGAAGCGTCTAAGGCGTGTTGGAAGCAATTTGCGGTCAACGATTGTTTGTTCAAAGCCAAGCAACAAAAATACCAGACCTTGTCGCCTTTGGATCAACGTGAAATTGCTTTGAATGCACGCCAGCGTGTTCTTAAAGAGTTAGAGCGTCAGCAACGTATTTCGGACAAAACCCAAGAGACGCCTAAAGATAAGGCAATGCCTTGAGCGCATTTCTTCAAGCAGTCGCAGCCACTTTCACAGAAGATGGCGTCATTGCGCAAGCAACACCCCAATTTAAATCACGTGCCGGTCAAACAGACATGGCCATGGCTGTTGCCGAAACCATTTCAAGCGGTGGCGAATTGGTGGTAGAAGCCGGAACAGGTGTGGGTAAAACCTATGCCTATCTTGTGCCTG